>Ga0209190_1001032_pt1 | contig 19792 bp, 11 predicted proteins | sample M_140205_XF_Meta_FD_187315 | JGI IMG/M metagenome (GOLD analysis project Ga0209190, IMG submission 187315) | Freshwater microbial communities from Lake Montjoie, Canada to study carbon cycling - M_140205_XF_MetaG (SPAdes) (version 2) | ecosystem: Environmental > Aquatic > Freshwater > Lake... | reverse complement strand
CATAAATAGAGTAATGGATATCTGCATTCAAGAAACGAATAGATTTGAGTGAAATCAAGCTCAAGATATTTTAAAAGATTTCCTGAATGATAGATAAGCAAGCATAACTACAAATGGAATAAGTGCAGCATTCATTTGTTGAGGCAGAAAATACCATGAAATAAGTGTCAGGCATAAAAATGTACAATGCAGCAAATAGTATTTTCTAACCCATTTCAATTTTGTACTAAAAAATACTATTAATAAATGTGTCGGCCATGCCCATAAAATATTGTAATTATCTTTTGTCATTTTATGGTCGGTCGCAACCCACATCAATATCAGCAAAATGCCAAGTAGCCCGGTCATAAAAAAAATGAAATTATCAAGACCTGCAGCAATTAAATGAAGTTTGGTATTAGGCGCGCGATAAAGAAATAGCATCAATAGTAATAAAAGTGAAAAGAAAAGTATAGGGCTGAGCCAGTCATTCTTAGTATCAACAGGCATTGCATCATACAATTGAGTTGTTTCAATCAGGTTATTATTTTTACAACTGTCAATAGATATCATCAGATTGTTGGGAAGAAATTGTTGCTGGGATGTGGTCATTACAGCGTCAGTTTTTGCACCTAGCAATAAATCAATACCAAGCTTGCTCCACTGTTTATTTCCTTTGTCGAGATATTGATGTATGGCGTTACGAAAGGTAGTGTTAACGGGCATTACTGCAGGAAGATAGGGATGGGGATTTTTGCTATTAACAATAATATCTCTCAATCTTGTAGTGCAGTTATCAAGAAAAAAATCGTAGAGGTAATATTTTTTACTCTCCTGCAGATTGTCAATTAGTGCATGCCTCAGATCCATTTTTTCTTTAGCAGAAAGGTTAAGTACTTGTTCGCGAATGGAGCGCCCATCGAAACTATAAGCGGCTCTAAAATTTTCAAAATCTTCGATACTGAGATAGTACAATAATTTACCTCTCATAAATTTGACATAAAAATCTTTCTCGTCGAAATTAAAGGTGCCATAATTGAAGACAATATCGTTGACACCCGTGCTGTCTGTTATTCTAAGAGCACTATGACCAAAAATAGAATAGAGCTCATTACCAGGGGCGCAAGTAAGCAAAGAAATTCTTAGATGGGATGAATCTTGCGCATGTGATACGAAAGAAAATATGATGGTGAATATTGCGATGGTAAGATATCTTTTCATAATAAGAGTATAAAATATCTTAATCATCTAGAATAGTTAGGCGCTTCTTTTGTTATGGCGATATCATGGGCATGGCTTTCATGGATGCCTGCAGACGTGATTCTGATAAATTCAGCCTGTTGTAAGGCTTTAATATTTTGAGCCCCGCAGTATCCCATCCCGGCCCTTAATCCGCCGGTAAATTGGTGAGTTACTTCTTTCACATCTCCTTTGAAAGCTACACGGCCCTCTATTCCTTCGGGAACAAATTTTCTATTGTCTTCTTCTGCGCCCTGAAAATATCTATCACTGCTTCCTTGAGCCATAGCGCCCAATGAGCCCATGCCTCTATATTGTTTAAATTTTCTTCCTTCGTAAATAATAGTTTCACCAGGGCTTTCTTCTGTTCCTGCAAAAATATTGCCCATCATTACGCAGTCAGCTCCTGCAGCTATTGCTTTTACCATATCACCAGTATATCTGATACCTCCGTCACTGATGATACTTATTCCTGTTCCTTTCAATGCTGCTGCAGCTTCCATTACTGCGGTAATCTGTGGCACTCCGGTACCTGCTACAATTCGGGTAGTACAAATAGATCCAGGTCCAATGCCTACTTTAATTGCATCAGCTCCTGCTTCGGCCAAGGCGAGGGCTCCACTTTTTGTTGCAATATTTCCTGCAATAATGGGTAGTTGTTTATATTTTTTTCTAATTGCTTTCAATGCTTCAATCACTCCTTTTGAATGACCATGGGCGCTATCTAGACATATAATATCCACTCCTGCTTTATATAATCCATCAACACGATCCATTATATCTCTCGTAATACCAACACCAGCGCCTACCAATAAGCGACCATAATTATCTTTTACGGCATGGGGATGACTTTTTAATTTCAATATATCTCCAAAGGTTATTAATCCAATAAGTCTACCTGATTTATTTACAATGGGCAGTTTCTCTATTTTATTTTTCTTAAAAATTAATTCAGCTTTTGAAAGGTCAGTGCCTTCAGGGGCAGTAATAAGATTTTTAGAGGTCATTACAGTGCTTACCTTTTGCTTGAAGTTTGTTTCCAATCGAAGGTCTCTATTGGTAAGAATGCCCACTAGTTTTGATGATTTATCAATTATGGGAATGCCTCCAATTTTATTTTCTCTCATGAGAGCTATAGCATCACCAATGGTAGCATCAGCTCCAAGAGTGACGGGATCCATGATGAGGCCACTCTCACTTCTTTTTACTTTACGTACTTGTTCAACCTGCTGCTCAATACTCATATTTTTATGCAGGATGCCCAATCCGCCTTCTCTTGCAAGAGCCATAGCCAAACGGGATTCAGTTACTGTATCCATAGCTGCACTTAACATAGGAATATTCAGCTTAATATTTCGTGTAAGTTTTGTGCTGATGTCAACATCCCCGGGTAATATTTGCGAAAAAGCAGGGATTAGTAATACATCGTCGAAGGTGAGTCCTTCGGCAGGCTTGTTGCCCGACACTTTTTTGGGAGTATTATTTTTTCTTGCCATGTGCTAAGGTAAATTAAATCCTTAATATGGACAATAGATTATGCCAGTCTGAATGTTTTTCCTGGGAAGGCTTTTATTATTGATTTCATCTCTAGAGATAGCAGTACAGCAGCCATACTGCTGCTGCTGAGTCCACTTTTTAGGTGTATTTCATCAACATGTATTGTATTTTCCTGCAGCAATCCAATTATTTTCCTTTCATTTTCTGATAATTCTGGGAATAGCATTTTTTGTTTTTGTATTTTTTTTGGCTGGCTGTCATTCCAATTTAATTTATTGAGGATATCTGCCGCACAGGTAATTAATTCGGCTTTGTGATCTTTTATAAGACTATGGCAACCTTCACTTTTCATATCGTCTACTCGTCCGGGTAAAGCATATACATCTTTGTTGTAATCATTAGCAAGATTTGCTGTTATTAATGAGCCTCCTTTTGTGCCTGATTGTATTACCACCAGGGCATCGCAAAGTCCGGCAACGATTCTATTGCGACGTGGAAAATTTTGTTTGTCAGGTTGCGTACCCCTTCCAAAATCAGTAAGCAATCCTCCTTGAGTTGTCATTTGTTTAGCTAAACCTTTATTTTGCCAGGGATATATTCTGTCTAGTCCGTGAGCCAAAGCGGCTACAGTAGGTAGCCCATGTGTTAATGAAGCCTTATGTGCTATCGTATCTATTCCAAAAGCGAGTCCGCTGATGGTTAATACATCATGATGGCTTAAGCCAGCAACCATTTCCTCGCACAGATTTTTCCCATACTCATTGTAGTTACGAGTGCCTACAATAGCCACCACTCTTGAGCAATTGAGGTTGGCATTACCTTTATAATAAAGCATTGTTGGTGCATCATAACAATGTAAAAGGCGTTTTGGGTATTCTTGGTCTGTAATGAATAGGGTAGCTATATGATATTCCTCAATAAATCGTATCTCTTGTTCGCAGGAAATGTAATCATTAAATTTTTTCAGATTATTTGCTCTTACACTTCCAATGCCTTCAATTTTTTCAAGTTGTCTTATCGATGTTTTAAATATTTGCTCTGCTGTGCCTAATTGCTGTATCAGAATTCGGGCATGGACATCTCCAATATAGGGTACGCGCGTAAGTGCTATGCGATAAAGAAGGTCATTGCTCATAGTGTAACGGTGAGCAATATTATTACAATCAGTTGGAAATTATACGAAGCTCTGTTCTGCGGTTAAGTGCGCGACCCTCTTCTGTTTCATTAGAAGCGATGGGTTTGGAAGCGCCGTATCCTTTAGGAGTAAGCTTGCTATTGTCAATACCTTTTGAAGTAAGGTAGTTTACTACTTCTTTAGCACGACTCATGCTGAGTGCGAGATTGTCGGCATCTTTACCAATTTTATCTGTATGTCCACCAATTTCAATAACCATTGCAGGATTGTCTTTCATAAGGGCTACAATCTTATCCAGTTCACTGTTAGATCCGGGGCTCAGTGAAAATTTATTTAGGTCAAAGAAAATATTTTTTAGTATCACAAACGCGCCTGCTTCTAATGGTTGCAATACAATATTAATAATTCGAGGAGAATCGGATGCTTGTTTAGAAAAGGAAAAATTTTCTGAATAAAAGAGGTATCCTTTTCTATTTACATTAAAAGCATAATCTTTCCCAATAGGTAATGGTATCAGATAATTCCCTTCTTCATCGGTTTGAAGAGAGTAGATTGTTTTTCGGCTATTTATATCCGTTAGTTCTACCTTTGATGGCAATCCTGCTTTGGTTTTTTTATCAGAGATTTTTCCTTTTACCCAAAGTGTTTGAAGTGCAGTGGCTTCTTTGCGTAGTTTAAATGAGTATATATCCAGTCCTCCCTTGCTGTCGTTGCGGTCGCTGGCATAATAAGAGGTAACACCATCTGAAGCTACAATAAGTGATCCTTCTTCATCTATGGTGTTGATAGGGTAGCCAAGATTTTCGGGAATGCCCCATTCTCCTGATATATCTTTTCTTACAACAAAAAGATCGGCGGCGCCATAACCTTGCAACCCATTACTATTAAAATATAGTGTTTGATTGTCGGCATGAATGAAAGGACATCCTTCATCTGCAGAAGTATTAATATCTGGACCTAGGTTTTCGGGCTTCGACCATTTTCCATTTGCTGTGCGATGGCTCACCCAAATATCTTTGCCACCGTATCCTCCTGGTCTGTTGCTTGCAAAATAAAGATCCCTTTTGTCAGGGGATAAAGAAGGAGAGGCTTCCCATGATTCAGAGTTTAAAGGGCTGCCCATATTTTCGGCTTCACTCCAGCCTCCTTTTTTTGTTTCATAGGCAATATAAAGATCGCAGCTGCCTTCACCTTCAGGATAATTACATCCTGTAAATACAAGCCAATTTCCATCTTGCGAAATATTCTGTGCCCCTTCATTAAGGTCGGTATTAATCATTCCTCTTAATGGTAAAGCTTTTCTCCAAGTGCTGTCGTTGATGCGGTCGCATTCATAAAAATCCTCATCGTTTTTTATCCTGCGCGTAATGATAAGTCTACTGCCATCTATTGTAAGGGAAGGATAGTATTCTAAATCGGCGGAGTTAACGCTATCGCCCAGGTTAAGGGGTAAGAAAGCGTAATCGCTTTTATGTTGTTGTTGATAGGCAATTGCAAATTCGTAAATATTTTTCCTGTATTTGGCAGCTTTTCTGCTTCGTTCGTTTATGGTAGTAATTTTTGAAAACTTTTCTATCGCAACTAATGCTTCTTCAAAACAGCCAATGCCGGAAAGTGAAATGGAGTAGGGTAAATTATATTCCTTAGTAAATACGGAATCAAGTGCCATTGCCATTTCGAAATCAGTTACTGAATTGTCATAATCTTTAATGGTTGCGTAAATACCAGACCGAGAAAGATAGGCTTCTACAAAACGGGGGTCAATTTTTATGGCCTCATTAATGGCAGCAATGGATTTATCATAATTTTCATCTTGTGCCAGTTCAAGAGCCTGTCCGTATATGGCGCCAGCCTTCTTTACTACTTTTTCGGGATTGTACCATTGTGCTTTAATTTGGTTAGAAAAAGTAGTAAGTAGTATTATAAATAGGGCTGTATAGCAAAATGATCTGTTATTCATTGAGTATGAAGATAACCCGAAAAAGGAAAAAACTGAAGTTTTAACATGTTAAAACCGGTTTACAAATAATTATAAAATATCCAATGCTTTAGAGTGAAATGAGTCATGGCGTCTATCATGCCTTGGTCTGTGAAGACACAGACCAGGGATTATATTTTATTAAACCTTAAGGAATATTCTAGCTCTGTGTCTTCGCTAACCAAAGAATGGGTCTTTGTCTTCTAATACCTTGGTCTGTGTTTTTACTGAAGGATATGATGATCTGAAAGCTTTGGTCTGTGTCTTTACTGAAAGATATGAAGATCTGAATGCCTTGGTCTATATCTCACTGATCAAGGATAAGAATGTGTCACGTAAAGCCTTGGTCTATATCTCACTGATCAAGTATAAGAATGTGTCACGTAAAGCCTTGGTCTATATCTCACTGATCAAGGATAAGAATGTGTCACGTAAAGCCTTGGTCTATATCTCACTGATCAAGGCTAAGAATGTGTCACGTAAAGCCTTGGTCTGTGCCTCACTGACCAAGGATAAACCTTAAGGAATATTCATGTACTTATGAATCTGTAGCGATAGTTCCCAGCGAGGATTTTTTTTAATATAGTCAAGTATAAGCGGTGTCATTTCCGACGCTTTATCCCATTCAGGTTGCAGATATAATTTGCAAGTTTCATTGGTGAGGGTAGCATATTTTTCTGCCCATTCAAAATCCGACTTATTAAAAATAATAATCTTTAATTCATTCGCTTTTGGCATAATCTCTGGGAGAGGAGCCTTGAATTTTTTTGGTGAAACACAAATCCAGTCCCAATTACCCGAAAGTGGATGCGCACCTGAGGTTTCAATATTGAGTTCAAGTCCAGCATTTTTCAGAGTAAGGGTTAATTGCTTAAGGTCATGCATAAGAGGTTCTCCTCCTGTAATCACCACCAGTTGGGCAGGGGTTTCTTTTACAGCAGTTAATAAATCTTCAATAGTCATGTGCGGATGTTTTGTTGCATCCCAACTATCTTTTACATCGCACCATACACAACCTACATCACAACCTGCCAGTCTAATGAAATAGGCAGCACGTCCCTGATGAAATCCTTCACCCTGAAGCGTGTAAAAATGTTCCATTACAGGAAGCTGCTGCATCATTATTGAAATTTATTAATTCTATTTTATTATATGTAAGAAATTCCTTTCCCAGGCATGAAAGGTATTCATCAATACTGCCGCAATGGTCATAGGCCCGACTCCGCCCGGAACAGGAGTAATGTAACTGCATTTAGGAGCTACATTATCATAATCAACATCACCCAGCAAACGATAGCCTGATTTTTTGGCGGGATCTTCAATTCTGTTGATGCCTACATCAATAACAATAGCACCCTCTTTTACCATATCAGCTTTAAGAAATAAAGGTTTCCCAATTGCTGCTACTATTATATCTGCACCCAGGCAGATATCCTTGAGGTTATTACTTCGGCTATGGCATAACGTTACTGTACAATTTCCGTATTTTGTATTCTGACTAAGCAGAATGCTCATAGGTCTTCCTACAATATTGCTTCGCCCTATTATAACAGCATGCTTGCCTGCAGTATCAATTTTATAATGTTCAAGCAACAACATAATGCCATAGGGTGTTGCAGGAATATAGGTTGATGCGCCTTGCAATAATTTTCCTGCATTAGTAGGATGAAAGCCATCTACATCTTTTGAAGGATCAATAGCTTCCATAACCACAGATTCTGAAATGTGAGCAGGAAGAGGTAGTTGAATCAAGATTCCATCTATATCTTTATTTTTATTTAGCAACTTGATTTGTTCCAAAAGATCTTCTTTGCTGATATTTTTAGGCAAGGGGATAAGCGAACTTCCAAAACCAATTTCCTGGCAATTTTTAATTTTGCTTGCTACATAAGTTTCACTAGCTCCATCACCTCCAATCAATACAGCTGCCAAATGAGGGGGGCGTAATGAGGTAATTGAAGATATCTTCTCCTTCAGCCTTTCTTTTACAGTTTGAGAAACAAGTTTTCCGTCAAGCATTTGCATGCCGCAAAATTAATTAAGTTATAATGAATAATGATAGGTGGAAATTTGATGCTCCGAATTTATTGCAAAATACCTTGCATGCCTAAATAATCCCTACTTGAAAAACACCTCCTTTTTTCTTCTTTTAGTTACTTTAGTTTGCTCCAATGGGTTGTCCCAGTCGTTTAGGCATTCTTTAGCTACTCCTAATATCAGTCTCAGTGCTTATAGTTCAGTAAAGGCTGATGCTTTCAGCTTTACAAACAACCAGGCGGCTCTGTGTGGTATTCGTAAAAAGATGGCAGGTTTTTATACCGAGAGAAGATTTATGATTTCGGAGATCAGCATTTATAGAGCTACTGGAATTTTGCCCACCTCTGAGGGTAATTTTGGACTTGAAGCTACTTATTCGGGATTTTCAAAATTTGCCGAAACACATTTGGGGCTTGCCTATGCTCGCAGTTTAGGAAGTAAAGTAGATGTTGGTATTCAATTCAATTATTATGCTGCTCACATTCCTGTATATGGCAACCTCACTTCTTTTTATGCCGAAGGAGGTATCATCCTGCATTTTACACCCAAATTAAATGGGGGCATACATTTTTTAAATCCAGCGGGGGCTCATTGGGCAAATCATTCGTCAGAAAAGATTCCCTCTGTTTACACATTTGGATGGGGCTATGATGTGTCCGAAGCTTTTTATATAGGCACTGAAATTATTTGTGAAGAAGATAAGCCTATAAATATATCAGGAATGTTCCAATATAATTTTTCAAAACAATTTTTTCTGAGTGCTGGATTCTCAAGTAATACAGGCTCAGGATTTGCAGGAGTAGGATTTTTATGCAAAGAAATTCGAATGGATTTCTCTGTTTCTCTTCATCCTTCTCTGGGACCTTCTTGTGGTTTTCTTATTATGTCATCGCCTGCCGAAAGAAAAAATGAAACGACTCATTAATTTTATTTTACTATTATTTTTTCATGCTGTTATATTTGCTCAAACTGAAATTCCCGCAGTTGTACAGCGACAATTTGAGCAAAATGCTGAACGCATAGAAGACCAGTCGTCTGTAAGTGATGAATTATTAGATCAGTTGCAGCAGTATATAAATCATCCACTTAACCTTAATGAAGCCGATGAAAATAGTTTAACCCAACTCGGTCTCTCTCCCTTGCAGATAAATGCATTGATCCAATATCGTTCATTGTTGGGAATATTAATAGATATACACGAGTTGCAGTCGTTGCCAGGATGGAGTTTAACTTCCATTCAAAGATTACTTCCCTTTGTTTCAGTAAAAGAAAAATTTAATGTTCGTGATAATTTTAATAAAAGAATTTCTGGTGGGGAACATACTATAATATTACGTGCATCCAGCGTGTTGGAACTGTCGGAAGGGTATAAATATGATGCATCATCCGCTTCTAGTCATTATTTGGGATCGCCAGATAAATTGTTATTTAAATATAATTATAACTACAGAAATCTTTTTCAACTTTCTCTGTTGGCAGAAAAAGATCCTGGTGAACAATTTTTTAAAGGATACCAGAAATCTGGTTTTGATTTTTATTCGGCAAGTATTTTTTTACGCAGAATGGGAATTATTAAATCATTTGCTATAGGTGATTATACAATTAGTATGGGTCAGGGCCTTATTCAGTGGCAGGGCTTTGCTTTAGGAAAAAGTAGCGATGCAATGAGTATTAAAAGACAATCGGAACTGGTCAGGCCTTATCATTCGGCAGGAGAAATAAATTTTCATAGAGGCGCAGCAATTACAATTCAGTATAAAAAATTTGAAGTCACTTCATTTATTTCACTTCGAAAACTAGATGCTAATAAAATAATTGATTCAGGTTTCTATTTTGATCAACATATTTCTTCTTTTCAAACCTCAGGGTATCATAGAACAAAAGCAGAGTGTTTAGATAAGAACATACAACATCAGTTTGCATATGGTGGAAATATTTCATTTTCTAAAACAAGTTTGAAGCTGGGCATCAACTTTATCAAATACCATCTTCAATATCCTTTGATAAAATCAGCCGACTTATACAATTTGTATCAAAACCGAGCCATTCATTCAGGAAATATTAGTCTTAACTATGCTTATACCTATCGCAACTTTCATTTTTTTGGCGAAACTGCAACCAGCGGCTCTAAGGCTTTTGCTGCTGTAAACGGCGTACTTATGAGTGTAGCTACAAATGCAGATGTCAGCCTGCTTCTCCGGAATCTTTCACCTAGGTATCAAAGTTTGAATGCCGATGCATTCTCTGAAAACGCCACTCCCTCAAATGAAAATGGATTTTTTTGCGGATTAGTGCTTAGGCCATCATCTCAATGGCAATTGGATGGATATTTTGATCTCTATACTTTTCCATGGTTGAAATATAATGTAAATGCTCCTTCTTCTGGAACTAGTTATCAGTTAAGGGCACTTTATAAACCCAAGAAAGCACTCGAAATTATTTTTGATTTTAAAAGTGAGATCAATGCAATTAATTATCAAAAGTATGAAAGCCCCTTACGTTCTTTAATAATGATTCCTCGAAAACAATTTCGAATCAATGCTAACTATTCAATAAACAAGAGTTTAATTCTAAGGAGTCGGGTTGATATGCTTTGGTACGATCATCATGGTCTGCAAAATGCCCAAGGTGTATTATTGTATACTGATTTACTTTATAAGCCAATGGGAAAGGCATTTTCAGGAGGGTTGAGGTTGCAATATTTTCAGACAGATAATTACAATAGCCGTTTGTATGCTTTTGAAAATGATCCGTCCTCATCGGGCTCCATTTCTGCCTTTTATAATAAAGGGTATAGATATTATCTAAACATACATGTTAGGCCTTACCCCAAAATGTCTTTTAATATGCATTGGGGCTATTCTATTTATCCAGAAGAGGCTTCATTGGGTTCTGGTGCAGATAAAATATTAAAGTCCCATAAAACTGAAATCTCCTGTCAGTTATTGTACCATCTTTAACTTGCTGTAATAATTCCGTTGAATCCATTAGCTTATTAATAAATTAATAAAATACTTCATTTCCTTTTTCTCTTTAGTATTTAAATCGATTAGTATTATTTTTTATTAATTAATATTCAGTTAGATTGCTTTAAATTTTTAGAAAAGCATGCGTAAAATTGCGATCATTTTTTTTAGTCTCTTTGGCTCATTTCCCTTGCTGGCTCAGGTTTCGGTGGTAGGGAAAATTATTGATGCTAAGGATGGTTCGCCCATTCAGGGAGCAACTATTATGGTGGCAGGCGAAAAAACAGTAACCACCTCTAGTCCGGAGGGTACTTTTGAGCTAAAACTAAAGCCAGGGGATTCTCTAGAGATTTCCCATGTTGGCCACACTTCTCAAATAGTTAATTATTCTGCTGGCGATATGCTTGAAGTGAAAATGATACAAGATACAAAAGGCCTAACCGAAGTTGTAGTAACTGCGCTTGGTATCAAGAAAGAAAAAAAGGCACTAGGTTACACAGTTTCAACAGTTGGGAAGAAAGATCTGGAGCTAAGGCCAGAAAGTGATATCGCCAGAGTGCTGAACGGAAAAGTTCCGGGGCTTACAGTAATCAATACCAGTGGTCTTTCAGGGAGTGGTACTAATATAATCGTTAGAGCAGTAGGGACTATTACTGGCAATTCTCAACCTTTATTTGTGGTGGATGGTGTGCCTTTTAATGGTGCAACCAACAATAACTCAGCCTTTATATACGGCAATCAGAATTCGAGTCGTTTTCTAGATCTTGATCCTAACAATATTGAGAATATAAGTGTACTCAAAGGGCTAAGTGCTACTACAATTTATGGCGAATTTGGTCGCAACGGCGTTATTCTTATTACTACAAAAAATGGATCTGTAAATAAATCTGCAAAGAAAACAGAAATGACCCTTAGCCAGTCTTTTTTTGTAAATGAAGTATCCAATTTACCTGAATATAATACCAAGTATGGAGGAGGATTTGATTTGAGTAATGGAGTTACTTTCTATAGTAACTGGGGCGGCCCTTTTTCTAATCCTCCTATTATTGTTAAGCATCCATACGACAGAGTTTCATTAAATGGAGCTTTCCCGGAATTTATTGGTGCTCCTTATGAATACAAACAGTATAAGAATAATGTAAAGAATTTCTTTAGAAAAGGAATCATTGCCAATACATCTTTTAATATAAATGGAGGAAACGGAACAAATGGCTTTAATGCCAATTTCAGTTATCTAAAAGACAATGGCTTTACTATAGGTAATGAAATGGAAAAAAAGACTTTTGGTTTTGGAGGATCTTCTAAGCTGAGCAATAATTTTACAATAAATGGCTCATTCAATTATGTAGAAACTAAAGTTTCTTCCCCTCCAACTAGTACAAGCTTTGGAAGTGGGGGAACCAATGTTTCAGTGTTTGGAGATGTCATGTATACTCCAGCTTCAGTAGATCTTATGGGCTTGCCTTATCAGAATCCGCTCGATAATTCTCAAGTATACTATCGCTCTAGTAATGATTTGCAAAATCCACGCTGGACATTATACAATTCATTTACAGAAAACAACGTAACCAGGGCTTTTGGAAACTTGAATCTTTGTTATAATTTCAATAAGCAGTTAAATCTTACTTACCGTATTGGATTTGATAATTACACAGAAAGTCAACTGTATGCCCAAAATAAAGGAGGATATAAAATGCCTGATGGCATCATGCGATCCTCTATAGGAAAGAATTCTATTTGGGATCAAAATCTTATCCTTAATTACAATAGCCATATTAACGACAATTGGAATTTAGGTATCGATGCAGGCTTGAACATTCGCAATGATATTTATGCGCAAACGGGTATTTTAAGTACGCGTCAATTAGTATACGGATTGATGAATCATACCAACTTTATTGATCATTCAGCCAACTCAGAAGATGGTACGGCACTTGATCGTCAGTCAGAATTAGAAACGATTGGTGCCTATATACAAGGCCAGCTGGGTTTTAAAAATTATCTCTATTTAAATCTTGGTGGAAGAAATGGATGGACTTCTGCTTTGGAAAAAAACAATAGAAGTGTTTTCTATCCTAGCGCCAGTATTTCTTTTATCGCTTCTGAAGGAATTGAGGCCCTAAAAGAGATCAAGCAGATAAATTACCTCAAAGTTCGCGCAGGCATGGCATCAAGTGCAGAATTCCCTGATGTGTATTCTACACGTTCAGTGTTAGGTATTTCAACAAGAGTATTTGTTGATGGCACAGGCAATTCTATTAACGTAAATTCAATAGGGGATAGGTTGCCTAATAAAGCCTTGAAATCATCTTTAGTGAATGAATTTGAAACAGGAATTGAGGGACGCTTCTTTAATTCAAGAATCACATTTGATTTTACCTATTATCATAGAGAAAGTAAAGACCAAATATTAGACAGAGACCTTGATCCTTCAACTGGCTATTCTGTTCAGGCTATCAATGCTGGTAAAGTATCAAATAAAGGAATTGAGCTAGCATTAGGTTGTACTGTAATTAAATCTAAAAAAGTACGCTGGCAGCTAGATGGATTATTATCTAGAAACAGAAGTATGGTTTCTGATATTCCAGATGATCTTGCAGAGATTAGAACAGCTGGCTTTACAACCCTGGGCAATTTTGCTATTAACGGACAGCCCTTAGGTGTAATAAAAGGCACAGGCTTTCTTAGAGCCGATAATGGAAAGATTTTGGTAGGGACCAATGGCATTTACTTAACGGATCCTAACCCCAGAATATTGGGAGACCCTAATCCAGATTATAAACTTACAGGTATTAGTAGTCTTACTTATAAGGATTTCAATTTAAGATTACAGGTTGATTATACCCAGGGTGGTGATATGTATTCGGCTACTTCAAGTGTTTTACTTGGACGGGGTGTAACTAGAGATACTGAATTCGACAGGTATTTACCTATTATTCTTCCAGGGGTGATCGATCAGGCAGGAAATATTGCTAATGACAGGCAGATTAGTTCAACTGCAGCCTACTTTAATAATTCAGTGGCAGGAGCTGCTGCAAGTGAATCTGGAATGTATGATGCTACTGTTGTTAGGTTAAGAGAAATTGCAATTGTTTATAACATGCCCACCAACATGCTAAAAAATCTTCCTTTCGGATCTGTTTCATTATCAATTTCTGCAACTAATCTTTGGTATTATGCTCCCAATTTTCCTAAGTATATTCATTTTGATCCTGAAAGTACAGGCTTTGGAGTCGGAAATGGCAGAGGCCTTGAATTTTTTTCAGGTCCTTCTTCCAGACGAATCGGAGCAAGTTTAAAAATAACTTTTTAATAAATAACTCTATTGATTATGAAATTTAAAATATTCATACTGACTTTATTTGTTACAGCCAGCTTAATTTCCTGCAAAAAGCTCGATAGTTTAGTTGACAATCCAAACTCCGTTAGTCCAGATCTTGCTATTGTAGATTTACTCTTAAACAATGCGCAGCTCGAAATGGTTTCCGTTTTTAATGTTGCATCCGACGTAGGGGCTGAGCTCACTCGGCAGCAGCTTATGCGTGGCCCTTTATATATTAATGCCTATGCTCCAACTTACTTTGATCAAATGTGGACTTCTGCATACACTGATGTAATTAAAAGTGTAGACAAGTTGCTTCCAATTGCACTTACTAAGAAAAATTATATTCAGGCAGGAATGGCGCAGATATTAAAAGCTTATGTACTTGGCACTATGGTCGATTGCTTTGGCGATATCCCTGCAAGCGAAGCTAACCTCTCTGAAATCAATCTTAATCCTAAAGCTGATGCAGGCGCTGATGTATATCATATGGCTTTAGAACTACTGGATAGTTCCCTTGCTAATTTTGGAAAAACGGGAGCGAGCGCAGGACCTACAAATGATTTATTTTATGCAGGAGATAAAACTAAGTGGCGCAAGTTGGCAAAAACATTAAAATTTAAATTCCTGATGCAGGAAAGATTGGTTGATAATACAGTGACACAGTCAATAACTGATCTATTAACAGAAAATGATTTGATTGCTGATGAGGATATTGATTTCCAGTTTAAGTATAGCACTAATCTTAGTATTCCTAATAGTAGGCATCCTCATTACAATGCTAATTATAATAACGCAATTTCAGGTAGCAACTCCGCCAAGGATTGGATCGCCAATTATTTCATGTATGCAATCGTTGCAGAAAAAAGCGGAGGAGTAGTCAGCTCTTTAGATCCGCGCCGCAGATATTATTTTTACCGACAAAATAATGGCTCTGGATTGAGGCAGGAAACTTGTCCTTGCACTACTCAAAACAGACCAGCTCATTATGGTCCAAATGAGCCATTTTGTTATGTAGGATCTGGTTATTGGGGAAGAGATCATGGCGATAGTCACGAAACTGATCCTGATAATAGCCTTAGATCAACATGGGGTGTTTATCCAGCTGCTGGTGCTTTTGATGAGGGTTCTAACACTTCAGGTTTTACTGCAATTGATTATAATAAAGGAGGTAAAGGAGCAGGTATAGCCCCCATATGGTTGTCAACTTTTACTTTTTTCTTAAAAGCAGAAGCCGCTGAAGCCCTTGGAATTAATGTAGGAGGGTCGGCAAAGGCGCTGCTTGAACAAGGGGTAAGAGCATCAATGAATAAAGTAATAGGGTTCCCAAATATTGTTGGAGTAACCGTACCAAGTATTTATATACCTAATACTACAGCAATACAATCCTATGTTGATTTTGTATTACAGGAATATGATTCTGCAACAACATCTAATGAGAGGTTAGCGATAATTATGAAGGAATACTACCTCGCTGCCTGGGGTAATGGAATTGAGCCCTATAATAATTATAGAAGAACTGGATACCCTAATAATTTGCAACCCGTTTTAACAAATCCTGATCCTGGCTTTTTTATAAGGTCCTTTATTTATCCTTCTGTGTTTGTTGATAGAAATATAAATGCACCCACACAAAAAAATCCAGGTTTGGAGGCAAACAAAGTATTCTGGGATAATCATCCTGATAATTTTATTAAATAATTAGCCATGAAAAAAATAGTAATATTCCTTAATCTGATCTTGATAATATTTCTGATTTCTTGTAAAAAATCTGATGTTGGTAATACATTTGCAGATTTTTCAAATCTCGGTATTGGATCTTATCTTATCAAGGATTCTATAGTGAATCTTAGTTTTACTTTTAATGATCCTACTTCTACAGTGAGTGTAAAAGTTGATCAATACGGCAGCCCAATTGATAGCATTGATATATTTATCGCTAATCCTCCAAGTATAAGTACAAGTACTTGGCGATATATTAAAACCGTTCAATTTGTTGGAAAAGGAACATTGTTGTCTGTAACTGAGGCTGAAGTAGCAAATGCTTTAGGAATTAACACTAATGATTTTATTGCCGGGGATTCATATACTTTATACAATAGAATTCATACTAAAGACGGAAGAGTTTTTGATGTTTCAAATACTCCTAACGCACTAAGCGTTATCGCTAATTATAATTCTATCATGAGTTGGAAGGTTAATATTACCTGTCCATTTACAGGAAATATGGCAGGGAATTATACTGTTATACAAGATGATTGGGGAGATTGGCTCCCTGCTGATGTTGTTGCAGTGAGTGATGGCCCTGGCGCTAATCAAATTAATCTTTCTAATGTTTGGCCAAATCCCATTAAGGGTGTTATTGTTGAGCCCTTAATTGTTGATATTGATCCAGCAACAGGTGCTGCTTTTGTGCCTCTTGTACATTTTGGCGATTATCCTGGAGTAACAACTGCCAAAGGAGCTGGAAGTACTAATACCGCAGGATATGTTTTCTCTTGCACAGGCTTAATTACCCTTTCTATGGAAGTAAAATACAATGGAGCAAGCAAAGGCTTTCTAAAATTAAAGCTTCAAAAAAACTAAGTCAATATCCTTTTTTTTCCTGTAAAAGTTGACATGTGTTTATTTTAGCGCTATTCACTATTGCAGCTGTTATTTAATCAAACAACATATTATATTTTTTTCGTATTAAACAAATAATAGTATATCTTTTATTAAGAGAAAAATATCCACATTGCCTTGGAAAAACATTTATTACTGTTTTTAAATTATCCTTACATTTATCCAATCATTAACTATAACTAATTCTCATGAGAAGATTTTTATTGCTGTTTACAATGCTAATGCTCTGTGGAGTAATAGCCTATTCGCAAGGTAAAGTGGTTGTCGGACGTGTTATTGATGCTTCAGGTAAACCAATTCCTTTTGCCAATGTGCTAATTAAAGGAGGTAAATCAGGTGCGCAAACTGATGCCAATGGTGAATTCACTATTAGAGTGAATCAGGGCGATGTGCTTCAGGTTTCACAAGCTTCATTCAATATGGTTGAAGTTACTGTAGGTGCAGGTAGTGTTGTGGTTGCTTCACTTCAGCCGAAGGTGAATACTACTCCTGAAGTAATTGTAACCAGCGCCTTCCAAACAAAGAGGGCAATGAGAAGTCAGTCAACCAACGTACAGAATCTTACTTCTGATCAAGTAAATACTGTGCGTCAAGCTAATATTAATAATGCCTTGGCCGGAAAGGTGGCAGGTGCTCAGGTTCGCAGTCAGTCGGCTGTGGCACTTGGTCGCGAAACTCAAGTACGTCTTCGCGGTGAAAATGGATTGGGCGCAGGCTCAGGACCTATCTACGTTGTAGATGGTACTATTGTTTCTAGCTCATCTGATATCAATGTGGATGATATTGATGATATCACTGTACTTCAGGGTCCTGCATCAACAGCCTTATTTGGTTCTGCAGCATCTAATGGTGCTATTGTAATTAATACAAAGAAAGGTCGCCGTAACCAACAGGGTATGGGCATTGAAATAAATAGTGCTGTTACTTTCGATAAAGTGTATATCACACCTAATTATCAAAATGCTTATGCTGGTGGAAGTACTTCTGATATGACTAAATATACTTGGCAGCCTGGCCAGCCTATCGAATGGCAGGCACTTGATGGCAAATATTTTCATAACTATGATGTTGATGCTAGCTGGGGGCCAAGAATGGGAGGACAAGAGTATATTCCTTGGTATGCTTGGTATCCAGGTTCTGAATATTCATACAAAACAGCCAAGCTGAATCCTCAGCCAAATAATGGTAAAGATTTCTATAATACTGGAATTACAGCCACTAATAATATCAGCTTTTCAAAGGCTGGAGATAATTATAGTGCAAGAGTTTCCTATACCAATCTCGATCAAAAGGGATTGATTCCGAATGAATTTTTGAAACGCAATACCCTGACATCTTCTTTATCATTGGATCTTAATTCACATCTTACTGTGAGCACTAATATTAATTATGTGAGCCAAAATAGAAGATCAGATGTCAACTTCTCTGATGGCTATAGCAACCAATCCTCTGGATCTTTTAATCAATGGTTTCATAGGGAGCTTGATGTTAACATCATGAAAGAACTCAGAAATTTGCGTACTCCAGAAGGAATCTTTGCCGCTTGGAATCACGCTAATCCAAAAAATTACGATGCTGCAGATCCTGCTGCTTTTTATGCTGGCAATTTCTGGTTCAACCCTTATACTTATTTTGATCATGTAAAGGCTGTTGACGCTCACAGTCGTTTATTTGGCGATGCCTCTTTAACCTATAAGTTTAATAATAATTTTAATATTCGTGGATCATACCGCAGGCAGCAGTATAACTCCAATGGAAGTACTATTTACCCTTCTGAATTACAAAACAGTGTATTGCAGGGTGGGTATAATCCATGGGAAGGATCAAATCAGGCTGGTTATGGTACATCCACTAATTCAGTTATCAACCAAGCCTATGAGCTCATAGGTTCTTATTCTAAAAAAGTAAAAGACTGGGCTTATAATGCTAACGCCGGGATATTGGTAAATAAATATGATGAGTATAGTTATGCAGCAAATACCATGGGGGGGCTAAAACTACCAGGACTGTATGGTCTTTTCAATTCAGTATCTACTATTACTAATTCTTTTGGAGCACCTAATGGTGTTGCCAACCTCATTGAATATCGCAGAAATTATAAAAACAGGGCAGTATTTGTAAAGGCTGATGTGGGTTATAAAAACCTAATTTTCCTAGAAGCAACTTATCGTAAAGACTGGGCTTCAGCAGAACCTGCCGGGAATGCTCCTGAAACAAAATCAGTAGGAACATCTTTTGTTTTTAGTGATCTTATGAAAGACAAATCCATACTTAGTTATGGAAAGGTTAGAGCTTCATTTGGCCAAACTGTTTCTTTATTAAGTGCCTACGACAGATTAACAACTTATGCATTAAATCCTAATTACACTGTAGATGGCATTGATTACCTTCATATGTCTGAGCCTAATATTATTAAAGATCCAAACCTTCGTGGATCAAAGCAAGCTGAGTGGGAAATTGGTACAGAGCTTCATTTCTTAAATAATAGAATAGGACTTGCTGCTACTTATTGGGATCGTACTAATAAGGATTTCCCTGTTACTGTTCCTGTTACTTCTTCTACAGGGTACACGGCTATTCGTACCAATGCTGGAGAAATTGCAAAAAATGGTATAGATCTGCAAATTTTTGCTACACCTGTTAAAATTAAAAATTTCGAATGGAACCTCACTGCTACTTGGGGATATCTGTTGAAAAACGAAGTAGTTTCTATTTATCCTGGTATTAGTCGCTTAGTGATTGATCAAGGAGCAGGGGCAACCGATGGCTTTGCAGCTTATACAGTTAGTGCGGTAGGTCAGCCCTGGGGTCAAATGTTTGGCGGGGGTATTCTTCGCGATAGTGCTACCGGATTGCCTGTATTAGATGCTGATGGTTTATATATTAAAAAACAAGATGTAAATTTTGGAAGTGTACTGCCTCGTTATACAGGAGGTTTTCAAAATACTTTCACCATATATAACAACTTTGTAGTAAATATTAATATTGATTACCAAAGTGGCGGAAAGTTCTTC
>Ga0209190_1001031_pt1 | contig 19792 bp, 14 predicted proteins | sample M_140205_XF_Meta_FD_187315 | JGI IMG/M metagenome (GOLD analysis project Ga0209190, IMG submission 187315) | Freshwater microbial communities from Lake Montjoie, Canada to study carbon cycling - M_140205_XF_MetaG (SPAdes) (version 2) | ecosystem: Environmental > Aquatic > Freshwater > Lake... | reverse complement strand
CAAGAGGCCGTCCGGGAAATCCACAGGTTATCCCAGCCCTTTTTTGTCCTTGGCGGCGGAACCAATTCTCTTGTCTGTGACGACAACTGGTCTGGTGCCGTGATCGCCTTGACTCAAATGGGCGAACTTCGCGCTCTGGACAAAAACGGCAGAATTTTCTGTGAGGCTGGCGTTGAGAATTCCAAGTTTGCGCGATTTGCCGTCGATCACGGACTGACTGGCGCAGGATGGATGAACCGTTTGCCAGGGCAAATGGGCGGTACCGTTCGAATGAACGCTCGCTGCTATGGCGGTGAAATCAGCCAAATCGTGAAAAAAATCACCTGTGTGGATCTCTCGGGCAATATTGTCGTCCATGATGATCCAAGTAAAGTTTTTCGAGGCTACAAAGACACGAGCTTCATGCAGACGGGCGAGATCATTGCTTCGGTTGAAATTCAGTTGGAACCAGGCGACACGACTGCAACCCATGATCTGATGAAGCTCTGTGAAGACGACCGGATCCTCAAAGGGCAGTTCACTCACCCGTCGTGCGGCTGTGTTTTTAAAAATGATTATACGGTGGGTGTGCCGAGCGGATTGCTCCTTGAGTCGTCTGGTGTGAAATCCCTGAGTCGTGGCGGTGCGGTGGTTAACCCCAGGCACGCAAATTTCGTTTTCAATAAAGATAAACTCGCATCAAGCCGCGACATCCTCGAGCTCTCTTTGATGATGCGCGAGGCCGTCTATACAAGATTCGGTGTTTGGCTTGAATACGAAATGGAAATTTTAGGACATCTGCCAGATGACTTGGCTAAGTCCATCCGTGAGGTCCGTCCGATCGGTGTGGAAACACCTGAACTTGTCGCCCTGCGTAAAAAGTTTTCCGCCAAATCCAGGTGATTCATTTCGCCGATGTTTTTTCAGGAAAGATTACTTTTTCTCCGTTGAGGTCGCCCGTTTTCGCAACAACAGCCTTTCCGATAATGACACGAATGACGGCGAAGTTTTCCCATGCACTGACAATTCGAACGATTGCAGCAACAGGGGCCGATCGGCCCTGGATAACCTTCATACCGGCTGATCCACGCAGCAGCAGACCCTGATTCTTTTTGGCGAATGATCCTTTCGCTCCGCTTATCAGCATGAGATTTTCTTTGCTGTCGACGACGATGGCATCATATCCAATGCTGCGATGAAGCCAGTCAGCAATTGCAGAGGCATCCTTGGAATTCGGGGGGTTGATGGCTTTGATCTCTAGTTTTTGGCCTTCCCGTGTTGCAATATTCCATTCCTGTCTGCCTTGTGCGTTTGGTTGCAAGGACAGAATCGCGTCGACTTGAAGGAGATTGAAGGCCGTGTCGTAGGGACTCTCGCTGGCTGCGCTGGGGTCCTTAGGGGGATTCAGCTCATAAGATAGAAAGCCATCGTTAGGGTCGATCGGGGTTGCATAACTAACTGCCGCAATGTCATCGGAATTTATGGTCTGAAACTTCGGCCTTTCGCCTATTTTCATGGATTCAAAAATCGCTACACTTTTAACCAAGCGGAGTTCATCCAGACCGGACGGATGAGATCCAAGCCATTCCGTGGCCCATTTTTTTGCCTCGTCGACGGGAACTTCAGGTGCTGACGCCAAAGAATTTCCAGACCTTAGTGATAGGCAAGCCAGGACAAGCGACTGGATGAGAAGGATCCTTCCTGAATGATGTTTAGTAGGATAGTGCAACCCCACCCCCAAGATAAGTAAGGTCATAATTGATTCCATTCACACTGGTCGCAGAAGTTTTCTTTTTCAATTCAACGTGTTCAGATAATCCAAGAAGTAAGTATGACAACGAAGCGCGGCGGCCAAGAGAGGGAATTTTTTGTCCTTTAAAATAGACGTCGACGCCGTACTTAGTATCAAAAATGTCGGAGCTATCTGAGTCGGAGCCACCAGCGCTTAAACCGAAATCGCGTGCGTGCCACAGCCGGGCATCGAAATTTTTTCTCAGAAACCAGATGCCTATTTCGGCTCCGAGGCTCAGTGAAGACTTTGACTCGAAACGCTCAGTGGTGGCATTGTTGGCGGTTGTGAAAACCATGATATCGCTGCTGTTCGATGAGCGACCAAATTTTGGGACAAAATCAATAACATCAATGAAACGCTTGGGTTCGAACTCAAATGACCAGCCAAAAACCGTACGACTGCTCGAGAAGGATTTAACGACTGCGGATCCAGCTGGTGAATTCGAAACTGGCGCGATCTTAACCTTTGGAGAAACGTCGTGGTAAAAAACCAGACCGTTCAAGGGGGCGCCTCGCAATTCGACAAAGAGGCCGTAAAATCCAATTTGACTGGTTAGTGGATCACTATCGAGCGATTTGCCGTAACGCAGCCCAATGTATCCGGCCGCAGTCGAAGACTGTAGGGCAGCTTTGGCAATGCTAAAATTTAATTTGCCGTCATCCTCCGCCTTCCGATCCAGATGGGCGACTGCATTTTCTTTTGCGTTTTGAAGTCGTGTAGTCATCGTTCCTCGACCTGCCTCGGCGATCGCATAGACGGGGCCTTCGGCAGGTTGTATTTTCTCGATCTGCCACTCTTGGGTACCATCAGATTCTTGGCTGATCTTCGCAACACCGAGGGATTTAGGAAGAAATATTTTTTTTTCTTCGTCAAAATCTAGTCGGAAAATACGTAACGATGAAGGTGGGTCAGGTAGGTTCAAGACTTTGTCATCGACAATTTCGGGGCTGCGACGGCGGCGACTTTCCGAGCCGTCAGAACTAATTTGGGTCAGAATGGGAGAACTATCCAAAAGAGATGCAGCAATGATTTTCGCGAAGGCTTCACTAGTCAGGTGATTTAATGCCAGCTTGCTGTTGATATCAACCGTGCCAAGGGCCTGGGTTCCTGCCGGCGGCCAGTGCATTGAGATCGTCGTCTTATCCTTGCGGACTCTGAGTCTTACAAGCCAAACGTCTGAAGATTTTGACGAGTTTGCATCCACTGCCAGCTGCCTGTCCCAGGGCAGACAGTCGTGTTCGCTGAATAGTCCAAACCCCCACGGCCCGGAATTGCGCTCCAAGGCCTTGCCTAGTTGTTTACATGCTTTTGCCCACACGGATTCCAGGTCGTTCTGGCGGCCATCTGCCGGATCATAGTCTAGAGAGATTTCCACTTCATTCGTATGCACCGGGATCCGATTTGCAAATGCAGATGTCGCGAATAGTGCGATGAAAAGGAGGTGGCCGATTGCCATTTGTCTTGTGAGATTGGATATCGTCATGTCAGCGATCCTGCAGGAAGGTGACTTTGACATCCTTTACAAAAACAGCCAAAGCCTCGCTTAAAATGAGGTCCCGTGCTGCTTCACTTCCCAGAATTACGGATGAGTTGATCTCTTCGAGAACCCCTCCTACGGCCACGTAAATTGAATCCGACCTGCCCGGTTCCGACGTTCTAAAACCATCACTGCGGGCAAGCACCTTGGCAGGATCAATTAGTGCCGACCTGTCCCCCTTGAACATCAAATCACCACCCAAGCGACGGGCGATGTTGGTAGCCTTTTCATGGTCGGTTGCCTTCGTTTTAATCGCAGCAATAATTCTTCCTCCCTTGACCACAAATAGTCCTTCTTTTTCAGGTTTCGGGCCTACGGTCAGCTTAAACGTAGTTCGGCTGTTGATTAACTCACGCAAAATTGGTGCGATGGTTTTCCCCTGGGCTTCAACAGACAATTGCTTCTGATTGTCGGGGATTTCGGTGGCCTCAGAAAACCAGCCGGGGCCTAAGTTTAACGGTGATTTGTCTAAACCAAGATCAATACGAACTGGCTGATCCGTCAGATCTTTTAGGCGTGCAAGATCAATCCGGTGGTTTTGGCCGCCGACTTGATCGGTACCCAGATGATCCACAACGTTGAGTTTAAGGTTTAGACTTAGAATAGGGACACCGTTTCGCAGGCCAGGCCTGCCAAACCTTTTCAATGAATTCCCTAAGATATTAAGCCTGCCCGTTCCGTCGTCCAATAATTCCTCTAAAAACTTGGGCTCAGTGGAATCCACCGGAGTGATCTCATGGAGTATGCCGTCTTCGCTCTTGGGTAGTGTCACAATCAATGTAGGCAGATCGTCCTCCAAACCATCGGCAAATGTCCAGAGCATGGACTTTGGTTTTGGGGCAATGACCTCAATATTTTTAACAACCCGTGTTGGGGAAGGGGTGGGAGTCACGGCGACTTCAGGCGTCATCATCATTGGTGGTGGATTAGTGGTAACGACTTCCTCCTTTACGGGAGCTCTGACATAGTCGTCACCATCCAAGGACACCATGGCCTCGTCGACATTCTCTTGATTTGCCGAGACAGGTTCTGTTTCTGCGGCCACGGGGGCACTGGGGGTATTCGCAGCTGTAGCCGCCGAGCCTTCATTCGATGCCGCCAGGTCCGGTGTATCTACGTCCGGTGGGGTCTGAACAATTTTGACCCCAGCGGCTTCCCCGCCAGCCATCAACTGAATCGCTGCAGCGGCGGGTGCTGGCAGACTTACGGCCTGCCCTGACGAAATTGCAATGGGTTGGGTTTGAGAGCCTGCGGTGCTCAACTCTGCATCGCCCCCCGAAATTTTAACCATCGGTGCGCCGTTGTCTGAATTCGCCACCTTTAGGCTCGTCTTCGGATCCGAAATTTTAATTTCTTTGTCTTGCACCTTAAGAATGATCGGGCGTGGGGACCCTTGCGCGCCATTCGACGATGCAGCCGGATTTTTGCTCAATGCCACGGCCCCCGAGAGCAACGCGACGACAAACGCGCTCTCCCCATTTGAGGTATCCCGTTTACTGCTAATTGCCACTTGAGAATTTGGTTGGATGTTTAGCGAGCGACCGTCGGAAAAGCTTATGGTTGCGGAGGAACGATTACCTGTAGCAACAACATTATCGTCGTAAACAAGCTGCTTTCCCCGGGCGTAAAGCCACACCGGCAGATTGCTTGCCCGATACTGTGCGATACCCTCAACCTTATCGACGGTGCCGATGGCAGAACCTTGGCCAAACTGCATTCGGGACTCATAATCCAAAGCGAAAAAACTTCCGGCTGTTGCAACAAGCCATATTCCAAATAAGAACCTTTTAGGGGTTCCGGATTTTGTCGAATCTGTCATGCGGCCTTCTCCCCCTCAGTTTCAGCAGGGACTAAAACCGATGGAGCCCATTTTGTCGAAATTTCGAGTGTTACGACCGTGATGTCATCGTCGATGGCCTTTCCCGAAAAGTGTTGAAAGGCGTCGGTCACAATGCTGTCCTGGAAAGCATCTGCGCTGAGGGAGGCGTGGGTGGTAATGGAATTGCGGAGGCTTTTCTCCCGCCAAGGAACACCAGCCGGATTGGTTGATTCAAATAAGCCGTCGGTATAGAGCATCAACTTGTCCCCGGGATGTATCGCCATTTTTGAGCATTCATAGACCGACTCAGCGGCCATGCCCAAAGGTGACCCACCGGCCTGGAGCTTGAAGTTATTGAACCGTCGATTTGCAGGGCTTGCATCCGATGGATTAGCAAATCGACTGTCATTTTCGTGTGCTGGGATAACAACTGGGAGATTGTGACCAGCATTGGCAAAGGTCAAAGTGCCTTCTGCAAGGTCGACAAGCACTGCAAAGAAGGTCATCGTATTCCTGCCGTCGCCAGACTCAAAAAGCGTCCGATTCAGAATTCTGAGGATCTCGTTTGGTGGCAGAGTCTTGGAGTTTTTTTCTGCCTCCATGATTGCTAATGTTTTGCATGTGGAAAACGCGATTGCTGTCATGAGTGCAGCTGCAGCCCCGTGGCCCGTCGCATCTGCAATAAAAATATAGGCCCTTTGTTCGTCAATCTTTACATGACCCCACCAATCTCCACCACATTCCGAAGCCGGCACTGATTTCGCAGAAATTCGCCAGGTTTCGGTTTCAAACCGCTCTTTTGGAAAGAGTGTTCCTTGGACCAATCGTGCTGTTTCAAGTTCCTTTTCCTGCCTGGCAGCGGCAACTTTGTTTTCAAGTAGTGCGACTATTTGGTGTGACATTTCGTTCACTGCAGTGCTTAAGACTGCAACTTCATCCTTGCCTTTCACGTTGACAGGGGCCGAAAAATTTCCAGATGCAATGCGTCGCGTTGCCTCGGTGACAGCCCTGAGGTTGGTGGTCAACCGGTCGGACACAATAAAACTCATCAGTATTGCCGCAAGAAAGAAAATCCACGCCCAAAGTACGGTGCGGAAGATATTTCTCATGATTGCAATGCCCGCCCCTGCTGCGTCTTGTGCAACATAGACTGACATTCCATAGCCAGAAATTTCTGAAAAGGCACCGAGCATCAAGTTTCCCCGGGCGGACTCGAACAGTCGGAATCCATAAGGAACCTTTGATTTATTAAGGTCGACTAGAGTTTGTGCCGTGATGCCAGCTGCGCTCTCACGATCCAGGTTAGAGGCGAGGGTTTTGACCGCCGAGTCGTCAACAACCCAGGCAGACTGCAAGTGATCCGAAGGCATTGCAGATTTCAGACGGTCCAGTGGAACGTGAATCACAGTCCAGTAGGAGTCGAGTCTTCCTACCACCTTTAGGCGCAGAGCCATCGCGAATACACGGGTGCCTTCTTTTAGCTTGATGACACCCGAATTTAACTTTCTCCGTAACCGGTCTTCGGGGAGGGCGGCAAGCCATTCCTCGGTTGTGTCAGCAAGGTCACTGCCAAAGCGTGGTTTGCTTGAAGTGATTCGGGGTGTGACTTTGATCGCGAGGTTTTTTGGTGGCAGCCCCTCCAGAATCTGAATCGAGACAATTTCTGGAGAAAGAGCAAGAATTTGAGACAGGAATGGATTGCCTTTCGCAGAGACCGTTCCGGTTGTCAGGCTCTGGGCGGCCAACAATCCCAAACTTCGCCAATGATCAAACTGCCGTTCGATGTCTCTGCTAATTTCCCGGGCGCGAGAAACGGTCGAGTCCTCGATTTGACGATTGAGGAAGTCTTCAAATGTATTTGTATTTTGAAGAACAATGCCAGAAACGGTCAGCAGAATACCGACGCTCATTAGAGCGAAAATTTTTAAACTAATAGAGTTGAACCACCTGACTTCCACGCCCCGCCGCCCCCTTTCTTGATGATCCGCAGATTAAGATCGTCAGAATCAGGGGAAATTTGAATGACTTCGGGAAAGTCCTGGCTGGAGTCAGCTGATTTCTCTGGCGGAAGTGTAGTTATGGTGCAAATCAACAAGCCGCAAGGGCCCCCCGTCCTGGGCGGGCGCGAAGGTGAAATTGCGAGTTTCCATCAATTCAGAAGTGGTGCCAGCTCGCGAAGGTATTTGAAGGTGTAGATGCCAGTCCGATGGCCGTCGTTAAAATGGATGGTCAGCGCATAGAGGCCAACAGATTCGATCTTAACGGGGCGGACGGTGTCCTTCACATCTTCTGGCTTCAGGCGCGGTTCGTGCGACCATTCGTCAATGCAGGCCGCACACGGGCATTTGCGCCGCAGCAAGACCACATCAAGGGCCGATTTTTTGCCGTCAGTCCACAGGATGCCAAGGGTCTTTGGATCCAACTGGGTGATGTCTTGGACGCGGATGTTTTCCATTTAATGGACCCAATCAAGACTGAAGTGCTGGAGCACATTTTTATTTTCGGCGTGAAGTATTGAAACCTGCGAAGCAACAGCACCTGCCACACTGGCAAATGCCCTGGCAACGGGTGATTTCGGATGACTGGAGACATAGGGTTTTCCTTCATCTGAGGCCTGAACGAGGCCTTGATCCATCGGAATCTCACCCAAGAAGGCCACACCATGCTCGCTGGCAACGCGGGCTCCCCCACCCTCGCGGAAGATGAAGTGCTTTTTGTCACACCCGTCACAGATGAAGTGACTCATCGTTTCCACGACGCCAAGAACTGGCACCTTTAACGTTTCAAACATTGAGATCGCTTTGCGTACGTCAATCAGCGCAACTTCCTGCGGTGTCGTGACAATCACCGCCCCCGTTACGGGCGCCGTCTGCGAGATCGTCAACTGGATGTCGCCCGTGCCTGGCGGGTAATCAATGACCAGATAATCGAGTTCGCCCCAAGCAACCTGCGACAAGAACTGCTTGATGACGGCAGCCGCCATTGGCCCACGCATGATGGTGGCCTTTCCGCCTTGGCCAAACATACCAACCGACATGATTTTCACGCCGTCCACCTGAGGAGGATCAACCAACGTACCGGCAGCGGTCGCGCTGTCCTTGAGGTGTGTCATCAGAGGGATCGAAGGTCCGTAAATGTCGGCATCAAGCAGGCCAACCTTGGAGCCTGATTTTGCAAGGGACCACGCAAGATTCACGGCCGTCGTTGACTTACCGACGCCGCCCTTGCCGCTGGCAACGGCAATGATGTTTTTTACCTGGCCAAGGGAAGCCGCGACGGGCGAACCCGTGTTCAGTGGAAGTGCGCCCCGGGTGGAAGCCGTCATCGTGACTTTGGTGCTGCCGACGCCAGGCAAAGCCATCAGGGCTTCCTCGCATTGGGTTTTCAGTTGTTCCTTAACCGGGCAGGCGGGAGTCGTCAGATTCACCTCAAGGCTGACTTCGTGCTGGCCTTCAAGGCCACCTGCGACGACGCTGATTTTCACATTGCGCACAAAGCCCAGCGTGACGATGTCTTTGTGCAAGTCCGGATCCTGGACCACACGCAGCGCATTTAGCACAGCTGCTTCATCGAGAGTCACGGACTGCTTCGGAGCGCCCTTGGAAGTAAAACGTTCGGTAATACGGTCCATGATTCCCATGATCAGTGCCCTTCCAGAAATTTAGAGGCCTGAATTGCAGCTTGGCATCCAAGGCCCGCGGCGGTGATCGCTTGCTTGAACAGAGGATCTGCAATGTCGCCGGCCGCGAAAACACCTGGTGTCTTCGTCGCTGTGTGATTTGTCGTTTTGATGTAGCCGTGGGAATCGGTGTCGACCCACGGTTTGAACAAGTCTGAATTGGGCCTGTGACCGATCGCCATGAACAAGGAAGTTGTTTCAAGGTTTTTGGTTTCGCCCGTTTCTGCATGTTTCAACTTAAGGCCGGTGAGCCCAGTCTCGTCGGAGATGGTGTCTTCAACAATCCACGGGGTCATGATTTTGATTTTTGGGTTGGCCCGCGCCCGTTCCGCCATGATTTTTGAGGCTCGGAAGTCGTTGCGACGGTGAATCAGGATCACTTCAGAGCAAATTTTCGAAAGGTAATTAGCTTCTTCCATTGCAGAGTCACCGCCGCCGGCCACAACGACGCGCTTGTTGCGATAGAAAAACCCATCACAGGTGGCGCAAGTCGAAAGACCGCGGCCCATTAATTTTGATTCACTCTTGAGCCCAAGGGTTTTTGCTGTTGCCCCCGTGGCAATGATCACGGTCTTGGACTCGATCAGATGATCGCCGGCCCAAAGTTTAAGCGGCTGGGAAGAAAAGTCGACTTTCGTGATTTCCTCGTAGTTGATCTTTGTGCCGAAGCGTTCTGCTTGGGCCGTCATATCCGTCATTAGTTTGGGGCCCAGAATGCCATGCTCAAAACCCGGCCAATTTTCCACCTCGGTGGTCGTGGTCAATTGCCCGCCGTGCTGTACACCGGCATAAACAACTGGGTTCAAGGCAGCACGCGCCGCATATATAGCCGCGGTAAGTCCGGCCGGGCCGGTACCGATGATGGTAACTTCGTTGGTAGACATATAATTCGTACCCCTATTTCCCGGCGTTTTTGCCTGAAATTCTTTTTGGAGGATAGAGAAATGAGTGGCGATTGATAAGGACTTTCAGCATGTTCCGAAGGCTCTGTTCAAAAAATAGTCAGACCTTAATCTGGTTGGCTGACTGGCCGATATCAATATAGGATGGTTGGAAAGACCAAAGGGGCCTGACATGTTGTGCAAATTTTTTGCAGCGGCATTGCATTCGCTGACGACACCCGCGCTGCTCGTGGGTTTGGCGTCGGCTGTGGCTTTGCCATTTTCGGCGGCTTTTGGTGCCTCTCGCCCCGACGTCAAGAGTCCCAGCGTGGTCGTTTTGTCTTGGGATCAAGGCAAGATCTTGTACGAACGCAATGCCGACGAAGTTCGTCCCATCGCCAGCCTGTCCAAGATGTTTGCCAGCTTTGTGATCGACGACGAATGCAAAATTGACTGGAATTCTCTCCATGAGATGTCGCCAGAAAACCGCGAGGCCGCCCGTGGCGGGGATTCCTCGAAGCTAAAGACCGGCTGGAAATTCTCGGTCGAGGATCTGATGCACGCGGCCCTCATGCGCAGTGACAACCGGGCGTTTCCCGCCCTGGCCGAAGCCTGTGGCATGACTCCTCTTCAACTTGGCGAACGCATGACTTCGCGTGCCCGCGAATTAGGTCTGGCGAAGACCGTCTTCGCGGAACCGACGGGCTTGTCTCCCAATAATGTTTCCACGGCCCACGAAGTTGCCCTGATGCTCCAGGAAGTTACCAAAAGACCACGTTTGCAGGCTATCATGGCCAAGCGCTCCTATTGGATGACAGCCCACCTGCCGGGCGGAAAAAGAATCCAGCGTTATGAAATTCGTAACACCGACCGTTTGCTGCAAAGCAAGGATTTCAGTGTGATCGGCGGGAAGACGGGTTTCACCAATCTGGCGCGGTACTGCCTTGCTGTTGCTGTGCGGACCGTTGAGCACGGAGACCTGGGCATGGTGCTGATGGGGGCAGAGGGTAAACTGACACGTTTTGCTGACGTACGACGGATTTATCAATGGCTCAAGAAAAACAATACTGTGGCCGCGCTCAACGGGATCAAGCAGCCAAACCAGTCCCGCAACAGCGATGCGCCCCTCAAGGACGCGTCCCTCTGACGCTGGTGCGTGCGACATCCTTCTCGACCCTGCTATTCCTGGGCCTGATGCAAGTTGCTGCGGCTAAACCTGCGCCTTTGGCAAAGCACTTTGAACCTAAAAACAATGCGGTGCGACAGAGTGTCAAGTTTGTTCGCGTCTCTGATGGATCAGTGATTTACCAATATGAACCTCAACTGCGACTTTCCCCGGCTTCGGTGACCAAGCTCGTCACTGCGGCAGCCGCTCTTAGTAAATTTGGCCCGGCCCACACGTTTACAACGAGGTTTCTCCATTCGGGGCAGCGCAAGGGAGCCGTGATATCCGGGAATTTATTTGCTGTGGGTGATGGTGATCCGCTACTGATCTCGGAAAAAATGTGGCAGGTGGCTGCTGATTTACGGGCCATGGGAATCAATCAAATCGACGGCGACATCGTCATCGACAATTCGCTTTTTGACGCGGAAACAAGAGATGAAAGTCGCGAGGAAGGTGCCAGATCCTCTTCCAACGCCTACGACTCGCCAGTCAGTGCTTTTGCCGTCAATTTCAATACGGTCGCCATTACCATCAGCCCTGCAGAAAAATCTGGCTCCGCAGCTCTGGTTCACACAGACCCTGTTGATTTAGACGGGCTGAAGATCGAGAGTTCGGCAAAGACGACGCCACCGGGGAGTGATTCCAAACTGGCGGCGGCACGGATCGGATCAGAGGGGCAGACACCAGTTTTGCGCGTATCGGGCAATATCGCAGCAGACAGTGAACCAAAGAAAATATATCGCTCCATGGTAAATCCAGGGCGCTTGGCCGGAGAATATTTGCGAGCTTTCCTGAAAGACGCGGGCATTACCACAACTGGGCGCGTCAGGACCGGCAAAGCCACCGGGGATGAGCGCACGCTGCTCACCGTTCCCTCCTATGACATGCGCCGCATTGTCAGTGGCCTGAATACGTATTCCAACAATTTTATTGGCGACATGCTGACCAAGCGTTTTGCTGCTGGTGGGTCTCAGCCGGGATCGTTGGATCGCGGAGCGAAAGTGTTGCGTGAATATTTGACGCAAGAGGTCGGACTCAGTGGCGGGTTTGCGATTGAAAATGGCTCGGGCCTTTCCATTGAAAATCGTTTGAGCGCAGACGACATTGTCCGCCTTTTGCTGCACGTTGAAAAAGATATGGCGATCTTTCCGGATTTTCTTGCCAGCCTGCCGTCTTATGGGTGGGAAGGTTCCCTGAAAAAACGCATGAAGGGATCGGATCGCGAACAGGTTGGCGGCATGATCCGGGCAAAGTCCGGGACGTTGAGTGAGCCAATCACCGTGTCTTGCCTTGCTGGTTTTTTAAAGCACCCCAAACATGGGCTGGTGGCTTTTGCCGTGCTCGAAAACGGAATTTCAGGGAAGGCCCAACCGTCCGTGTCGTCTTTGCGCGGCCAGCAGGATGCGGCATTGGCGGCATTGCTGAAAATGCCCAGGGACTGACCAAAAAGTTGACAGTTTTCCGCCCGACCTTTTTTGTCTAAATTCAAATCCCCATAACTATTAACTAAATTAGTGCGTTCGACGCGTACTACTGCGCCCGCTTCTTGCATAACATCCCTTGATCAAGGCCTACGTTGGACTTGAATGGGGGTTGCCGTGAGGCACCAGGTTTTGAAAAATTTTGGGTTTGCCCTGCTTCTTGCGGCGGCGATTCCCTTTGGCTGCGGTGCACCGACTAAAAAAGCATCGGATGTTGTAGGCATGTTTCAGCGGGAGCCTCAAAAACTTCGTGAGGTGGCCTCTGGCCTTTGTGAGCAGCTTGCGGATGCGACAGAGGCTCCTTCTTTGCGTTCGGTTAAATTGACTTTGGCCCAGTGCATGGCAGTCGATGAAAAACCCCAAGAGTTATCCCAATCAAAAGAGCTTGAGTTCGTAAAGATAGATCAAAAAAAACTGGTGTCGGAACAGTCGAATGATTCCAATCCAGTGTTGTACGTCCAGACGCGCGGGCAAGTTTGGCTAAATCATTCAATGTTGGGCCTCACCCAGAAACTGATCCGCGCAATCCGAAATGCTGAGGTCAATGGAACGAGCGCCATCCTGCCCCACATGAATGCATCAGCGGCAGAAAGCGACATCCTACGCCTGGGATTTACTGAAATAAAAAAGACGACCATTGATGAGTCTGGAACCAGGCTGAATTCTGCAATTGAACTCAACGGCCGCGGAGCGGTCACAATCCAGAACGTGTTTGTGACGGAGGGAAGAATATTTAATGATTCCATCGCCCTTGAGGTCAACACACGCGAAGACAGTCCTTTCGAAAAATCCCTATTGAAACGGATGAATGCTGTCGTTCTGATCATTCCTTTTGGCGAAGACGTTTACGTGGACATGGTGGTTGATCTGCATATCAACTCCTTCGGTGCTGACCGGTTGGTGGCAGAGCAGGTCACCTATGCGCTTGCAGTGGGAATTAAAGCTGGACTCGATGCACTGATCAAATTGGACTGAACCATGAATTTTATGAATGTCACATCAAGGATTTTATTGGCAGTACTGCTACTGGTTGGAAGTGGCTGCCATAATAAGGATGACGATGTTTTCCTGGATCCTTCAGCACGTAGTATTCGGGTTCACAACAACACAGAATCGGCGCGACCTGCGCCTTATGTTCCTGTTTCAATTGCAACCGCGACCTACCGGGTAAGGGTGTTCGGCCAGTCTGGCGCGGAGCTTTGTTCCGGTGCCGTTGATTTGGAACTTATGAGTAATCTGGGATTTGGTCCTGCCAATGGTGGGATGATTTGTGTCGGCCAGAAGATCGACTTTGGTCGGATGCTCCGCGGGCTTTCAGGAAACTCTGCCCCCGAAATTGATGTCTTGGCGGATGGTTTGATGATCCGTGTCAGGACCATCGGTGGAGTTGCTTTTAATCCTCCCAAGCCGCTTATTCTTGGGCCAATGGTGCAAGATACAGCACCATTTATTGGCTTGAACCAGACGAGCCAGCATCAGGCAACCTGGAAAAATCCAGAGACAGGTAAAACGGTCAACTCAACTGGAACAACTGTCGTGCGCGTGATCGGCGTCAATGAACGGTACGACTCGTCTTTCCTCGGTAAACGCTTTGACCGAATCCTGCACTGGGAAATGACATCAACGGGATATGATGGAATTCCAAAAAGTGATGCGATGATTTTCGACCGGATTGAGATGCTTTGGAATGCCCGCCCGTTGGTCATTCCTAAATTTGTGATTCAAGGCAACGTCAGTAGTTTCATTTCTCAGGATTCATCCCAAAGCAGCCTCGGAGGTGCCGGCGGAATTTTTGGTGGTGGAGGCTCTGGCGGCGGTCAAGTCTTCGGGATTATTAGAGATCTTTGGGCTGGTCGCGTTCGTATTGAGTTCGAAGCCACGCGTTTTGAGGGCCTCTAGTCAGTTTTTCCCCCTGAAATTCCGATAAGCCCGGTAACTATACCGAGGTTTTATGATTACGAAGCGATCCGGTTGCAACCGTCCGCGAGTGGCTTACCTTGCAATCACGTTATGCGTTTTTATCTTGTCTTGTGGCAAGTCTGTGCAGGTGGAACGCCAATCAGGACAAGTCGGCAGCGGCAATGCTGCTGCATTTAACCTCGGTGCCGGAATTCCTTCCGTTTGTCATGAAGTTCAGGATCAGTCGATTAGCACGGACGGCATCAGCGGCATCATTGCTATCATGCAAAAAAGCTTGCTCGATGCCAACCAGTCCCAGCGTAAAGTTTGCCTTCAGTGTCAACCGCGCGAATTGAAGCGCATCAAGTGTTTCGATGTGGACGTTGGTCCGCTGGAGGCGGTTTGCAGGAACAATGAATCCGAGGCTCGCGCGCGCGGTATCGAACTCAGTGTCGTTTGCAAAAGTGGCCAGGCTAAAAATGAAACGAAAGAAGTTCGTTTCGATTTGAAACCAAATCGACTTGAGCAAGTCATTTCTAATTTGCCCGTTTTTGCCTTGCTTGTTCAAACTCAAGTTATTCCGAAACTTGCGTCGGGATCCGAGCGCCATCTTGTGGCATCATCAGCCATTGATTTTGCGAAATACCATGCAAAGCCAGTGCTTCTAGGGCAAGGGTTTGATCCAGCGGCAGATTTCCTGGTGGCAAAGGCGGATGCACTTCGGAGACTGACCAACAACGGTCTTGCGCTGACCGACCCTCAGAAGGGTGTCGTGCGTCAGACGGCACTAAAATTATTTGGTGATTTATCGACGATTGCCGCGAAGTCGGATTCCATTAGTCCAAATGATCTCGCTTCTCTGTCGGCAGCAATTTTTGTTCAAGTCCCGGAATTGAAGCCGTATGGCTTTCTCTTGCCGTTCCTGTTCTCCGATGGCGGAGAGCAATCACTTCCTGCTGACATGATTGCGTCTGTAATCCAAGGCTTGTTGCCACAACAACCAGCGGCGGGAGAAGGCGCCGGATCAACGGGGGTTTCCCGCTGACCCGGCGTGAACCATTTTCAGTTTCCTCTATTGATTCATAAGAACGTAAGCCTGGGCTGACGCGACCTTGAGGCCGGACAGGAGGGCTGCTTGGTTGGCGCCGGTATAATTCGTTGTGATGAACGAAGATTGCTGTCCCATGGCGTTTAACAAGGCTGGTGCCGTGGTGATCGAACCAAGGTTGTAAGCATTCACGTACGACGGCAACTGGGTGGCAATCTGGGATGGGTCTGGAAGAGCGCCCTGGCCCGACAGATTCATACCCAACATCTGCATGATCATCGCCATCAATGGTGCCAGAGAGCTTTGAGCCCCCGTCATTGCCGCCGGGATGCTGGCATAGCCTCCGAATGCAGCAAGAGCAGCCATCGAAGCGATGCTTGCTGGATTGAATCCAGCAACACCTGCAGCCCCTGCAAGTCCTGGTGCTGCCATGCTCACCATCGAATTGATTTTGTCGATGCCGGGAAGTGCCCCAAGGACGGCCATGTAATTTCCGCCCGGAAACGCAGCGGTGGTACCGTTGCTCATCCCGGGAATCATCGACGCAAACCCAGGAAGCAGAGTCATGATGTTCATGACCTGATTTGGCTGGATTTGACCAAGAAGTCCGCCAAGGGTCGATATTCCACTAAAGAGACCCCCGCCGGAAATTGATCCGCTGCCCGAGCTGGATCCGTTGTTCACACTACCGGGAACCGTTGCGTTGTTGGAGCCGGATGGATCTGCAAAGCCAGGCTTTGTCCCGACGTTTCGGCGGAGCATCGCAGGACCGTCTTGCATGTCTGTGCCATTGACCACTTGGCTGATGGCAAATTCAAGGCCATTGCCTTGCGCAGACGGATGCATCAGGTCCTTGACGTTGACCGTGTGATCCAAACCGAAGGTATGGCCGGCCTCATGAGCCACTGTGTCTGCGATGACTCCAATATTGGTTTCATACTTTGTGAATGCAAAACCAATGTCGTTCAAGTTTTGGTTGCCGTCATCAAAGGGGGCGATTCCAAGGGTTGATTGGGTATCGGTGCAGCCAAGGGAACCGTAGGAACCACCGACGTGCATGGTCGTGTAGTCACCAGAAACGGGCGCTGTTGCCGTTACAGACAATTCAACACCAGCGGTCTCAAAGTGCATGGAGACGCGTGAGACGATCTCATCGCGGTCTGCCGGAGACAGGCCGGATTCGGGAAGGTTGGAGAGGGCAGAGCAAGCGATGAAGCTTTGTCCCCGCTTGAATCCCTTTTCAATCATTCCGCCATCAAAATTGATGTAGAGCGTTTTCGGCGCGGACGCCGCCGCCAGCCCAAGCTTGTTGACCTTCTCGGCCATCAACGCATCGTAGTATCCCTTTGGCGGGATGACCTTGTCGTGGCAGCCTTCGCTGTCGCGCCCCTTGAAGTCCCCTGGGTTGACCCCACAGGCCGCCAGTAGCAGCGTTAAACCGGCCGCTCCAGCTGGAAATAAACGTGAAGTTCTCATACTTTAATCTCCTCTAAAAGTTAGATCCCATGCGCTTTTGCCGCCTCCACCGCCCATAAACCGAAGTCACGGCGGCGACCGGCAAGTTGAGGATTGGTCGGACTTGGGTAACAATGGTTGAGTAAAAATGCTCAACACGCCAAAAGCACAGTGCTTTTTGCCGAGACTTTATACTTCGTCAATTAGCGGCAATTATTTCTGCAAGGGATTTCAGGAGATGAATATGACCAATCATGAAACGTCAGAAATCATGACTGCATTGCGCAAGATCGTTGGCGAGCGTCACGTCGTGACTGATCCCGTTGAACTGCAGGTTCTTGGTTGCGATTGGACGAAGATATTTTTCGTTGATCCGCTGGCAGCAGTTTTTCCAGCATCAACTGGGGAAGTGTCTGACGTGGTTAAATTCTGCAAGGAGCATGGATTAGGCATCGTTCCAAGCGGAGGCCGCACTGGCCTTGCAGGTGGTGCCGTTGCGGGAAACAAGGAGATCGTCATATCCCTGAAAAGGATGACCAGGATTGATCCCGTGGACCGCGTGGGACTTACCATTCAATGTGAGGCAGGGGCCACAACCCAGGCGGTTCAGGAGGCCGCGTCGGCAGCAGGACTATTTTTTGCGCTCGATTTGGCGGCAAAAGGTAGTTCACACATCGGCGGCAACATTGCGACCAACGCCGGGGGTCTGAAATTAATTCGTTACGGCGGCATGCGAGAACAGGTTCTCGGCATTGAAGTGGTATTGCCCGATGGCAGCATTCTGGACATGAATTCGCGTCTGCGTAAAAACAACACCGGTTATGACTTGAAGCACCTGTTTATTGGATCTGAGGGTACGCTTGGAATCGTCACCCGTGCCACCCTGCGCCTGATGGCGAAGCCAAGAAATGTTCAGCTGGCCTGTATTGCTGTCGGAAACTTTTCTGACATCACCAAGATCCTCACCATTGCCAGCATGGAAGGTGCCACCATTACTGCGTTTGAGTTTTTTACGGACGTCGCCCATGGAATCGTATTGCAGCACGCGCAGGGAGCCAGGACACCGTTTCAGCAACGTGCGCCGTTTTACGTCATTCTGGAAGTGGAGGATGCCGTTGGCGGAGCGAGTGTCATGGAGCCCCTTCTTGAGAAACTGTATGAAAATGACGTCTGCATTGATGCCGTAATTGCGCAAAATTCAGCTCAATTCAAAGAGCTGTGGAGCCTTCGCGAAAACATCACGGAATCGCTGAGCGCCCACGGTCACGTTCGAAAAAATGATATCTCTTTGCCGGTTGATATGTTGGATCCCTTTATCCGCGAACTGGTGGATGAAGTGGCAAAGGCGCCAAAAGATATCGAGGTTGTTCTGTTTGGACACATTGGTGATGGCAACCTGCACATCAATTATGTCGGCCCGAAATCTGGTGATAAAAAACAATTTCAAGAGGCGGCGCGAAAGGTCGAAGAGCGAATTTTTTCCCTGCTGCCAAAATACAAGGGCAGTATCAGCGCCGAGCACGGGATTGGACTGTTGAAGAAAAAAGATCTGAAATTTTCGAGGTCCGAAGCCGAGATCAATCTGATGCGAGGCCTAAAGAAAATCGTCGATCCTGCCGGGATCATGAACCCCGGCAAGATCTTCGATTAAACAGGACTTTGATTGAGGCCAAAGGCTAAACGCAGTTTGCGTTAGCCTTGAAGTTCTTTTTCGATCCTGTCGAGTTCGCCAATCAATTCTTTTGGCATGTGCGAACCGTAGTGCGCAAAGTAATCGCGGATCGCGCCAACTTCATGCTTCCACGCATCCTTGTCGACGTGGAGAAGCTCGTGCATGGCCCCAGGTGCCAAGGATAAACCTTTGGTGTCGATGGCATCTTCTGTCGGCAAATAACCGATGGCCGTGCGCGTCGCATTATTCTTGTCATTGTCTTTGCACCGGTCAATGACCCAGCGGATCACGCGCAAGTTGTCGCCAAATCCTGGCCACAGGAATGCTCCATCTTTGTCTTGGCGGAACCAGTTGACGTGAAAAATTTTGGGAAGGTTTTTGTATTTGTCGCCAAAACTGAGCCAGTGGCTCCAGTAGTCAGCAAAGTTATAACCGCAAAATGGCTGCATGGCCATGGGGTCGCGGCGGACGACTCCGACCTTGCCCGTTGCCGCAGCTGTCGTTTCAGAAGCTACCGATGCCCCAGCAAATACGCCGTGCTTCCAGTCGAGGGATTGAAAGACAAGTGGAGCCAATTCACGGCGGCGGCCACCGAAAACAATCGCTGTCAGCGGAACCCCTTTGGGCTCTTCGGCTTTGGTTGTATAGCTCGCGCATTGCTTGGCACTGACGGTGAAGCGTGAGTTCGGATGGGCGGCAGGTCCGCTTCCCGCATGGTACGGCTTGCCCTGCCAGTCCGTCATTCCTTCCGGTGCAGGCTTGCTGAGCCCTTCCCACCATGGCGTTCCGTCTTTCGTCACGGCAACGTTAGTGAAAATCGTATCGTGATTGAGCATGGCAAGGGCGTTTGGATTGGTGTTCTTTCCTGTTCCTGGTGCCACTCCAAAAAAACCTGCTTCTGGATTGATCGCATAGAGTCGGCCATCTTCGCCAGGATGAATCCAGGCGATGTCGTCACCAACCGTCCAGATTTTCCACCCCTTGTGTGATTCTGGCGGGATCATCATCGCGAGATTTGTTTTTCCACAGGCGGAAGGAAATGCAGCGGCGATGTAGTGAACTTCACCTTGAGGGTTTTCAACGCCAACGATCAGCATGTGCTCGGCGAGCCAGCCTTCCTTGCGTGCCTGCCAGCTGCCAAGGCGCAAGGCATGGCATTTTTTCCCAAGGAGCGCATTGCCACCGTAACCAGAGCCAATGCTTTTAATCATGAGGTCTTCTGGAAAATGCATGATGAAGCGGCGATCTGGACTCAAGTCGCCGGTAGAGTGCAGCCCGCGAACAAAGCTGCCATCTTTCTCGATACGGTCAAGTGCCTGACGGCCCATGCGGGTCATGATGCGCATGTTAGCGACAACGTATGCGCTGTCAGTGATCTCAACGCC
>Ga0209190_1001030_pt1 | contig 19795 bp, 19 predicted proteins | sample M_140205_XF_Meta_FD_187315 | JGI IMG/M metagenome (GOLD analysis project Ga0209190, IMG submission 187315) | Freshwater microbial communities from Lake Montjoie, Canada to study carbon cycling - M_140205_XF_MetaG (SPAdes) (version 2) | ecosystem: Environmental > Aquatic > Freshwater > Lake... | reverse complement strand
AGACCAATATTAGTTCTAACTGTTGAAGCCGTAGCCGTCAGTTCACTAAGATTGTTGGATGTCAGAAGATAGGATGCGCCACTGACATATGCCGCTACCCAAGCTGATCCAGTATAAAGACGCATCTCTGGAACAACAGAGTTAAAGTATAACGAGCCAGCTAAGAGAGCATTGCCATCATTATCTAGGGTAGGATTGCTGGTCTTAACACCAAGATAACGGTCATCGAAGCTATCATAAGCAGCAAGCGTTGCATCGCGAGCAGCCTCAGCAGCCGTCTGTGCAGTTGACGCACTAGTTGCTGATGTAGCCGAACTGGTAGCTGAAGTAGCCGATGCAGTTGCAGATGTAGCAGATGCTGTAGCCGATGTAGCAGATGCCGTTGCAGACGTTGCAGCAGCAGTTGCACTAGCAGCAGCAGCGGTAGCAGAAGAAGCAGCCGATGCCGCATCAACGACTAAATCATACTTAGCCGAGTTTGCATTAGAACTAAGAGGTGTTGTTCCACTAGAAGTATGAGCAGTATTAACACGATAGACGTTAGAATTACTGCTATCTTTAACTAAGTCACGAACAATATAGGAAGTTGCAGTAGCCCAGTTACCACGCCAGTTACCAATTTCGTCACCAATAGCAGGGTTACCTGATGAATCAAAAGCTAGAACTTTACCAGCGCGGGTAGCCGCAACTGGTAGGATCATGTTAACCGTACCACCATCCTCGACAGCCGCTGGATCATACTGCGGAGCCTTCATGGTACGCTTGTTTTCTTCAGCAAGCTGCTGGATCATAATGATCTGGCTATCAAGCTGTTCATTCAAAGATGTAGCTTTCAAATCACCAGCAGTCACAAAGTCCGTAGTACGCTCAATGGTACGCGCACCGATGATTGTGATTTGGTTAGATGCAGTAGCAGCCACAACTAGGGTAATAGAGCCAGTTCCATTCACTGAACTGATGGTAACTGTGTAGTCAGTCGTTAAGGTTAGCTTGGTAGCATCCTTGTAGACAGCCAAATCAGTCTGTGCAATGACAGGGAAACTGAATGAATACGGTCCAGTTCCGGCTGAACCAGTATAGACGACTCGTCTTGTTACTGCGGTAATCGAATAATCAGCCATAGAACACCCCTATAATGCGAACCTTATACACGACATTCTTTATTTGCTCAATCTTACTTTATTACCTGTGATGGCGGGAATAAATAAGACTGATCTTTTTCCTTTTTAATGCGATCTTCCATCCGACGAAGATAGCCGGGATTCATCATTTCTTGCAAATGATAAACTATTCCATAATCTAACGCCATTTTTGTGTACCAAACATTCTTAAAAGGAGTATTATTAATAACGAATCTTAAAGAATTTCCAGCTACATCATCTCCGGCTTTAGCTTTTCCATATAAATCAACTAAAGAACCAAGCCGAGATACGCCAGGCCCCATGAATGTTTCTAATGGGCTTGCACCATATCTGGACTTTAACTCTCCAAATAAGAAATCGCCATAAATTCCAGCCCCGCCGCCTTGAACCATTGATGCTTGAATTAACTTTAACCATCCTTCAGGATCAGTTGGTTGTCTTGGGCTTTTACCAGCAAGTAATGATTTCATCTGAATAGTGGCATATCCAAATAATGTTGAAGTTAAGAATAGCTTCATAAAGCCTTCCATTTCCCCATTACGATTTTTTAATGCTTCAGCAAATGTTTCAGCACCACGACCATAAAACTCACGCCCAAGTTGTTTTTGAATAAAAGCTACTGGAAATGACTTATATTGAGTTACAAATCTAAGAGCCTCACCAAGAACTGATCCGGGAGGAAGTCCAAAATTCAATGTAGCTTGAGTTTTAGCATCTGGCTCAAGCATAGCGTAATAGCGACGATCATTAAAATAATTCTTCCACTGGAACTCAACTTCACGTTTAAGTTCAGATATTGATGTATCATTTACTGTAACACCTCTTTTTTCAAGATAGTTTGAAAAAGTTTCTTTTGGTAAATCTTTTATTTTATCTGGTAAAAGATAGTTTTTTCCGTCAGCAGCTATAGTAGATGTTGCTCTAAACATATCCCACTTATCTGCATCTATTCCAAATAAACCATATATACGTTGCAACTCAGGAGCCAATTTATCAAATGTTAAACTAGCATTACGAGCAGCATAATGGCTCATCATTAAGGTAACGCTGGCCCCATGACGCTCATTCCAATATGTTTGACCACTTAATGAGTTTTGAAGTTTAACTGCCTTTGCCATAAGACCGGGACGGCTATCATTAGCCCCAATACGGTCATGTACATCGCCAAGGCTAGATTCAAAATATACACCAAGGGATGAATATATATCAGCCAATTCAGATTCTTGGCGACCTTTAGTTAGCCCGTCTAATGCCTCTGTAAAAGCATCAAACATACTATAACCTTGATAGTGCATTTCTGCCATGATTGAAGATAAATCTTGGATAGATGTAATTACAGAACTTCCAAGATCAACTGCACTCATAAATCCTCTAGTATTGGAACCAACCTTTGCCAAAAAATCATTTTCTGGAATACGATTAATTCCATTTATTTGATTCATATAGCGAGTTAACTTTCCATTAACTGCTTTTTTAAAATCAACTTGTTGTTTTCCTTTTAAACTTGCTTCAACATATCCAGAAATTCTATTGAAGTTATCCATTGGATTTGGTCCAAAGACTTTCATCAATCCAACATTTTGAGCAGTCACATCAATAGAACGTAATACCGACTCAGCAATAGAACCTGTTCCATATTTTTCATTATAGCGAAGAAAAGCATCTGCATCTTTAAAATGCAAAACACGTTCAGCACTCATTCGCTTGCCAAGATTAAAAGTACCACCTTTAAAACCACTTATTTCATCTGGAGTTTTAATGTGATTACCTTCAGATAGATTAACCCACATATCTTCTAGGATTTTTCTACCATTTTCTCCGACAAATGTTTTGTCAAAATTTAGTTCTTGAAAAATATCATCTACCCATTGCTTCTGACCAACATTTTTAATCTTTGTTGCATCATGTGATTGACGAACAATATAACCAATCATTTCAGAAATATTTGATCCTGAAACATTAGCTTCATTCATCATAACTTTTTGTATTTTTTTAATAGATTCAGCAGCTTTCATAACTTCATTAGTTCCAGAAAATTTAGCTGCATCTGGATTACCTATTGAGAACAAAGCGCGTCCAAGATCATTATTAAAATCTGGGCTTGTAAATATATTCTTTACATCTTTTTGAATTAAATCTGTGTTTAGTGCTGTTTTCCATCCATCAGCTAAAGTCTTTTGAGCGGATGCTGCACTTAAACGTGAACCCATTTTATTACTATTTATTCCAACGATCAATGCTTCCAATCCCTTTTCTGGGTTATTTGGAAACATGGTTTTAATATAATCAATAGCTTCAATTCTTAATTTTAAAGATAATGCAGCATTGCGCTTTTGAATAAATGCAGCAGTTTTAATTTCATTTAAGTGTTTTTCTTGTGCTTTTCTAATAATATCATCAAACGAACCACCACTAGATTTGGCTTCATTAACTTTATTATTAACATCAGTAAAAATGCTATCAGCTTCATCAGCAGTAAGGTTGCGGCCTAATGCAGCAGATGCTTCAGCAATACATGGATTTTCCATTACATACCCCGTCTCAAAGTACAGTTAAACGCTGCCTTAACTGCGTTCATATAACTTTCTGTTTCTTTAATAAACGCATCTCCAGCATCTAGTTCAGCCAATTCTTCTGGAGTACCACGTTGAACAATCTGTTCACGAACTAACTGCGTATATTCATTAGCTTCTTTTTCAGCCGTAGCTACATCAATAGGTCTATCAATCATTTTTTCAATGGTTTGATAAACTTTATCAAGTTCATTAAGAGCAGCAATATCAGTCAAACGATACTTATCTAATGCAACCGAGTTTCTAGCTGCACGTTGAATAAACGCCATTTGTTCAGGAGTCTGAGCAGCGATAGTAGATGGTGGAATATTTGTTTTATCAGCCTCAAAAGAAACCATATCTGGATTTGTCTTTGAGGATTGAATAAATTCTGGACTAGCATTTTCCACTAAAGCATATTTTATTTTACCATCAGTAACGAATGGAACTGGTGAAAAATCACGCCCTTTATATTCAATAGTAGAAGATACAGCCTTAGATGCAGCGCGTTCAGTATTAAATGCTACAAGACTTCCATTACCATCACGAAGTGGCTTATCCTCAAATTCACGAAGAAGCGTATAACTTCCATCAGGGAGTTGTTTAATTTGAAGATTTTCACCAGAACGACGAAGGACATTATCTTGAATCTTAGTAACTTCTTCAATCGTATTGAATGTACGAATTTGTCCTTCAGAAGTTAATCCAATTCCAAATGTTTTAGCAGATGGTTTTTTATCTGATATAAATGGCGCAATCGGAGGAAGTGCCTCACCCGGCTTTAGAATAACAATATCTGGAGATAATGGTTTAAAATCAGGCTTTGAAGCAAATGGATCAACCATAGAAGTTGATTCAAGTAACCTTTTTTTCATGCCTTCATAGCCAGATGCCATGTTTAAGATATGCTCTACATCAACATATCTTCCATCCATTAGCTGACTAACAGCCGTTTTTATTGCTGCATTTCTAATATCTGGTGGAAGATTATTAGCTAATGCTCCATTGCTTTCATCTGGAGTTGCTAGTTTTATAGTACCATGTTTTGTAAAAGCATCCGTTAATGCACCAACACCAGCATGGAGTCCACTTCCTAAAATTCCACCAAATGCTATATTTTCAAGCATATCAGTAAAATGATAATCAGCTTGTTCATTCCTTGCTAAAGCATAGTTAAGAGGCTCTACAGTAGCCGCACCAACTAAACCTTCAGCCAATCCAACCCTACCGCGAACCATTGCCCTAGCTATTGGAGACGCAGCATTGGCAAGCATGGACGTATAACGTGCTTCTCCATAAACAGGAATAAATGCACTAGCAATATTGATAGGGTCCATAGATGAAACTGCAAAGTTAACCGCTGTTAATGCAGCCTGAGTTCCAAAACTTTGTGATGCTCTTGATAGAACGGAATCATATTGTTGAGTTAGTTTTTTATTTTCAATTAAATAATCTAATTGATTAGACGTAATTCCCTGATCTGGAATATCTAATTTTATGCCTAAATCAGTTACTTTTTTTCTAGCATCTTCTGCTGGAATTAATGGAGACTCAATATATTTTCTAGTTAATGGGTTTGAATCTACCTTTTGATAACCAGAATCTACTACTCCAGTATATCTATATAACCTAGCAATAGGATTTTCGTGCATTGCCTTATTAGCCATAGCTTCAGAAGCAAGGCTAAAGGATGCTGGTAATTCTTCTAAGTATGGACTATCTTCTTTTAATGTTGTTAATATTGGCATTAATGTATTCCAAGTTGGTCAAATGGAATTGCAACTGGCTTTTGTTGCTTGCTGCCCATTCCCATGAATGTTCCTGTAACTGGTTTTTTTGCGATAGTTCCTTTAAATATTGACCACGGTATTTCAAAAAACTTTCCATTATTTAATACCACTGGATTTCCAGTTGCATCAATCAAACGTAGACCATCTTCTTTTGCTGTATTAACCCAGCTACCATGAGCAATAAGGCTATCAATATATTGACGTTTAATTTCTGTCTTATCAAAGACATTACTTACTGACTCTATGCTTTTTATTTGGTCAGAATATGATGCAAGATTTGCTTTAATTACTCCAGAAAAATACTCTACTTCACTGGCAGCTAATCCAGTATTTTTAGGAATACGAAATCCAGTTCCAAAATCATAGGCATTACCAATAACACTATTATATGCTGTTTGCGCTGCTTCTGATGGAGATTTTCCATATGTCATATATGTCAAAGCAAGAGCAGTAACAGCAGATTTTACAGACTGACGAGCCGATACCCCATCAATTTGAGCAGGGCTACTCAATGAGGTATTAAACTTATCCATATTTGTATCAACAAATCCTTCTAGGTCATTTTGATCTTTTGATGAAACTACATCTTTTAATTTTTTAAGATTTTCTGGTATGAGACTAACTGCTAATATTCTAGCATCTGAACGCGAATCAAATCTTGAGTTCATATCAGCAATAACGCCTACTGCTGGATCAAGTTTTAACTCTCTAATTATTAAAGGCCAAACATTACCCCATTTTGCAGATTCTACAGTAAAAACATCAGCCCAATTTTGACCTGATCTAACTTGTTCTTCGTATGAATCTTTCATTCTTTTAGTAACATCAGTTGGAAGAAACTTTACATCTCCCGGCAATACACCATTAGCTTCCTGAATTTGTCTAGAAACTTGAGCGTAGTGAATAGCTTTTTCTTGACGAACAGATGGGTCTGCACTTTCAAAGTCTTGAGCAGCTTTAGCAACTTCTGGATATTTTAGTGCATATGAAGCTGGATTTTTTTTGATTTCTTCTTGTAAAGAATCAAAAGCAGATTTAACAATCGTGTAAGTTTCAACGCTTTTTGCATCTGTTTGATTGGTTTCAGCAAGAGAAAGAATGGCTTTTCTTTCATCTAATGGCTTTATTTCAAAACCAGATAAAAGAACTTGTCTTTCTTGAACAGCTTTAAGTTTATTAAATGCTTCTTGATATTTTACTGGATCAGTAAATACTTTTAAATCTGCTTCAGATGGAATAGTAATAATTTTTCCAGCTTTAATAACTGCATTAGCATCATCTAATTTATTAGTAATAAAAGATTGCATTGCAGCATTAATACGTTCTGGTTCTTTTTCAAGCTGATTATACCTTGAATTAGCAGCATTTAATAATGTCATTCTAGCTGCTGGATCAACAATAGTCCCATCAAATTTTCCAGATTCAATAGCAGATGTTACGCTCTTAACATCTTCAGGCGAACCTTTAATCAATATTTCTTGAACATATCTTTCACCACCTTCTTTAGCATATTTAACAATATCATCTAAAACTTTCTTTTGTTTAGATATTGGTAAAGATTGAGCCATGCTAACAGCACGATTAAGTTCAGATTTAATTTGTTGATCTACACTAACAGTAGCTTTATCTCCAGCCGGGTTAGTAATGGTTTGGTCGCCATTATTATAAATCTGAGCAATGCGTTGAGGTAACGCCATTTCAATAGCTTGCGTTGTTTGAAGCGTCTGTTGTTCTACAGCACGACTTGCCGCAGCTTTAGTTGCTGAAACAAATAAACGATTACCATGAATAGCTAAGTCAGCCTCAACAGAACGAGCAGATAGTGGATCAATGTCATGCAATGCTGATGAATAACCTTCAATCAAAGCATTTGTTTTCCCAGCAATATCATTAATCCCAATGCGACCAGCAGTCACATCTTCTTGAAGTTTAGCTAACTGAATATCAGCAGCAGCAGAAACATTGCGAGTTAAGATTTGAGTAAGAGCGCGATTAGCCGATTGACCAAAAGTAGTAGTCTCATCAGCTATTGGTGCTAATGGATGGTTAGTGATACGAGCTTCTTCAATTTGCTGAACAGTTGGAGCCTTATCAGCAGCATATTTTGCGCCTTCAATCTTGGCTTGCTGCTCTGCTTCTTGAAAATAGAAATTAGTCATACGGTTCATGTTCTGAGATAGCGCATCAAATACGCCAGACGTATCCCTAAACTGACCCTGTGGGGTAGCAACCGTAATACCTGAATCCTGATAGCGAGGCATAATAGCCATATTATAATTCCTTACTTGCCATAATATGATCCACTTTTAATCAATGATGCACTATTGGAACTTGATAAATTTAATGAACTTGTTCCGATTGGCGCACCACCGATACTACCAGCTTTTGCACCAGCACTGAGAATGGTTCCAAAGGCATTAATATATCCAGCAGTCTGAGCAGCATCACCCTGACGACGCAATTCTGCACTACTGATCTCACCGCCAAGCAAGGAGATAGTAGCGTTATCTTCCGTCATCATCTTCTCTCCAACGCCCTTACCAAAGGCATACTGAGTCAGAGCAAGAGCAGATCCACCGAACGGATCAACACTACCAGCAGATGCTCTAGCCCTGATCGTAGCAGCAGTTGCAATGGTCTTTTCCATCACTGCAATACCTTGTTGCTTATATTGTAGAGCCTGAGATTTAGCCTGTAACTCAGCCTGTCTAGCCTGAGCATAAGCAGTCTGACGTTGAGATTCACCAGCCGCAATAGACCCAACCGCACTAACGGTAGCTGAAGCTGCGGCTAAAAGGATTGGAACACTAAACCCCATTTTATCACCCCTTAACGCGGCAAAGGAACACTGACGCGATAGTCTAGAAATAGCAAAGTCATCTTTAGTGGAGCAGTCTGTGTAACAGTTACAGATCCCTCATAATCATATCCCAGAACTGGACCAACTCTTTTGAGTCCTGTAAATTCAGATATAGCAGAATCAAGAACTGAAGAATCAAAACTCCTAAAAGGAATTTCGATGCCGGATATGCTGGCATTTTGAGTCTTATAGAACTCGGCAGCAACCTCAACAATTCGCTTTTTAAATCCACGGATATTCCCCGATGCCATTCTAGGTTCAACAGGCATAGTTGCAATCGTTACCGTGTAATCCTGTCCAACCTGATATGATGTAGTAGATGCACGATCAAAGGTAATAGAACCACCAGACGTAGCCACCTCATCGCCAAGCATAATACCATCAGCAATAACTTTAACAGTTTTAAGTGCTAAATTAGTTGCTGTTATAGATGCAGCAGCGCCACCGACTACAGCATTATCAAGCGTATAATCTGAGTTAAACTGCTCTACATGGTATTTTGTTACACTATTAATTGTGCGTTGCACAATCGTGTACATGGTATTAACGTCGATAGCGACAGCCTTAAATAATCCATCAGTTGTGAACTGAGATGGAGCGATAATATCTTGACTACGAAGAACTGAATAAGCGGTAATGCTGCCAGCAGAGTTAACTAATAGCAGAAGATCAGATTCATCCGTATTGGTTGCACGACGCAAAGCCATATCAATAGGTGTATTAATAAGATGTCCAGAAAGAAGGGAGATCTTATTTGATACATAAGTAGCTTGAGCATCCGTATAGATGAACTCTTGGATCATTTTACCGCCGCGTTGGGCATAAATGGTTCCTGCTTCCAGTCCAACTGGTGATACACCAGAAATAATTCCATTTCTTGTAGCTACACGAACCGTAAAGTTTACTGGTGTAATAGGATCACCAAGACCCTGTGGAACATAAAACTCTGCTCCAGATGTGAACAGTTGTAGATCACGACCAGAGTAAATATCTAGAATAGCATTGAACTGGTTAACATCCAGCGTTGCTTCCAACCCATCGTCATCATTGCTGGATTGCTTATCAAAGTTAAATACGTCACCTACACGACTACCCCACATAGTTGATGGTCTTGATTTTGAACCACCAAAGAATAAGCGTCCTTCATGGAAGGTTACAGACTTAGGCCATCCACGGCTAGCTGACCAAACGTGTTCATATCCACGTTCAATCTCCCACTCACTAGAAGCAAATGCACTTGTTTGGCTAAATGGTATTTCGACTTGAGCCTTAACCTTTGTAGTACTTACATAGGTAACAATACGAGCGCGACCATATCCATATCCATCCTTGATATTGATATATTGCTCAACATCACTTGCTGAAAATACACCACTACCAGTAGTAAATTCTGTAAAACCAGTTGTAGCAGTAGGATTTAATGTCGTTGTCGGACTAGTATATGTCGGAGAAAAAGCATAGTGAGGATCATAATCAAACGTGATTGTGCTTAATGTCCAATTACTATCACTAGCACCGCGTACTAACTTTAATGGTTCAAGATTTTCATTAACGAATATCATCGTATCTGCTGATTGTGCATATTTAATACTACTTAAAATTGAAGCAGATAGTGTACTGGCAATGATCCAATCAGGCTTGACTGTTACGTTTCCAGATGTTGTTGCAGTAGCAGCCGTCACAGTAAATGTATTAGTTGCAGCCGTTACAACGGTATAGGTTCCATCCGTTGCAGTTCCAGATGTAAAGTCTAGATAGACAGATTCACCAGCGGATAGACCATGATTGTTTAACGTAACCGTAATGGTTGTAGTGGTCTGAGAGTATGTTGCACCAGTTAAACTGGTAATCTGTGTAACTTGAGAACCACCTTTAAACACATAGATTCGCTTATCAACTAGAGCGAACATATATGAGTCACTGGTTGAGAACTCAAATGGAATTAACTTAACGCCGCTTGAAGCTACTGATGGTAGGGAGAAGATAAACTTCAATCCCGGTCTACGACGTACACCACCTTGCGGGAGAATGACAACATTCAAAGCAGTTTTCAAGGCTGAGTAGTACTGATTCAAATCAATACGACCACGAAGCAGCGGATCAACTTCCCCAACCGTGAAATTAGTTTGAATGTTTACAATGCGAGACATTAGAACCTCACAGATACAAGGCTAAAATCTTCAATGACTTGTGGTGGTTGGTTCTGTCCATCTGCCATAGTTGCCTGACGGAAGAATCCACCGCGTCCATTCTCACCCGGAGAGCCAGTTGCTACACCTTGCCAATATTGAGCCTTAGAGATCTGATCTGTGATTGGTTCAGCAAAGTGCCAGCAAAGATAATATTTAAGAAGCTGCACAAAATACTGAGGAATCAAATCTTCCGAGATATTATATTGATAATCAATGTAAACAGAAGAATAGTTCGTTTGTACATTGCTACTAATTGTTTCCCAATCCGTAACAGGCCGTCCACCAACTGACGATGTATTGAATAAAGCCCTTGGACCAGAGATAAGATCACCCGGAAGCGCATAAAGATATTTCCATTCATTAACAGGAGTTGTTCCAAGTCTTGCTAATTGTGTTTTTTTGTATGAAAAAGACCACGGATACATAGTTAATAGTGAAACTTTAATATCATCATACAAGCGATCCGCAATCTGAGCAGCATTAGAGCCATCAGTAAAGGACGTAATAATATTAGTTCCAAGCATAATAAACGAATCATTGCAGATTTTAAGTTTTGTATCACCCGTTGCCATTGCAATTTCCCCGATGCTTTAGAACTTATATTACAATATTCATCAACAAGAAAGCCCCGATCTGGCGAACCAAACCGAGGCTTCCGTTTTCATAGGCAGAAGCCTAGATTAGTCGGTGTTCGTAACCGTTAGAGTGGTAACATCCGAGACGTTTACTACCGAACCTGTATTTGTCATAACTACATGGAAACCAGCAGTTGAGACAGCACCAGATGAGGTAACAACAACAAGGATCAAATCACCAATTTTAAGGAGACTTGCCATCGAACTGAAGTAGCCAGAAGTGTCAACAGTCGCGTGAGTATCAGTCGTTGTATACGACCAAATCTGCGGAGCGTTGCCAGCTTTTGACTGACCACCAATAGGCTGAAGTGCGGTTGAAGAAAAAGCCATAGTCTAATCTCCTTACGATTCGCGGCAAGTGATCTTGACAATGCCTTCATCGTCGATGGCGATTGCACCAGCAGAGAACATTGAGTTCACAAGGAACGATGTCTTTTCTGGAACATAGTTAACTTCTGTGCGTTGGTTGATACCAATGCCGAAGCCAACTGCATCTTGATGGAAAGCATAGCAAGTACGATCAAGAGAGCCGTCAATAGGAAGGCCACCTTCAGTACGATCACCAATGGTGATAAACTTGAAGCCAAGGAACGTGTTGATCTCACCCGACACCAAAGCCTGAACCGAATTGTAATCGGTTGAAGTTGTTTGGGTTTCACCGAGCAGACCTTCAAGGCCAGAAGCGGAGATAATCATCGCACGACCGTCCATAGGTACGTTTGATGCATCCATTAGCTTCTTAGCACGACGCAACTTAGCGACGTTAAGGTTAGTAGTCGTGCCACCGATGCTGTTAGCAACTGTCAGCGAAGTGCTGGAGCCAGAAAGAGCATCAAGGATCAACTGATCCATACGACGACCGATTGCGTTCGATACGACCTGAACAAGTTCACGACGTTCATCGAAGTTAATCTTAGCCTGATTGAAAATGTCGCTGTATTCAGCTGCATTATAATCAGACATGGTTGCTGTAACCGTTGAATAGGTCACATTGAGTGGGGTTACGTCCGTCTGTGGAACGCGAACCGTTGCTACGCCGCGACCAATTTTCGGAAACTTAACTGTAGAACCTTCGACACCGTTGCGCTCGCGAACCAAACCAGTAAGGCTACGGGTAGCCTGATAAGCCTGTTTTACTTCCGCGTCGAACAGCGTGACAAAGGCATTAGAAACTGAAATAGCCATTTGCTTTGCTCCGTTCGAGATAAAAGATTTAACCGCAACGGTTATCCTAACGGGCCGTTTACTTGGGCATAGGCTGCCCCGAACCTTCAAGCCCGGTCATTACGCTTCCGTAATGATTGTCGGACGGCAAGATGATTAGTCTAACCGCCCGTATTTGTCAAATAGTTCTATTTTTCGTTGAACGCTTCATTAAACATACGCTCAACCTTCTTTGTAAAGGACATATCCTTGCCATAACGAGGATCACCAACCATCGCATACAGGTCATCCTTGGTAACGCCAGATTCCTGAGATCCACCAGTAGTTGGGATTCCCATTTCACCAGTTGCTTGCCTAATCTTATTCAAGGCAGAGACAAAATCAGCAGATGTAGAGGCTGCTGAAACTGCCTTTAACTCACCTTCGTTAAGAATAGTTCTTCCTAGTTTACCTAGCCACTGATTATTAGCTTTAATAATATCATCAGCACGATTACCAAGTTTTTTCAGTTCTGCATCACGGTTAACGACTACTTGTTCCATAGCCCCAGAAGCATTTTCTAAATATGTCTTAGCAATCTTATCAAAGGCATCCTGAGATAGACCGAGTTCTTTAGCTGCCGATAGATAGCTGCTGACGACTGGATCATCATTTGGGACATTAAATGCCTTAAACGTATCCATTGCGTAGTTTCCATCTTTCGGAGCCTTGTGTTGGCCCTGAGAGAATTTGGTACGCAATTCAGTGTATGATTTGGCAAGAGCCTCTACATCTGGCCCATCATCATTAGACCAGAAGTTCTCAGGCCAGTATTCAGGACGCACCAATGGTTCTTCTGGCGCATCAGCTTCTGCTTTAGCTTTTTCCTCATCCGTCATTTCACGATGTGGAATATCTACTTCTGTACTAACTGTGCTTTCTACTTCAGCAGTCAACAGGCTCTGGTTGTCAGTGGTTTCACTGGCCTGAGTTGTCTGTTCTTCTGTCATATAGTCCTCGCTCTTTTGATACGCTCCTCAATCATGCGAACGATACTGTTCTGACCTTCCCGCGCATAGCCATGCGATGCTTCCTCACCCGGATACCAAGTAGGTTGCTCAATAGTTTTTGAACGGAGATCATTTAGAACAATCATACCAGCTTCGCTTTTGAACACACGGGCGTATAGTGTGTCCAAATCTGCTTGTTTATCCGTTGACTTTACTTCAACAGATTCACCAAACACATCATTCCATTCCATTTTAAATCCTTATTGTAGGGATCTTGCTACTGCTTCCTGATTCCCAACTTGCGCTGGTGCTGGTGCAGCCTGTTGTTGCATCTGCTGCATCTGTTGCATCTGTGCATATTGTTGAGCAATCTGCTGACGCTCATCTTGCGTTGTAAGCAACTTGCCCGGAATACCAAGACGCTCTGCCACGAAATCAATGATAACATCTTTCTTAATAGTCATAGCTGCTTCTGGTCCCATACCAGCAACAACCTGAATAAATTGAAGGACATCATTAAGTTCTTCCATATTTTGCGCTTGTGCAAGAGGAGAAATAGGAACGACCTTAACTTCTTCACCATTAATCTTCAAAGGCATATCAATAATGCCCTGTTGATCCATGATGAATAGGATACGATTAACCATTGGAAGCATGGCTTCTGTAATCAACCGTCCAAATGCTGCACCAAGATTCTGTGCTAGTTCATTACGACGCTGAACAACTTCAGTAGCCGAACGAGCCGACATATTATCTGGTGGTAGCGTATCATCCAGCATCATTTTCTTAACATTCATACGCAAATCATTGATAACAATCTGCGCTACGTTAAAATCTGAAGCCTTTGCTAGTGGTAATAGGCTTGGACCCTGTGGTCCACCGTTCCTAGCAACTGGAATAATAGCACCCGGCTGGATCTTGATGGTCTGAGGATTGATTACACCATCATCTGCCGCTGTATATACACCAGAAACAGCAAGAGATGCGTTCTTTAGCAGCAACTCAAGCGTCTTATTGAGTGTTTTAACGTCTGGCATAGCCGTGATTAGTGGACCACGACCATAAGTTTCACCAGCAACCTTCATATAACGGGTTACAATCCAAGGAGAAATCTTCATTTCACGGTAGACAAGTTCCATTTTTGTCTTTTCATGGACTACATGATAGCAAAAAATAGCTTTTTCTTTATCATATACCGTAGCTTCTAGGACTTCGACATCATCCGTTGGCTTACGATCAATCATAGCCTGAAGAATGGTAGGGATATTAATATCTACCCATTGGCGAGACAAAGCCTCACCCTTTAACTTCATCTTACGGTAAACATTATCTACCGTTCCATGTGGACCTTCTTCTAGGCTGACTAGGTACTGAGGAACAGCAGTGAATCGGATTGGAACTGTCTCATCACCCGGCTGGATCAGCATTACTGCCGTACCAACAGCCAGATCTAGAAGAAATTCAGACATAGATAAGTCAAAGTTAGTCTGACGAATGACATTAAACATACGTTCATTGTAGAAATCTAAGACTTTTTGAATCTCTGGACGCTTACCTTCTGGAATCTGGCTACCAGCTTGGAGACGACACCAAGCACGATAGGGAGGAAACAGACTTGACTGAATCCGATTGGCAAAGCGTTGGGTAGAATGAATGGCTGTCGAATCAAATACCTTCGACATCTTCTTTTGACCCGGAACACCACCTTCATAGTAGCCATCATACAGATTGCGCTGTGGCAATGCGTATTCATAGCACTCCTGATAGATCGTGCGCCATTCATCCTTCTTTGCTGCGGCTAAGGATGCGCGTTTAATAATTGTTTCTACGTTCATCTTAGCCATGATATGTCCTTACTTCTTCTTTTGAGTCTTGCCAGCAGACGATAAAGCAATAGCAATGGCTTGCTTTTGTGGCTTACCATGCTTCATTTCTAGTTTAATGTTGGATGAAATAGTCTTAGCTGACGATCCTTTTTTAAGAGGCATTTTCATTCTCCACGATCATTGATTCTATTTGTGCATACTTTTCATCTGTAATTGGACCACCAACTAACCAAGCATCACAGGTCCGTGTAGCTGCACACTTGAAAGCGAACAGTTCACAGAACCCAAGATCAGCAGATGCAATGACGATATCATCATATCCACCTTCATCTTCTGGTGCTTTCTCTAATCCAGTCTTAATGCAGTCAAGCATTTGAGTTGTTTGAATAAAAGCAGAGCAGTTACCGCAGCGCATGGTCAAGGCTTCTGGAACGGTTACGTTATACATAGCCGCCTTCTTTAACCAGAAAGCTAGATTAGGTTCTGCTGGATTGGGGGGACCATAACCATACATAATAAATGCTTGGTTTCGGTTCATTAAATTATGACTGACATCCTGTGTAGCTAGTGGACAAGCATATTCATTGGGGTTCACTGTATCAACTTGTGCTTTAAGAAGTGCCATGTTCAATCTTTCATGTTCTTAATTCGTTCACTAAGAGCAGCGGCTTTCTTCTTAGCATCTGCCGTTGAACTTGCACCCCATGCCCTTAAAGCTAGGAGTTTCCTAGTTGGATTACCTTTTTCGTCATGGTCTGGCCCTTTAACTCCAGCCATCCTAGCTAGGAAACTGGCTTTACGGCCTAGTTGTTCCCTAGATTTAGGACTACCTTTGACGGGAGCCTTTAGATTAGCTCCTTCAGTACGCTTAAAATATGCTCGCCCTGCTGCGTTCAAGCCACCTTCAGGGTTTTGATATTTCTTAGCAACCATTAAAGGCCACTCAACTTGGTTGGAAGGCCAGTCTCAGGAGCAATACGCTCTGGAGATAGAAGCTGACGCATACCACCACGGGTACGAGCGCGGATAGAACCAGCTAAAGCTGCACCTTGCTGCGCTTCTTGAGCAGTCAATCGTGACTCTTGCTGATTTTGAAGATCCATTTGCCTCTGTTGTGCAGCAGATGCTCCATTGTCACCACCACCTAGACCAAGTGCTTGAGCGATAAATCCCATGTCAATTCCTCACAAACATAACGCAGTCGCACCCGTCAGGAGCATACCGCCTAAGTAAACCCTCTTGCTCAAAGCCAATAGTCTTGGCCCAAGCAACCGCAGAAGGATTATCATTTCTTACAGAAATCTGCAATCTCCGTACTTCTGGTATATTTCCAATGAATTTTACTAGATTACGGCTGATCTTGGTAAACTCAATCGGGTACATATTAGCATAGTCTAAATCTTTAAATACCCAGACTTCCCAAGTTCCATGCCACCACATAAACATTCCATAAGCCGCAACAATTTTACCATTTCTTAACAATGTGAAGGATGGAAATAGTTCTGCATAGTTTGTTATAGTCCTTTCAAAGTCTCGATAAGCATTAATAGTTCTTCTTTCATGCTTTGAAAGAGACATTTGATTTATATGTTTCACATGAAACTCTATGAATCTATACTCATCTGGCAGTTTTGCAGCCAGCATCATCTCTGCTGATGGCATCATGCGAATATATCGAAGTCTAGAGAGGCTGTTGATTGCATTACAGGCTTTCCTCCAATGTGATGACCACGGGTTAGCGTCCTAAACTCACCCCCACCGAGCATTAGATAGCCGTAGGCATCTCCAATATGGGAGTGTTCGTTCTTATTTGGGGCATCTCTGAAGCGATCTGTGCCACCACCAACACCAATTCTCTTAAAATGATAGCCACCAGACAGGGATTTCCGTAGTCTTTGGCAGTTAGAATCTAGAATCAAGCCCGGTTTACCATCAATAAGCCTCTGCATTGGCAACGCACCAGCCTCACGACGGACCATAAAGTCGTTAGATGCTGTAGGTTTAGCATTTAATCCTAGAGTTTTAAGGTAATCAAAGGCTGTAACTTCAAAGATACCATCTCTGGCTACACCAGCTGGATCTCCCCAGATGAATACTTCTGCTTTTGGAAAGTGAGTCATTACGTCGTGCATGAGAATCTGCCCAAATCTTTCCAGACCCATGCTAAAAGAGACTATCTCATGCAGAATATGCCATCTGCCATTCCTCATACGCTGACCAAAGACGGCTGCTGGTGTCAAACCAAAGTCAAGTCCAATACTAAGTGGTACACTTGGATCGTAATCTAGCTTATCTACCACCATAATGCTGTCGCTATATTCAGGCCAGACGGCTTTACCTTCCTGAACATAGACAAATTCACCAGCAACGTAGCATCTAATCCAGTCTAGGTTCTTTCCACCGAGTTGCTGCTCGTAATATCCATTGGGTAGGTTATTAATATTCTCTGCTTTGTCATTAATGATCCAGTGACGACCAGCACCCGGCATTGCACCGGGATGTTCTGATGGACATTCGACCATTCCGGCTGGCTGTTTGAAGAATTTCCACTCATATTTACCACGAATTGGTTCTTTTTCGGCTAGTCGATACCACCAATGATCTGTATCCATAGGGTTAGTATCAGCCCAGATACCACGCCAAGTAGGTCCACCGTGCATTTTGGTAGGAAAGCGTCCAACACGATGCGTCAAACCTTGGATAACGGCTAGTGGAAGTTCTCTAGCCTCGTTTACCCAAGCTCCAGTGAGTTCTAGGGACAGCAGTTTACGCACATCCTTTGGCTGATCTAGGGCTAGGAAGATAACTTCACAGTCAATTCCGGGTATTCCATCGCGTCCGGGCAGCTTTAGATGGTGACTGATAGGTGGGGACCAGCGCATTGGACCCCAGACATCCTCTGGAAACAGCGTTTGCCACGTCTTGATTGTGGTTGTTCTGAGTTCTGGATAGGAGTTACGCACAATAACGAAGCGGGTATATCTGGTATTATCTACTGGGGAAGGCCGTTGCTGAACAGCTTTCAGGAAGATCTCAGCGGCACAGGCATAGGACTTCCCAGATCCGACAGGACCGAGCAGCCCACGGAAAAAGGCATCATTCTGTAGGAATTTCCAAGTAGTAGGGCTTTCCGAGAAGTCGAGTTCTAATCCGGCTGCTGCAAAACTATCGACGGCTACTGTATCTTTTTTTGGTCTTTTCATTAATTAAACCCTTTGACATGGTAAAACTCACCACAACTGAAATCTGCATCCGTATCAGGGCAGTGGCTCTCAATCATTATCTTCTTATCAATAACTACGATCAATGGAACTGGTGGCATCCGACGACATTCCCCAGCCATATCCTCTATAAACCTCCAGAAGATACAGTTTTTGCAAGCTATCTCACTATCATCCAGCTTGGGAATCGGAGTCTGCAACATCTTTAACCTCATATGTGGTTGTCCCTGCTGGTCCGCGCATATTAATCCCGATAATGGTAGGCCGATTCTCATCTGAACCAGTCTCTAGCAACCCATGATGCTTAGACAGCAACCGCAGGGCAGACAACTTATCGTGCATCTCTACCTCAATAGAGTTTCCATGCTGTGTAGGTATCACCTTAACCTTCTTGATAGCCTTCTGAACGTGCAGCGGCAACTTATTAGAATCAATAACATTCACGTTTCCACTACTATCCCACTGTAAAACATCAGTAATAGCTACAGATCCAATAGCCTCTATCTCAGCAAGCACAGCATCCCTCTTATTAACATCCGCACTAGCTACATTCTTCCGCATAAATCTAACTCTACCCATAATACTATCTCTCCAATGATTTCTGTTAATAACTAGGGTAATACCCCTTGACACATATTGACACTGACTAACGAACCCCCTTATATATCCCCTTGGGGATACACATACTCATGTAATCCTTCTCAAACATTCAAGCATTATCTTTGACAAGTTTGACATCAGATACTCGATTGACGAAAACGAGAAAAAAATTGCGTGACATACCCCGTACAGGAGGGGCGGGGGCAGGGGGGCAAGGGTGGCTCATTTAGAACAGGCCGCGATCCCTGATAATACCTAGAGTGATTGGAACGGAACCGAAACGACTCACATAGGTACGGAATAAGGAGGGTAGGTCAAGAGCTAAGTGCTTGAATTCATTAGCTTCTTTGTCTGATAGTTCGATGGATTGTCCATACATTGTTATCGTTCTTTTCCAATCCCTTTTTAACCCTATCGAATATTCATCCAACTCGAATACAGATTGTCTAGTCTTTTCAATAGGTTGTGTTGTTTCTTCTTGCTGATAAATATGATCTGAGGAGAACGGGATTGAGGATATCAGTTCATCACCTGTTGGAATTGGATCGGTCTCTTTAAAGAGTATTTGGTAACGCATTGTTAACCATTTAGATGATTGCTCTGGATACCATTTAGGCTGTAGTTTCCTGACTAACTTGTGGATCATCAATCTCTTTATGCAAGTCATAATCGTTTGATCTGATAAGCCAGTATATGCTTCGAGTGTCTGTAGAGTAGGATGACTTACACCTTGCCTAGAGACAAATATACCAAGAGCAGCAAGGACTAGCATGTCATTTGGACTTAGTGACGGGTCGCTGATTGCTCTAACAGGGATCAAAGAA
>Ga0209190_1001029_pt1 | contig 19808 bp, 16 predicted proteins | sample M_140205_XF_Meta_FD_187315 | JGI IMG/M metagenome (GOLD analysis project Ga0209190, IMG submission 187315) | Freshwater microbial communities from Lake Montjoie, Canada to study carbon cycling - M_140205_XF_MetaG (SPAdes) (version 2) | ecosystem: Environmental > Aquatic > Freshwater > Lake... | reverse complement strand
TCCAGCTACGATTTTATCACCATCTTGCACAGAAACGTGTGCATTTACCGGTAAACTGTATTCACGCAATATTTCTTTTGACTTAGCATCAATCACATGAATAGATGGATTTTTCTTTTTATCTCTAGATTCAATAATAACTTTTTCAGTAAATCCAGTTTGCTCATCCACTTCTTCACGACAAGTAATACCTTCTGTAATGTTATCGAAAACAACGACACCATTCACCTCAGATACAATTACCGCATTGTATTGATCCCACTTACAAATAATATCACCTTTTTTGATTTTTCCTGTTCCTTGGAAAACCATTTCAGATCCATAAGGAATGTTTGTATTCATTAATACAATTCCTGTTTTTTCATCAATGATTTTTAATTCAGCAGAACGACCAACAACAACCACTTTAAGACTACCATCAGAATTTTTCATTTCGATCGTACGAAGTTCTTCAATTTCAAGTCTTCCAGATGCTTTTGCTTTCAAATCAGACTCACGCCCAGTATTCGAAGCAGTACCCCCAACGTGGAATGTACGCAAAGTCAACTGTGTTCCTGGCTCTCCAATAGATTGAGCAGCAACAACACCAACAGAATCTCCTCTTTGAGCTAATCTATGATTTGATAAATTTCGACCGTAACATTTAGCACAAACACCTCTTCGCATTTCACATGTTAAAACAGATCGAATTTCTACTTCATCAATACCTACTTTTTCAATCAATTCAGCAACATCTTCAATGATTAATTCACCTGCAGAAACAATAATTTCTTCCGTTTCTGGGTGTAAAATATTATGAACAGACGTTCTTCCTAAAATTCGGTCATATAGCGGTTCAACAACATCATCATTCTTCATCAATGCCGCAGCCATTAAACCTCTTAATGTTCCACAATCATCAATATTAATAACAACATCTTGAGCAACATCCACCAAACGACGCGTAAGGTAACCAGCATCTGCAGTTTTCAATGCCGTATCCGCCAAACCTTTACGAGCACCGTGAGTTGAGATAAAGTATTCAAGAATTGATAATCCTTCTTTAAAGTTAGAAAGAATTGGGTTTTCAATAATATCTTGACTTGAAGCTCCAGATTTTTGTGGCTTAGCCATTAATCCCCTCATACCTGACAACTGACGAATTTGCTCTTTAGAACCCCTTGCGCCAGAATCATACATCATATAGATGGAGTTGAACCCTTGCATGTCATTTTTCAATTGATCCATCAAAATGTTAGTCAATCTAGAATTTGTATGTGTCCAGATATCAATAATTTGATTGTAGCGTTCGTTATTAGTGATTAGTCCCATGTTGTAATTAGACAATACTTCTTTTGCTTCCACTTCTGCTTTGCCAACAAGTATTTCTTTTTCTTTAGGGATAATAATATCTTCCAAGTTGAAAGATAAACCACCTTTAAACGCCATATCAAAACCAACTTCTTTAATTTCATCAAGGAATTGAGCAGTACGAGATGTGCCAGAAACTTTTAATACATTTCCAATAATATCTCTTAATGCTTTTTTAGTCAATACATCATTGATGTAACCAACTTCTCTAGGAACCATGTCGTTAAACAAAACTCTTCCACAAGTAGTATCAATCATCATTAAAGTAGGAACGCCATTTTCATCTAAATCATATGATTTCACTTTTAAATGAGCATGCAAATCTAGCTTTCTTTCATTGTATGCAATTCTAACTTCTTCAGGTGAATAATAAATACAATCTTCACCTTTCATTGTGTATTCCGGAGTAGATCTTTTACCTTTTGTAATATAGTATAGACCCAAAACCATATCCTGAGATGGCACAGCAATAGGAGCACCATTTGCAGGATTAAGAATATTGTGCGAAGCAAGCATCAATAACTGAGCTTCTAAAATTGCAGCGTTACCTAAAGGTAAGTGAACTGCCATTTGATCCCCATCAAAATCGGCATTGAATGCAGTTGTAACCAACGGATGTAAACGAATTGCTTTTCCTTCAATTAATTTTGGTTGAAAAGCTTGAATACCTAACCTGTGAAGAGTAGGAGCCCTATTTAAAAGAACAGGGTGACCTTTCAAAATACTTTCCAAAATATCCCAAACCACTGGTTCTTTTTTATCAACGATTTTTTTAGCAGATTTAACTGTTTTTACAATCCCTCTTTCAATCAACTTACGAATGATAAACGGTTTGTATAACTCAGCAGCCATATTTTTCGGCAAACCACACTCATGCAATTTTAAATCAGGACCAACAACAATTACAGAACGAGCTGAATAATCAACACGTTTACCTAATAAATTTTGACGGAAACGACCTTGTTTACCTTTTAATGAATCTGAAAGTGATTTTAAAGGTCTGTTAGATTCTGTCTTAACCGCACTCGATTTACGAGAATTATCAAATAATGAATCAACAGATTCCTGAAGCATACGTTTCTCATTGCGTAAAATTACTTCTGGAGCTTTAATTTCAATCAATCTTTTTAAACGGTTATTACGTATAATAACACGTCTGTATAAATCATTTAAATCAGATGTTGCAAAACGACCACCATCCAATGGCACTAATGGACGTAATTCAGGCGGAATAACTGGAACAACCTTCACAACCATCCATTCTGGGCGGTTATCAATTCTCTCCTGAGACTCCCGCATAGCCTCAACAACTTGAAGTCTTTTCAAAGCTTCATTTTTACGTTGCATAGACGTTTCCGTATTTGCTTGATGACGTAAATCGTATGAAGTTTGAATTAAATTTAACGTTTTTAATAGGTCAAACAATGCTTCAGCACCCATTTTGGCGATGAATTTATTTGGATCTGTATCTTCCAAATATTGATTCTCTTTTGGAAGAGTATCAAGAATATCTAAATATTCCTCCTCCAATAAGAAGTCAAGACGTTTCAATTCAGAACCATCTGCATTTGTTGCTATACCTCCTTGAATTACAACAAACCTTTCATAATAAATGATTTGATCTAATTTTTTGGTTGGCAAGCCAAGCAAATAACCAATTTTATTTGGAAGCGAACGGAAGTACCAAATATGAGCAACAGGAACCACCAATGAAATGTGTCCCATACGCTCACGACGTACTTTTTTCTCCGTTACCTCAACACCACAGCGGTCACAAACGATTCCTTTATAACGGATTCTTTTGTATTTACCACAATGGCATTCGTAATCCTTTACTGGTCCAAAAATTCGTTCACAAAATAAACCATCTCTTTCAGGTTTATAAGTACGGTAATTTATTGTTTCAGGCTTCAGTACTTCTCCACTTGATTGTTCAAGTATCAACTCTGGCGATGCCAAAGAGATTGTTATTTTGTCGAAGCTACTTTGCGTTTTTGGTGTTTCTTTTCTGTAAGCCATAGTATTGCTTAATATCTATAATTTATCTACTTGGAAAATTAATCTAATGAAATGTTAAGACATAAACCTCTTAGTTCATGCAATAATACGTTGAATGATTCTGGGATACCAGGTTCAGGAATATTATCACCTTTCACAATTGCTTCATATGCTTTTGCACGTCCATTTACATCATCTGACTTAACAGTCAAGATTTCTTGTAATAAATGCGCAGCACCAAATGCCTCAAGAGCCCAAACTTCCATCTCTCCAAAACGTTGACCTCCAAATTGAGCTTTACCTCCCAGTGGCTGTTGCGTTATTAATGAGTATGGTCCGATTGAACGAGCATGCATTTTGTCATCAACCATATGGGCTAATTTCAACATGTATATAACTCCAACCGTTGCAGTTTGGTCAAAACGTTCTCCAGTTCCTCCATCATACAAGTATGTCTTACCTGATTTTGGTACTCCCGCTTTAGCAGTCCATTCATCAATTTCGTATGGCTTAGCACCATCAAAAATTGGAGTAGCAAACTTAACGCCTAATTTTTCACCTGCCCAACCAAGAACAGTTTCATAAACTTGACCTAAGTTCATACGAGAAGGAACCCCAAGTGGATTTAAAACGATGTCTACCGGTGTACCATCCTCTAAGAATGGCATATCTTCAGCACGAACAATATTCGCTACAATTCCTTTGTTTCCATGACGACCAGCCATTTTATCACCCACTTTTAACTTACGTTTTTTAGCGATGTATACTTTTGCCATTTTAACAATACCTGCAGGTAATTCATCACCAACTGAGATATGGAATTTTTTACGTTTGAAAGTTCCTAATAAATCATTTGCTTTAATGTTAAAGTTATGAATAACTCGTCCAATTAAAGAATTTAGATTATCATCAGCAGTCCAATTTGTAGGATTAACAATCGTGTAATCAATAGCAATTAAATTCTTTTGAGTGAATTTAGTTCCTTTTTTGATTATTTCCTCTCTAAAATTATTAAAGACTCCGTTCGCTTTCGTTTCACCAACAACATTCATCAATTTGTCAACTAAACGATCTTTCAACAAAACAAAATCTTTTTCATAGGCAGAATCTAATCCTTCTAATAAAGGCTTATCTTGCGCTTTAGATTTTCTATCCTTAACAGCTCTTGAGAAAAGTTTCTTCTCAATAACAACGCCTCTTAATGAAGGACCAGCTTTCAAAGAAGCATCCTTAACATCTCCAGCTTTGTCACCAAAAATTGCACGAAGTAATTTCTCTTCAGGCGAAGGATCTGTCTCACCTTTTGGTGTGATTTTTCCAATAATTATATCACCTTCTTTAATTTCAGCTCCAATTCGAATAATACCATTCTCATCTAAGTCTTTCGTCGCTTCTTCACTTACGTTAGGGATATCAGAAGTTAATTCTTCCATTCCACGCTTCGTGTCTCGCACGTCAACTGTATATTCATCAATATGAATAGATGTGAAAATATCATCACGAACAACTCGCTCAGAAATAACAATCGCATCCTCAAAATTATAACCTTTCCACGGCATGAAAGCCACTTTCAAGTTTTGTCCTAAAGCTAATTCACCTTGTTGAGTTGCGTATCCTTCACAAAGAACTTGTCCTTTTTCAACTTTATCACCTTTCTTAACGATTGGCTTCAAATTCATACAAGTACTTTGATTCGTTTTAGCAAATTTAGTTAACGTATAATGAGTAACCTCAGAATCAAAAGAAACTAATTTATCATCATTTGTCCAATCATAACGAATTACAATCTCATTTGCATCAACATATTCAACAACACCATTATTTTCAGCATTAATTAAAACACGTGAATCTCTTGCTACTAATCGTTCAATACCAGTACCAACGATTGGTGAACTTGGTTTCAATAAAGGAACCGCTTGACGTTGCATGTTAGATCCCATCAAAGCACGATTGGCATCATCATGTTCCAAGAAAGGAATAGAAGAAGCAGCAATCGAAGCAATTTGATTTGCTCCAACATCCATTAATGTTAAGTTTTTTGGTTGTACAACAGGGAAATCACCTTCAAAACGAGCTTTTACAAATTCAGTTAAGAAATTACCTTTCTCATCCACTTGTGCATTCGCTTGAGCGATCATTTTACCATCTTCTTCCTCCGCTGTTAAGTATATTGGTTCAGTACCAATAGCCACTTTTCCAGCAATAACATCGCGGTAAGGTGTTTCAATAAATCCAAGTTTATTTACTTTCGCAAATACACAAAGAGATGAAATCAAACCAATATTTGGTCCTTCAGGAGTTTCAATAGTACATAAACGACCGTAGTGGGTATAATGAACATCTCTCACCTCAAAACCAGCTCTTTCTCTTGACAAACCGCCTGGCCCTAGTGCCGAAAGACGACGCTTGTGCGTTACTTCCGATAAAGGATTGGTTTGATCCATAAATTGAGATAATTGATTTGTTCCAAAAAATGAATTAATTACAGACGAAAGTGTTTTCGCGTTAATTAAATCGATTGGAGTAAAAACCTCATTATCACGTACATTCATACGCTCACGGATAGTTCTAGCCATTCTAGCTAAACCAACCCCAAATTGTGCATATAATTGCTCACCAACCGTTCTAACACGACGATTAGAAAGGTGGTCAATATCATCAACATCTGCTTTTGAATTAACTAATTCAATCAAATACTTAATAATGCAGATAATATCATTCTTAGTTAAAACTCTAGAATCTTCAGAAGGATCAATCCCTAATTTTTTATTTAAACGGAATCGTCCAACCTCTCCTAAATCATAACGAGTATCAGAAAAGAATAATTTTTCAAAAACATTCTTAGCTGTTTCATAATCTGGTGGTTCAGCATTACGAAGTTGTCTATAAATATGTTCTACCGCCTCTTTTTGGGAGTTTGATGTATCTTTTTGAAGCGTATTATAAATAAGTGTAAAATCAGCACTATTCACATCTTCTTTGTGAAGAATAACCGTTTTAACTCCTGAATCTACAATCAAATCAACATGAGAATCCTCTATAATCGTTTCACGATCAAGAAGGACTTCATTTCTTTCAATCGAAACAACTTCTCCTGTATCTTCATCAACGAAATCTTCTATCCAAGATTTTAACACACGAGCCGCCAATTTACGACCAACTATTTTCTTTAAATTAACTTTTGTCGCTTTAATCTCATCCGCTAAACCAAATATCTCAAGGATATCTTTGTCACTTTCATAACCAATCGCACGGAAAAGTGTTGTAACAGGTAATTTTTTCTTACGATCAATATAAGCGTACATTACACTATTAATATCTGTCGCGAATTCGATCCAAGAACCCTTGAATGGTATCACACGAGCAGAATACAATTTCGTACCATTTGCATGTCGACTTTGTCCAAAGAAAACCCCTGGAGATCTATGCAATTGAGAAACTATAACACGTTGAGCTCCATTAACAACAAACGAACCTTTTGGTGTCATATAAGGAATAGTTCCTAAATACACATCTTGAACGATTGTTTCGAAATCTTCGTGCTCTGGGTCAGTACAATATAGCTTCAATTTCGCTTTTAACGGCACGCTATAAGTTAAACCTCTATCGATACATTCCTCTATAGTATAACGAGGTGGATCAACGAAATAATCTAAAAATTCCAAAACAAACTGATTACGAGTATCAGTTATTGGAAAGTTTTCAGAAAATACTTTAAATAATCCTTCCGTATCTCTATTTTCCGGTGTTGTTTCCAACTGGAAAAATTCTTGAAAGGACTTAATTTGTATATCCAAAAAATCTGGGTATTCAAATTGATTTTTGCTTGATGCAAAATTAATTCTTGTCGATAAATTACTTGTTGTTGCCAAGGCTTAAATAATTTGTTGATGAAAATGCATTTTAACTATTCAATGTAAATAAACAGGAATAGGCACGAGCTTATTAAGCCGTGCCTTTCCATATTATGAAGAATGATAGTTACTTAATCTCAACTTCAGCTCCTGCTTCTTCAAGAGCAGTTTTAAGAGCAGCAGCTTCGTCTTTAGAAATTCCTTCTTTCAAAGCAGTAGGAGCTCCATCAACTAAGTCTTTTGATTCTTTCAAACCATTACCTGTTAATTCTTTTACAAGTTTAACAACTGCAAGTTTGTTAGGACCACCAGCTTTCAATATAACATCGAATTCTGTTTTTTCTTCTGCTACAGCAGCTTCACCACCTCCTGATACCATTACGGCAGCAGCAGCAGCAGGTTCAATACCATACTCATCCTTAAGGATAGTTGCAAGTTCATTAACTTCTTTTACTGTAAGGTTTACTAGCGTTTCCGCGATTTGTTTCAAATCAGCCATTTTGTTTTTTATTTAAATCTAAAGTTGTACAATTTATTAATTATGCTCTACTTTCGAGCGTTTTCAGGATACCAGCAATTTTACCACCAGCACCTGTAAGTCCAGAAACAACATTTTTCATTGGACTTTGTAATAATCCGATGATTTCACCAATCATCTCATCCTTGCTCTTAATTGAACTTAACAATGTTAATTGATCATCGCCAATAAACACAGCTTCGTTAATATAAGCACCTTTAAGGATTGGTTTAGCACCTTTTTTACGGAATTCTTGAATCAATTTAGCAGGAACATTTCCAACTTCCGAGAACATGATAGATGTTGGTCCAGAAAGAGTGTCTTTCAAATCACCAAAATCTTTACCTTCAACACTCTCCATTGCTTTTTCAAGTAGTGTGTTTTTCACCACTTTTAAACGAATGTTAGATTGAAAACATTTTCTACGAAGAGTATTGATTGCTTCTACTGTTAATTCAGCAGTATCCGTTAAATAGATGACATTCGCGTCTTTTAATTCTGACGCTAAATCAACTATATACTTACCTTTTTCTTCTTTTGTCATTTTACGTCAGTTTATTAAGCTACAACAGTTTTAGCATCAATTTGAATACCAGGACTCATTGTAGAACTCAGGTAAACACTTTTGATGTAAGTACCTTTAGCAGAAGAAGGTTTCATTTTGATAAGTGTTTGAATCAATTCCATAGAATTCTCACGAATTTTATCTCCATCAAAACTCACTTTTCCAACTGAGCTGTGAATGATACCATATTTATCAACTTTGAAATCAATTTTACCTGCTTTCACTTCTTCAACTGCTTTCGCAACGTCCATTGTTACTGTACCTGTCTTTGGGTTGGGCATTAAACTACGTGGTCCTAAAATACGACCAAGAGCTCCAACTTTACCCATAACAGAAGGCATAGTGATAATAACGTCAATGTCAGTCCATCCTCCTTTGATTTTTTCAATGTAATCATCTAGACCTACATGATCAGCACCGGCAGCAATTGCTTCAGCTTCCTTGTCCGGAGTACAAAGTACAAGAACGCGAACGTCTTTACCAGTACCATGCGGAAGAGAAACTGTACCTCTTACCATTTGGTTTGCTTTTCTTGGATCTACACCTAATCTTACACAGATATCAACAGATGCATCAAATTTAGTAGTGGAAATTTCCTTAACCAAATCACATGCCTCTACTAAGGAGTATGCTTTAGCTATATCAAATTTAGCTAAAACCTCTTTTCTTTTTTTAGAAATTCTTCCCATTATAAAAACTATTATTTGGTTTTTGGTGCACTACCACCTTTAATTGTAACCCCCATACTTCTTGCCGTTCCTGCTATCATGCTCATTGCTGAGTCAACAGTAAAACAATTCATATCCGGCAATTTATCTTCTGCAATTGTACGAATTGTATCCCAAGACATCGATGCAACCTTTGCACGATTAGGTTCTGAAGAACCTTTCTTAAGTTTCGTCAATTCCATGATTTGAATTGCTGCGGGTGGAGTTTTGATAATAAAATCAAATGATTTATCACCATAAACAGTGATAACTACCGGTAATACCTTTCCTGGTTTATCTTGCGTTCTAGCATTAAATTGCTTGCAAAATTCCATAATGTTCACACCTTTCGAACCAAGAGCTGGTCCTACTGGTGGAGCTGGATTGGCAGCACCTCCTTTGATCTGTAATTTGATCAATCCTGCTACTACTTTAGCCATTTATATAAAAATTATGTAGTCAAACATGAGTATTCACGGGAAGCATTCAATTTTCGCTTTTTCTCACTCCTACGGTTAATAAACAATTTTAAACTTCTTTCGCCACTTGCATGTAACTTAATTCTAGCAAGTTTTTTCGTCCGAATATTTTTACCATTACTTTCAGCTTTTTCTTGTCTTCATTGATTTCATCAACTACACCGCTGAAATTATTGAAAGGACCATCAATTACCTTAACAGACTCTCCAACTATAAATGGAATTTTCATTTCCTCTTCTGCTTCAGATAATTCATCCACTTTCCCGAGGATTCTATTGACTTCTGCTAAACGCATTGGCACAGCTTCACCTCCTTTTTCAGTTCCTAAAAATCCGATAACATTTGGTATGCTTTTTATTACGTGTGTTACTTCACCCACAAGTGCAGCTTCAATTAAGACGTAACCAGGAAGATAAGATTTTTCCTTCATCACTTTCTTTCCATTTCTGATTTGGAAAACTTTTTCAGTAGGAATAAGAACCTGCTCAACAAAATCTTCTAATTTTAATCTAGAAATTTCAAGATCAAGATATTCTTTAACTTTCTTTTCCTTACCACTTACCGCTCTAACTACGTACCAACGTTTCTTAATATCTCCCATTACTTATATTAAAACATATCGTAAATAAAACCTAAAGCACCTTTCCAAGAAGAACTTGAATCTCCAACGATACCTAAACCAAAATCCATCACAAAAATAAATAGAGAAATTATAACAGAAGCTATAACAACTATTATTGTATTACTTTGAAGTTCTTTCCAAGTAGGCCAAGTGACATTGTGAACCATTTCGTTCACAGTTTCGTTAATATATTCTCTAATTTTAGACACCTCTTTATATTTTTATGCGCGGGCAGCAGGGCTCGAACCTACGACCTACGGTTTTGGAGACCGCCACTCTACCAACTGAGCTACGCCCGCATAAAAAGGGGAGCAAGCTCCCCTTTTTAATTATTATTAATATACTTAATTAAGCAATAATTTCAGTCACCTGACCTGCACCTACAGTTCTTCCTCCTTCACGGATTGCAAAACGTAAGCCTTTATCCATCGCAACTGGTACAATTAATTTAACAGTTATTGAAACGTTATCACCTGGCATTACCATTTCACGTCCATCTGTTAAGAAAATTTCACCTGTAACATCAGTCGTACGGAAGTAAAACTGTGGACGGTATTTGTTATGGAATGGAGTATGACGTCCACCTTCTTCTTTTTTCAATACATAAATTTCAGCTTTGAAATCAGCGTGAGGTTTAGTAGAACCTGGTTTACAGATAACCATTCCTCTTTTAATGTCTGCTTTGTCAATACCACGTAATAAAATACCTACGTTATCTCCAGCTTCACCTCTATCTAATATTTTACGGAACATCTCAACTCCTGTTACTGTAGAAGTTAATTTCTCAGTTCCCATTCCTAAAATCTCTACTGGATCTCCCGTATTGATAACACCTGTTTCTATACGACCTGTAGCTACAGTACCACGACCTTGAATCGTGAATACATCTTCAACAGACATTAAGAATGGTTTATCCATATCACGCGGAGGTAGTTCGATGTAAGAATCAACTGCATCCATTAATTCGTCAATTTTAGCAACCCATTCCGGCTCTCCATTCAATCCACCTAAAGCAGATCCAAGAATCACTGGTGCATTATCTCCATCATAATCATAGAAAGATAATAACTCACGGATTTCCATTTCAACTAATTCAAGTAATTCAGCATCATCTACTAAATCTACTTTATTCATGAAAACAACTAAACGAGGAATACCTACTTGGCGTCCTAATAAGATGTGCTCACGTGTTTGTGGCATTGGTCCATCAGTTGCTGCAACAACGATAATTGCACCGTCCATTTGAGCAGCACCTGTTACCATGTTTTTAACGTAATCCGCGTGACCTGGGCAATCAATGTGCGCATAGTGACGGTTTGCAGTTTCATACTCTACGTGTGATGTATTAATAGTAATACCACGTTCTTTTTCTTCTGGTGCATTATCAATAGAAGAGAAATCACGCACTGCAGCCAATCCTCTACTTGATAATACACAAGTAATTGCTGCTGTTAACGTAGTTTTACCATGATCTACGTGACCAATTGTCCCGATGTTTAAATGCGGTTTAGAACGATCAAAATTTTCCTTAGCCATTATTATATTTGTTACTTAGTTAATAAAAAAACAACTTATCTGAATGTCAAAAATTCACCCAATACTGGGTGAAACAACATCCACTTGTAGAGCCAATGACGAGAATTGAACTCGTGACCTCTTCCTTACCAAGGAAGCACTCTACCCCTGAGCTACACCGGCCTTTAAAACTGAACAAAAAAAGAGCGGGAGACGAGACTCGAACTCGCGACCCTCAGCTTGGAAGGCTGACGCTCTACCAACTGAGCTACTCCCGCTTATATTTTAATGTTACCAATGTGGGGAGAGAAGGATTCGAACCTTCGAAGGTTGCCCAACAGATTTACAGTCTGCCCTCGTTAGCCACTTGAGTATCTCCCCAACAAAAAAGAGCCGATGGAGGGACTCGAACCCCCGACCTGCTGATTACAAATCAGCTGCTCTAGCCAGCTGAGCTACATCGGCACATATTGATATTTTCAGTAATAAAAAGAACGCTTAACGTGTTTCCCGTTTGGGTTTGCAAATGTAGGCATTAAATTCTTTCCTACAACATTTTTTTTATTTTTTTTCAAAAAAAAAGGTTCCTAATATAGTAGGAACCTTGTTCATGACAATTATGATTATTAATATGTGCTCTTTTCCTTATGCTTGTGCACTTGTTTTCTTAATGCTTCAACAGCTAAATCAGCAGCTTCTTCAAAACTTTTGCACTGCTTTTTAGCGAACAACTCCTTTCCAGGAATTAATATCTTTACCTCAGCAATTTTATTTTCTCCATCTTGACTTTTATCTAGTCTTAAATATACTTCACTCGCAATAATATTATCGAAAAATAATTCCAATTTACCCACTTTTTCATTAACGAAATCAACTAATTTCTTATCAGCTGTAAAATGTACTGAATGCACTTGAATATCCATGACTATTTGTTTTTGTGCCCACGAGGATGGGCTTGTGAATAAATATTGGTTAACTGTTTAAACGAATTATGAGTATACACTTGAGTTGCTGATAAATTTGCATGCCCCAATAAATCTTTCAATGTCTCCAAGCCAGCTCCATTGTTCAACATATGAGTAGCAAAAGTATGACGCAATACATGCGGACTGCACTTATCTAAATTTGTTACTTGACCAAGGTAGGTATTAATTATTCTATAAACAAATTTTGCGTACACTTTATTACCATTACTTAAGAGAAAAAGAAAATCACCTTCTAAATCATTTAAGCTTAACTGTTTTCTGTATTCTTGAATCTTTTCAAATAATAAGCTAGATATTGGAATGATTCTTTCTTTATTCCTTTTTCCAACCACTTTAATTCTGTCCTTTTCTATATCGGAATTTTTTAGATTTATCAACTCACTTAACCGCATCCCTGTCTGATAAAAGACTTCTACGATAAGCCTATTACGAACTCCTTCAAAACTAGAACTGAAAACTTGTTCCATTTTTTCAATTGTCAAATCTGAAGAACGAGCAAAACTAGGCAGACGCTTTTCCGTTTTGGGGCCTTGCACTTTTTGCATAGGATTATGTTGAATAACTGCCTCCCGCTTTAACCACTTAAAAAATGAACGTAAAGAAGATAATTTTCGATTTACCGTTCGTCTAGTGTAATCCTTATCAATCAAGTCTACTATCCATCCTCTTATAACTAGCGGCGTTACTTCTGCTAATTCGTTTTCGTTTACTATGACCGTAAAATCAAGGAATTGCTCAATATCCAGTTGATAGGCCAAATTTGTATGGGCAGAATACCGCTTCTCCGTTTGAAGATATGATAAAAATTTATTTACAAAAAAAGGAGCCATTGGCTCCTTTACGATCTTTTTAAAAATAAGTTTCTAAAAATTATTGTCCAACAGACATTATTTTTTCACGATAAACTGCACGGATATTATCTTGACGCTTAACAACAGAAGGTTTTGTGAATTCTTTACGTCTTCTCAATTCTTTCATCGCTTTAGTTTTATCAAATTTTTTCTTGAATTTCTTAAGAGCTCTCTCGATGTTTTCCCCTTCTTTTACCGGAATAATTAACATATTGTTCTATTTATTAAATTTTGTATTTTCAACTTTGGACGACAAAGATATGTATTTTTTTTTATTTATAATAGTTATTTTAAAATTTCTCTTGAAATAACTAATTTTTGAATTTCTGACGTACCTTCTCCTATTGTGCACAATTTAGCATCCCTGTAAAATTTCTCAACTGGAAAATCTTTTGTATAGCCATATCCTCCAAATATCTGAACAGCCTCATTGGCAATTTCACAAGCAACTTCAGAAGCGTAAAGTTTAGCCATTGCTGATTCTCTGGTTAAATTTTTTCCTGAATTTTTCAAGAATGCTGCTTGATTTAATAATAGTTCTGCCGCTTCAATTTTTGTTGCCATATCTGCTAACTTGAATCCAATCGCTTGGAATTGAGCAATAGGCTTTCCAAATTGAATTCTTTCTTTTGAATATTTTAAAGCTGCTTCGTATGCACCTTTTGCGATCCCAAGTGCTAAAGAACCAATTGAAATACGTCCGCCATCTAATATTTGCATCGACTGCACAAATCCTTCACCCTCTTTTCCTATCAAATTTTCTGCTGGCACTCGACAATTATCAAAAATTAATTCAGCTGTTTCTGATGCACGCATTCCCATTTTATTTTCTTTCTTTCCTGCAGAAAATCCAGGGGTACCTTTTTCAATGATGAAAGCTGACATTCCATGTGAATCTCCTTTTTCACCAGTTCGTACAATCACAACTGCAACATCTCCCGAGATTCCGTGTGTGATAAAGTTTTTTGATCCATTAATTACCCAATGATCACCGTCTCTTACTGCTGTAGTATTCATTCCTCCCGCATCAGACCCTGTCCCTGTCTCTGTCAATCCCCAGGCACCAATCCACTCAGCAGATGCTAATTTTGGCAAATATTTTTTCTTCTGCGCATCATTCCCATGATAGTAAATATGTCCTGTGCAAAGTGAATTATGCGCAGCAACGGATAATCCTATTGAACCACAAACTTTAGCAATTTCAGTAACAACCGTAACATATTCTAAATAACCGAAGCCTGACCCACCATATTCTTCTGGTATAAAAACACCCATTAAACCTAATTCACCTAATTTTTTAAACACGTGAACAGGGAATTGTTGAGATTCATCCCATTCCATAATATAGGGACGTATTTCTTTTTCAGCAAAATCACGAATCATTTGCGTGATCATTATTTGGTTTTCGCTTTGATCAAAATTCATTTTTCCAGTTTTGGGGTATTTGTATTTTTTAATAGTTTACAAAACTAATAATTTTGTCTGAAAAATTTGTTAATTTATTTTTTCCTTCTAAAAAATCTAGAGAAACTAAAAAATTAAATCCTGCAATTTCAGCTCCGCACTTTTGAAGTAATTTTGCTGCAGCTTCTGCTGAACCTCCAGTAGCTAATAAATCATCATGAATTAATACTTTTTGACCCTTTGACACTGCGTCAACATGCATTTCAATCGTTGCGCTACCATATTCCAAATCGTACGAATGACTTATTTTATTGTACGGTAATTTTCCTATCTTTCGAATTAAAATAAACGGGACACCCAGTTGAATCGCTAACGGATAACCGAATAAAAACCCACGACTCTCAATTCCTGCAACGGCATCAATTTTTTCATTCTTGTACTTTTCAACTAAACTATCGACCATGTCCTTTGATAAAACGGGGTCCAACATAATGGGTGTAATGTCCTTAAAAACAATACCTTCTTTAGGGAAATTAGGTACATCCCTAATTGCACCTTTAATTCTTTCTTCTAATATCATTCTATAAAGATAAATATGGTTTTAATTTTTCAAAAAGTTCTTCATTAATTAATACGGATTCTTTTATTTCATCAATTGATTGAAATCCTTTTCTTTGTTCTCTCATTTTTATTATTGAATTTGCAATATTCCATCTAATATAAGGATGAATCTTTAATTCATCAATGGAAACTCTATTTAAAGAGATTTTGTGAATTAAACTTTGATCAATAATAATTTGATCTTTTATTATCAAGAATTTTTCTTCATCCATTTTCCAAACTTCTAATAATTGTTCTTTGGATACAAATCCTCCTAATTCAATTCTTTTCTTAATTATTTGTTTTGCAAAAAATGGACCTACTCCTTTTAAATTAAGGAATTCTTCTTCGGACGCTAAATTCAGCTGTAAAAGTTCCTTTTTACTTTCTTCTTTAATTATTTTTTTATAGTCTACAAAGGAATCATTTTTTCTTTCAGGATAAAACGTTGAATCTTTAATTAAAAAAAACAATTCATCGGAAATAACAAACACTCTCTTGAGGTCTTCATTCGAATAAATCCCTCTCACAGTGAATTTCAAAACTACGGCAGCCTGTTTTTCTGACAAACCCAAATTCATCCAATCCTTAATTTTGTATGTATTTGGATCAAATTTTTGCTTTGGACGACTGTATCGGTCTTTCTTTGAATAATCTATTTTCGAATAGTCAAAATTAGAATAAGATTTATGCTCCTTTTCCCATTTTTTACTTGGAAAGGAATGAATAGAAGTTGCCATCTTCGGTTGACAATAAAAATATAATCGAGGGTAATAAATAAAACAAAAAGTGAAAATACTCAGTAGGACAATTCCTCTTTTATTTCTTTTAGATATATTAAAATCGATGTTATTTTTCATTGAAAATCCTGCATGTATTATTCCTACTCAATAATTTCATTCGAAATATTGGTCTTTTTGTTAGTTAGGTAATAAATAGGAATTCCAAGAGCAATCAATATTAAGCTTCCTCCCGTATTTTTTGTGTCGTAAATTAATAAATCAATACAAATCAACAGGGTAATCGTAATGTAAATAATAGGAATATACGGATAACCAAAAGCCTTGTAAGGACGAAGTGTATCTGGTTCTGTCTTTCTCAATATGAATAATCCTCCAATGGTTAAAATATAAAACAGCAATGAGGCAAAAGTTGAAAAAACTAATAAATCCTCATACTTGCCCGATAAACATAAAATTGAAGCCCAAATACATTGTATCCAAAGAGCAATTCCCGGTACTTGTTTACTATTCAGTTTTTGTGCTTTTTTGAAAAACAATCCATCTTTTGACATCGCATAGTACAATCTGGAACCAGCTAAAACTAATCCATTATTGCAGCCAAAAGTGGAAATCATAATTAAAACAGCCATTATGCTAACTCCAATATCTCCAAAAATGACAGATGCTGCAGCAGCTCCAACTCTTTTTTCACTTGCAAACATTATCCCTCTTCCTGCCACATCTGTTGCTTCAGCACTCCCATTCACCGGAAGCAGCGCCAAATAAGCAATATTAGCTAGTATATATATAAATGTAACAATCAAAGTTCCTAAGAAAAGGCTTCTAGGAATGTTTCTTTTAGGATCTTTAATCTCACCTGAAATAAATGTTACATTATTCCAAGCATCTGACGAAAACAAGGAATTAATTATTGTAGCCCCCATTGCTCCCATTAATGCAAAACCTGCCAAAGGAACAATTGTTATTTTTCCATTCGGTAAAATTGTGGTTTTACTTGCACTCCAAATATCGGTGAAATTTTGAGAAAGTGTGTTTGTTTTTAAACCGATAGCAAGACCCAAAACAATCAAAGCGAACAAAGCAAAAACCTTCGCGGAAGTAAAAACTAACTGAATAATTCTTCCATTTTGAACTCCTCTCGTATTAATAAATGTTAGAAGAACAACACTACTGACAGCTAATAATTGGGCATAGGTAATTTGAATTACATTTCCGTATGAATACAATTCATTATTCAACTCTGGAAAGAATACAGATGTATATTTTGAAAAGGCGACTGCAACAGCAGCAATAACACCGGTCTGAATAACTGTAAAAACAGTCCAGCCATACAAAAAGGAAATCATTCGTCCATAGGCACGCTGAATATACACGTATTGTCCGCCAGCATTGGGCATCATTCCAGCTAATTCACCATAGCTCAAAGCTGCAAAAATGGTTATTACACCAGTAAGTAGCCATAAAAAAAGCATCCAACCAACTGAACCAATATCTCTCATCATGGAAACAGTAACAATAAAAATACCTGAGCCTATCATTGATCCTGCAACAATACTTGTGGCATCAAACAAACCTAGCGTTCGCTTTAATTCTTTATTTTCGGACATTTTATCGCTTTTTATTTTCGCTATTTAGTACTTAAATAGTCATATGATATATGACTATTTTATGCAACAAATACAAAGAGAAATCAGTTATTTTCTAAATTCTTTTTTGTCAGTTCTTCCTGCTCTTTCTCATAGGCATTCAAGTTACTATTTCTTTTGGAATAGGCAAAGTAAACGACAATCCCTATTCCTGACCAGATCAAGAAAGCAATCCAAGTTTCCCTGCGAACAAAACACATCAAAAACACATTAAATGAAACACCTAAAACAGAAATAACTGGTAAATAAGGAACTCTAAAAGGTCTTTCTAAATCAGGCTGTTTATATCTTAAAATCAATACTGCAAGTGCGATCATCGCAAAAGCTAATAATGTTCCCATTGAACACATCTCAGAAACCTTATCTATTGGTGTTAATGAAGCAACAATTGAAATAATCAAACCAACCAAAATTGTACTCTGAAATGGTGTTTTAAATTTGGAGTGAATTTTTCCAAACATGGCCGGTAAAAGTCCATCTTTTGACATTCCTAAGAAAATTCTAGTTTGTCCTAGCATCATTACTAACATTACAGAAATCAAACCAGCAACAGCTGCAATGGTTATCAAGATGGTTGCCCATGGCATGTTAACCCCTTCAAAAGCGGAAGCGACTGGAGCTTTAATATCTAATTGATTATAAGGCACCATTCCGGTTAAAACTAAAGAAACCAAGATATATAAAACCGTACATATTATAAGAGATGCCATTATTGCAAAAGGAACATCTTTTTTAGGATTAATTGCCTCGCCAGCTTGGGTAGATACTGCATCAAAACCAATATAAGCAAAAAAGACAATAGAAGCAGCTGTCATAACTCCACTCCAACCAAAGTGAGAAGTCCCATCTGCATCAAAAACTTGCTTAGGCACAAATGGATGGTAATTATTTGTATCAATAAAAAAGAAACCTACAAATATTACGAATAATACTACTGCTATTTTCAATATCACAATAATATTATTTGTTTTTGCTGCTTCTTTAATCCCTCTAACCAAAATTGAAGTGACCACCCAAGTAATTAAAAACGCTGGTAAATTAAAACATATAGTAGGAGTAACTTCTCCTATTGCAGAATACTTGGCAGCTGCGGTAATTGGGTCGTTCATCAGCCACATGGGGGGATCTATACTGCATTGATGAAGTAACTTTTCAAAATAACCACTCCAAGCGACGGCTACCGTAGTAGCTCCCATCATGTATTCTAAAATCAAATTCCAACCTATAATCCAAGCAAAAATTTCTCCCATTGTCCCATATGAATAAGCATAAGCTGATCCTTCAACAGGCAGTACAGAGGAAAATTCCGCATAACAAAGAGCCGCAAACATACATCCGATTCCTGCAATTACAAACGCTAAAGCTAAAGCTGGACCAGCATTGTTGTGCGCAGCCACACCTGTAAGAGTAAAAATACCTCCTCCAATTATCGCTCCTATTCCTAATGAAGTCAAACCCCATCGTCCTAATACTCGGTTCAACTGGCTTTTTTTCATTTCTGCCTCAAACAAACTTATTGGCTTTTTGCGCCATGGACTTCCTGCCATTGTATTTAGATTTTAAAATTATGTGGGTAAAGATAAAATTTTTAGTGAATATGATCACTTATTTTTTAGTAGCGCCAATGTTTTTTCTAAAGTTAATGGGCTATATTTTAATTCCTTTCGCGAATACTCCAAATTAAACCCAGTTTTTGGCGGACGTTTTGCTGCTTGATTCAAAGTGTCAGAATGAATAGGAGTAACTTGACTTTTCGGTAAATCAAAATAGTCTGCAATTCGATATACTAAATTAATAATCGACATTGTCTCTGGGCCTGAAATGTGAAAAACACCTTTTTTATCGCGTAAAATAATTTCTAAACATGCCCATGCTAAATCATCCGCCCAAGTAGGAGCTCTGAATTGATCATCAACGATTGTTAATTCCTTCCCTGTTTTCAAAGCGTCCAAAGCCCATAAAACAATGTTA
>Ga0209190_1001028_pt1 | contig 19814 bp, 20 predicted proteins | sample M_140205_XF_Meta_FD_187315 | JGI IMG/M metagenome (GOLD analysis project Ga0209190, IMG submission 187315) | Freshwater microbial communities from Lake Montjoie, Canada to study carbon cycling - M_140205_XF_MetaG (SPAdes) (version 2) | ecosystem: Environmental > Aquatic > Freshwater > Lake... | reverse complement strand
GCTCCAGTTTGGTATCGCCATGTGAAAATCAAGGCGATGGATTAGTTCTTTTAACAAAAATGCGTTATTCTTTATCTGGAGATTTCCGCAGAGATTTTTTCTCGGAAAGATTTCTTTTATCCGCGATGGTTCGATTTTTTGAGTTGCGAGACCTTGGTCGGTTGGTACGGCGCATTTTTTCGATTGCTTGATTTTTAGCGATGGATTTGCCTTCTTGTATTGATTCTAACTGATCGCATAATTCGCGTTTTGCCAAAAAGCGGTTCATTTCCCGTGATCGGTCTAATTGGCACTTGATGCACAGGCCAGTTGGGAGGTGCTTGAGGAAGACGCAGCTGGATGTCTTGTTTATTTTTTGTCCCCCAGCACCTGAGCCACGGACAAATTTTTCCAGCAAGTCTGCAGTGGTGATTCCAAGTGCTTCCATTCGCAACTCCAACGCCGCGATTTTTTCGGAAGTATTTGGGCTGTGCATGATGATAATCAAGCTAGAATCGGCAAAATTGACAAGGCCCGAGAATCTTAGCGGATTTGGGCAACGACTTGAGTTTGCTCGGATTTTTTTGAGGATCAGTTGGTGACTTAGGGCAATAGCCTTAAAATATTACTTACCAAATTAGATCTGATTGATGAGCTAAACAAACAGTAATCCTTTTTTCCTTAAATTCTAACTATTTGATTATGATATATTTAGAAATTTTAATGGTAAATAATTCTGTTACTAACCAATTTTTTTTCGATTTTGTTAGTATTTTCTATCACTTTCATAGTACCATTAGTCGTAGACATCAAAGCAGATAACTATGAATAGTGCCCACAATTCCAAGACACCATGCTTACCTGCCATACTTTTGGTAGAGTCTGATCCTCTGATAAGAGGATATTTTGGTCGTTTGTTTGGTCTGCAATACAGTGTTTTCAATGCCGAAAATAGTGTCGAGGCCTTAGAAGTTTTTCTGCCGAACGCCAGCAAAATTGCAGTTATCGTGTGTGGTGACGTGCTCAATGAGCTGGAAGATGACTTTATTTCAATGATTTCAATCGATTATCCTGAGATTATCAAAATTTTGTCCAAACCATTTTTAAATACGGACTCAGTGATTGGTTTGAAGTGTCACCACGAAAATTTTACATATGTTACAAAGCCTTGGGATATCCCTCAGTTGGACAATATTTTGTTTTTTACTACGGAATTATTTACGCTCAAGCGGACACTGAGTGATTTGCGTAATGTAAAAGTCAAAGCGTTGGAAAAAGTTTTGATATCGAGCCGTTTTGCTGCATACGCGCTCGCGCCCGTCTCGGCGGGTATCACCTGCAAACGTGCCGTTGAAGCGGTTGCATCATTTGTCCAGACGGGGGTAGCTAGTCGTTTTTTTGGAACCTCCGACGCCATCACTCAGCGAGGTTGGGCGCGGCTTCATGCTGAACAAGTTGTTCTGGCCCGTGATCTTGCGCTATATCTTCCCATTGCATTGGCGGACAGTTGCTTGAATAAGCGAATTGCTTCGCTTGCGAATCAACTCGAGGTTGCGGGTGCTGTGGGAGCATCTGGCTATGGTTACCGTGCAAATGGCAATTCGACACGAATTACAAGCAACGTCGACCCGATGCCGGCTCTTTTGTTGGCTCCGGTGGAAGATCATCTGGCTCCCGACATAGCTGTGCGAGTGATCGCTGCATACATGGCTATATATGACTCGGGTGGCGTCGTTCGCCGCATCAATGCCGATGGGCTGATTCTGGAAATCACCGTTCTAGAGAATTCACTAGAAGACGAACAATTACGGGAGGGGGTATCAGAATGGTTAGTCGATGATGATCTACTTCTTAAAGAAGCAATTGTTTCGAACTGAGAACAGCGCTGAATTGAAATTTTGAATTTATTTAATGATTCTTTTTGCCGGACTGAGATGTACCCGCTGGATCGTAGACAGGGTAAGCCCTTGGAGCGTTCGAATACGCATCAGCATTTTTTGCCAGATGATCCTTAATCAGAAACCAGATCGCGATTGCTAGAAGGAGCGAGAGGATCTTTGAGATCCAATTGTGTGCCAGGTTCATTTTCATGAGAGGATTTTCCGGAGACAAAGATTTCAGCGAGTTTTTCGCGAAATTGTTTTTCAGTGAGATTGCGCATTAGTATACCATTTTTACAAATCGAGATGCCTCCTGTTTCTTCGCTCACCACGATGGCGATGGCGTCGGTTCGCTCGGACAATCCAATCGCAGCGCGGTGGCGGAGACCCGTTGAGCGATCCTTCATTTCTCTTTCTGTGACAGGGAAGACGCAGGCCGCCGCCGCGACTCGTTCATCGGCAATGATCATACCACCGTCGTGAAGCGGTGCTTTAGGATGAAAAACTGTCATCGCAAGTTCCGGGGAAAACTGTGCGTCAAGAACGACGCCGCTATCGAGATGTTCTTTCAGGCTGATGCCACGTTGGATAGCGAACAATGCACCAATTCGTTTTTTGGAGAGGCTGATGACTGCGTCTGCAAACCGCTCGAGGAAGGCGAGTTTTTTAGTGCTCGAGAACGAAAATAGTGGATTACTACCCAGGCGCGCAAGTCCGTTTCGCAACTCTGGTTGGAAGATCACAATCAGCGCAATGGTTAGAATGGTGGCCACACCTTTGATAATAAAACTGATCACCTCGAATTTAAAAATGGTAGAAACCAAAGTTAAGACGACAAGGATTGCACCAAGGCCTACGAGAATCTGAGCTCCGCGAGTGGCTCTAAATGAGCGGTAAATTTGGTAGATGCAGGTAGCAAGAAGAAGGATTTCAATTCCATCTCCCCAGTGATCTTGTATGAATTTCCACATCAGAATTAGGTTGTGGGAGACGATACAGCGAAACGCTTGTGAGTGGCAATGCAAGAAATTCGTTACTACTCAGCAATGCGAAACGGGTCTGATGAAAAACTCATCTCTTGCCGTCTGTGCTTCGTTGGTTTTAAATTCCGCCCATGCACGAAGAAATCAAGCTCACTCGCGAAGTTGCCGCTATACAAATTCCAAGCGGAGATGCACTGGTTTTGCCAGCTGGCACCGCTGTGTTTATCACCCAACGTCTTGGCGGAACATTTACGGTCTCGATGTCTCAGGGACTCGCAAGGATTTCTTCTCAGGATGCTGACGCGCTCGGCGTGGATCCCGCGGAAGAACTTAAAAAGCAAGCCGAAGTAGTCCGTCTCAAGGACGCCCCGTTGGAGGAGCAGGTCTGGGGCCAACTCAAGGGCGTCTATGATCCAGAAATTCCTGTGGATATCGTTAATCTTGGTTTGGTCTACGATTGCATCATCGAAGAGGCGGACGGGAAAAAAACCGTCGCTGTCAAGATGACGCTCACCGCTCCTGGGTGCGGAATGGGGCCTGTGATCGCAGCGGATGCCCAAGCCAAAATTATGACTATTGACGGCGTCGACAACGCGCGTGTCGAGATCGTTTGGGATCCTGCATGGAATCAAGAAATGATCTCCGAAGAAGGGAAGATGAAACTTGGGATGATCTAACTAGGATGGGTTTCCTGAGCTTTCCAAGTCTGATCGATGTAGGCGACGATGGTTGGGATCGCGATGTCGAAAGATTTTGCAACTTGCTCGTAGGCGTGACGTCCAAGACCAATTGGGTCTGGTATGTCCGTGCACATTCCATCGTTTGCGGAATCTGCAAATTCGCAGACCAGATAAAATTTATCCGCGTGCTGGGGGAAGTGCGATTCGAGCGATTGCAAGTGACCGAGTGTCATAGCGAAAACGTGCGTCGCCTGCGTAAGAATCGCATCGGTAACGGGCCTGCTACCAAATCCATCGAGTGATACTCCACGTTTCTTCAGTAGGACTGCAGTTTCAGGATTGCAGGGCGCACCCTTGGATGCGGAGGTCCCCGCAGAACTCACAGTGAAATCCGAACGATCCGCCACCTCCTTGCGGAACAAGCCTTCCGCCATAGGGCTGCGACAAGTATTTCCAGTGCAAACAAAGAGCACATGCTTCAAATCTGGCATCGGGAATGACATTGAGTGCTTAGAATCGTTTCGTCAAACTGTAATAAAGCTGGTCAGAATCTGCTAGGATTCAATGGGTATCACCAAACTGGCGGCTTGTTTGGCTCGAGAGCGCGCTTCGTCTGTGTCTTTGCCTGTTGCCAGCGTGATGCCCATGCGCCGCCGAGGGAATGACTCGGGTTTACCAAACAGGCGGATGTCGCTATTCGGAATCTGCATAGCTTTCTCTATGCCGCTATAAGCAATGCCCCGTTGCTCGAGTTGTCCATAAATCACTGCGCTGGCACCGGGGGATCGCAACGCGACATTCGTCGGGAGTCCGAGAATCGCTCGTGCATGGATTTCAAACTCGTTCTGCACCTGACTGCACAACGTGACCATTCCGGTATCGTGCGGCCTCGGACTGACCTCGCTAAACCAGACATCATCGCCTTTCACAAACAATTCGACACCGAAAATTCCACAACCGCCGAGGTTATCAGTAATTTTTTTAGCGATTTCATGCGTCCGTTCAAGAGCGAGCTGGCTCATCGCATGGGGCTGCCAACTTTCTACGTAATCCCCATGCATTTGGACGTGACCGATGGGTTCGCAAAACTGAGTTTCGATCTCACCCGTAGCATCGAGTGAGCGCACGGTGAGCAGCGTTATTTCATAATCAAAAATCACCAAGCCTTCGACAATTACGCGTCCTTGCTCAACGCGTCCGCCGCTGATCGCGTGGTCCCACGCAGCGGCAACATCTTCTGATCGATCCACTTTAGACTGACCTTTTCCGGACGACGACATCACTGGTTTAATGATGCATGGGTATCCGATGCCTCCGTCTATTGCCGCCTGCATTTCCATTAGGCTGTTAGCAAATCGATAGGGTGAGGTAGGAACACCTAATGTCTCCGCAGCAAGGCGGCGGATGCCCTCGCGATTCATTGTCAATTGAGTGGCACGTGCAGTGGGAATGACCGTGGCTAGGCCTGATTGCTCGATTTCAACGAGGATATCCGTTGCAATCGCTTCAATTTCTGGCACGACGAAATGAGGTTTTTCTTTTTCGATGAGGCTGCGTAATGCGGCGCCATTTGTCATGTCAATCACATGACTGCGGTGCGCCACTTGTTGACCAGGTGCGTCTGCATAGCGGTCGACCGCGATGGTTTCAACGCCAAGCCGCTGCAGGGCGATAATCACCTCCTTGCCTAATTCGCCACAACCTAACATCATTACTTTGGTGGCATTTGATGATAGTGGAGTTCCTATGATTGGAGATTTTTTCATGATATGATTCACTGTGAAAATTGAATTAAAAGACAATTGATTGATTCTAACATTAATACAGCATATGCGATTTCTGTGTCAGCGCTTGTCTTTTGGTAACTTCAGGAAGGTCTCTATTTCACTGAGTGTTTTCGTATTTAAGACATCCTGTTTTCTCAAGCTGCCTTTCCGTGCAAGGCGTACGCCAAGAGCGATGTGGTGCAGCCCCATGGTGGAATGCGCATCAGGATTGATCGAGCAGAGCACTCCTTTGTCGCGGGCGCGTTTCCACCAGCGCCAATCCATGTCGAGGCGCTGCGGACCGCAATTTAGCTCGATGATCGTGCGCGTCTCTGCCGCACAGTCGATGATCATCGCATGGTTCACTGCATATGGCTCACGCTTAAGCAAGAGTCGTCCGGTGACGTGGCCAAGCATGGTGACGTGTTCGTTCTCCATCGCGCGACAGATACGGCGGGTCATATCATCTTCTGATAGAGTGAACGAGGCATGCACGGAAGCAACGCAATAGTCGAGCTTAGCGAGGATAGCATCGTCAAAGTCCAGCGTACCATCCTTGTGGATGTCGACCTCAGAACCTGCGAAGAGCCGAAATTTTTCAAATCCGGCGTTCAGCAGAGCGATGGCATCGATTTGTGCTAACAAGCGTTGTTCATCAAGTCCGTTCGCTTGAAATGAAGCTTTCGAGTGGTCAGCAATCCCAAGGTATTGTAAACCGAGTTCGATCGCTTCGTCTGCCATAGCCTCGAGTGTGTCGTGTCCGTCGGAGGCGGTGGTGTGGTTGTGAAATGTGCCGCGGAGTTGAGTGAGTTCGATCAGCTTTGGTAAATTATGTTCCGCCGCATCTTCTATTTCTCCGCGATTTTCGCGAAGTTCGGGCTGGATGAAATCGAGACCGAGAGCGCGATAAATATCAGCTTCTTCTTTGATCTCGAAGTTGGCAGCGGTATCTCCAGTAAAGCCGTATTCATTAAGTGATAGCTCTTGTTTGAGCGCAAGGGAACGGAGCGCAACGTTGTGATCTTTGGAACCGGTGAAGTATTGCAAAGCGAAGGGAAACTGTGCGTTAGAAACTGCACGGAGATCGCACTGAAGACCATTTTTTAAACGCACCGAAGCCTTGGTATCGCCGCAGACAATAATAGAATCAACATGTGGCATCTTGGTAAAGTCTTCACAAACGAGAGCGGGTGAGCGGGTGGCGACAAGAAAATCGAGATCGTGTACGGTTTCTTTTGCACGGCGAAATGAGCCTGCCGCGCTGACGCGGGAAATCTCTGGGTGAAGTCGGAGGAGACTGGTGATTTCCTCGACGAGTGGAGTGATAGAACCTAGCAGAAAAGTATCGGCAAAAGTTGCACGTAGGGCGATGCCTTCGAGAATTTTCGTCTGAGTTTTATCACCAAAGCCAGGTAGTCCGGCGATTTTTCCTGCTTCGCAAGCTGCTTTTAAGTCAGCGATGGAACTGATGGCGAGCGCTTCATAAAGTGCTTTCACCTTCTTGGGTCCTAGTCCTTGGACATCGAACAATTCAAAAATACCTGAGGGAAATTCGCTACGCAGTTTTTCATGAAATTCTAATTTTCCGGTGCTGGCGAGTTCGTGAAGTTTATCACGCAGTGCCTCGCCAATACCTTTGATCCCTGTGAGCTGGTTGTTCTTAGCGAGTTCGACGATTTCCCCGTCGTAATTCCGGACCGTTTCGGCTCCTTGGCGGTAGGCGCGAATTTTAAACGGATTTTCATTTTTGAGTTCTAAAAGAAGAGCGATTTCTTCAAGGACTGCAGCAAGATTCTCGCGGGTCATTATGTTAGGCTTGTTACGGAGTAAGAAAAATCAAAACTAAAACCTGGTTTGGGCGAAATCCAAGTTGATCATTTCAGTAATAAGTCGGCGATCACCATTCGGTGATCACTGCGGCGTGAGGTGGCGACGATACTGCGAACCGCAGTGAAATGTCGGGTAGTATAAATTTGATCGATGCGTAGGATTGGAAATCGGCGATGGAATGTGTCACCCCATCCTGTGCCTGAACTGGCGAAAGCATCGATAAAATCGCGACTCAGTTTGCGGTGGATGGCGTCGGAGGCAGCGGAGTTAAAGTCTCCCCCGAAGATGGTGGCCGTGTTAGGAAAATTGGTGGTCTGCTCGAGTACTTTGAGGGTAGTATCCAGTTCTTTTTTGCGAATCAAACGATTTTGGCGGTGTTCGATCCAAGTTTGTTTGAGCCACAAACGTAGATCGGTGGCAGCGGTGTGGAGATGGACATTCACTACTTCAATTTCCCTGCCGGAGGGAAGTTGGATGGTGAGTTCTTCGTCACGTTGGATGGGATTGCGAATTTCTCTTAGGATTTTCCAGCGAGTAACAATACCATTCGTTTGATTGGCTCGGTAGTCGCCCTGACCGGCGTAAAGTTCATCGGCGATTTGGCGGACATGATCTGGATAAACATCTTGTAAAAGTACGATATCGGGCTGCCAGAGTGCGATGTCAGGTGCTGGGCTGCCGTAAGTAAATAAAGCGCAGTTTAGCGTGAGCACACGGATGACCGGCTTGCCTTCAAAAAGTTCTGGTCTACCAATGCGTGGAGGAGACTTGCCGAAATTCGCCAGTACCCTTGCTTCGTCTGCACCGACTAACAAAGTGATAGACCATACTGCTGTCATGATGAGAGAGAGCGGTGCGCGTAGAAAACAAAACGCTGCTGAAGCCAAAAATAATCCAATGCCACCCCAAAGCCAGATAGGCATCACGGTGTAAGCCGCCATGGAATCCGGCAATTGCATAAAACAATAGACGGTGAAAATATGTAGAAGCAGAGATAATCCGACTAATGTCCATCCTAGGCGGCGATTGAGTGAGGACATCGGGCGAATCGGAAAATCTGAAATTACATTCCTGGAATACCGAGGCCGCCGGTAAGTTTCTTCATCTCCGATGAGGATTTCTCTTTGCCCTTGGCGATGGCTTCTTGCACACCTTTGAGTACGAGCCCTTCGAGAAATTCTGGGTCTTGTGGGTCAATCACAGATGGATTAATTTTGATAGAGAGTACGTCACCGGCGCAAGTTGCGATCACATTGACCATACCTCCTCCGACACTTGCATCTACCGTTTGGATTGCGAGTTCTTCTTGCTTGGCTGCGAGTCCGGCTTGCATTTGCTGGGCTTGTTTCATGAGTTTAGCGATGTTCATAACAAGTGTGTTTCTTTGGTTAAATTTTTTTAATGGTAGATCATTTATGATTAAGATTGGCTAACGAATTTGCCTTCAAATTTGATCAAAGCGGCTTGGATGAGAGGATCATTCTGGAAGGTGTTTTCGTGAGCGGCAGTGGACGATTCAGTCTCGAGCGGTTTAACCTCGGCAGGGGCTGAATCTTTGTTCCATGGCGGTGCGGTGTCGACTTTTTCTAACGGTTTGATAGATTCCGGAGCTGCCTCGATGAGAGAATCAAGGCTGGAGAATGCATTTTTAGGATTTGTCTTAACTTGAGGGAGGACGGCTACATGCTCAGCGGTTTTGATTTCTTTGGCAGGTATCGTTTCGACTTGTACTGGGGATAAAGACGCTGTGTTTGGGATGAAATCCGCGCCACGGGTCAGCACTTTGATGATGTCGGCGATACGGACTTCTCCAAGCGACTGGATGGCCTTGATCACGCCAAGCTCGAAGTGGAGTCGCTTATTTGTGGCCCATTTCATGCGCCCTTCCGCCTCGGCGAAGACATCGATGGCGGACAGGATGCGATCCGGTGCGTATTCATCCGCCGCGCTCAATAAAGTCGCCCAAAGGTGAGCAGGAATACCTTCGCCGTCGGCCGCGGGGTCAAGTTTCGCAACCAGCAGGGCACGAAGGCAGCCGATGAGTTCACCGAGAAGCTGGGAAAGTTCGCGTCCGCTCTCGGCTTCTTTTTGGATGAGTGAAAGGGCGGCGGGGTTATCACGAGCAAGCAAGTTCTGGGTAAGGGCTGCTACTTTTTCTCGAGAGGTGAATCCAAAAACATCTAACACGTTAGACTCGTTGATGGTGTCGCCACAAAATGAGACGAGCTGATCGAGCATCGACTGGGCATCACGCATGCCGCCGTCGGCGCCTTTGGCGATGGCCCATGCAGCAGTATCATCGAGTGAAATACCCTCTAAATTGGCGATATGGAGCAGGTGCTTAGCGATCGTTTCCGTAGGAATCGGGCGGAGGTCGAAGCGCTGGCAGCGGGACAGGATGGTTGGTAGAATTTTATTCGCCTCAGTCGTTGCGAAGATGAATTTCACATGAGGCGGTGGTTCCTCGAGTGTTTTGAGCAGTGCATTAAACGCCGCGTTGGAAAGCATATGGACTTCGTCGATGTAGAAAATCTTGAATTGGCCGCGTGCTGGAGCGAAGCGGACCGATTCGCGGAGGTCTCGAACTTGTTCGACGCCGTTGTTCGATGCACCGTCAATTTCTAATACGTCGAGGGAGCGACCTTCTGCGATTTCGATGCAGACGTCTTCATCGGGGTCAAAGTCAGCCTTGGGTCCAAGGGTGCAGTTGAGTGCCTTTGCAAGAATCCGCGCTGTAGATGTCTTTCCCGTGCCGCGAGGACCGACGAAAAGATAGGCGTGCGCCAAGCGTTTTTGTGCGATGGCGTTGCGCAGGGTTTTGACGACGTGATCTTGTCCGAGAACGTCGTCGAAAGTTTTGGGGCGATATTTGCGTGCGAAGACCTGATAGCTCACAGAGGTGAGTGTAGGGATGGCTACGAGTTTGTCATGGTCGAGTTTCGGTTAAATCTATAAAAGTTTTGGTGACGAGGGTTGAAGGATTCGATCGGTTCGGTAGCATTGCTCGGCATGGACGATCTCAAAACCTCTCAGCGTCGGCGAAAAAAGCGACTTTATCGGATGGGTCCGATGCTATTTTTAGCGTTTTTTGCGACAATTACCGTTTGTTTTAGTAGCTTTCCCGGCAAAGTGAAACGGGGTTTGCGTGAGATTTTTGCGCCAAAATTAGAGAAATCCATACCGGATGTTGAGGAGATCTCGCGACGTCTCGAAGTCCAGATTCGTGCCGAGCTTAGCGAAAAGCATGGCAATGAGATCAAAGCACTTAAAAAATCACTCGCCATTGCGGAGAAAAAAATCTCGGAAACACCGGTTGATCCAGTGACCGCTCCCGTTCCTGATTTGGGTCCCATCACTGATGTGCGGAAACTTCGTTCTGGCATCCCTTTTGTAACCGAAGTGAAAGTGGAAAGTGGTGGAATCGCATCCACGGAGCGAATGAATGATGCGAGTTACACCGCAACCTATCAGCTTTCACTGAGGCTCCCTGTGCCAGCGAAAACTCTCTCGGAAATCGAGTCTTCCAATCCAGAGATTTCTAAGATGCTTCCTGGTCTGCCGTCACTCATCGAAGGTGCCACTATTTCGCCATGGTTTGCTAAACTCTATCAGAACAAGACTGGACGTGTCCGTCGAGACGCGAACTTGCTCAATGAACTTCTCACCAAACATAATCTCTATGATTGCGAAACGATTCTCAATTTCAAATCGGCGAGTGGACGTATGGTTTTCTTTCTTCAAGCAGAAATGGATGTGGTTTCTGATGGTTCGGACGGTGATCGCCTCCCAGTGATGCCGGAAGACATAGTCGACTCGCCAAACTATCAGCCATTTACAAGTTACGGTTGGCCAAAGAAAACCCAGCAACCCAATCCAATGGTTGAAGGCTGGGAAAAACGCATCGTTGCTGCCCAGCACGAACTCGCAGCAAACACGACTTCCGCGCAGCGAAAGACTTGGCTGCGTGAGCGAATTCAGTACTTAAAACGTGGCATTGCCGACATGAAGAGTCGGAGCTTTCTCATCGCTGACTATGATCCGTTTATTGTTATTCCGGTGGATATTCTTGCTTCGGATGAACCCAGTACGCCGAACGTTGGCGACTATGCAGTGGTCGTATACGCGGGTAAGCTCTATCCATCCATTGTCGGCGATGGTGGACCAACTTTCAAAGTTGGTGAAGGCTCGTTGCGGATCGCGCGTGAACTCAATCCAAAGTCGTCACCATACAGTCGTCCAGTTTCTGATTTGAAGGTTGGCTATTTTATTTTCCCCGGAAGTCGCGACACTGAGAAATCGCAGCCAGATTATGAAAAATGGCGACAACGGTGCCAAGAATTACTGGGAGAAATCGGAGGGGTGGGGGAGGGTTATCAACTCCACTCGTGGCAAGATTTATTTCCGCCGCCGCCGGTTCCCGTTATTGATACTCTGGCACCGGTGGAGGATTCGGTTTCAGTGGTGGAAAAACTAACGGAAAAAATTTCAGCAGAACCGCTCACTCCACCGACTCCAGCATCCGACGAGTCCGCTCCTGAAAAAGGGCCCGAGTGATTTTCACCAATAGCAGTGTGCAGAGTAAGGTCACGCCAAACTCCATCACTGGGGTGAATCCGTGGGGTCGATTGCCGGTAACGAACTTTGCTAAGCCAGGTAGATTTCCGATGCCTCGAGCCGCACCTAACAAAGCAAGGACTCCAGCGCCGATGATGCCGTGCCATGGCATTTTGAGCGAGAAAAGCCCACAAATCAGTATTCCGCCGCCTAGTTGCAACGCGCCGGTGACGTATCCAAGTGCATCCACATGATTCATCAGGTAGGGTGCTGCTCCGCCCGTGGCAAGAATGGTCAAGCCGACCAAAAACAGGTAAAAACGCATGGGCGATAGATTGGCAGATCTAGAAATGCAGGCAACGTCTGAATTTGTTTTCACCCGCATCCAAGATTTACAAGTCTGCTTGCCTCGCCAGTATCATTACCCATGAAACGAATTTGGTGTAATGGTGATTGGATTCACCCAAAAGATTTTCCGCAGTCTCCGCTGGACCGTGGGGCTATGCTAGGACTTGGTTTGTTTGAGACTATTCTCGCCGTCGATGGGATTGCCAAGTTTGCTGACCGCCATCTTGCACGGTTGCGGCAAGGGTGTGAACGACTTGGTTGGATATTTGAAATGACAGATTTCGACGGTATTGCCAACGAGTTGCTAGAGAAGAATCAATTCGGTCATGGACGAGCACGGATCCGGCTTGCCGTCACGGGTGGCAGTGGACCGCTCCGCGATCTAACTGCTGGTATAGACCGTGTGGTTTGGATGGCCGCTCTTGTTGGACTGGTACCGCCTGAAACTCTGAGCGCATGCATTTCCCCATGGCCGAGAAATGAGCACTCACCACTTGTGGGACTCAAATGCGCATCTTACGCAGAAAATTGCATCGCCCTCGATCACGCGCGTCGACTTGGTTTTGACGAAGCGATTTTTTTCAATACCGCGGGTCATCTCTGTGAAGCAGCTACTGCAAATATCTTCATTGTGAAAAATGGTAGATTGAGCACGCCGTCTCTAAAATCGGGATGTTTGCCTGGCATCGGGCGCGAGGTCGTAATTGAGCGCGCCCATGAGATGGGTATCTCTTTCGAAGCACGAGTTCTGACTTGCGAAGATTTAACTGCTGCAGATGAAATATTTCTGACATCTTCGACTCGGGGTCCCGTTCCGCTTGTTCTTCTGGAGGATAAGAAACTCTTGGTTGGCAGCGTGGTGCGGCGATTGCTTGAGTTTGCTTGGTAGTTGGGGGTTAAATTCGCTGCTCGCCAAAGTCGCGTCTACTCGTCAGATTTCTCTTAGAACCATGGTGACTCCTAATTATTCATTCGAAAAACGCCGCAGAGAACTCGATAAAAAAGCGAAAAAAGAAGAAAAGCGGAAGCAGAAGCTGGAAGCACACGCGACTGCTAAGGAATCAGGCAATGCACCCGATGCAGTGGACGTGCCGGCTAACGAAGAGTCTGATGCGCCCGAGGATTCGGTAGACTGAAGAGAATTACCGACTTGATGAACCCTGCCATTGGCGAGTGGTAGGGAAAATTGCGGATGAGTTGCAACGTGGATGCTGGCGTGCTTATGGTGGCTCACGTGACGGACGTTTCGCTAACATTTTTAGGCACAGGCACCTCAGTGGGGGTGCCGGTGATTGGTTGTGATTGCGCGGTTTGCACATCGGACCGTCCTCAAGACAAGCGGTTCCGCTCCTCGGTGTTGTTTAGAGCTGGTGGTCAGACTCTGTTAGTTGACTCTGGACCCGACTTGAGGATGCAAGCGCTGCGCGAAGGGCTGCGTAAGATCGACGCGGTTCTTTACACTCATGCACACTTGGATCACGTCGTGGGGTTCGACGAACTACGAGCATTTTGCTGGCGTAGAAAAGATCCGCTTCCGCTGCACGCAACGCTAAGTTGTCTTCAGACGTTGCAAGAAATGTTTGGATGGGCGTTTTTTCCCAAGCAGGAAATTGCTGGTTATGTTAGGCCTGATCCTAAAGTGATCGCAGGTCCCTTTTTTTATGCCGGACTCAAAGTGACTCCAGTGCCAGTCGAGCATGCCACGGTGGAGACGATTGGATACTTATTTGAATATCAGGGTGCCCGCAGTCTTGCTTATTTGCCTGATGTGAAGCGCATCCCACCGGCGAGCGTGGAGCTCCTTATGGATGTGGATGTTCTCGTGGTTGACGCGCTGCGGGTGGCAGATCATCCCACTCATTTTTCCCTTTCCGAAGCACTCGCCACCGCCGCTGGGGTCAGGGCCAAAGAGACGTGGTTAACGCATTTGAGCCATGAAAATAATGAGGAATCGCTGGCAAATTCCCTGCCGGATGGCGTGCGGTTTGCTTGGGACGGTCTAAGGATTTCACTGAATCACGCGCCGAGTCTTGCATGATTCGGCCATCTAGCCATCCTCCTCCGCATGAGACTCTTGGGCTTGGTATTTTTTCTCTTTGTAGGGATGGTTTCTTTGACAAATGCAGCAATCTCTCCCGCATCGGTTGCGGTGTTGTATAACTCAGCGGTGCCTGAATCTCGCCAACTTGCGACGTTGTACGCCTCCTCACGTGGAATTCCGGACGATAATCTAATCGCATTGGACATGCCTCTTGCCGCAGATATTTCGCGGGATGAATACGAGAAATGGATATTAAAACCCCTGCGCGCTGAGTTCGAAAGTCGAAGTTACTGGAAACGGCAGACCGATGCCGCTGGGTGCAAGGTGCCGGTGATCAATCGCATCAGAACCCTTGTGACAATGCGAGGTGTACCATTGCGAATAAAAGCGAACCCCAAACCCGCGATCAAGCCGGGCGATCCGCCTCCTATGATTGATCCGCAAAACCCGGTCGCCGGGCACGATGAGTCTTCAGTGGATTCTGAGTTGGCGATGTTTGGTGTGGAGGGCTTGCCAATCGATGGTGTTTTGCAAAACAAATATTATAAAAGCCTGAGGTCATTCCAAGACGCGAATATGCCTTTCCTCATTCTCGTCGCGAGGATTGATGCTCCAACTTTCGCGACTTGTGAGAGAATGATTCGTGATGTGATCGAGGCGGAAGATACTGGGTTATGGGGCCTCGCTTATGTCGATATTGCTAACAAGTTCCCTCAAGGCGATAATTGGCTTGAGTCGGTGGCGAAACAAAATGCTCAAGCTGGAATCCCCACATTGGTGGATCGCTTCAATGACACACTGCCGAAAAATTACCCGATGACGGATGCTGCGATTTATTATGGTTGGTATGATTGGAGCTTGAGTGGACCGTTTCTCAATCCACGTTTCAAGTTCCGCAAGGGTGGCATTGCGATTCACCTGCATTCATTCAGCGCAGAACAACTTTCGGATGCGACAAAGAACTGGTGTGGCCCCCTTCTTGAAAAAGGCGCGGCGGTGACCATCGGAAATGTTTATGAACCGTATCTTCACCTCACTCATGATTTTTCAATTCTCCAACAGCGGTTGTTGGCAGGATATAGCTGGGGAGAAGCTTGTTGGATGGCGATGCCAGTGACGTCATGGCAAGGAGTGGTTCTAGGTGACCCATTGTATCGTCCATTCTTGCACTTCGATGGTGGAGGGAAAAAAATTGCTAGCGATATCCCATACCGAGCGCTGCGTGCAGCGGTCGTCGAGTGGCCAAATAATCCTAGAGAGCGAAATAAGCAGTTAGAAAATGCAACAGAACGCATGAAGAGCGGCGTGCTGGCCGAGGCAATGGGGCTTAATCTTATGATGCTCAATGATCCTTCTGGGGCCAGTAGGTGGTTACGTACGGCCAAGGGATTTTATCCCGATGCTGTGGAGAAGCTTCGTCAAGATATGCAATTGGTTGCGATCGAACGTACAGCGAAACACAAGGACCTCGCTGTTCGTGGCTTGCGCGAAGCACTCGTGGAGTACGCCTCGCTGCCTGAGTTAGATGCGGTAAAGGGTTGGCTCGATATCGAAGATCCTCCGCCGCCACCTCCTGCAGATCCAACCAAGGTACCAGTTATAAAAAATCCTTGAGTGACCGATTTTGAAATGACCTACGAATTTTTGTTAGAATCAGTTTGGCATCCTCCTCTTTTTGTTGCAGAAGGGTTGTCAAATACACTGCCGCCAGAGATTGAGTTACAAGCACTTTGGTTTGCCGGCGCTTTCGGCAGGGATTTTCGTACGACCACTGGAAAAAAAGTAAGGATCGTTCAGTTTGGTGAGTGGAACCGAGGGGCTGGACCTGATTTCATGCAGACTGCAGTGGAGATCGATGGAGAATTGAAAACAGGACCATTAGAGTTAGATCCATTGGCAAGTGATTGGGAAACCCATGGGCATGGTATGAACCCAGCATTCAGCTCGGTGGTCTTGCACGTGGTTTTTGAATCGGACAGTCGCCGGATTTTCACACGGACCTGTGACCATGCAGAGGTTCCCCAGGTGGTGATCACTGCGCTACAACTTTCCGATGCGCTCAATCGTCCACAACGTGAGGTGGCAATCGCTCATCCGGGCCGATGTGTCGCGCCTTTGAAGGGATTGTCGGTCGGCGGCATCGAGTGCTTATTGGGCGAGGCTGCAGTTTATCGTGCCGGACTCAAGGCAGCGCGTTGGTTGCGTACGGCGGATGCCCACGGCAGGGATGCAGCGCTATTTCAAGCTACCGCTGAGACTCTAGGATATCGAGGAAATGCACTGGCAATGAGATTACTCTCGCAGAGAATGCCGCTTTCGTTTCTTAAGTTAGAAGCAGAATCGACGGAAGCGCTACTATTTGGATCGGCGGGTTTTCTCTCGGCGAACTTGTATGAGCTTGCTCCGCCTGACACCCGCGATTATCTACGGGGCTTGTGGGACACGTGGTGGAAAAGCCGTGCATGCCATGAAACGAATGGGGAGCGGGCGATTCCATGGAAGACTCACGGGCAACGTCCTGCTAACCACCCTCATCGACGTGTCGGTGCGCTCGCTGCATTGGTAAAAGTTTGGCCACAATACCGACGATTGGCGTTGGCACGCCCGTTTGCAGCGAAGCCGCTGATCGATTTTTTGCAAATGCTCGAACACGAGTTTTGGAACTACCGCCATACCCTTACCTCCAGTCCATCCAAACAGAAGGTTGCCTTGTTTGGTAAATCCCATGCTTTAGAATTAATTGCAAACCATCTAGCACCTCTTGCCATGCATGAAGGTGGAATGACATATTCATCCTATTACAAACTGCGGAACTCTGCTGCGAATGACAAAGTGAAGCGCTGCGGTCTTCGTTTGTTTGGATCTACTCAAGCATCGCTTCCGTGGATGCGCCGTGTGTCACATCACCAAGCTTTGTTACAAGTCTATCAGGATTTTTGCCTGGAAGATTTTTCAGACTGTAAAAATTGTCCTTTTCCAGAACAACTCGCCCAGTGGCGTTAACGATACCAACGATGAAAATTTGTTTGAACGGAAACTCTCACGAAATTGACGCGCCAATGACGGTGCTTGTTCTGCTTAAAACTCTGGGTTTCGCAGACCAACCGGTAGTTATCGAACTCGACGAAAAAGCAATTTTTCCGCGAGATTTTGTCAGTGTGTTGGTATCCGAGGGCTCTAAAGTGGAAATTGTGAGGCTGGCAGCAGGAGGGTAGTTGATAAATGCGGTTGCCTTCGAGGGGTGCCATGTTTAATTTTTAATTTTATTTCAAACACTTATAACAATGAAAGCTCAATACTGGATATCATCACTCTTCGCTATACTCATCGTTTTTATCAGTCTCCCAAGTTGCAAGTCTGGCGGTGGTGATAAGATCAAGGTGGGTGAATTTGCTTCGCTTACCGGTAAAGAAGCGACCTTCGGCACGTCTGCCCATGAAGGCACCTTGCTTGCCATCGAGCAGGTAAACTTATCTGGTGGAGTGCTTGGCAAGCAATTGGAATTACTAACCGAGGATGATCAAACAAAGGCGGGTGAGCCGGCTAATGCTGTCAACAAGCTTATCTCCAAAGACGGCGTAATCGCGATCCTTGGTGAGGTTGCATCCAGTCGCTCATTAGAAGCTGCACCGATTTGCCAGCAAAGTCATATTCCAATGATTTCACCGGCGTCCACAAATCCCACGGTCACGCAAGAAGGTAACTATATTTTCCGCGTCTGTTTTAATGACGATTTCCAAGGTGGCGCTCTAGCCAACTTTGCAAGTGGCACTTTGAAAGCAAAGAAAGTCGCAATTCTAACCGATGTGAAAAGTGACTACAGCAAAGGCTTGGCCAAAAGTTTCAAGGCGAAGTATAGCAAAAATGGTGGCAATATCGGCACAGAGTTGGATTTCAACGGCGGCGACAAGGATTTTAAAGGCCAGCTCACTGCGATTAAAAGTGACAATCCAGATGCCATTTTCCTTCCAGGCTATTACAACGATGTTGCACTCATCTGCATCCAAGCCAAACAACTGGGCATGAATATTCCGATCTTCGGCGGTGATGGATGGGAGAGTGAGAGTCTTCTCACCATTGGCAAGGATGCCATGGAAGGTCACTATTTCTCAACCCACTGCTCGATCGAGCAACCGACTCCAGAAATGACGGCTTTCGTTGCTGCTTATCAAAAGCGCTTCGAGGGTAAAACTCCCGACGCAATGGCGGTTCTCGGGTACGACTCGGCAATGGTACTGGTGGATGCAATCAAACGCGCCAAATCCATCGAGTCAGTGGCACTTCGTGATGCGATCGCAGCCACCAAAAATTTTGCCGGTGCAAGTGGTAATATAACCCTCAACGCTGATCGTGATGCGGTAAAAGCCCTCGTCTTTATCCAGATCAAAAATAACAAATTCACATACAACACCACCGTCAATCCTTGATTTTCTAACGGTAAATTAAGTCTTCTCAGTATTGCTCGACCCATATAATTTTCAACTAATATTTCTTTTGGATTGGTTTCTGCAGCAAACAATCAATGGGCTAGGATTGGGAGCGATTTATGCGTTGATCGCTCTAGGTTACACGATGGTTTATGGTGTGTTGCGGTTTATCAATTTCGCTCACAGTGATGTCTTGATGTTGGGTGCTTTTACTGCGCTCTATATCGCTCCTCAAATTGAAAAAGTTGCAGGTGCGCATTCACTCATCGGATGTGTGATGGTTTTCGTGGTTGCGGCAGTCGTCTGCGCCTGCATCGGTATGCTGATCGAGCGCCTTGCTTACCGTCCACTGAGAAATCGACCGAAATTGGCAGTCCTGATCACCGCGATCGGGGTTTCACTTTTGATTGAATACACCGCGCAGAACGAAAAAGTTTTTGGTTCCGCCCCTCAACCTTTTCCAAAATTACTAAGTGACTATGAAATCAATTTGGGAAATCTAGTGGTTTCCAGTAACGATATTCTAACTGTCGGTGTGACAATCGTTTTACTCGTGGCGATGTGGTGGATCGTTCAGAAAACTCGAGTCGGCACCGCCATGCGAGCGGTCTCATACAACCAGCAAGCTGCTGCCCTCATGGGCGTGCCAGTGGACAGGATTATCTCATTCACTTTCGGGCTTGGCTCGGCACTTGCTGCGATTGCGGGGGTCCTCTACGCGATGAAGGCACCTGGGATTGAACCGTTGATGGGGGTTCAACCAGGTCTCCGTGCATTTGTTGCGGCAGTTCTCGGTGGGATTGGAAATCTACCAGGCGCAGTTCTTGGTGGGTTCTTGCTCGGATTACTTGAAACTTTTGCAGGAGGAATTCCCGGGTTATCTAACTATAGAGACGCCATCGCGTTCGGGATTCTTATTCTAATTCTGCTGCTCAAACCTGCTGGTCTACTTGGCCGCTCAACGATCGAGAAAGTCTAATGAATTTTCGTGGTGCAAAACGCTGGTTATTGTTAGGTGTCGCACTTGCAATTCTAGCATCTTATTTTTCGCCTCAGTTCAATCGTTATTATCTGGGAGTCGTAATTGATGTAGGGATCGCGATCATCCTCGCGACAAGTCTTAATTTGATCAATGGGCACACTGGGCAATTCAGTCTGGGTCATGCTGGTTTCATGGCCATCGGTGGGTACTTTTCTGCTTGGATATCATTAAGTGTCGGCGAATCGATTCAAGCATTTTGGTATTTTCCCTTGGCTCTGTGCGCGGGTGGCTTGCTCGCCGCGGCAGTTGGTTGGTTGGTCGGCGTGCCATCCTTGCGACTTCGT
>Ga0209190_1001026_pt1 | contig 19824 bp, 12 predicted proteins | sample M_140205_XF_Meta_FD_187315 | JGI IMG/M metagenome (GOLD analysis project Ga0209190, IMG submission 187315) | Freshwater microbial communities from Lake Montjoie, Canada to study carbon cycling - M_140205_XF_MetaG (SPAdes) (version 2) | ecosystem: Environmental > Aquatic > Freshwater > Lake... | reverse complement strand
CGTGCTGCTCGATTTTCGACACAACAGCTTCAGTTGCGTAATGCCCTAGGAGGCGGGCTATTCCATGCAAGGCAAGTCCGCTCGCCATCGAGGGCAGCCCGACAACAGCCCCCGCCCCAGTCGCAGTCTCGGCAGCACCACTGGCTAAAAGCGCAGTCCCCGCAGCCCGAATCGCCGTTCCCACCCCGTGCTCGATAGCGGCCCTGGCAATCCACCCAACGTGAATCGTCGTGCCGGTCTTATCGCGGGTCACACTGCCGATCCCAGGGAGCGAGGTTTCCTTCTTGGATTCGTCGCCTGACGTACCCTTCGGGGCGAATCGCCCACCTTTTCGGTGGTGCTTTGATTCGTCCCATTCGGCAAATCTGATGTGCTTTAACAGCCCCATGTAGGGGCGGACGAGTCAAACAATCGCCGCCCCCCTCAGGCAATCGTCTGAAACTGATTCAGATAGCTGCATCTTCGTTATTTTATCCCAACTTAGATAAGCCGATTACGATCAGGAGTGGGCACCAGAAGATGACAGGGATGAACAGCAGCGTATGTTGCGTGGAAACGAGTTTGTAATCATGTCCTGCTCGTGAATCCCGAATCTTGAGTGCAACACATACAAGTCCTGTAAGGACACCCGCAATAGTTGTGCTGATTCCCTGCGCATGTTGATTTCGGGCATCAATCCCCCCAATTGCGCTGATCAATCCAGACAGAAACAGAATTGCGATAGGAACGAATCCATATCCTCGGTAAAAAATAAGTGTCATAGTTTTGTGAATCTCTAAAAAGCGTATAGAGACCAAAGCTGAGTCTCTCCGAGCAGATAGGATAGGAAATTGCTTTTCAACCCACGGCACGATTTCTTCAGCCTGGACGCGGGAGCGTTAAAGGATAAGAAATTGCTTTTCACCCCCCGGCACGATTTCTTCAGCCTGGACGCGGGAGCGTTAATTATCTGGCCTACCGCCAGTCAGGGCCTTCCGCGCGGGCGGAGGCGAGGGAGTCGAGGAGCTGCTTTTTGAGTTCCGCCAGTTTTTCTGGATGCTGGGTGGCAAGGTCATTCCGCTGGCCGGGGTCGGCTTTGAGATTGAACAACTCGAAGGTGTCGAAGGTGCGGCTGCGGACGAGTTCCATCATCTCCGGCGTGAAGTCGTGGCTTGCGGGTTGGAAGCCGGTGGTGCGGGCAACGAGGTTCCAATCCCCGGAGCGAAGCGCGGCACCGGGGTCGCGATTGAAGTAAAACCAGAACAGTGGTTTGGCGCGCGTGAATGTGCCGCCGGTGAGCAGCGGCAAAAAACTGGTGCCGTCCAACACACGGTCTGCTGGGGCGGGGACACCAGCGGCCTCGCATATTGTCTGCATCACGTCCACCAGACCCACCGGCTCGCTGATGGTGCAAGGCTTTGGAATTTTCGATGGCCAGGAGAGCAAGGCCGGCACCTTGATGCCGCCATCGTAAAGAGCATCCTTCCCCGCGCGGAGACCGCCTCTGCTGCTGCCGGGCCCCGTCGGGCCGTTGTCGGAGGCAAACAAGACCAACGTGTTGCCCGACAGCCCGCGCGTCTTCAAGGCCGCAAGATAACGCCCGATGGCGCGGTCCATGTTCTCGACATTGGCGTAATAGACCGCCTCCTCTTTTGTGGCACCCGGGTAGCCTTTCACCAATTCCTCGGGTGAGGCGAGAGGCACGTGTGGCTCGTGGAACGGGATGTAATGAAAGAACGATTCGCCGGGTTTGACCGTCTCCAGCACCCGCAGCGCCTCGTCAACAACGATCTGGCATGAGTAGCCCTGGCTTTCTCCGACCGCGACGCCATTGCGGATAAAGTCGACCGGGTTGTGATGGCTGGGCTCGGCGTTGAGGTCGGTGACGAAAGAATGCTCGAATCCATGGTCCACAGGGGTGAGCACGCCTTCAAGGGGCGTGACCTCGCCCAGATGCCATTTGCCGAACACCCCGGTCCGGTAACCCGCGCCGCGCAACAACTCCGCGAGGGTCACTTCGCTGCCTCGCAGCACCATCCGACTGGCGCGAGGACGCCAGTTGTAGAGGCCCACCCGCGTCGCACTGCGTCCGGTGAGCAGCGACGCCCGCGACGGCGAGCAGTTGCACATTCCGGTGTAGAAATCCGTGAACCGGACGGACTCCTTCGCGAGCGTGTCCAGTGTGGGCGTCTTCGGTTTGCCACCCTGATACCCCACGCTGCCGTAGCCGAGGTCGTCGGCCAGGAAGATGACAATGTTCGGGCGTTCGGCTGCCTGCGCGGCCACGGTGAGCGCGAGCAGCGAGAGCAGGAGCAACCGCAGAGTTTGGACGGACGCCGATGAGCGGAGGTGGGTTGTTTTCATAGTCAGAGAGTTTGGTCGTTGGGAATGTCTGGTCAAAGTCAGCCCGCCGCGAGCCCGCGCAGCGTGCCGGTGCTGCTGGCAAAGCGCTCCTGCTCCGGGCCCGTCCGCTGGAGGATGCTGACGTAGAGATTCGCCAGCGGCTCGTAGCCGGCGATTCCGGTCGAGGCGATGGCGGCGAGCGCGGCGTCGGTGCCCAGCACAAAGTCGCGGCCGGCGCGTTTGGCGAACGTGCCCCACGGATACGTGTTGGTGGCAATGTGCAGACCCGCGGCGGACGCGGCGCGGACGAGACCCGGAGCGAAACCGGCAGCGGTGACGGCACCGGCGGAGGCAAGAAATTGGCGGCGATTCATGGTCGTAGAGCGTCGATCGGCCACGGCACGGGCCGGCCGGTGGCCGTCTCCGCAGGCATCGGGGCGGAATGTTGTTGGAGGTAACGTGTCAGTTCGAGGGCGAGTGGTCGCACGCGTTCGGGCGCCTGTTGGGCCAGGTTGCGCGCCTCACCCAGATCGTCCGACAAGTTGAAGAGTTCGAAGCGTTGCTCGGTGTGGTAATAGATGAGTTTCCACGCGCCGCGCCGGATCGTGCTGCTTGGTCCCAGGCCTGGACCCTGGACGTAGGTGGGCCACGAAAGCGGTCCCCAAAAGTTGGGAAAATGCCAGATCAGCGCCCGGTCGATCTCGGGCGCGGTCTGTGCGTGCAGGAGAGGCACGAGATTGACTCCGTCGATATTCCGCGGAGTCGCGGCCTGCGCTCCGGCCAACGCCAGCAAGGTCGGCATCCAATCGTAAATAATGACCGGAGTTTCGCAGATCGATGCCTGCTGAACGTTGGTGGGGTGACGCACGAGCAGCGGCACGCGGATGCCCCCTTCGCGATGCGCGCCTTTGCCACTGCTCAACGGGGCATTGTGCGTGTGCGGCGGCGCCATACTGCGTTGAGCGTGGCTGAGGCCGCCATTGTCCGAAGTAAAAACGACCAGCGTGTTGTCGGCCACGCCGAGTTCATCCAGCAGCGCGAGCAGGTCGCCCACGCTTTTGTCCATGCCTTCCAGCAGCGAGGCGTAGGCGGCTTCGGTGTTGTCGAGGCCGGCTTGGCGATACTTTGGCGCAAAGCGTTCATCCGGTTCGATGGGCGTGTGCGGCGCGTAGTGGGCGAAGTAGCAGAAGAATGGCTGCTTCGCCTTCACCGCGTCGCGAATCTCGCGCTTCGCCTCCAGCGTGAGCGCCTCGGTGAGATGGATGTCCTGGCCGAAATACTGATCGAGATCCCACGCGCGCCATGGTCCTTTGGGGTTCTTCTTCGCACCGAAGTTTTGCAAACCCGAGTAGCTTCCACAGCCGCCCGCTTCACGCCCGCCAATCCGCACGTCAAAGCCCAGGACCTTTGGATCCGCGCCCGGCGTGCCAGCCGCACCGAAGTGACCTTTGCCAAAGTGCAGCGTGCGATAACCGGCCTGCCTGAGCAGCGCGGGCAGCACCGGCACACTCACCGAATGCTCCAGCGCGGGCGTGGGCTGCAAGCCGTTCCAGTTCCAGGCGGCGTATGACAGCGTGGGATGCGGCAAATCGGTGGAGGGCTGATCGCCGCCGACATTGGTCCAATTCGAGACATGGTGACGGGCTTCGTTCTGGCCAGTCATGAGGCTCACGCGGGTGGGCGAGCACACCGTGCATGAATACGCCTGCGTAAACTTCATCCCCTCGCGGGCCAGTCGTTCGAGCGCGGGCGTGTGGTAACGGTCATTCCAAACCGTGCGCTCCTTCGCAAACGCCACGCTCGTGTCCTGCCAGCCCATGTCGTCGGCGAGGATGAAAAGGATGTTGGGCTTGCGAACTTCAGCCGCACAAAGGGGCAAAAATAGCAGCAGGGAAAGCAGCAGTCGCATGGGGGTCAGCCCACCGTACCTTGCCGCTGGCACCATTCAATTCACATTTCGGGGAATCATGGCTCAAGTTCGCGTGTGACGCGGCCGCATCTATGAAGTTGACGTCCGCTTCAGCGAAGCACCCCGGGAAGCGGTTTGCCAGCCTCATCCAGCAGCTGGAACTCATGCACGCCTTCCTTCGTGGCATCGGTGTAGGTCCAGACGACCTTCTTCTCACGGGTGATCTCGACGACCTTGGCCTGTGGGGCGCGGGCGGCGTAGTTGCTGAAAACGATGTTGCCGTTGGGGAGCCACGAGAGGGCAGTGGTACGGTTCACGGGAACGCCCGGCAGGTCGCCGTCGCGTAATTCCCATACGATTTTCCCCGACTCGTCGACCTCGATGAGATGGTTGCCCAGCGTCAGGCTGATGAGCGTATGGCCGGCGGCGTTGCGCAGGCAGCAGAAGGAGCGGTTATCCAGTTCGGACTCTGGGCTCTTGCGTTCCCAGATGATCTTGCCGCTGGCGTCGTATTCGCGGACGGTTTTATCCTGGGGTACAAGATAGTGGCCGTTGGGCAGCTTGCGGGCCATACGGCTTTGCAGGTGGTGGTTCGTGGTCTGGCAGCCGAGCGGGATCTCGACCTTGATTGAGCCATCGCGCGCGACTTCGAGGAGTCGCGGTTTGTCGCCGGCTTCGGTCAGCATGATATTTCCGTTATCGAGTAGGACCGCCGTATTCACTTCTGACTGCGTGCCCTTGTATTCCCAGATAACTTTCTGATCGCGCGTTACTTCGACGACGGCGCCGCCCGGGTAGGCTTTGGTTTTTGAAAGGGTCAGGAGAAGGTTACCGTTGGGCAGGATATACCCATCGCGGGTGACGGCAGGGTGTTTCCAAGTGACGTTACCCGTGGCGTCGACGATCTGGGTCAGGCCGCCAAGCATCAGGAAAGAACGTCCGGTCGGCTTATCGGCGGCGGTAAGCGCAAGGCTCGTGTAGAACAGGCAGAGGAGGGTGCGAATCATTTGATTTCTTGGTAGTCGGAGGAAAGAGTCAGTTTGTCGGAGTAAGCATTGATATACCAGGCCGTCGTGCCGGTGGGCAAGGGCGCGGAGGCGGTCGTGCCGCCGCCACCACTAGCGGCCATGGCTGGCGTCTCGACCCACTTGCGTGTGCCGGTGAAACCTTTATCGGTTGTCGAGATGAGTATCGCTCGGTCGAGTGGCTTGGTGGAGGCGAAGGTCGCAATTACATGGCCGTCCTTAGTGGTGGCGGAGGTCGAGCTGCCCCAAGGCCTACCGGTCTCGACGACGCTCTTGGCGAAAGCATAGCTGTCGGGAGGATTCCAACCGGCGGGGTGGCTGTGGCCCATCTTGGAAATCAAAGTCACCATGTGCGGGCCGGGGGCCTTGCGGTAGTTCTCGGCCTGGCATCCGAGGGGGAAGTGCGCGTCCTGCGGCCAGGAGAGCCAGAGTACCGGCATCTTCACGCGGTCGGCGTAGTTCATACCGTCCCAGACTTGTTTATAGCCTTCGTTGTCATGCAGGGCTACGCCCCAGTGGTTCTCGGCGTCGAAGAGGTGGCCGCAGCCATAGGTTGGGATACCGAAGGCGAAGCGCGCGTCTAGTCCGATGACCGTGCTCGTGATGACGCCTCCCCAAGAGATGCCCATCACGCCGACCTTGGAGGCGTCGACTTCAGGCAGGGAACGCAGGAGTGAGTTCGCCAGCATGGTGTCGGCCAAGGCGTGGTACATCCATTGTTCCTTCAGCGGGAGCTTAGTGTCCGCGAACGTGCCGTCACGGACGGGCCCGGAGAAGTCATGGCGGGCCCAAGTGCTGCGTCCTTTCACTTTGTTCTCGTTCACGTCCGTCTGGCCTTCGACGGCGATGCTGATCGCCGCGAAGCCTTGGGCGTTCCACTTCTGCACCCATTCCTTGTAAGCCGTGCCGCCGCCACCGTGGACGACCACGATGCCCGGAACCTTGCCAGCGTGCTTTTCCGGTAGGCCGATCCACGCGAAGACACGCGTCGGCTTTCCTTGCCAAGTCAGGGCTTCGTAGAAGATGGCGCGGACGGTACCGTCGGGCTTGAAGCCTTCGGCGTCGTAGATTTTGGGCGCCTGTGCGCAGGTATCGACGAGGCCGAGTACAATCTTGCGGTCGGTGGTCGGGTCGGCGATCAGTGTGGCGGAGAGGAAAATCAGGCCGAGCAGGGAGCGCATCGTTTTACTTGGAGACGCGCACGTTTCGGAAGCCGGCGCTGTCGCCGAAGACTAGGAAATCGAGGGACGTCTTGTCCTTGCCCAAGCTAGCGTGCTTACCTTTGAAGGTCTGGTCATTGACCTGGACCGTCACTTCGTCGCCCTTGAAGGTCAGGCGAATCGGGTACCACTCGTTCGCGGCGAGCTTCAGGTTCTTCTTGGCGATGTCTTCGGTAGCGGTCGCGGCTTCGCCCTTAGAAGGATTTTTGGTAAGGATCGCCGTCGTGCGTGACACTACGAGGCGGAAGCCAACGTCGCCCGCGCCGAAGCGAAGCGAGACGCGATTAGCACCCTGGAGGTTTAGTTCGCAGTCGAAGGTACCGTCGCCGAAGGCTAGCGGGGCGCGAAGCCCAGCGGCTTTTTCCGAGCCGCTCTTGGGCTTGGCGAAGACGCCGCCGTCGCGGGCAAACCATTCGCCGGCGGAAGCGACCCAGGGCTTGCCTGGGAGTTTAGCCAATGGTTCGGCGAGCGCGGCGGCGCCGGTCGGCGAGGATAGGGCGGCGACATGGATGCGGGTTGGCTTGACGTCGGTCGCAGGCAGTTCGCGGCTGAAGCCGCCGTCGCGGTAGCGACGGAGCAGATCCTTCAGTTCGTCGACGACTTCTGGGTGCTCGGCGGCGACATCCTTTTTCTCGGCCGGATCGGCAATGGTATCATAGAGCTGAGATCGAAACTGATCCTTATGGGCCTTGCGGACGCCGTCCTTGATTTCGTCGACGGGCACGCCTTCGATCCATTTCCAGCGGCCCTTGCGGAGGGCGAAGACGCCGTCGGAGCTATGGACGATCATGTCCTCGCGACCTTTGGCGTCAGCCGAGCCCGTGAGTAAGTTGAGGAAACTGCGACTGTCTTCGGCGCCTGTGTTCTTTGCGGGAAGTGGTTCACCTACAATCTCAGCGGTCGTCGCCAGGATGTCGACGACGCTGACCATCTGCGTGGCGGTGGAGCCAGCGGGTACTTTGCCGGGCCAACGGACGATGAAGGGCACCTTGAATCCACCCTCCCAGACGTCGTGCTTACCGCCGCGGATGCCGGCGTTGACCTTGAGTCCTGCCTTGAAGGCGGCCGTCTGCAGTAGGCGTTCGTTCTCGGGCTTGAAGACGCCGCCGTTATCGCTGGTGAAGAGCACCAGCGTTTCCTTCGTTACTCCCATCTTATCGAGCGTGGCAAGGATGCGGCCGACGCTCTGGTCAAGTTCATGAATCCAGTCCCCGTAGAGCCCAGCCGCGCTCTTGCCGGCCAGATCTTTGTCTGGGGTCACCGGGTTATGGACGGCGACCGGAGTGAAGTAGAGGAAGAAGGGCTGGTCCTTGGGTTGGGCTTCAAGCCAAGTTGTAGCCTTATCGGTCAGCACTTTCATGACGCGCTCGTTCTTGCGGCGAGGCGCATCGAGTTCGAGGATGCGGCCGGAATTCTTACCGTTCTCCGTGTCTTCGGAGCCGTATGTCGCCTTGAAGTCGTCGCTGTCGGCATCGGGGCCTGCGAGTTTCATGCCAGCTGGGATCTGGCCGGAGCGAAGGCCGTAGACGAAGCGGTTCTCCACGAAAACGCCGGTGAGGTCACCGTGGTTGCTGGGAACGCCGAAATGGTAGTCGAAGCCGATATCCAGGGGGCCCGGGGAGAGCTCAGCCTTATATTCGGTGCGCCACTTAGGATTTTCGTTCTCCTTGCCGTAGCCGAGATGCCATTTGCCCACAGCGGCAGTGCGGTAGCCTTTCTGCTTCAGCAGGGAGGCCAGGTTAAAGCGTGTCGTCTCGATGTGGAGCGGGGAGAATGTGCCGAGGACCTCGTGGTTGAGCGACGTGCGCCAGCAGTAGCGGCCCGTCAACAGCGAGTAGCGAGTAGGAGAGCAGACGGAGGAGGTTGTATTGCCGTCGGTGAAGCGGCGGCCTTCGGTCGCCAGTCGGTCGATGGATGGCGTGCGGACGAGTTTCGGGTCGGCGCCGTAGCAGCCGGCGCTGCCGTAGCCGTAGTCATCGGCGAGGATCACGACGATGTTAGGACGATCGGCGGCGGTCGCCGTCAGCGTGAGGAGCAGGGAGAGGATGGTGCGCATAGAGTTATTTCCCTTCGGAGGCCCATTTCTTCATCTGGGAGATGTTGCGTTCGACCTCTGGGTTGCCCTTGCCGACATATGGCTTCATGTCGCTGTCATACATGGCCATGGATTCGGGGCCGGGGTCGTTGGTGGCGACGAGCTTGGCATCGAGGCGACGGCGATGCTCGGCCAGCACCGATGCATACGCCGGGTCTTCCGCGAGATTGCGGACCTGCCATCGGTCATTCGCGAGCTCGTAAAGCTCTTCGCGAGGTCGGGTGGGGCTGAAGAGCAGCTTCTCAGTGAGTTCCGATAGTTTGCCCGCGGCGTGTAGTTCACGGAGCTGCTGGACGATCTGCTTGCCATCCTTATACGCGCACGGCTGGAGGTGAGGGCGTTCCGGGTAGAAGTTGCGGATGTAGATGAACTTCTCGGTACGGAGGCTGCGGATTTTCTCCGTGGTCTCGTCGCAGCGATCGCGGGCGGAGAAGGCTTCGTCGCGCTTCGCATAGTTAGGCGCGAGGATGTCCATGCCCTGCATCCAGGCCGGTACGCCAAGGCCGGCGGCGGCGAGCGAGAGGGCGGCGAGGTCGATTTGTTCGACAAGGTCGTTCCGAACGAATCCGGCAGGGATGCCTGGTCCGCGGATGACGAGTGGGATGTGTGCGCCTTCTTCGTAGAGGAACTGCTTACCGCGCGCGTGGCTGATGCCGTGGTCGGTCATGAAGACGATCAGCGTGTTCGCCAGCAGGCCTTCCTTCTCAAGTCTGGCCAGCACGCGGCCAACATGGACGTCGGTGAGGCGGGCGGAGTCCAGATAGTCGGCCCAGTCTTGCAGCAGCACTGGGTCGCGCGGGTAGTAGGGCGGTAGGGTCACCTTGTTGGGATCGGTACCGGCGCCAAGTTCACGGACGACGCGCTCGCGGAATTGGACTCGACCCGCTTCGGGGCCTTCGCGCAGTTTACCGCCGTGAAGCTGGACTTGCATGAAGAACGGCTGGTTGGCTTTGCGGCCGGACCAGTCGGAACTATCGTACATTTTCGCATCCCATTCAAAGTTGTAATCAGTCTTGCCGAGCCTATCGGCGTTATTCGCCTTGGCTTTCTTGCCCTTGGGGGCGCCGAAAGGTAAACCCCTGAAATCAAGGTCAGGCAGGCCGCTACCGATACAGGTGAAGTAGCCGCCTTGCTGGAAAAGCTTCGGGGTCGGCGTGATCTCGGCGGGGAGGTGAATCTTAAGTTCGCCGCGGCCGCTGCGGTGGTGTTGGGCGCCGATGGTCGTCTGATACATCCCGGTGATCAGGGCCGAACGGCACGGCGAGCAGACTGGCGCAGTGACGTAGGCACGGCTGAAACGGACGCCCTCCTTTGCTAGCCGATCGACATTCGGGGTGGCGATGGTCTGCTCTCCGTAGCACCCGAAGTTCGCAGACATGTCGTCGACGACAAACCAGAGCACATTAGGCCGGTCGGCGGCGAAAAGGGTAAGCGGGAGTAGCAAGCAGAGCAGAGCGCGCATGGGGTGAGGGAAGGTTAGATGTAAATAAGTTTCAGAGGCAAAATAATGGGGTCAGACCCCATTAATAGGGTCTGACCCCATTATGGGAAATGTGGGGGCAGCTTACTTCTGGGTGAAGACGAACACGCCGTGCTTATTACCGATGACGATGTCAGGCTTATTGTCTTGGTTTACCTTGCCAGTGAAGAACTGGGTGCCGACGCCACTGTCGGCATCGATGAGGTGCTTGGTGTAACTCGCGCCGCCTTTACCATCGCGACTGAGTTCGAACCAGCAGAGGACGGGGTCGGCCATCGGCTCGTCGTCCTTGGCGGGACCGTGGGCCCAGCGGCGCTTACCGGTGACGATGTCGAGGAGGCCGTCGCCGTTGATGTCGGCGAGCTGTACGGCGTGGATCTGGCTGAAGCCTGCGCCAGCGGCGTTCTCTTCCCTGGTTTTACCGAGGATGACGTGTTCGGCGAAGGAGCCGTCCTTGTTCTGTTCGAACCAAGAGAGCCCGTAGCCGTGGGCCTTGATGCTGGTGATGATGTCGTTGCGGCCATCCTTGTTCACATCGTAGACATACATCTGGGCTCCGCCCTGACCGAAGTGTGCGGGGTGGAATTTCCAGTCCGAGTCCTGAGAGGTGTCGGCCGGCTGTTCGTACCATCCGTCCTTCTCGAGAATGTCGACGCGGCCGTCGCCGTTGACGTCGCCGGCGCCGTAGCCGTGGGTATACTTGAAGATCTTGACGTCATTCTCCGGCGTCTTGGGCGTGATCGGTCGGAAGCGGGCTTTCGCGAAAGGGTTCTTCCAGTCGATCTCCACGTAGCCGAATTGTCCGCCGGACTTCCCGCCCTTGGCCTTGTCGGACTTCACGAGGTCGCTGGAGTGGCAGAGCAGCTCGGGCTTACCGTCGCCGTTGATGTCAACGAGGTCGGGCGACTCGCCGTCGGCGACATCGAAAATGTTATGGCGGGTCCATTCGCCGCCTTTGGCCTGGGGGTTTTCGAAGATATAGGCAGGATCGCCAGGGAGGCCATACACGAGGATGTCCGGCCAGCCGTCGCCATTGAAGTCATAGGCGAACTGGATGAAGTAGTCGGAGTAGCCAGTGTCGGGTGTGTAAGGCGTCTTGTTAGGGCCGGTAGGATTATTCCGTTCCGGAGCGTAGGCGACCTTCTGCTTGAAGTCGGGACCAATCCAGATGAAGCGACCGGCGGCGACGTCCGGGATGCCGTCATGGTTAAAGTCGGCCACGGCACAGCCTTCGGCGACGAAGTCCTTCGTGATGGTCTGCTTGTCGAAGCTGACGGGCGCGGCGGCGGCCGATGCGGCGATGAGGAGGGAGGCGAGGAATCGCATAGGGGTACTATTAATACACCCAGCGGGCCTAATGGTTGCGAGGAGTTTTTGGCAAAAGGCCTATATGAAGCCTAATGATTACTCCAGACGGCCGAACATGATGCGTTCCTTGCGGCTGGAGTCGGTGTCTCCCTGGGTCACGCAGAACCAAATCTGACCGTCGGATTCGACAAAGCTGGGGTATTGGAAGGACTTCGTCGTCTCGAACCGGTATTTGCGCTCCCAATGCTTTCCGTCGTTGGAGACATCGATATTGAAGACGCTGCGGCCGACTTTCCCAATCGTCGTGCGTTCCTGCCAGCCGAGGTAGTAAACTCCGTGGAACTTATCGAAGGTCGGCTTGGAGGCGGTACCGTTCTTCACGAAATCCTTCTCGCCGCCAGTCGTCCACGTCTTGCCGTCTTTGCTCTCGGAGAACCAGTAGTTGCGGTCGCCGTTTTCTTTGCGGGAGATCGCGAGCCAGGTGCCGTCGGGGAGGCGGTTGACGGCCGGTTCGGTCAGCGCCGGTTCACCGGGGCCGTTGAAGTGGCCGACGATCTCGAGTGTATCGGCTGCCGCGTTCATCGTGCAGAGAGCCTCCTGAGCACCGAGGTAATTATTGATGGCAATGTAGGTCTGACCGTCGAACTCCTTGAAGTTATCGAACAGGTAGAGACCGGCATCGACTGGTTTGCGTTTGAAGCCTTGCTTAGCGGCATCGGCATAGAGGTATTTCGGCTGCAGGTCGAACGTGCCATCGCTCGTCTGCAGCTTCATGCGGTGGATTTCTTTCTCAAACGTCAACGTGCGCAGATCCAGATCGCGGAAGTAAGTTTGCGATTGGCGTTTGCCGGGTTGCTCGCTGGCGAACCAGCAACGGAGCGTCTGCGGGCCGACCTGTTTGACCCGCGGCACAAAGCAGGCACCGACAGGCAAGGTCTCGTTGGCGAAGGCCTGTTCGGAGCGGGCTACGGTCATCACGTCGAGCAGGCGCTCATTGCGTAGGTCGACGATTGAGAGTGTTACGTAGATGAAAGGCCAGCCGGCGTTTTCGCTGGCTTGACGGTCGTTGACCTCTGAGATGACGTAGGCTCGGTCGCCGACGATGGCAAGGTGCGCGTCGTGAGCACCTTTGACTTCGGGGGTAGTCGTCCTGATGAGGTTAGCCATGACCTTGTCGCCTTCAGCCTTCGCGTTCCAGCCGGCAGGCAGAAGTTGAGCTGGCGAGCTCGGCTTGCTGGTTTGCTTAGGCGAAGCGCAGCCCGCGAGGATGACGGCAAGGCAGAAGAGGGTGCGAAGGCTCATTTTACTTTGTAGATCTTTACGTCATCAATCCACACGGTCGAGTTCGCGAGGAAGCTGAACCAGCGCTTGTTGTCGTGGGCGTAGCCCGGGGAGTGGTGGGCGGCGAGCGGCTTACCGTCGAGGGTGAAGCGCATCTCGTCGCCCTCGGTGACGAGCGTAAACACGTGCCATTCCGTGTCGGCCTTGAAGGGGGTGGACTGCGACTTCTTCTTGAGTATCGCCTCGAATTCAGGGTCAGGCTTCTTCTTGGCGGCCGCGTCATCCGCGTGCTTCTTTTTTACCGCGAGGTTCATTGAGCCCGTCTTACGGTCCGCGAGGTTCAGGTCCGTCTGCGAGAGGGTTGCGTAGCAAAGATGGCCTGCCCACACATCCTTAAGTTCGCGGTCGACGAAGCCGGCCACGAGGTTTTCGGCCTTATTGAGGCCAGGGAATTTGAAGCGCACGATGACGCCGCCATCAGCGAAGCCGGCGTCGTGGTGGATGTGGGCGGCGTGCCCGGCTTCCTTGGTCGCGCTGGCGATCTTCATGATGCCTTCGTCGAGGTCAGCCTGTTTGATCTTCGGTACACGGTCGGCCGTGGCGCTTTCCCAGCCGTTACCGATGCCCTTGAGTCCCGTGCCGGTCTCGTCGCGCTCAAAGGCGTCATGGAAGATCAGCGTGCCCTTGGTCTGCAGCCACGCCGTGTCATCGGCGGCGAAGAGTGGTGATGCCAGTAGGCAGGCGAGAAGGGCGATTCGCATTAGATAGGGGAAGGGCTAGGGGGAGGGAAGATACGGTGCAAAGTTGCAAAAGTGCAAAGGTGGAAAGGTAGGGGCGGGGGTAGGGGCAGGGTAGGAATGACGAAAATGAAAAGGGCTAGGGGGTTAGCCTAGTCCTGTCTTTGTATTTAATTCTTACTTTTTCACCTTTGCACAGGCCGCAGGCCGATTTGCACCTTTTGCACATGAGGACAGCACGTGGTGCTGTCCCTGCCTCTCTCAGGAGATCAGTTCCTTGACGACCTTGGCGGGGAGGACGCCGGTGAGCTTCTGGTCGAGGCCTTGGAATTTATAGGTCAGGCGCTCGTGGTTGTAGCCCATGAGGTGCATGATCGTGGCGTGGAAGTCCGAGATATGGAGCGGGTCCTTGACGATGTTGTAGCTAAAGTCGTCGGTCTCTCCATAGATGCGGCCGGCCTTGGCGCCGCCGCCGGCCATCCACATCGTGAAGCAGCGCGGGTGGTGGTCGCGCCCGTAGTTGGTCGCGGTGAGTCCACCTTGGCTGTAGATGGTGCGGCCGAATTCTCCGCCCCAGACGATGAGGGTGTCGTCGAACATGCCGCGCTGCTTGAGGTCCTCGATAAGCGCGTGGCAGGGGCCGTCGATGTCCTTGCACTGGCTGGGCATGCGGTTGGTCAGGTTGCTATGGTGGTCCCAGTTGTTGAGGTAGATTTGCGTAAAGCGGACGCCGCGTTCGGCGAGGCGACGAGCCATGAGCACGCTGTTGGCGAACGTGCCGGAGACCTTGGCTTCCTCGCCGTACAGTTTGAAGGTGCTCTCGGGCTCCTTCGTCAGGTCGGTCAGTTCGGGCACCGAAGCCTGCATGCGGAAAGCCATTTCATATTGGCGGATACGCGTGTGGGTCTCGGGGTCGCCGACCGCCTGGTAGTTGAGGCGGTTGAGCTGGTTGATACCGTCGATGGTCTGCTTGCGCATGTCATCGGGTACGCCGGGCGGATTGTTGATGAACAGGATCGGATCGCCCTTGCTGCGGAAGGAGACGCCTGCGTGTTCGCTCGGGAGATACCCGCTGGACCACAGGCGAGAGGAGATCGCTTGCTCCTGCTCCCGGTTCGTCGGTGTGGCGATGAGGACCACGAAGTTTGGCAGGTTATCGTTCTCTGAGCCGAGCCCGTAGGAGGCCCAGGAGCCGATGCACGGACGGCCGGCGACTTGGTTGCCGGTCTGCATCGCACAGATGGCTGGCTCGTGGTTGATGGCCTCAGTGTGGAGCGAACGCATCCAGCAGATATCGTCGGCGTTCTTCGTGAGGTTGGGCAGCAGTTCGGAGTTCATCCACATGCCGCTTTGGCCGTATTGGGCGAAGTTGAATTTCGACGGCGCAATCGGGAAGCGGGCCTGGCCGCTGGTCATGGTGGTGAGGCGCTGGCCGTTGCGGATGCTGGCCGGCAGGTCCTTGTCAAACATCTCCTTCATCTTCGGCTTGTAGTCGAAGAGATCGAGCTGCGAGGGGCCGCCGACCATGTGCAGGTAGATAACGCGCTTGGCCGTGGGCTTAAAGTGCGTGGCGACGGCGCCGGGCGCGGCCTCAGCGGTCGACTTGCCGATGAGCGAGGCGAGGGCGGCGGCGCCGAGGGCGTTGGCACCCGTACCGAGGAAGCGGCGGCGGGTCTGGAGGGTGTTCCACTCGTGGAGGATGGACATGGGGATTATTTGTTAAGGACTTCGTCGAGGTTGAGGAGCTGGCTGCAGACCATCGTCCAGGCGGCCAGTTCGGTCTTAGGTAGTTTCTCGTCGGACTTTGAATCGCCGACCTTCAGGAGGGCTTCGGCGTCCGCGGCGTGGGCGGCGTAGTGCTTTCGCAGCTGCGCGAGGCTGTCGCTCAGAATCGGCATCTCGTTCGCCCGGAGCGGTCGGCAGAGCAGGCGGGTGGCGGCGGCGTTGAGGCGGACGGTATCGTCTCCCGGGGACTGTAATGTGTGCTGGGCCAGGATGCGCGCCGACTCGACATACTGCGGGTCGTTGAGCGTCACGAGTGCCTGGAGCGGCGTATTGGTGCGGTCGCGACGGACGCAGCTCGCTTCACGCGAAGGGGCGTTGAAGATATCGAGGCTGGCCGGTGGCGCCATGCGTTTCCAGAAGTTGTACACCGTGCGGCGGTAGAGGTTCTCGCCGGTATCCTGCTTGTAGGACATATTGTGCATGCCGACGATTTCCCAGATGTTCTCCGGCTGGTAGGGGTAGGTGCCCGGGCCACCCATGCGGGGGGAGAGGGTGCCGCTGGCGGCGAGGGCATAGTCGCGGATCATCTCGGCATCCATGCGGAAGCGCGGGCCGCGGCTAAGCAGGGCGTTGTCACGGTCCTTTTCGAGCTTCTCTGGGCTGATGACCGTGGCCTGGCGATAGGTTGCGCTGGTCAGCACCTGCATGTAGAAGCGCTTCAGGTCCCAGCCGTTTGCGCGGAAATCGACGGCAAGCCAGTCGAGTAGTTCCGGATGCGACGGAGCGCTGCCCATGATGCCAAAGTCTTCCGTGGTCTTTACGAAGCCGGTGCCGAAGAGCTCCTGCCACATGCGGTTGACAGTCACGCGAGCGGTCAGGGTGTTGGTTTCGCCGACAAGCCACTTGGCGAGACCGAGGCGGTTGCGAGGGGCGTCGGCGGGGAGCTTGCCGAGTGCGGCGGGGACTTCCGCTTCGACCTGCGCACCGGGCTTATCATAGGCGCCGCGCATCAGGATGTTGGCCATCGGCTTCGAATCCATCTTCTCCTCTTGGATGTGCGTGAGCGGGCTGCGGCCGCGGATCGTCATCTGCTCATTGGTGAGCTTGGCGAGTGTCGCGGTCGCTTTTTTGAAGGGCTCATGCCGGGTGGCGAGGTAGTATTCGAGTACCTGTTCCTTCAATTTGTCGTTCAGCTTGGGGGCGGCGAGCAGGCGCTGCAGGGGGCCGACCTTGGACAAGGTGATCACTTCTGCCGGCGTCAGCTGGCGACCGTAGAGATAAGCATCCTGGATTTCCCCTTCGAAGAATTCACTTCCGCTGCGTTGGCCGAGGCGTGTCGGCGTGGCGGCCTTGGAGGAGGTCGTTAGCTTATCGACTTCACTCTTCAGGGCGGTCAACACCCCGTCGATGTAGAGGCGGACGCCAGAGGCCTTGCCGCTGCCATCGTAGGTGGCGAACACATGCTGCCAGATACCAGGGCGAACGGCGGGTTTCGCGGTGACGACCTTGATCGCGTCGTTGGGCCACTTGCTGATGATATAGACGCCATAGCTCTTACCTGCCTGGAAGAGTGACCAGCCTTGGGAGCCCTTGGGGTCATCCATCCGGGCGATAATCGCCCCAGAGCCTTCGGCTTTGCTGACATGAGCCCAGGCGCCGATGCTGAAGGGTTGCTTGGTGTCGAAGTTACCGAGCTCACCCAGCGAGAGGGAGGACCCTTTCTTGAAGCTAGGTGCGGGACCCAGCTTACCGTTCGGCTTCCAGGTAATCGGTTCGCCTACGGCGGTCGTGCCAGCGGGGATGCCTTTACCTTCGTTAAGAGGGAGGTGGGCGACCAGGTCCTTGGACGGGATGTCGGCATCGAGATCCTTCGGCTTGGCGGTGGTGAGCCACTTGTCGAACAGCGGCACGCCGGTCTTGCGCGTTTCGGCGAGCTGTTGATTGCCCGTAGCGATCTCGCCTGGGAGGGTTATCCAGCGCGGCTTATCAGCGTCAGACGGAAGATAGAGCACCGGTCCCTTGCCGTCCTTCACGTTGCCGTCGAGTCCGCCTTGCGTCGTGTTGCGGAAGAAGGCCGCCATGGAATAATAATCCTTCTGCGTGATCGGATCGAACTTATGGTCGTGGCATTGGGCGCAGTTGGTGGTGAGGCCGAGGTAGACCCAGCCCATCGTCTGAACCCGGTCGGCGGCGTAGTTGGCCAGGTTCTCTTCGACGATGGTGCCGCCTTCGTTGGTGGTGATGTTGCAGCGCTGCAGGCCGGTCGCGATGAGCTGGTCTTCGGTCGGCTTAGGTAGAAGGTCGCCGGCAAGCTGCTCGACGGTAAACTGGTCGAACGGCTGGTTGCGGTTGAAGGCCTTCACGACCCAGTCGCGGTAGGGCCACATCTCGCGGTAGGCGTCGAAGTGAAGGCCGTGCGTGTCGGAGTAGCGGGCGGCGTCGAGCCAGTAGCGCGCGCGGTGTTCGCCGTAGGCGGGCGTTGCGAGGAGTTCGTCGACGAGAGCGGAGACCTGGGTGTCGTTCAGTCGATCTCCGGACTTAGGCGTGTATTTGGCAAGCAGCTCGGGCGAGGGAGGCAGACCGGTGAGGTCGAGGCTAACGCGGCGCACGAGCGTATGGGCGTCGGCTTCGGGGGCGGGCTTGAGTCCAGCGGCGGCGAGTTTGGCGGCGACGAACCGGTCGATGGGGTTCTTGGACCAGGAGGCGTCGGCCACTTCCGGCAGCGGTGCCTTCTGCGGTGCGACGAGGGACCAGTGGGGCTGCCAAGGGGCACCTTGGGTGATCCAATGCTTGATGAGGGCGATCTCGGCCGCCTTCAGGGTCTTATGCTCCTTAGGCGGTGGCATGATCTCCTCTTCGTCCTTTGAGCTGATGCGCTGGAAGAGCGTGCTCTTGTCAGGCTGGCCCTTGATGATGGTCGGAGGCTCTTCCTTACCGTCCTTGGTCATGCGTGGCGCGAAGAACCCGGCTTCGGTGTCGAGGCGGAGGCTCGCCTTGCGGGCGGCGGGATCCGGGCCGTGGCAATGGAAGCAGTTTTCGGCAATAATCGGACGGATATCGCGGTTGAACTGAATGGTCTCGTCGGCCGCGAAGGACGTAGACACGAGGAAGGGCAGGAGCGCCAAGAGGGGCTTACGCATGGGGAAGGGGTTGTCTTGAATAAAGAGGGATAATGGAAGAGGGGAAGCGGGATACACACTTTGTGCATGTAAGTTCACCCTTTGTGCATGTAAGAGTAGGCACCCGGGCAGGTTGTTCCCTGCCTAGGTATAAAACACCACCCTCCTGCCGGACGGATTAGCTCAGAATTCCCACCGACGGGGCGTACCTTGGGCAGGGGTCAGGACGATGTCGTCTAGGTCTACAGCGGCGGAGCCTGCGGGTAGGTAGATTCGGAGGATGCTCGCCGCTTGCTTGGCGTTCAGTTCTACGGAGACGGCCTGCCACGCGGCTTCGCCGGATGTCCGGTAAGGTACGGAGAGCATCTCGGCGCCGCCTGCGGAACCCAGCAGGGTCACCTTGCCTTCGCCGGCCTGCGGGGCGCGGATACGGAAGGAAAGCTTGGCCGGGCCGACGCTGAGGCCGGCGCCGACGCCGATAAATGAGCCTGCGCCCTTCGATTCAATGTGCAGGGTTCCATCGCTGACCACGGCTTTGCCGGCGCGGTTTTTCCAGCCTCCGGGGAGATCGTCCGGAGCAAGGGCCTTCTTCGGAGCGGCCGCCTTGGGGGTGCTCTTCCCGAAGTTGGGATTCAGTTTCGGGATAACAGCTTCGGTGTCCTTGAGGAAATCTGTAATGAGTCCGTTCAGTTCTTTCAAGAGTTCGGGCTTCTCCTTGGCGAGGTTGTGGCGCTCGCCGAGGTCGTTCTTCAGGTCGTAGAGTTCGAGGTCATCGGAGCCGTCATCGTTCCGGGCGTAGAACCGGATCAGCTTCCAGTCGCCCCTGCGCACGTAGGTGCCGGCGTAGAAACCGTCCATGACGGAGTCGCGCGTGGCATTGCCGTGCGGGAAGTGGCAGAAGACGCGGTCGCGGGGCGAGTCGCCGCCGAGGAGGGCCTTAGACTGATCATGGCCATCGAGCTTGATACCATCGTGTGGCTTCAGGCCTACGAACGAGAGTAAGGTCGGGTAGAAATCGACGGTTTGGAAAAGGATGTCGCTGGTCGCGCCAGCCTTGGCCTTGCCGGGCCAGGCGAAGATGAAGGGCTCACGGGTGCCGCCTTCGTAGAGCGAAGCCTTGCCGCTGCGGAGTGGGAGGTTGCTGGTTGCCGGGATGTCGGCGTAACCCTCCGGATCGGTCTTCTTGGGCGGGTAAGCGTAGCCACCGTTATCGGAATAGAACACGATTATCGTATTGTCGGCGATACCGGCGTCGTCGACGGCCTGCAGGATCCGGCCGACACCGTCGTCGAGGGATTTAACCATCGCGGCGTACAGGGCGTTGTGCTGCGGGTTCGTCGGGTCGACCTTGGCTTTGAAGTGCTCGATGTAGTCCGCGCGTGCGTTCCACGGCGAGTGTACCGAGTAGGCCCAGTAGTTCATGTAGAACGGCTTATCCTTATGGGCTGCGATGTACTTTGCGGCTTCCTTGGACATGCGGTCCTCGATGTTCATGCCGACTTCATCGGTGATGGTGGGGTCCTTGATGAACTTCCACGGGGCGAGGTAGCCACCGCCGGGTCCAGCAGCGTTCGGTACGTGGGGGAAGTCTGAGTCGAAGCCC
>Ga0209190_1001025_pt1 | contig 19845 bp, 9 predicted proteins | sample M_140205_XF_Meta_FD_187315 | JGI IMG/M metagenome (GOLD analysis project Ga0209190, IMG submission 187315) | Freshwater microbial communities from Lake Montjoie, Canada to study carbon cycling - M_140205_XF_MetaG (SPAdes) (version 2) | ecosystem: Environmental > Aquatic > Freshwater > Lake... | reverse complement strand
TCGCATCGGTCAGTTCCGTCGTCGCGCACACGCCCTTGTCCACAGGCTGGGCCACTGCCGTCGGCAATGCCTTGGCATCTGCGGGCGCCGTGGAAGCCAGTTTCTTGAGAACCACCGGCACATCGAATCGTCCGATGATCCGCAGCGGCGGCGGGTTTTCAATGAATTTTACCGGATCGATCAGTTGTGCGTCAAAGCCGTCGTTGAGCGTGGCGACATCATACGGCGTGGTGGCATCGTCGGCTTGCTTTCTCACCTGCGGATCCCCTTCAAAACCTGATCCGACCAAATAATTGCCATAGTGCCACAACAGTTTGTCCTGTGGCTGAGCCCCTTTACTCACAACCTGGACGGCGTAGCCCGTCCCACTGGCCAGCGTCGTGGAGGCAACGGTGATTTGCAGCCCGGCAAGGCGCTCGTCCGTGAGGATCCACTGCATCCGGCCCGGCGAGTAGCGGGAGGTGATGTTCTTGAAATCATGCAACCACACCACATCGTTGCCACGCTGCATGGCGATGTCCAGATGCCCGAAGCCGCCGTTCCAATCCAGACCCGCCCATCGTGGGCGATCGCCGGTATAGATTGTCGGCCACGTTTGATTGCAATACAGCGGCCGGTTGAAATCGCCGCCGCCGTTCTGGCAGACGATCGCCTCGCCCTCGGGATGATAGCGAAGCTGCGGGTGCGAGGATGGCACGGCCTGGGCCGCCGGAGTTTCTGCTCCCTGCAGGCTGAGTGTGCCGCTCAAGGCCAGCAACATGGCGGCCATGTTGACGGATGTGAGTCGGGTCATGTTTGTATTTCTTTTCATCATCATTTCGATCTTTCGTGTCAGTCGAACAAGGCGTAGACCTTTTTCCCAAAGCGGGCGGATTTTCCTTCCCTGTCGATTGCCTCAGTCCTGTTCCATGCTTCATCGAAGCCGGCGACCTTGAAATTCTTTTTGCCAATATAGCTCGAAATCTCGGCATCCGACAATTCAACCGACTCGCCAGAGGCGCCCGTTAGCACCAGGTTCCATTGGGTGTCGTCCATCTTGAACAAGACGATTTTGCCGGGAATAGAAAGTGGCAGTTCCTTGATTGGAGATGGGGAATCGCAATAGAAAAATTCATCGGTCTTGACCCAGGTCATCACCTTGCCATCCCGCAATACGCAACGCTGCTGGAGGTTCGGGCCAGCGCAATAGAATCCATTCCGTGGCAATTGTTCGCCTTTGTAGGCAAACGTCTTCTCGCCGAAGTTGACGACGGTTTCAGATCCGTTGGCAAAGGTGGTCTTCTGCACGTGAAGATCATCCGTCAAAAACTCGTGTGAGGTCATTTGCACTCCAAACTTGTCGCGCATCGATGGCACCGTCAGATAATAGGATTCCAGATGTTCCGCGCTGTCGTTTTTCCAATCGAATTTAACCTCGCTCCAAAGCAGGGGCATGTCGCCATAAAGCAGCGTGATCCGGTCTTTCATCGTCTTGATTTCGGGGGCGACTTTCCAGAACCAGCCCGCGCTATCGCCCCAATACCAGGTCGTCGCCACACAGTCGTGATAGACCAACTCCCAGAAAGGAATTCGCTGGGTCGGTAAGCCGTATTTCAAGAACTCGGGGCTGAAATCATCCCGCGATACCGGTGCCCGCAAATGCCCCGCATTCCAACCACTGGTGTTTTTCCCTGGGATCCACCAATTCGATCCGCTCAAGCCGCCCTCGGTGTAGTCCACCAAATCGACGCCCCAATCGTTGCCGTGCTCGGTGCCGATGACCAAACTCTTTTGCAGGTAGTATTGAAAGACATCACGCTTGTTCTTCAGATCGGTTCTGCGGTCGAAGGTGTGTTTTGGGTGATGATCTTCCATGAGGCCGCCCGCCATCATCACATCGATGAAATTGCCGTTCCGATTCGCATCGACGATGCGGCTCTGACTGTAGGCCTTTGCCGCGTTGAGATACTGGGACGATGAACGCAGATAGTATTGTTTGACCACCTTCCCGTTAGGATCCGTCGTCGTCCACCCGGTCATCATTTCGCCGGTGGACAGCATGAGACCGTTTTCCTGAATGTTATCCGACTGAAAACCCAGCGGGCCTTCGGAGATGTCTCCATAACTGTCATAACCGAGCGTGATATATCCCATATCACTCCACTGCCGATTCTCGGTACCCGGGAATTCAACGGCAAGTATCGCGCTCGTGATGCCGAAATTGCGCCATTTTTTGAGGAACGAGGCGTCAGTGGCTTCGGCCCACAGGACCGGAGCTCCCTTCATGCGGTTGACCGCAGGTCGTTCTTGAGCCTTTTCCGCCAGCGTTTTGAGCATGCCGCGTTCCTTCTGATACCCGCGATAGAGTTCCGCCATTTTCACGTAGCCGCCTTTGTCGATGAACCGATAGCTCACGCGGCGCGGATAGGCGAATTTTCCCATGCTGCACTGCCAGACGGGCTCGGGCCAGATCAGGCCGTCCTTGCGCGAGAGCCGGACGTTCGCGTCGAGCGGGCTTTCGATTTGCAGCATCATGGCATCGCCCTTCACCCGGTCGAACCATCCGATCAAGGGCATGTTCATGCAGTTCGTGTTGCCATAAACGGTCAGCATCGTCTCATTGTAGCCGACGCCCGTGTCGTCCTGTTTCTTGAGAACGCCGCTCGAGCGATCGCAGAATGTTAGATAACCATCCTTCATGTCGGTCGTAAACATGGGAGGCAGTCCGATCGCGGTGAATGGGGCGTCCATGTTCTCCGTAAAGACCTCAAATGAAACGTTGGGTCCGTCGAGGGTGACGATCATCGAGCAGGTCTTGCCGGTTTGGGATTCCTTGACTGATATTTTCAGTTGATGATCATTCGGTCGCGCGACATCCGTCATGCTGAATGCGGCGAATTTCGGCTGATCGACCTGCCCCCATTTCGTGATGACGGCATCATTGATACAATGGGCCAAATCGGCAGTCCACACGCGCTTGGTGCGGGAATCTTTAATGACCAGCGTGCTCGATTTGCTGTCAGCCTCAAAATAAAGGTCATCATTCCGGATGGACTGACCGACAACCATGGACGGGATGAGCAGGGAAAGATAGATAAGTGGTTTCATCGTTAATTCATGAATTCTGATTCAAGCGCAGGGTTGACGGCGTAGAACCAACGATTCAGTCGAGTTGGCGTTTGGGCGCTGGTGGCGGTGGTGGCGGCGGGTTTTCCACAGGTGGCGGCGGAGGAGGTGGCTCCTCGAGGCGGTTGACCTCGAACTCAAGCGGGGCCCAAATCGAGGTGCTGCCGTTGATTTCCCAGCCGCAGGGAATGCGGTAGCGATCGACGATCTCGCGGGCCTTGAGATAGGTCGTGAAGCCGTCAAGATTGACTTCGAACATCAGCACCGTCTTCGGGTATGAGCTCAGTTTGTTAGCCAGCGCGTGGAACCTGCCCTTCGGATTTTCCATGTCAACCAGTGAGGAGTCGCCATTACCTTTGGGTAAGTCGATCCACACGTTGAGTCCGGTCCAGGGCTTGTTCAACGGCACATAGATCTTTTGCCCGCGGACACCCATCGGCTTGCCGGCGAACATGTTCACGACCTTCATCTGGTCGTAGATGATGCGGTCCTTGGCCCTTGGGACTTTGATGCGCTGGTTGATCAGGTTGCGCTCCTCGCGCCTGAACTCGGCCATGACCATCTCCTTCGCGGTGATGAGGTCCACAAAATACAACTGATCCGCGCGGACGTAGCAGTAGTAGATGTTCGCATCCTTGGGAAGATCACGACTGTTAGGAATGCGGACAACCGTCGATTCCGGAACTTTCGGCACCGGGGTGGTATCGAGCAGGGCCTTGAGCCGGTCGCGCTCGGTGATCAGGGCGGAAAGTTCAGCCTCCTTTTTTGAACGCTCGTCGGATTTCGCAGTCAGCTCCTTTTCAAGCTCGGGCAGGTCGTAGAGTTTGACATTCTCTTCTTTGACCTTGAGTTCGAGAAGTTCGAGTTCGGCGTCTATGTTGCCGGTGCTGGGGATTATTGAAAGCGTGGCCGCTTTTGTTTGGTTAGCCGCGAGTTCGGTTTTGCTCTTGGCGATCAGGGCCATGGCCTCAGCGAGCTGAGTGGCGGTAGCGGGCGGAATCTCGGACATGACCTTTTTCACGGCATGGGCGATGCTGATGCCCATCATCACAAGCACGATGGTTAGAACGCCGACGACATTGGTCATCGTGTCCATCAATGCGACGAACGGGAGTTCGTTGTCGCCGTCATGTCTGCGTTTCGCCATGTTATATGAGAATCATGTTAGTTTTTGAAGAACATGTTGAGATCCACCTCTCCGGCGGTGGGGATCGGCAGTTTGCCGGTGAGGATTTCGAATTTGCTCTGTGCCAAACCTGCTGCGAGGTTGTATGAGGCGTGACCGTCCGGACGAATCAAGAAGATCACCATGGCGTTAGGCGTGCTTTTAACCAGAGACAGGAAATCGTTGTAGCTCTGGTCCGTGACGAGGGCGCCAGTTCCAATGTTTTGCTTGTCCATGAGACCCTTGCGAAGAGTGATCGTTCCGTTCGAGGTCTCGACGAAGAAAAGCTTCTTTTGTCCGCCCAATCCGGTTCCGGAAGGTTGGATGACGACCGGCACCGGCTTGTCGTCCGGATTCTTGTTGCGATTGGCGAGGTCCTTCTTGAGCTCCTCGAGCTGTTGCTGAATCGACGGCATCTGGCGGCCCAAGACATCGATTTGCAGCATGAGATCCTCGACTTGTTTCTGGATCCTCGCTGCTCGGGTCTTGTTGGCGGCGGCTTCCTCACCTGTCAGATTCAGGCGTTTCTTCAGTTCCGTCAGGCGGGTTTGTTTATCGACGGACTCTTTCTGTTGGCCCTCCAACTTCGTGATCTTGGTGTCCAGAAAATGTTTCTCCAGTTCGACGGATTTCAGTTCCTTGGAGAGTCCCGCGTATTTTTGGGCGATGGCGACCTCTTCCGGTTTGCGACCGTTGGTCTGTTGGGTGTTGGCGACACCTAACACAACGATGATGAGAATGAGGATGCCGATAAGCGAACAGAGAATGTCCAGGAAGGGGATGAGCATCACCTCCTCGTGTTTTCCCTTGCGACGCTTCATGGCTGTGGGGCGTGAAGATCAGGAACCGCCTAGGACCAAGGCCATTTGCGCTTCGTTTCGATGACGATCTGCTTGCCGCCAAGCGTGCCCAGGACCTCATTCAGGCTCTTGATGCCGGAATCCAGGCCGCCGAGATAGGTTGAGACTTTTTCCATGGATTCTTTGACGGCCTTGTCGGATTCGTCCCGCATGGCGGCGGTTTTGGTGACGAATTCCTCGGTCACGGTGTTTTGAAAGGCTGCCATTTTCTCGTCGAGGCTGGTGGCGTAATCGACCATCCGTGAGGAAAGCGCGTTCAGGTCGGCTAGAAGATCCTGATGGGCGTTGGCGAGTTGCTTGACGACGGTGTCGGCAATCGCCGCAGCGTCGCCATTACCGGCTCCGACGCCGTCATTGAGCCTCGGCAGCAGCACTTCGTTGCAGAATGCGTCGATCGCGTTGAGATTGTCATCCTCCTGTTTCGATAGCGAGTTGAGCGGGAAATTCAGCGTCATCGCCAGCACCAGGCCGAGCAGGGTGGCATCAAAGGCCGTTCCCAGACCGCTGGTGACATTGTTGATTGAAGATACGATTTTCCCCACGTCCTCGATGTTGGCGAAATTCATCCCGCCGATGGCTTGGGAGAGCCCGATCACGGTGCCGATGAATCCGAGCAGCGGAATCGCCCACAGGAAAGCGCGGGTCAGGGTGTAACTGCCGCCGATGCGGGCGCTGTCGATGTCCGACTGGCTAGCCATCATTTCACGGACATCCGATGCCGACTGGCGGATCTCGAAAAGCTCGAGAGCCTTGCGGATCCGGTTCACCATCAGGCTGTCCCTCAGCTTGCGCGGCAGCTTGTAAACGTGGTCGATGAACTGCGCGACATTTCCGGCGTTGATCTCCTTGCCGATGCGCAACGGCAGCACATCGAGCAACAGCGCGGCCTTCTGATGACGGAGTTTCTGGAACTTGAGGAAGAGGATGGCAATGGACCAGCAGAAGAACAGCGTATTGAGGACGCTGACGAGGAAGTGCTTGAAGAACAGCGACGCCACGAACTCCATCGTCGTATAGGCGGAGTTCGATTTGCCGGCTGCCGGATTAAAGGGCAACAGGATCAGGAACCAGAACGCCAGCAGGGCGACGCCAATTCCCAGGCTGACGAACATGTCCGGGTTGGTCGGGTCCGTTTCCTTCCAGCCGTAGCGGCCAGTCGTGGAATTGGCCGCGCCACGCTTCATCAATGACGACGACGGCATGTTAGCGGGATCGGCAGGGATCTGAAGGCGGGAGTTGCACCCGGGGCAACGGACGAGTTGACCCGCCTGATCGGGTTCAGACTTAAGTTGCATCTGGCAGCTTGGACAAAGGAATTCCATGGGAATTGATGGGGTGAAATATTAGGAATATTGGCTCTCTTCCGGCTCACGGAACGAGAAGTTGCAGTTGGACGACATCGAATCCCTTGGAATTGGCGAGATGTTCGCGACAAAGGCTCGCCACCTCCGCCGCAGGGCGCCAAAAACGCCCAGCAGGGCAATCCCGATTTTCTGTAGAATCATGATGTTTTTTGAACTTGGAAAGTTGGGCGGGCCCCGAAAACCCATTAACGGGACCCGCCCTGGATCGCCTCTATCCGGAGGCAAAGTGTGCCAAGTGGCGATCAGCATACTCACCCTGCTGAGTTCTTGTCATGTGACGCGAATGCGTCACATGACGGTTTCGCCGCGCAACTGTCGTCCGCTTCCAGAGGATCACCGCCTCGACCTACGGCTGCTGTTCCACGCGTTGTCGGTCGCATCTCCCGATAAAGCTTTCCTTCTATCCTCCTTAAAGGATGCAGCGCTCAGGCGGAATTCTTAGGGGAGGAATATGATCTTCTTACTTTTGCTGCGACGTGCAGTGAAGGCATGCAGTGGGGCAGCCTTGAGTGAGTTCGTCTGGTTGAGGCTTTCCGTTGGAACCTGATGGAGACTTACTGCGTGACCTTGAGGCGGACGTAGCCCTTGGCTCCCTGATCCGGAATAGTGAAGGTCACATGATCCGACGGGCTGCCAGGCGTGATCGTTACTGAACCCGCAGTGGCCGCAGGAATCGTCACCGGAATCCAGCCGGCAAGATCGCCTCCGTATTCGACCACCTGCGTAGTGGCGGGCAGGGAGATGTCGCTCCGGTCGTATTCGAATATCCAGTTGTTTCCGCTCCGTGTCAGCTTCGGCATCATGTTCGGCGAGGAAATCATCGGAGCGCCGCCGAGGGTGAACTCCAGCAGATTGCACATGCCATCGTTATCGGGATCATCCAGCGGGCCATTGTTCACACCAGATGTCAGGCCTTGTGCGGGATCTGCGGCCCAGGCATCGAAGGGGGCCATGTTCACCGTAAAAGTGCCAGCCATATATTGGATGGTATAATTGTTCGCCGCGAAGGTGCCTCCGGTGGCCGCGCTGGCCATGAGCGGGTAGGCCGCAACCGCCGCCTCCGCGCCGCCTCCATCGCAGGCCAGGGTCACTGAACCAATCGTCTCCCCGTTCTGTAAGGCGGTGTTCGTAAATTGCGTGCTGCCGGTGCCGAAGGTCACGGTCTGTCCATAGGTCTTGCCCTGATCACTGGCTGTGACTGTTAGTGGCCTGGCGGTGATATCCGCTGTCAAGCCGGCCGGCTTGGTGAGGGTATAATTTCCACTATCTCCTCCGGACAGGGTGAGTCCTGTTATGGTCACTGCTTTGGCGGTGCCCACATTGGGGTCCGCATAGGTCCCTGCCACCGTGCCACCCAGAGTCACCGCATCGCCGGTATAGGGCTTGCCGTCGCTGGTCGTACCGGCACCCGCCACCTCGGCGGGAAGCAACGCAGCGGTGCCGTTGAGCGTCGCCACAAATGAGCCGTCGTAGGCCTTGGGATTTGCGGAGAGGTTGCTAACGGCGAGTGCTTTGGGAGCGACCTGCACAGCACCGATCGCGCCGGTCAGAGTGTAGTTCGCAGCTGCCGGACCCGAAAGGGTCAGCGTGGTTGGAGTGACTGTCTTAAACGTGGCAATCGCGCCCGACCATTGTGCCGACACGCTGAGGGCTCCGCCGGACGATGCCGTCCCGGTTGCGTTCACGATGCGGTTGAGGGCGTAAACCTTCGCGTTGTTAGAAGCAGTGGTATTGGTGGATTGGGCGCTGGTCACCGAGGTGAAGCTGTTGAGAATGGTCCCCAGGGTGGGTGTGCTGCTGATAGAGCCGATGCCTCCGATCCATAATTCATTCGCTTGGGTAGTGGCGGGGGTCGTCCCGGTCACTGGGGAAATGCTGCTGCCGGTGGCATTATTGACTTGGTCGGATGGATTCACCGCCAGCACACCGGAATACTCCATGACCACCGCCGCCGAGCGGAGTGATGCCTGGGTAATGGCAACCGCTGTCCCCGCGCCAAGCGCCACGCTGGGGGCGTACCAGATTTCAGTGGTGATGCCGTTGGCATTGGTCGCTTGAGTGGCTCGCGACCAGTTTGCACCGGTTTGTGTGATCGCGGTGACCCTGTCGGCGCTCACGCCGCGGGTGGAGATCACGGCGACCATCGTATTGCCCGCCACCGGTGCGCTACCCATTGTCACGCTGAAAGTGGTGTTGGCGGCTGTGCCGGTGTTGCCCGTGGCGGTGGCGCTCTGGACCCGCGCCGCCGCCGGCGTGTTCAGGATGACCGCCTGCGCCCCGACATCCTTGCCGGCCAGTTCGGCGGTGCCAGTCATGGTCAGGTTTGCACCGTCAATATTGTTAGCGATCGACAAGGTGCCTGCTGTCGCGGTGCCATCGTATGTCCGTGCGCCGGTCAACTGAAGTGGTCGCGGTGCGATGGTAGCGTTGGGCACGGCGGGTTGGCTGGAGAGCGTGTAGTTGCCCGCGTTGGCCCCGCCGAGGGAATAGCCAATGGCCGTGACCACCCAGGTGCCTGCGTTGGAGTTAGAGAAGGTGCCGGCGCCTGGAATGATGGTCACGGTTTCGTTCCCGACCACGCCGCTGGAAATGGATCCACCGGTTAGAGTGGCAGTTGCATTGCCGTCATAAACCTTGTTGGAAGCGGTGATGCCGGTGATGGTCAGGGACCTGGCCGTCACCGAGTAAGCGAAGGTCGTGGAGACGCTGGTTGTGAAAGTGGCGTCGCCACCATAAGTGGCGGTGATCGAATGATTCCCCATAACAAGTGTGCCGATGGCGAACGTGGCCGTGCTGGAACTCAAGGTGCTGGTTCCCAACACCGTGGTGCCGTCCTTGAATGTCACCGTGCCGGTGGCACCCGACGTCACTGTCGCGGTGAATGTCACCAAGGTGCCGTAGGCTCCGGTCGAAAGCGGGGAAGACACAAGGGTCGTCGTGGAGGGCATCAGGGAGGGAGTTCCGCTCACTTGGTTGGAGTCCGCGCTTTCTCCGGCGGTGTTGAAGGCGGAGACCTTGTAGTAGTAGGTGGTGCCGTTGACGGCCGTTAGGTCGTCATAACTTGCGGTGCTGGGATTGCCGATCACGGTGAAGACGCCGCCATTGGTCAACGAGCGCTTCACATAGTAACTGCTGGCACCGGCCGAAGCCGTCCAGGTCAGGCCGATATGGTTGCTGCCTGGCGCGGCGAGGAGGCTCGTCGGTGCGGACGGAAGCAGACTGGTGATATCAACGGCCAGTGCAGCGGAGGCGCTGGTCGAGTTGGTCGCGCTGCCCGCGTATCGGGCCGTGACGCTGTGGGACCCGATCGCCAGGCTGCTGGTGGTGAAACTGGCTTGGAACGATCCGTTCAAGGGACTGGTGCCTAGCAGAGACGCGCCATCATAAAACGCGACGTTGCCTGTAGGAGAGGCACCCGTCACCGTGGCGGTGAAGGTCAGGGGCGTGCCCGGATTGGACGGTGTGCTGCCGTTTGTTAGGGATAGCGTGGTCGTGGTCGCAGGCAGGACGGTGATCGTGCCGGTGCCGGAGAAGTAGGTATCGTTCTTGTTGGTGGCGGTGGAGGCGGTCGAACCGTAGGTGCCGGGAGCCAACGGGGAACCGGCGTTGAATGTAAGCGAGTCGATCGCGCGCGTACCGGTGTAGTTGAGAGTGACCTTGGCCCCGGCGGTGATGTCGAGGGCCCCGGTGCCGAGGGCCGCGGATTTCGAACAGATCAGCGTGCCCTCCGCGATTCGATTGGTGCCGGTGAAACTATTGGTGCCGGAGAGAGTCAGCGTGCTGGTTCCAGTTTTGGTGATTCCGCCGGCACCACTGATCGTACCGCTGCATGTCAACGGCCAGGCTTCATTGAGGGTGGCGGTGGTGTTCAGCGTGATCGGTCCGCTCCACGAGGCACCCCATCCGTTGTTGCTGTAGAGCGTGCCGCCGTTGATCGTCAGGGCGTTGTTCGCGGTCACTCTTTCAAACTCGATGGTGCCTCCATTGAGCGTCACCGGCCCCGGTCCCACGGGGTTCGTGAAGAGCGGACTGATGCCATTGATGATCGCTCCCAAATGAAGAGTTCCGTTGTTGACGATGGTTCCTCCGCTGTAGGTGTTAGCGGTTGTGGAATAGAGTTTCAACATGCCCGCATTGTCTTTGCTCAAGCCTCCAGCGCCCGAAATCAAGCCGTCGATGAAAACGGATCCGGCGTTGCCGCCGCGGAAGCTCGTCATGGCAGTCAGGCTCACCGGGACGCTTACGGTCACTGTGTTGGTGCTGTTTTGGTTGAACTGGGGCAGCAGGGTGCCATTGGCGGCGAAGGCCAGGCTGTTGGTTCCCGCGAGTGTGACCGTGCCCGCCATATTGAGTTGGTTGAGGAGAAACCCGTTGTTGAGATCCTGGGTAGCGGTGTAGGTGCCGGACTTGTTGAAGGACATCCGGTAGAATGCCTGTCCGGTGACTGCAGGCACCACCGTTGCATTCGCCGCATTGCTCCAGGAGGTAGCTCCGCTCCAGTTTCCCGCAGCGGCGGTGCTCCAGAAAAAATCCACCGGCAGGCCGGCCCAGATGCCGATGGAGACGGTGGCCGGTGAGGAGTTGGTGCTGCCGTTGTTTACGAGGAAGGTGAAACTGTCCGAGCCGCTGAAGTTGGCTGACGGTGTGTAAGTCAAATTGGGTGCGGTTCCGGTGAGAGTGCCGTGGGCTGGTGGTGCAATGACCGTGTAAGTCAGGGTCCCACCGCTACCAGTTAGAGTGACCGCTTGGGCGGTGTTTTGGACCAGCGTCAAACTCTGCGAGTGGGCGTAGGGCGTGCGATTGGTGATGCCTGTGCCGTCAAACAACCACTCTTTGGCGATGATGGCACCGTTTGCACCCGCGAATGACGGGCCGGTCCATTTGAGCTTTGCCACGGCCGAGCCGGTGTTTTCATAATATTCCATCTGCAGGTCCACCATCTGGCCAGCTGTCAGATAGACTGATGCGCCGTCCTTCCAGTTGGTCGTCTGGTCGACAAAATCATCGAGCAGCAGCGCTCCGTTCACATACAAGCGGGCCCCGTCACTGTTGAGCGTCGAGAACTTGTAAGTTCCTGTCTCCGGCACCAGCAGCAGTCCGCTCCAGCGCACGCTGAACGTATCCGCACCGAGCAGGGCGTTCGGCGTGCCGGTGCCCCAGTCGAAATTCACCTGCGTGTCGGTGCGGGTGAGTTTCAAGTTGGTGAAGTCCATGTTGTCGAAATACTCGCCCTTCAGGCCGGTGCCTGCGGTGCCGACAATGATGCTCACCGTGCCCGGGGCGGAGATGGTTAGAACATCAGTCACCTGGAAGGTGAAGAAGTCCGGTCCGGTATAACCGGCGGTCGGGGTGTAGGTTAGGTTCGGCGCGGTGCCGGTGAGCGTGCCATGGGCCGGAGCGGTTACGTTGGTGAAAGTCACCGTGGTCCGGGGCGAACTGCCGGTGAGCGTGACGGCCTTGGCACCGGTGGTGACCACGACCTGTGAGTTGGCAGCCGCCAATCCAGGATTCTGAGCCGCCGCAGTGATGGCGCTTTCGATGGTGTTGATGGTGTTGACGAGATTGGTGTATTGGGACGACGCCGGATCCCATGTGCCGAGATAGCCTCGCAATGTGGGCAGGGTCCAGCGAGAGGCATCCCCATAGGCAGCCAGCGCATTTAGGCCGGGAACTTGAAACCCGTCAGAGCCCCAGCCGAAGCCTGTCGGAACTTCCTGCATCGCCAACGCCAGGGGAATGCCTTGACTGATTTTCCACTTGGCCAGCGTGTTGATACCCTGGGCGCGTGGATCCATGCTCCACATCGTGTCTGCCTGGCTCTCGGTCTCAATCACCTGGATAAGATCCGGGATGAGCGCCTGCACATCCGCAAGTGTCAGTCGGTCGTAGCAGAATTTCGCGGCTCCTTTGCGCGCTTTGGAATCCGGTTGCTTCAAGCCGGCTTTGACCGCCGGATAGAGCAGGCTCTTGGAGGCGGCGATGGAGTAGGTGCCGATGTTGTTGCCGCCAGAGACGGCGTCACCAAAGAGAGCAAAGCCCAGATAGCCGTTGGAAATCTGGATGGGGTCATCCCACACGATCACATCCGGGTCGGTGGCATTGGACGTGAAAGCGGTGAGCATCGGGTCCCGCTGCACGCTGGCCGTTGCATTGTCATAACCGCGGATGGCGCTGGCGGCTTTGGCACGGACCCACGAGTCGGTCTCGACAGTCTTGTCAAGTCGTTGGGTAATCAGAGGCAAAGCAGTCGAGTCCTTGAGAATTCCCAGCGTCTGGCAGGCCCCCATTCGGCCGTTGGCATTGGTGCCGGTGACCATGGCGCGCAGGGTGGTGAGCTCCGCGGCAGTTAGAGCACGCTTTGCCAGTTCGATGGAGGCGTAGTTGCGCACCACCGGATCAAACTCGCTCAGGGAAGCAATCAACTGGGTGGTGGTGAAGCCGGGACAATCCACATTGAAGGTCGCGGCGGAAATCGCATTGCCCACCTTTGTCGCGTCGAGCGTGTTGGCGGGGATGGCGTTTTTGCCGGTGATATAGAGTCGTTGCAGCGGCAGGCCATAGGTGAGGATATAAGTAGCCGTCGGGTTCATGTCATAGTAGCCGCTTGCTCCCAGATAGGTGCCGTCGGCGGTCGAGCCCGCGCCGTATTGCTCCTGGCCGTCATAGACAAACGAGCCATCGGTGCGGCGTTCCAGATCCAGGTGCCAACGCACTTGTTTCAAGTATTCCGCCACGGCCAATGAACCGCCCATGTTGGCGCCCATCGCTCCCCACAGGTAGCTGAAGCCCTGGCCGGTGTGACCATATTCGCGGCCAGTGAAACTGGCGGTGGTCATTCGGGCGAAGTATTCGGTTTCCACGGGGCGAGTGGCCTGCAAGCCGAAGAGCACGGCGCACAACGGATCCTTGCCGTTGGATGAATGGCCATCCATGAAGGGCTCATGTTCCCCGTAGGGGATGGGGCCTTTGTTGACATACCACGCAAAGAAATCCCCGCCGCGCTGGATTGCCGGGTCAATCTCCGGATCGATCGACTGAACCGCCGCCTGCAGCGCTCTCTTGCCCAAAACGATGGCAATGTTGGCGGGGATGCCAGCCTGATTGACCGGACCATAGGGCCCGATCGTGCCGTGGAGACTACCATCGGCTTTCAACAGCGAACCGCCGTGACCATAAGTTCCATAGCGGCTCTGGACCTTGGCGAGGGCGACGGTGTAATTATTGACGCCGGTGACCACACTGGCGTCGCCAGTGCTCAGGTAATACTCGCCGAGAAAGATTCCGATGTAGCCCCAGTCCCAGACATAGAGAGAATCCGCCGGATCCGGAGTCTTGGCTGCCAGTGCGCGGGCGAAGGTCTGGAGGCGGGTCTGCACGGTGGTGTAATTGGCATCACCTGGCGCTACCCCGGCTAACAGGGCCAATCCATTGATGGCGCCAGCCCAGTCGCTCGTCAGGAAATTCGGATTTGCTAGAAGTTGGCTGACCAATGACGTGCGGGCGTTGGCCAGGATCAGAGCGGATTTCGGGCAATTGTAGGGAGCGGTGGCCGTGTAATCGCCCATGATCGTCATGGGAATGTTCTCATCGGTGGTGACTCCTGCCCGCCAGCGTTTGACGCGCAAGGTGCCGGCACCGGTTTTCTCGGCTTCGCCAATCGCCACGCCAAAAGCCTTGCGGGCATCACTGGTAAAGAGCGGCACGGTGCCGCTGCTGCCCGCCATCGCACCAAGGATCACATCGTCCACCGCCAGCACGGCGTTGCCCGGTACACTAGCCACAGTGACCAGGATCTGGCGGCTGGAAGTGGTGATGGTGCCGTCCGCGCCGTTGCCGCCGCCAATATAGATCCAGCCACGCAGGCCTGTGGCGCCGAGGTTGTAGGTTTCACCATAAATCGGCGAGCTGTTCGTGTCCGCTTTGAGTGTGGCGATGGCACCCGCAGCGGTTAGGTCGGGCTTCGGGGAAAAGGCCTGCGCAAACGCGGGAAAGGCGAACAGCAACGACATCGCCATGCGTGCGACATAACGATAACTTGGAGTTTTCATTCGGTGGTTAGCGGAGACCGGGTCAGGGTTCATAGAGCAGCAAGTCATTGTTTCGAGGGTTCGGTATCTTCCGGCGGGACGAGCTTGAAGATGATTTCGACGGGCGTGCCAATCCCCGGGGTCGATTCGCCATTCACATTCCACATCTGGTCATTGTCGTTGCCCTTGCGCGGATTGTTGACCAACGCGGTGGGACTTGTGACCAGCGCGACGAGATTGCCCTCCGCCTGCGCGAGAAAGTGGCCTTCGTGAAGCATCGAGCCGTTGTAAATCCAGGGGCCGTGCACGATCTCCTTTTTGGCCGACTCATTGAACAGCCAGTCCTCGACCGGTACAATCTTATCCACGTCCTTCTCCTTCCATTTCACGGAGATGAGAACAGGATCACCCGTAAGCTTCGGTGCAGCGCGGAAGTACTCCGCGTCGAGTCGTGCCGGGGGGGCGACGGCGGTGACGGCCCCGCCTTTTGCACCGAGCAGCAGCATGGCGACGTGGATCTCGTTCGCCTCCACCTCGGTCACGAGGAGGCTTTCGTGGACGCTGCCTTTCGGATTCACCAGCAGGTATTCAAGCAGTCCTCTCTTCATCTTCAACACTCCGGGAAAGGAAATACTGCGCGCCTTTTGATCGAGTCGCACTTTGCCGACCTCGAAAAATCCCGGAGAAACCTCGCGCACCGCGGGCTTGGCGGGAGGCGGCGCGACCTCCACATCCTCGGCGCAGACCGGGGCAGGCGCGGTCAGGATGGCGGCCATGGCAAGAATGAAGACTCCTGGCCGCTTCACATGAAGTTGAAGCTCGAGGAGAAGCGAAGTGAGGGAGAGAAGGACCCGACTGGAGAGAGAGCGCATGGATTTCGTGATTGCGGAATTTGGCCCAAACTATGGGATTGAGCGAGCTTTGTCAGCACGGGTTGTCATCATTTGCGGGCGTTTCTGCGGTTTCATCATGTTGAGTATGGCGTCGGCGAAGGACTTTCCCATCAGCGCGAATGTCTTCGCGCAGCCGAGGTAGTGACAGCCGACATTTGATTCACCGCGTTTCCGCAGGGCGACCTCCACAGGCGAGATCAGCTTGGTCTCAGACGATTTCACATGCCCGATCATCAGACGATAATAATGCCCGGACTGTGCCTCATGGTAGCGATCCTCTTCGATGTCCTTCTTCGTGCGAGGATAGACGCCGGCACTCGGTGGGCGGAAATAGCCAGACACAGGTTCGAGATCCTCTAAGGCTGACATGCAGCGCAGAAGTCGCCAAGAAGCGTGGTCGCGGACCGGCGCGAGTTGCCAATGATTTTCAGATGCCGACATGCCGAGACGCTCCCCCAGTTGAAAGGAAACGGTAATAGACCTCCAGCATCAGAGTGCACAAGCAGGTTCGATAGACCGGGATTGAAAAAAATTCCGTCCCGGCCCCGCGAATGGCCCGTCCCCCGCCTGGTGGCTTCCATGAGCCGTCCGCATCCTGGTTGTTGAGCACTTGGTCGCGGAACAAGGCGTTATATTTCGTCCAATCCTCCCCTCCCCGCTGCATCATGGCCTGGGACTCGTAGTAATGGCCGTAAAGGTCGCTGAACTCGGTGTTGTAATCGAATTTGGTATTCTCCAGCAAATATTTCGCGCCTTTGCGAACCTCCTGGCGGTTGCCCTTGTCCCACATCTGGTTGCAGAGCATTCCCACTCCGGTGAGTGTGTGGTATCCTCCGACTGCGGAACCCTTCCCGGCATTATAACCGAAGCCACCGCTCTCGTGCTGGCACTCGTTGATATACTTGAGCGCCTTGGTAATGCACGAATTCATGCCTCTGAACTTGATTGACGTGTGGCTGCATGCCTTGAGGGCCTGAATCTGCCATCCGCTGACGGACACATCGGTAGGGCTGACGGCATCCTTGGCATAAAGATAGCCCCAGCCGCCATTCAGGTTTTGATTCTCGATGATGAACTGGCCTGCCTTTTCAGTGACCTGCGTCAGATTCGGCACGTCCACTTTCAGCTCCTTGCAGAAGGTGAAGGCCTCTGCAAGCGCATAGGTGGCGATGGCATGTTCGTAGCACCAGTGGTTGGTGGCGGAGTTTTCGGCCAGCCTGCCGTCATTCCGCATGCCGAGGTTCACCAGATAGACGATGCCCCTCATGCATGAATCGCCGAACTCCTCGGAAACCGGAGTTTCGCAATGCCCGAAGTAGGCGAGCAGGGCGAGCCCGGTCATCGCGGGTTTGAATTCTCCACCCCACGATCCGTCCGACTGCTGGTTCGCCTTGAGCCAACGCAGGCCCTTGAGAACTGCCTCCTCGCAGGCGGGAGTGCCTCCGTTTTCTTTGAGGCGGGAAAGCCGGTCGTCCTTGGAGCAGCGCTTGCGCATGGTCGCGGGAATGAGTCCGAACAACTTGCCCGTGCCCATACCATTGCCAAGCCCGCTGCCGGTGCCGTGACCCGCGCCAAACCCTCCTCCGCTGCCGGAACCGCCGAGGCCACCAGCCATGCCGCCGCCACTCAACGAACTGAGCGCGGACATTTCGCCGAAGTTGTCGCCCTGCTCGGGGATCGCGTAGGTCGCGGTGGCTCCCTCGGCGAAGACCCGCTTGACGTTGGTCGTCGGGGTGATTTGTGCGCGCCTCTTCTGCTGGACCTGATATTGCGCACCACGCTCGCCACCACCGCCGCCGGGTGGCATGAAATCGACTTTCTTCTCGGGCTCGCGGATGATTTTAAAGATCCAGAATGCGCCGACTATAAAGATTACCAAGTGTATCAACACTGCAAAGGTGAAAGCAACTCCACCTACCCTGTCCCAAAGACCCTTAACTTTACCCACTTTACCCACTTTACCCACTTTACCTTCCTGCTCCGCTGGGACGTCGGCGTCGGGGCTGGCTGCCGCTCCTCCGGGAGCGCGGGTGACCGAGATCGAGACCCGATGGGGGCGAGGACCCGAGCTTAAGACTGACGCGGGCCGGACGTCTCCATGCCTCGGAATTGGCGTGATGGGAGCCTGCACGCCTCGCGCATCGACCACGGGACGGGTTGGCGTGAGGTTCAATACTTCAGGGGCAGGATTCGGGTCCTCCTTTTCCGGGGATGCGACATCTCCATCAAGGGGCTGTCTGGTTTCCGACTTTGATGTCAGTTCCTGCAAGGCTTCCGGATCACGATTGATCAGATCCCGCATCTGCTGAATCAACTTTTCCCTGGATTCGTCTTGATCGGATATCGGCATTTTCTTGCGTCTGGTCGAGCTTGATGGAATTTCTGTTGCCGTTCAAGTTTCAAGTAGTTGTTTGTGGATGTGGCGGTAGCGATCGGCGATCTCGCGGCCCTTGAGGTAGTTCGCGAAGCCGTCAGGATCGACTTTGAACATGAGTCCCACCTTTGGGAACGAAGATTCCCCACCTCGGCTGCAGTGGCACCAAACACGCCAGGAGGGAAATCCCGAATATCGGTTTGATCATGAAGTTGTTTGAACTTGGAAAGTTGGGCAGGCCCCGAAAACCCATTAACGGGACCCGCCCTGGATCGCTCTCTTCAGAGGCAAAGTGTTCCAAGTGACGAACAGAATACTCACACTGCGGAGTTCTTGCCATGTGACGCAAATGCGTCACATTACGGTTTTTCAGCGATCCACTCCAACGAAACAGTCGTCCGCTTCCAGAGGATCACCGGTCCACCCTACGGCTGCTGTTCCACGCGGAGTCGGCCGAAGAATTTGCCTTGGCCGGTGGGCAGGAGGTAGGAGATGATGGCGTCGGTGTTGCTTGGGGTCTGGGTGACTTGCGGCGTCCACGGCTGCTGGAGATTCGGCGAGGTTTCGATCACGTAGGTGAGGTCGGCCGCGAGCGGCTGGCGCTTGGTGTAGGTGAGGGTGTTGCCGGTGAAGGTGCCGATGGCTCCGTTGGAGACCGTCGGGTCGAGGCCGGCGATGGCGTATTCCATCAGGTTGTTCACGCCGTCGAGATCCGGATCATCGGCCGCACCCTGTTGGCCGCCCGGGACGGTGCCGTTGGCGAAGGTGCCGGTGATCCAGTTGGAGAAACCGGCGGGACCCGAGGTGACGTGGAGCGTGCCGCCGCCGGTGAAGGCACCGGAAGCATGCGCGACGGTGTAGTCGCCGATGGGCTGTTGGACGCCGTTGATGTACAACTTGTCCACGGTATCGGTGCCGCCGAACGCGAGATCGAGTTTCGCACCCGCGCCTGCGGCGATGGAAACCGTCGAAGACTCGTTATTGGAATTGACCTGGCCGAGCGAGAGCGTGCCGCCAGTGACGGTGGTGTTGCCGGTGTAGGTGTTCGCGCCGGTGAGCGTCTGCTTGGCGCTGCCGGTTTTCACCAGGGCGAGATTATCACCGGGCGTGCCGTTGATATCTGTTCCGCCAATGGTTCCAGAGAACGACTGGTTGGCGGTGGTGTTCAGGGTCAAGGTCACCAGCGTGCCGTTGGTATTCACGACGCTGCGGGGACCGGCCAGGGAAGAAACACCGCTGTCCGAAAGGCCCGCGATCATCTGGTTGTTGCCGTTCAGATCCAAAGCGGAGGCGTGCGCCGCATTCCATGAGCCAGCTCCGATGTGGACCACGGCCGTAGTGGGCAGACGATTATCCCCGCCGCTGAGCGTGATCTGGGCCAGGGCGGCGTAATTTTCGATGTAGAGATCGCCGGTGAAGTTACTCGCACCGGAAAGGACCATGAAGTCCTTATGGCCTAAGCCTCCACCATTCCCTAAGAAGGTGAGGTTGCCGGTCCCGCCGATGGTATTGGTGAAGTTCAGGATTGAACCGGCGGCAAATCCTTGAATCATGCTGTTGCCTAGCAGGGTGACGAGGCCGCTGAAGGTGAGCTGGCCGCCTTCGGCATAGGTCCGCAACGCACCTTCACCATTGCCGACGCCATTCAGTTCGATCGGCGCACTGACAGTTCCATTCGTCGTGCCGGCGTCAAAATAGATGCGGCCGCCGCTGTTGACGGTGATCTTGCTGGTGCTGTTCGCTGCCGCAACGCTGCTATATTGGATCGTGCCGCCGTTGACCGTCGTGGTGCCGGTGTAGTTGTTCGCGCCGGAGAGCGCGAGCGTTCCGTCACCGGTCTTAATGACGTCCCCATTGCCGCCGGTAGCCCAAACAGAGTTTGAGAGAGCACCTGTCTGGTTCAGAGTGCTGCCCGCACCCACAGCGAATTCGCTGCCCGCACCCAACATCACATGGGATGAGATGGTCGAAACTGCCGCGCCGCCGACGGTTACTGCTTGATTGTCGTAAAGCATCATATTGCCCCAGAAGGTAGGGCTGACGTCCCCGCGGGAGCT
>Ga0209190_1001021_pt1 | contig 19907 bp, 16 predicted proteins | sample M_140205_XF_Meta_FD_187315 | JGI IMG/M metagenome (GOLD analysis project Ga0209190, IMG submission 187315) | Freshwater microbial communities from Lake Montjoie, Canada to study carbon cycling - M_140205_XF_MetaG (SPAdes) (version 2) | ecosystem: Environmental > Aquatic > Freshwater > Lake... | reverse complement strand
CAACAATCATGAGATCGCGCAAGCGCTCAAGAAAATCAGAAGCAAATCGTCGTGGATCGTGACCCGATTCAATAACTCGATCAATTGTTTTAAATAACGTAGCACCATCATGAGCAGCTAACGCATCGACTGCATCATCGAGCAGTGCGCCATCAGTGAAACCGAGAAGTTGAATAGCAATGTCATAACTAACACCTTCATCACCCGCTCCAGCAAGTAGTTGTCCAAGTACAGATAAAGCGTCACGAACAGAGCCACCACTTGCACGAACTACTAGTGGAATAACGCCTTTGGCAACTTTCACACCCTCTGCATTACAAATCTTTTCAAGGTGGGCAGAAAGAATTCCTGGAGGAACTAAACGAAATGGATAATGGTGTGTACGAGAGCGAATAGTTGCAATTAACTTATCTGGCTCTGTTGTTGCAAAAATAAAAATTACGTGAGGAGGAGGCTCTTCAACAACTTTTAAAAGCGCGTTAGCGGCGCCCGGCCCAAGTTGGTGAGCTTCATCAATAATATAAATCTTGTATCGGCTATGAACTGGTGCAAAGAATGCTTTGTCTCGCAAGTCGCGAGCATCGTCAACTAAACCATGCGTTGCTGCATCTAACTCAATAACATCAAGTGAACCTGGACCATTTGCAACTAAATCAGTACATGACTGACACGTGCCACAAGGATCGGGAGTTGGGCCTTTTTCGCAATTAAGACTGCGCGCCATAATGCGAGCGCTTGAAGTTTTTCCACATCCGCGAGGACCTGAAAATAGATATGCATGATGTGTGCGATCAGATTTAAGTGCGTTAGAAAGTGGAACAGTCACATGATCTTGACCAATGACTTCGTTAAAAAGAGAAGGACGATATTTGCGATAGAGCGCTAACGACATCGTTTCCTCTCCTTTTCAGTCGATACATCTTTATACAGCGTATAAAAGGACCCCTCGCGCACCCATTAGAGCGCGCCTACCCTTGCTGCCTTCCAGCCCTGGGGGAGTTCAGCACGGTAATGCCGCGCGAGGGATCTGGGTCTAAGCATAGTTAGCACACCGATAGAGTGCTCCCCTTGGAGGATTCGCATAGCGGCCGAGTGCGCACGCTTGGAAAGCGTGTGTAGGGCAACCTACCGAGGGTTCAAATCCCTCATCCTCCGCCAGAAGTGCTCAAACCTTATTCGTGAGTAACTATTTTTTCTGCCAGGAACCTTCAGCAGCGGAAATGGCTATACACATTAATTGAGTTCCATCCATCGCTTTTCCGGATGCCACCTTTGAAGGATCGCATTTGGCGCCTAGTTCTTGAAAAGCAGGATTTCCGATATCAGTAGGTGTATTTGGCTTTTGTGTTTCGATTGGCTTTGCTCCATTGCCCGAATTACCAGAATTACTCTGCGATGAACTAACCGTGGTCTTTATTGATTCACCTTTCAGCGCTACCCAATCGGCGGTAGTGCGGCCAGTCCCTGAATTAAAATCACACGGTTGTTTTTTACGATCGGCAATTGAAATCTTCATTTCAGCTGGCGTGATTCCATGGACTGCGAAGGCGTCGAGTACTTTCTTGCTCATGTGATCAAAAATGCTTCCTAAAATCTCGGCCCCATCCGGAGCACGTGATTTTCCAGTCAAATCAATATCAAAATCAAAGCCTGGGTCTCCCAGTGCGGCATAGCCCAACAACTGGCCAGATCTAACCGAATCTCCCACTTTGAAAATTTTCGTAAAATAGATATGGCCGAATTCAAAAACAACATTCTTATCTACTGATGTAGATAGACCTAACCCATTACCGGTCTTTGGGCGACCTAAAGCACCTTTATTTGCTTCAAGTTGAATAATAGAAACTATTCCATCAAAAGGTGCAAAAACTTTTACTTGATCAGTTGTTCCTTGAAATACAGCGATGGGGTACCAATAATGTTTGAGCGATAGGTTGCTGGTTAGCACTTTCTCAAAGGTGTAACCATCTCGGTTGTGTCCTGAGCAACTGGCATATTTTGAAATACTATTAATTTGGTCTAAGTCAACTGGTACCGCTGTTATGTATTCAGCGTTTGAACTTGGCCAGGATGAACTTGAGGCGCCTGGATCAACTTTCTTTTGTGAGCCTGAATCGCCTAATTTAATACCTCCATCCCAGATCAATTTCTTGCCAGATTTAAGGCATTTATGTTTGAACCCTGATGGGTCGACGGCAGTTTCGCCTAGCTTCTTGCAAGCCCCTCCAACTTTCATATCCGCGTTTGCTGTAGGCCCAAAGAGAGAAAACGTTAAAGAAGCGAGCACAATGCAGGTGAGATGAGATCGCTTCATTTCATAATTGTCACTCTAATTTATTGAAAAGCAAGGGCCACTAAAATCGACATTGCGTGCTAAGTTGCTTTTCATGACCCGATTGCCTAAAAAGCGGGGAATTACCCAGGTTGAAGAGGATAAATCCCTCATCCTCCGCCACTCACTCTCTATCGGTCAACAACTTAGTCACTTACGCTATCTCAATGAGAAAAATTCTATGGCTCGCCATTTTTTCTCTAGTCGCTGCGGTAGTCCCGCAAGCAAGAGCTGAATCCACACTTGGTTCGCCGATTGCATTAAAAGCCTGGAACGAGCTCCAGAAAAATTCTCCAAAGTCATATTCTAAAAATACTCCAAATGTGACTTTTGTAGTGGGCCCTAATTCTGATCCGAAAAAAGTTAAAATCGTTGAAAATCAAATACTTTTTATACTTCATTACTACGAGAAATATGTGCCATCTAAAACACCAGTAACAATTTGGATTTGGGATGCTGAAGAAGATCGTAATTGGTATGACGCAGCGCTGCGTACCGGATTAAAAAAGGGTTCTTATGAATCTTTAGATCTGAACCGTCGCGGCGGTTCTGGCGCAACTGGTCCAACTCAAGATGGAAGTCAGGGAATGGAACTTCTTCAAATTGATTTAGTAAGCGATCAATATCCTTATGTCATCTATCACGAGTTGACACACGTATCACAATTTACTCAGACTTCTGGAACTAGAATGCCTTGCTGGATTCGCGAAGGCATGGCTACTTACAACGGCTTTGCTATTCAAAGTCGCATAAGCCAACCGGTTTATTTAAATAGTATGGCCCGAATAACTCAGCGCGGGCTCTCGCTAGCTTCGGGAGAAGTTGATTACAAAACAACCAAGCCTCAGTTTTGGATAGATTATTTTCAAGCAAATGAAACTCGGCCAATTTCAAAATGCATGGAACCGCAAGACTATGCAACAGGAGCTTTAGGTTTTCAGTATTTAACTGGAATGTATGGCTTCGATAGCGTTTACAAATTTCTTAAAGGTCTAGATGCCGCAGCAAAGCCAGAGTGTGAAACAAATAGCGCAGAGATTGTGCCGTGTTCAAGCTGGAAAGAGGTATTCAAAAAGGTTTTTGGTTTGACGCCAGAGAAAGCTTATTCCGGTATTTCACAGTTCATTGTGGAACAAATTGCATGGGGCTTAAAACAGAAGATTCAAGCCGATCCAGTTTTGAAGAAGAATTATGCGAAAAATTTTGCGATCCCCGAATTTAAAGTCCCAGCGATGAAGATTAGAGCAGGCGCGCCATGTGCCAAAGTTGGTGAAGTTGCTGATGCGAATAAGGTAAAAGTTACGTGCACGAAAGTATCTGATTATCTTTTCTGGTCAGTTTCGGCGGTCGGGAATGCTTCGAATAACGAATTGCCTGCAAAAGGTACAAACCCAAACCCGAACCCAAGTTCAGCTCCGACTCAAAATCCCGATGAAGTATTTGGGCCAGGGGGACTCTGCGACATCGAAGGTCAGTATCTTCCGACCGAGAAGAATGAAGTTCTTCTCTGCACCTCTGTAGAGCAGAAATTACGATGGAAACTAACTCCTGATCCACTGCCTACAAATGGGATTTATCCAGGCATGAAGTGCGAGACTTTAGGGACTCTCATCACTGGAACAAACGGAAAGAGCGTTCAATGCACCTCATTCAAGGGCAAGAATGTCTGGCTCTATAAGAGCTAATAAATTTTGTGCTAACTTTCTTTTTATGACCCGTTTACCTAAAAAACGGGGAATTACCCAGGTTAAAGAGGATAAATCCCTCATCCTCCGCTCATGAATTAGTTGTGCGCTGGAGGTGCCGGCGGCGTTAAAGCGGGTCTATTTCCTTGAGGGATCTTTAAGTAGTCATACCACTCTGTATAGAAGTCTTCTCGGCTAATTCCGAAAGCGGACTTAAATGCTGAAGTCCAGTCATTCGATACTCCATATAGGGATACAAACTTGAATAGGGCATCTAATCCACCATGTCTTGCGGCAAGAAGTTCAACGCCGTAGAAGTTTTGGCTCGACATGCAGCTTCCACCCCATTTTCTATCTTTTGATTCAAAATCTTGAAGCGTTTTTGTACATAGGGCTTTAGGGAAACTTTCAAGCATGTTTGAAGATATTGCAAAATCATAATAAGACTTTTTTTGTGCATTTGAATCTGATACGGCGAGAGCTGCAAATAACTGTACAAATCCCTCCCTAATCCAAGCAGGAATTTGATTCTTGGTGCCGTCATACGGGATTGATGCATATTGGGCTTGTAGTTCATACATCGTAGCTACATCATGAACCACCATGTAGTTCAATGTATTTATCTGGGAAGGGGTCAAAGTTTTCCCAATGAATTTTTCATCTTGTGTTGCATTTAAAACAAAGTATCCGTATCCCAGGTTTACGTGACCGCAATAAATACCGAGAGGTTGCTCTGGAACCGATCTCCCACATGCTATTGGTCTTCCGGTTGTTGCTAACCACTCTTCGGTGTCACCAAAAATAGCAAAGGGTTCTTGAAGAAGAGAGTATCCATTGCCAGTAAAGGTTGAAATAAGTAGATCTGATGCCTTACTTGCCCCGCCCCATGCTGAGTCATAGCCAGGCTGAACAATCAGCTTTATGGGAGTAAAGGTGGTGGTGCTTTTACTTCTCCACAGTTTCCAATTGGATTCTATTTGAGAAATAACTAAATCGTGGCCACTTAGTTGAGTAGTAGGTGAGCTAGTTGGTTTCGTTACCTGCACTATGACGCCTTTATCCCATTGCAATTTCTTACCAACTTTGATGCAAGTAAATTTTTTTCCCGAAAGGAGAGTTGTTTGCCCAGCCTTGGAGCATGTTGCTCCTGTTTTAGCGGCCGAAATACCAGCCTCCATGCTTAACATTGAAAAACCAATTGAAAGGCTTATAACTACAGCCAATCCTTTTTGTGGTTTCACTCTCATAGTCGAATTTTAGGACTCATTTCGCCTCTTTGCCAGATTCAATACCTTAAAAGAAATGTTATGTTGCCTTTTATGACCCACTTACCTAAAAAGCGGGGAATTACCCAGGTTGAAGAGGATAAATCCCTCATCCTCCGCCAGATTTACTTACTCTGTGGATACTCAATTCATGGCGTGCCGGCAAAAAGTACTTTAAGACATGCCAATCACTATTCCAAGACCAAACTTAATTCTGCCAAAAATTCCAAGCCTGCTAGTCGCCGGACTCCTAGCCGCGCAATACCTATTTCTTGGATCAGGAAATAGTCCAGAACCCAAATGCAGTTTAAATATTGAAAGGCCTCACTACTCTTCATATCTAAACGAATATAAAAAGATAGATGCTATAAAACTCAACATAACAGCAACATGCAATGTGCCTCAAAAATATACAGAGCTCGTCGCAAGTATCCAGAAAATTGAAAATAGCCGACAGGCTATGGCCTATAAATTTGAACGTACCCGGAGATTTTCAACAGTCGACTCCTCACATATTGTCATTTTCGAGAACTTGTTTGCTACTTGCCTAAAGGGTGTCGATGTTCCATACAGTGGCGAAGCCAAGGGTTACGTCTATTTACAAAATGGTCAGAAGTACCCAGTCGAAGGTACTTCAAGAAAATTCATGGTGGTTTCCTGCCAGATTGTGGCAAAATAGAGGTGTGAGTTATTTCGAAGAATGCTTGACCCTTGGCCAATGGTTAGGCCAAGAAAATCGACGTGCGCTTTATAAGTACCTTCTTGTAATTAATGATGACTTATATCAGTCCCAAGCAAATTTACTTTTATCAGTAGGTATATTGAATAAAACTATTGCAAACGGTGAAATTATATTCTCTATCAAAGACGGGTGTGCTCATTACATTGCACGAAAATTAGATTCTGATGAATTCACTCCGGTAATACGTGCAATCAAGCTCTCCCGGCTTAGGTTTTATAAAGTTAGGAGACTTAGGAAATTCTTCGCACAAGGCGATGTAGATGTAATCCATAACTTTCCGTTGCCTGGCGCAAACCCCCAATCTGAGGGTGGGTTTAGTATCAATACTTATCCTTATTACAAACTTGCTTACTATTCAGATGGGAAAAATCGTTTACTCGGCCTTATAAATAAAATTAGAACTGACGACCGACAATTACTGACAAAGCTAAGATCTCTCTGAATTATCGTTAAGCGAAGCAGTGAAAGATGATGCTTCGTCAATATGCACGACACGTTCTTTCCGAGAAAATTATTCTTTTAATGTTTGGACACTTGGCCCTCTCAAATTTTTGGGCCAGCAACAAAATAACTAAATCTCTACTCCAATATATTTGGTTTCTAAGAATTCATGAATTCCATCAAATCCGCCTTCGCGACCAAGACCACTTTGTTTCACTCCACCAAATGGAGCAGCGGGGTCTGAAATAACTCCGCGGTTAATCGCAACCATTCCAGCTTCCAGCGCTTCTGCTGTGCGAATTGCTCGTTGAAGATCACCGGAAAAAACATAACTAATTAATCCGTATTCCGTGTCATTAGCTAAAGCAATTGCTTCATCATCTGTATCAAAAACTACAACAGGGGCAACTGGGCCAAAGATTTCGTGCTTCAAAATTTCATTATTCTTCTCGCAAGTAAGCACTGTTGCTGGATAGAAAGCACCAGGACCCTCAGGGGTTTTGCCACCGATAGATACTTTTGCGCCACCTTTAACTGCGGTATCAACTAATTCTGCGATCTTGTTGCGCTCCTTAAGAGAAACACTTGCCCCAAGGTTTACGCCAGTTGACATGCCAGGGCCTATAACAAGTGCCGACATTGCTTTTGTAAATTCTGCAATGAATTTTTCAGCAATTGGGCGTTGAACATAAATACGATTTGCTGCGGTGCATGCAGCCCCACCATTGCGCATCTTGGCTGCCATTACTGCCTGAACCGCAAGCGTCACTTCAGAGTCCTCAAAAACAATAAATGGTGCATTTCCGCCGAGCTCCATGGAGCATCGAATAACGCAATCGGAGGCTTCGCGCAAAAGAATACGACCCACTTCAGTAGATCCTGTGAAAGATAAATTCTTAACACGTGGGTCATGAAGCATCTTGCTTATCATTGGGCCGACTGGCGAAGGTAATATTAAATTGACAACACCTTTAGGCACACCAGCGCGCTCAAGAACATCAACAATTGCCATTGCGGTTAGTGGTGTTTCACCTGCAGGTTTCAAAATTACTGTGCAACCAGCAGCGAGCGCAGGACCAATTTTTCGTGTAGCCATTGCCGCTGGAAAGTTCCAGGGAGTTATAAGAAGTGAAACACCAATTGGTTGATGTGTAACCAAAATACGCTTATCCCCACTTGGAGATTTACGGAAATCGCCTGGTACGCGCACTGCTTCTTCTGCAAACCAACGGAAAAATTCTGCAGCGTAAGTAACTTCTCCTTTTGCATCAGCAAATACTTTTCCATTCTCACGAGAAACCAGAGTGGCAATTGCATCGCTTTCAGCAATGATCATTTCGTAGGCTTTACGTAAAATTTCACTTCTAAAACGTGGAGAGGTTTTTGACCATTCAGGAAGCGCGTTGTGCGCGGCGGTTATTGCTGCTTCACATTCGGCTTCGCCAGCTAGTGCTGCTTCGGCAATAACAGATCCATCACTTGGGTCATATACGGGCGCCGTAGAGGTTCCATCAACCCACGCACCATTTATATATAGCTTTGAGCGCATAAGGTGAGCATACGCTCTAAGATGGTGAGAGTGAAAAGCGTTTATCGCGCGCAACAGGGGAGAATCCGTGCCTAAGTCTTGGACTGATGGCGCTCCAACGCCAGGGGTGCTTCAAGATCACGCACATTTGAAAGATCCATTCTCTTACAGAGTTAAACGCAGACTTTTAGGCAACCCACTCAACCGACATTCTTTAGGTCACCAACGATTAAGTAAGCGATATGCGCTCGGAATACTTTCCAGTGACTGCATTTCTTCGTCAGCTTACGGTAGTGAGCAAATACTCATTGCACTGCTACCGGCTTTTGGATTGGCCTCTTTTGCGCTCATGATGCCAATGACTGCGGTCATTATTGGAATTCTCATCATCGTTACATTGAATTATCGAAACGTAATTTCTGTATACACCAAAACTGGTGGCGCCTACATTGTTGCTCGAGATAACTTTGGCCCCACTACTTCTGTTGTAGCTGCAGTTGCGTTAATGCTCGATTACATTGTTACTGTTGCAATTCAATCAGCAGCTGGTGTTGCGGCAATTATTTCAACTTTTCCATCTTTGCACCCAGGCAAGATTTACATGACACTTGGTGTCATTCTTTTACTCACATATGGAAACTTGCGCGGAGTTAAAGAGGCTGGAAAATCTTTTGCATTACCTACATATCTTTTCGTTGGGTCCATGGCAGTTGTCTTTGTAACTGGACTTTATCGAGTTTTTACTAACAATCTGCCCCAACTAGACACAGATCTTCCCGGAGCTATTGCAATGGGTGAGGCACAAGGCTTACTTACCTTTAGCGCAATCTTTATCCTGCTCCGTGCATTTGCCAATGGTGGATCCTCACTAACAGGACTTGAAGCAATATCTGACGGTGTTGCGCTCTTTAAAACACCAGAAGCTGCAAATGCCAAGCGAACTCTTGTTGTAATGAGCTCGATTTTAGGAACTCTTGTATTGGGCGTTTCTTGGTTCGCTCAACGAATTCACGCAATGCCATATGAATCAGGCACACCAACGGTGATATCGCAGATTGCAAAAGTTGCGCTCGGAGATGGCCCCACTGGCAAAGCATTCTTTATTTTTGTCCAAGCTGCCACCATGTTAATTCTTTTTGCAGGTGCTAATACAACATATAGCGCTTTCCCAATCCTTTGTAACTTTGTGGCTAACGATGGTTACCTACCGCACCAACTGAGTAAGCGAGGACATCGTTTAGCGTTCTCAAACGGAATTATTTTCCTTGCAGGCTCTGCAATGTTATTGGTTCTTTTCACGCGAGCTTCAGTTGATCATCTTGTTGCTTTTTACGCATTAGGTGTATTCACTGGTTTCACTCTGGCTGGCTTCGGAATGGCAAAACACGCATATGTCCACCGAACAGGTGCTTGGAAAATTCGATTTGTTATTAACGCTCTTTCTGGATCTGTTTCTGTAATTGTTGTGATTGTTTTTGCAGTTGTTAAATTTAGTGAAGGTGCATGGATAGTTTTGGTCATTGCGCCAATAGCAATCGTTTCTCTGATTAGATTAAATCGTCAATACCGCAATGAACAAGCAGTGCTCAATCTCAAGCCAGCAGTTTCGCGAGCAACATCTATTGGGCGTCATGATGTAACAATTCTGGTTGACAGCGTTGACGTTGCCACAATTGGAGCGGTGCGTTATGCGCGGAGTTTGAAACCACATTCCCTCACCGCCGTGCACTTTGTTATAGATGATAAGCGCGCTGAGAATATTAAGACTCAGTGGGCGAACACACATGCTTTAGATGATGTAATGCTAGAACTTATTGATTGTCCGGATCGCCGCTTAGCCAATGCTGCGGTTGATTATGCAATTCGAACAACAATCGCTCCCGATGTAGAACTTACGCTTTTATTACCTAGAAGGTCATATGCACCAATTCTTGGAAAATTGTTGCATGACCAAACCGCTGAAGATATTGCGCGCCCAATTTCACAATTACCACGTGTGGTTGCAACCATTGTTCCATTCGATGTTGCAAAAATTATCTCAGGAAAATCGGCCTTAGCTCCAGGCTATGAACCTCAAGAGGTTGCCATATCTCCACCTTCAAAGCCAATAAAAACAGTAAGCCAAATGAGTTCAGATCCAGTAAGTCACTATGCAGAAAATATGATTCCTATTGGTTCTATTTCTTGGCGGAATCGCGCCCATGTTCAAGGTCGCGTCACATCAATCCGGGCAGCAGCTCAAGGATCAGCGCCAACAGTTGAAGTTGAAATCTGGGACGAAACTGGCGGAGTGACGCTGCAATTTTTGGGACGCCGAGAGATTGCTGGGCTAGATGTTGGCTCTCAACTTCGCGCAGAAGGAATGGTTGGCGAGACACATGGTTCGCTCACAATTCTTAATCCATCTTACGAAATTGTTATTTAGCCTGTAGAGCGGTGGCGGTGGGATTTGAACCCACGGTTGAGTTTCCCCAACACGCGCTTTCGAGGCGCGCTCCTTCGGCCACTCGGACACGCCACCAAAAGTGAGGATACAGCAACTATTTTGCTTCGCGCTCTTTACTAAAAAAAGAGGTAAGTAATTGAGCACATTCAACTTCTAGAACGCCAGAAGTTACTTCCATTTTGTGTAGAACTCTTGGATCACGCAAGACATCCCACACTGAACCAACGGCGCCTGCTTTTTTATCCCAGGCACCAAATACAAGGTATGGGATTCTGGCTTGAGCAATTGCGCCTGCGCACATAGCGCATGGCTCAAGTGTTACTACGAGAGTATGTGAATCTAAGCGCCAGTTTGCAATTTTTTCAGCAGCACTACGGATTGCAACTATTTCTGCGTGAGCACTTGGATCTTTGTGAAGCTCACGTTCATTAGTGCCTGTTGCAACTATTTCACCTTGTGAATTCAAAATAACCGCGCCTACAGGAACATCCAGTGGATTAGAGTTGCGCGCTAATTCAATCGCAATTTTCATTGCTTCAGTTGAATTCATTTCGCAATCTTACAGGTCAATTAAATCCCGGAACTGTTCACCAAAGCCGAGCCTTGTTGCAATTGCATCCAATTGTTGATCTGGGAAAAGCTCGGCATCATCACACAGCGCCGAAATTTCCATGTGATTCATTCCAAGATCGGCCAACATATCAATTTGACCTGTGGGTATTGGCTCATCGTCTTCTTCAGGAAAAGGCAGATCTGCTAATTCAACAAACTCTGCAGCAACTTCGTAATCAAGTGCGCATGTAGCATCGCTCAGCATCATGCTGATATGAGCGCCTAATACACGTATCAACATAAAAAATTCTTCATCAATTGCGATAAGTGCGATTGCACCACCATTTGTTTGCTGACTTTTTAAACGATCAATAATGTGGGCTAAGTCATGTGCGCTCGGTAATTGAGCCAACGTCCAACGGCCATTTTCATGCCAAGCCGCAACCGCAATATCAACTTCGTCGTTCACGACAGCCCCCTGAGTTCCTCTGGCCTATAGGTTGCATAGTGACACTCATTTCAAAAGAAAGAAAGACCTGTAAGGTAGGAATATGAAAGTTCATATTGCAGACCATCCTCTGATTTCGCATAAATTGACGCTGCTAAGAGATGAAAGGACTGACTCTCCAACTTTCCGCCGTCTTGTCGAAGAGCTCGTAACTCTCCTTGCCTATGAAGCCACTCGTGATGTGAGAACTAAAAACGTTTCTATAAAGACGCCCGTAACGACAACACAAGGTTTGAAATTGGCAGATCCACGCCCTGTAGTAGTTCCAATTCTGCGAGCAGGTTTGGGAATGCTCGAAGGAATGGTGCGATTAATTCCTACAGCTGAAGTTGGTTTTCTTGGAATGGTCCGCGATGAAAAAACTTTAAAAGCAAGTACTTATGCAAATCGTTTACCTGACGACCTTTCTGGCAGACAGTGTTATGTACTTGATCCGATGCTGGCAACAGGTGGAACACTTGTCGCAGCGTTTGAATTTCTTCTTAACTTAGGTGCAACGGACATCACAGCAATATGTATTCTTGCTGCTCCCGAAGGACTTGCTTATGTAGAAAAAGCGTTTGAAAATTCTAAAGTTCCTATAACTATCGTTACTGGTGCGTTAGATACTAAACTCAATGAACACGGATACATCGTTCCGGGTCTTGGGGATGCGGGCGACCGACTTTATGGAGTTGTATAAATGGCATCAACAAGCCCGGGATATGGAATTACGATTCGTGTTGAGGGCTCACCTTTAGCTCAACCTGTTGCACTTGTTACTGCAGCTATCACAGATGCTGGTGCAACAATTACCGCACTCGACGTAGTTGAATCTCTGCTTGAAAAGGTTGTCGTTGACGTAACTTGTGACACGATTGATGCGGATCATGCAGAACAAATTACAAAAGCTATTAGCGCTCACCCTGAGTTAACGGTTCGCAAAGTCAGTGATCGCACCTTCTTATTGCACCTCGGTGGAAAATTAGAAGTTCAATCCAAAGTTCCATTAAAAACTCGTGATGATCTTTCCCGCGCATATACCCCAGGTGTTGCTCGTATTTGCCAAGCAATCGTCGATGATCCAAGTGATGCTCGGCGATTAACAATCAAGCGCAACACTGTGGCAGTAGTTACTGATGGCTCGGCAGTTCTTGGTCTAGGTAATATTGGTCCAGCTGCGGCCCTGCCTGTAATGGAAGGAAAGGCCGCTCTATTTAAAAGATTTGCTGATGTAGACGCATGGCCTGTTTGTCTAGATACTCAAGACGTAGATGAAATTGTTAGAACTGTTCAATTAATCGCCCCTGTTTACGGTGGGATTAATTTAGAAGACATTTCCGCGCCTCGTTGTTTTGAAGTTGAGCGCCGTTTACGCGATCTCTTGGATATCCCTGTGTTTCATGATGATCAACATGGAACTGCAATAGTTGTCCTTGCTGCACTTCGAAATTCTTTGAAGTTAGTAAAGAAAAATCTGAGCGATTGCAAGATAGTTATGAGTGGTGCGGGTGCCGCTGGCACCGCTGTAGCTCGATTGCTTATGCAAAGCGGTGCCAAAAATATCACTGCATTTGATGCTGCGGGCGTTATTCACAAAGATACAAAAACTGAAGATCCAATGCGTCTTTGGTTTATCGAAAATTGCAATCCTTCTAACTTCACAGGAACGCTCTCGGAGGGAATGGTAGGAGCAGATATATTTATTGGAGTAAGTGCGGCAAATATTCTTAAAGAGAGTGATATCTCGTCAATGGGTAAAGACTCCATCGTTTTTGCTCTAGCGAATCCAGATCCAGAGATTGATCCCTACATTGCCAGAAAATATGCAAGAGTTGTGGCAACTGGTCGAAGCGATCAACCGAACCAAATTAACAACGTCTTGGCTTTCCCTGGAATCTTTAGGGGACTACTCGATGCCAATGCGCATAAAATTACTGATGCGCTCCTGATTGCTAGCGCCGAAGCAATCGCAGACTGCGTCTCCCCCGAGCAATTGAACGCTTCATTTATTGTTCCAAGTGTTTTTGATCCAAACGTAGTAACGGCCGTAGCGGCCGCTGTAAAAAAATGCGTTTGACGAATCTCGCTGCTTCCTTTGATGCTCAACTCGCTCCTGTAACGCCTTTTTTGCTTTACCTAATTATTGGCCTAATAGTTTTTGTTGAAACCGCTGTTGTGCTTGCCTTTTTTCTCCCTGGAGATTCCATTCTTTTCAGTGCAGGGCTTGTAGCTGCATCTAGGCATGATCTCAATATTGTCCTTTTGTGCTTTATTGTTTTTATAGCAGCTTTTCTTGGTGATCAAATCGGTTACGTTTTTGGGCGCACAATTGGTCGTCCTTATCTTGATAAAAGAACTTCGCCAAGAATTCAAAAAATGGTTGCGCGTTCTGAACGTTTTTATGCGCATAGTGGTTGGTGGGCTGTTGTTGCTGCACGATTTTTCCCATGGATTCGTAGTTTCATTCCCCCAATAGCGGGTGCTGCGAAAATGAATTATTACAAGTTTCTTTCAGCAAATTCTGTAGGTGCGCTCTTATGGGGCGTAGGAATTACTTCAGCGGGTTTCTATGCAGCAACTCTGCCTTGGGTAAAAAATTCATCTTACGGTTTAGCGATTTTCTTTATTGGTGGATCAATCGTTTCAGCAACCTGGAATTTTTTTCGAGCAAGGGAAGTTTGACCAACTCCACCAGCAACAACACCTAAGTACGTCATGACAATTCCAGTAACAAGATACCAACTTACGTTTGCGCCTTTTGTGGGAAGAAGCAAGTCAAGCAATAAAGACCCGACGAGTTGCCCACCTACTGTGAACAGCGTAAAAGTTAGAACTCCTAAATGTTGCACAATCGTTGATGAAAAAGCTATGTAAAAAACGCCGAGACTTCCTCCCATATACATCCACATTGGATTGAGAGGCAGAGGCGTGTAGTGAGCGAAATGCGTTACTAATCCGATAAGAAAAACAATAATGAGAAAACAAACGCCAGTAACAAAATTTAAAAGCGCAGTTGTAAAACTATTCCCAGAGTATTCATTTATTTGTCCGTTATAAGCTCTTTGAATTCCAACAATAACTCCGACTAGAACTGCTAGAAAAACACCCAGTATCGGAAGGTTGTGTGCGTCGATTCGATCAAGCACCGATATGAGAACTGCGAAGATTGTCAGAATCGCTGCAATAACTCGACGTTTTGTTATGTGCTTCTTTCCGCCACCAGTCAGACCAACGCGATCGACTCCTAAAGATGCTGCTGCTTGCCCTGCTATCGCAGCAACAGAGAAAATTGCCACACCCATAAGTGGTACATACATAGTTTGTACTGCCACAAAAAGTGCACCCAAAGTGCCTGCGAAGATTCGATAAGAAGGAAGTTTGCCTTCTCTAACCGCAACGCGTAATTTCTGTAATCCTTGTTTTACTCCCGGCATAAAAATAGTTACAGCCAGTAGAACTATTAACCCCGAGCCAAATGAAACAATTGAAGCTTCTAAACCATTGTCTAGTTGTTGTGCGAGTTCGCCATTTGCTCGGGACTGGATTGAAATTAGAATTCCAGCTAGTGCTGCTAATAAGTCTAATCGCATTCTCTTATCTTACTTGCCTTCCAACACTGCAGTTGCAATTAGCCATTCTTCTTCCAATAAACTTTGGGCTTTTTCCGTTTCTTCAATTTCGCTAACGATTTCAATAAGTCGCTCTTGTGAGATTGCTGGTTGTTCTTGCTCGACGAGCAAAATTTGGAGCTTCTGTGAAGCTTTTTCAATCTGGCGGTCTAAGCGAGCGATATCTTTCTTTGCCTGACGTTCTTGCACGGCGTTAGAAACTTTCTTTTCTGTTGTTCCGATTTGTTGGTCCTGGTCCAGCATTACTGCGCGTTGTTCTAAATATTGATTGACACCTCGCGGGAGGTCACGTAATTGACCATCTCCTAATAGTCCAACAAAGCGATCGCATACGCGTTCTAAGAAGTACCTATCATGGGAAATAACAAGAATTGTTCCACTATAACTATCTAATAGATCTTCTAGTTCAGTAAGAGTTTCAATATCGAAATCATTTGTAGGCTCATCCAGTAAAAGTACGTTTGGGCTCTCCATGAGCAATCTCGTAAGTTGCAGACGCCGCTTTTCACCACCTGATAAGTCTCCAACTGGAGTCCATTGCGATTCTCGATTGAAGCCAAGCCTTTCGCACAACTGCGAGGCTGATAACTCTTTCCCGTTGCCTAACTCAATGTGATTGGCTACATCCTCCACGGCTTCAAGCACGCGCCATGTTGGATTTAATTCATCTAAATGCTGCGTGAGAAAAGCTGGTGCAACAGTAATTCCCGTTACTAGTTTCCCAGCTTTGGGTTTAATTTGACCGACCAAAGTTCGCATAAGAGTCGTCTTGCCTGCGCCATTAACTCCAACAATTCCTATTCGATCTCCTGGACCTACATTCCAGTAAACATCATCAAGAATTTCCTTATCGCCGGCAAATAGCTTGGCGTGATGAAGTTCATAAACAGTATTACCTAATCTATTACGTGCAAACTTTAGGAGTTCGGTTTTATCTCTTGGAGGAGGTTCTGATGAAATAAGCTCGTTTGCTGCGTCGACTCGAAATTTTGGTTTAACAGTTTGTGCTGGTGCACCACGACGTAACCAAGCTAATTCTTTACGAATTAATTGATTCCTTCTGCCTTCTACCGCCGATGCTTGTCTGGCACGTTCAGCTTTTGCTAAAACAAATGAGGAATATCCACCGTCGTACTCTTCTACTTTTCCATTAACAACTTCCCAGGTGCGCTCGGTCACTGCATCTAAAAACCATCGATCGTGAGTAATCACTGCAACTGCGAGCGTTTTCCGGGCATTCAAATGGTCCGACAACCAGGCAACTGCTTCAACATCTAAATGGTTGGTTGGTTCATCTAATAAAATTAAGTCTAAATCTTCAATGAGTAACTTTGCTAAACCAACTCTACGGCGCTCTCCGCCTGAAAGTTGTGAATATTGTCGGTCTAGTAGCTCGTCTGAATGTCCACCCAATAATCCGTCAAAGATTTCGCGTATCCCAGATTCACGAGCCCATTCATGTTTTAATTTTTCTCCAAGCACAACATCTCGAACGCTTTGATTTGGGTCAGCAATATCAACTTGAGAAAGTGCCCCAATGTGCGCGGAATTCGAAAGAGTGACTCTTCCTTGATCAGGAATTTCGAGTCCAGCCATAATTCGAAGGAGGGTACTTTTTCCTGCCCCGTTGCGCCCAACAATTCCAATTCGTTCACCCTCAGAAATTCCTAAGGAAACACCGTCAAGTAGTTGTTTAATATCGAAAGCCTTTGAGACGCTCTCCAGGTTGATTAAGTTGCGCGCCATGATGCGAGAACTTACCAATATGATTGCCCAATGTCGCATTGGATAGAAACCGCAGCATCATGGTTAGTCGCTCATAACTTACAGATCCCTTTATTTGCGCTCCTTATTTTTTTCGCCTTTGCTGAGGCAGCAGTTTTTGTTGGTTTTGTGCTCCCAGGTGAGACCTCTTTGCTTATCGGCGGGGTACTCGCTCATGAAAAAGTCTGGCCTCTTTGGCTATTTCTCATATGCGCAATTGTTGGGGCAATCGCCGGCGACTCTGTTGGCTATGAAGTTGGAAAACATTTTGGACCGAAAATTGAAGTCTCACGTTTGGGTCGTCTCGTAGGAGCAAAGCGCTGGGCTCTCGCTCAACACATCTTCGATAAATACCACGGTGGTGCAATTTTCTTTGGTCGCGCTCAAGCTTTACTTCGCGCATTAGTACCTGCGCTAGCCGGAATGAACAAGGTTCCTTATCGCACTTTTCTAAAATGGAATGCGGCTGGCGGAATAGTTTTTTCAACGGTTGTAGTTGTATTGGGATATGAATTTGCTAATCAATTAGCAAAGTTGGAAAAAGTGCTCAAATATTGGGCAATTGGATTCTTAACGGTTGTAATAATTCTTATTTTGATACTTAAGAATAAATTAGAGAAACGGTTTGAATCTAATTGATCTTTAAATTGGGTTTTTCAATAACGAATACACAAGCCCAATAAACCGAATAAGCCACAAAGATTCCACCATAAATATCGATAATAAAATGCTGGGCAAGAAAAACAGTTGCTGGAACTATCAAAATAAACCAAGCAATTAACGCCCAGGCGGTTCTAGCGATGCGTTTTCTTAATCTCCAAAGTGCCAATATGGAAACAACAGACCACGTCACGTGATTAGAGGGAAATCCATTGAGAGGCTGGTCGTTACCGTATACAACATGAACAAGAATCCATGAGAAAAAAGAGTCATCTGAAACTTGCGGACGTGGAACCTTGGTTTGAAAGAATAAGTAAGCAACGTCCAATGAGATCTGACCAAGAATGATTGCAAACCCATTCACGAGAAAGGCTTTGTAGTTACCAAATCTCAAACTGAGATACGGAACAACGAAGGCAGCAAGAATGTGGAATGAAAGGTAGGGGACAACAAATATTGGGATGACAGGAATCTTTTCATCAAGCCAGCCGCGCATAACCAATGGCGGATAAGAAGGGTCAATTTTGTTGAAGATTTCATATGTTAAAAATGCAATAACAATGCCGCTGTAAATGCCTGCTACGCCCCAACGTTGCTTAGTAATCATTATTCCTCCATCCTTCTTCTGGCATCAAAACTTAATTCTTGTAATCATTGAACTTAGGTGCGTCGTTGACAAGAGTTAGATGTAGTCGAATACTAGTATCGCCGAATCGAGTTCGGCGCTACCGAACGGGTGAAATTTTGATTGATTCAAAGACGAAACATGTTTTGCGAAGTAGTGAATGGTTTGCTGGCACTGATGAAGTTGCGCTTTCTCATCGCGTAGTTATGGCCGCAATTGGACTCGAAATCGAAGCTGATAATAGGCGCCCTATTATTGGAATTGCAGATTCATCTAGTGATTTGAATCCATGCAATTTACCCCTTCGTGACTTTATCGACGATATAAAAGCAGGAATCACTGAAGCTGGTGGGTTGCCGGTTGTTTTTCCAGTTATGAGCCTCGGCGAAGACATGATGAAACCATCTGCAATGCTGTATCGAAATTTGTTGTCTATGGAAATTGAAGAGTACTTACGTTCATACCCAATAGACGGCGTAGTGCTTATGGCAAATTGCGATAAAAGTGTGCCAGGTGCGCTTATGGGTGCAGCGAGTGCAAACTTGCCAGCAATTATGTTTACTGCTGGTGCAAGGCCCGCCCCTGTATATAAAGGTAGAAGAGTCGGCACCGGAACAGATTTATGGCGCATGTGGGCCGACTTACGCTCTGGCAAAATTTCAGAAAAAGAATGGCGTGAGTTTGAAAGTTGCCTTAATTGTGGGCTTGGATCTTGCAACACAATGGGTACGGCTTCATCTGTTGCGCTCATGGTTGAAACACTCGGTATGTCATTATCTGGCACTTCGACTATTCCAGCAAATAGCCCTGAGCGAAAAGTTGCAGCTCGCAATTCAGGAATTGAAATTGTGAAGATGGTTAAAAATCAAGTGTTGCCATCAGACGTCATGACACCAAAAGCATTTCGTAACGCCATTCGTGTATTGCATGCCTGTGGTGGTTCTACTAATGCTCTTATTCACCTTCTTGGAATTTCTGGGCGAATTGGCGGAGAAATAACGCTTGCCGAAGTTGCAACACTTGGTGTGAACATTCCAGTTCTTGCCGATGTTGAACCATCAGGTTCTGGATTAATTCAAGATTTTCATCAAGCAGGAGGCTTACCAGCACTTGCGTACGAACTTAAAGATTTGCTTGAGCTCGACACCATGTCACTAACCGGGAAAACGCTAGGTGAAAATCTTGTAAAACGAAATGAAAAAAATGGGTCAATTCGTTCTATTGATAATCCTTTATTTCCAACTGGTGCATTTTCAGTTGTAAAGGGAAATCTTGCAGTTAATGGAGCTGTAATAAAAGTTTCAGCAGCATCTCCCGAGTTACTCACCCACACTGGACCTGCAGTTGTATTCACGGGCTATGCAGATATGCGCACACGAATCGATGACCCAGATCTAAAAGTTACCAAAGACAGTGTTCTCGTTCTTGCTGGTTGCGGCGCGGTTGGAGTACCTGGATTACCCGAGTGGGGAATGATTCCCATTCCTCGAAAACTTGCCGAGCAAGGCGTAGTAGATATGGTGCGAGTAACTGATTCACGTATGAGTGGAACATCTTTCGGCACCTGCTTGCTCCATGTTTCTCCTGAGGCTGCTATTGGCGGAACGCTTGCACTGGTGCAGGATGGTGACATGATTGAACTCGACGTTCCTCGCGGAGCGCTCAATTTGAAGTTATCTGATTCAGAAATTGCCACTCGTAGGGCCAATTGGAAACCAATTCCAAGTGAACATCTTCGCGGATGGCCA
>Ga0209190_1001019_pt1 | contig 19975 bp, 25 predicted proteins | sample M_140205_XF_Meta_FD_187315 | JGI IMG/M metagenome (GOLD analysis project Ga0209190, IMG submission 187315) | Freshwater microbial communities from Lake Montjoie, Canada to study carbon cycling - M_140205_XF_MetaG (SPAdes) (version 2) | ecosystem: Environmental > Aquatic > Freshwater > Lake... | reverse complement strand
ATTGATAACAGATGCACAATCCAACCTTTTGAAATTAGTTTCATGGATCGCATGGGTTCATTTGGTTCATTTGCTTTTCAGCTTCGTGACACTGTGACAAACAACAATCAAAAATCGACATTCAAAAGATTGGCTGGTGGCCTTGGAGTTGATGCGACAAATTCTGCAGCTTACACATACGATTCAAAAGCAACGGGTGAACAAGTTTACAATGTTAATTTTGACAAGGTGCAACAGCTGACAACTAACTGGATGGATGACGCAAGTTCATTGTATTTTCAGGAATTGATTAGCAGTCCAGTGACATATTTGAAAACTGAAGATGGGACTTATGTTGCAGTAATTGTGACGGATTCATCAAGCGTTGAACAAAGGCAGATTGATAAAAGACTGATAAAATATACAGTGAATGTAAGATTCGCAAATTCTGACAACATAAATATATAAATGGAAAATTCAACACAAATTCAGTTCATTGAAACATACGGACAAGAAGGACCGATTGGAATTATTGATGTTGATACGGCTGTTCAATTTCCTATCAACTTTGCTGTTGGTGACATCAAGGACCCGTTTGCAAAGAAAGGTGTGAAGTCATATAAGTTTTCTATTGTCGGAAGCAAAGAAACGAATCAACTGTTGAATCATTATTATGACATCAACATTGTTGACGGAACTTACAACAACAATCTAAAGCAAAAGGTGGCAATCCTTCGCAACGGTGTTATCATCTTGGATAATGCTTATATGCAATTATTGAGCATTAAGAAACAAACACACGATGTTTATTCTGATCAGCAAGTCATTTATGAAATTGAAGTTGGTGATGATGTGACTTCATTCTTTACAAAGATTACAAACAAATATCTTGATGATTTAGATTTCCAAGATATGAATCACACATACGAAGCGGCTGAAGTTATTGCTTCATTTCCAAATTCAGCAATACGGGACAATGTTCTTTTGACTGGCGGCTACAAATATGTTTTGGCTTGGACAGACTTGGCAAAGTACCAACTTGAAGAATGCAGACCAGCCATTTCAGTCTACGAATATTGGAATCGCATTCATCAAAATGCTGGCTATCAATGGGAGTGGAAAAATTTTGATAGTGACCAAATTAGAATGGACAAACTTTGGATTCCGTACAATGGTGATGTTCCAAAAATATCGGACCAATTGGTCAATCTTGTTGCAGCTGACAATGACAACACTTTGGTTTTTGTCACATCTGGTTCCGATCCAAGAGAAATTCCAAGGCAATCATTTATCATTGATAATGAAGTTCAAGATTTCGCCAATGCTTATGATCCAGTGACTGGAATCTATACTTCAGCAATTTACACTGGCGGTTCAGCTTTTGATGTTACATTCCAAATTGATTATGAATTGTCATTGAACAATCCAACAGCATCAACAATCTATTTAACAAATCCGGGAATTGGTGCATCAACTCAAAATATGAGATATTGCGGTTCACTTGATATGTTCAACAATACAGCCGCGGCCGCTGGATTGCCAAGGTCAGCATTTGCTTCAAGTGCAAACACAATATTTTTAGATGAATATTTTTACACTTCAGTTGCTGCACCATATACTTTGCCAAGTGGTAACACCGTTGTTGCAAGTGGAACAATTCAAACTGCAACTTTGCCAATAACAAATGTATTGTTCAATGATGATTTGGTGACAAGAATTGCGTTAAAAAGAACAGATTCAGGTGTTGAATTTATGGTGAATCCATTAGCTGGTCCAGTTGTTCTTGTTGTTCCGACATTGACATTGTATAATATTAAGATGATTATTGTTCCAAGGGTTGACGCTTATGGTTATAATGCTGAAGTCATAATGAATGACTTTGTACCAAGAAAAATCAAGCAATCTGATTTCATCAAGTCAATCGTGAATATGTACAATCTTGTTATTGTTCCAGATGCAACAAATGACAGAAGAATAATTTATCAAACAAGGGATGACTATTATGATGGCGGAATTGAAAAGGACTGGACTAATAAAATAGCAACAGACAAAGGTTCTGACATTTCATTTATAAGCAATACAAATTCAAAAAAAATTACGCTTTCATATAAGCCAGACACCGATGTTGTGAACAAAGATTATTTGGATGAAACAAAAGAAGTTTATGGACAGCTTGAATATGAATTGCAAAATGAAAACATCAAAGGTCTTGAAATGAAAGAAATCATTTTCAGTCCAACACCGATTGACAATACATCATTTGGAACTTATGCACCAATGTATGCTGGTAAATTTCCAAAATGCAATATAAGAATCTTGATTGATGGCGGTGAACAACCAACGGGATTGGCTGGTGCAATGACTTACGATATAATTGACTACAACATTGGATCACTTGAATATGGTGTTTTCGGCATTGATACCTATCCAATGCTCACGCATCAAGACAATCCAAACACACCGTTGTTTGATATTAACTTTGGATTGTGTGATAAGTATTATCACGATTTCACATCGGTAACAAACAACAATCTTTATTCAATGTTTTGGCGTCGGACCATTGGTCAAGTTGACAATGGCAAACTGTTCACGGCATATTTTTATTTGAACGAATATGACATTTCAATACTGAAATTGAGTGACAAAATATTTGTGAAAGATACGTGGTACAACATAAATTCATTGCAATACGATCCCAATTCATTCGGGCCAACAAAGGTTGTTTTGATGACCATTGATGATGAACTTGCGATTGACATAATTAAGCCAAGGCCCGGACTTCCATTGTCAGGAACATTGACAGTTGCTGTTTTATCTGAATTGATTTACAGCGGATTAAATTGGAACTATGGTGACAGTTCCGTTGTGATAAGGGGAACAGGAAACATTGTAGCTGGTGACATCAAGAATGTTATTGTTGTTGGAAACAACAGAATAGTTGACAGTTCAGATACGATTTACACTGAAAATCTTGTTGCTGAAAACATCCTTCTTGATGGCAAAAGTTTGTCGAAGTCAGTTGACACTGTTCAAACAACCAACGCAACAGCAACAACATTGACGCAGTTCGACATTGATGATGACACAATGATTTATTTATCTGGAACGGCCAACGGTTATGCCGATGACTTCAGTGCTGGTGCTGGTGCTTTTTATCTTGCAGTTTTCAGGAAAACGGGCGGTGTGATCACGCAAGTTGGAGCTTCAACAATAAACTTGAAAGAGGACTTTGCAAACCCACCAGTTGTGGCGGTCAATACGGATGGCACAAATATTTTTGTCATTGTCACTGGACTAATGGCTACAACAATAAACTGGACAAATACTTATGAATATAGTATTGGTTAATTATAATATATAACAATGGCTGAAGAAACAGACGATATAAGTATAAAGGTTGCGATTGATACGGCGGATGCTGACAAAAGCATCAAGGAAATAAAGCAATCACTTAAGGACCTTAAGAACGTCAAAGCTGGTGACAAGCTATTTGATGACGCACAGAAAGCAGCTGTAAAATACAAAGAGAAACTTGATGACATCAAAGATGCTGCTGGTGCAGCTGCTGGTTCTGGTGTTGAAAAGTTGACCAGTTCAATGAACTTGTTGAAGGATGGATTTGTGAATGCTGATCCGGGAAAGTTGGGAATTGCAATGAAAGGGTTAGGTGCTGCAATGAAAGCCATTCCTATCTTTTTGATTATTGAAGGAATAAAATATTTAGTTGAAAATTTCGAAAAGCTTGCAAGTAGTGGCGGAATAGTTGGCAAAGCATTTTCATTCATTGGCGAACTTGTGGGTGCAATAATTCAATCTTTTAAAGACTTATCTGATTCATTAGGCCTTACCAGTTTTGCTGCTGAAGATAATGCAGAAAGGACAATTGCAGCAGCAAAGGCAATTGAAGCTGCGGTGACGGGTAAATATGATGCTGAAATCAGAATGGCAAAGGCGGCTGGGAAGGAAACAATTGACATGGAAATCAAGAAGCAAGAAGCTGTCATTCAATCATTACAACTTCAACAAAAGGCCCTTGAAGTTTTAGCAAAAGCAAATCCTAATGGAGCAACAATAAAACAAATGGAAGCGTTTCAAGCACTTGCCGTTCTTGTCAGATCTGCACAGTTTGAAATTGATATTATCAAAACAACAGCTGAAACAAAAGCAAATGCAGATGCCAAGAAATTTGGCGAAGAAAGAGTAAAGATTGCAGAAGATAATGCAAAGAAATTAAGGGATTTGGAAGCTGCCAATATTGATGAAATGTATTTGCAAAAAAGAACGCAGATATTGAATCAATATGCTGATGAAGCTACAAAATATAAAGGACAAACAGCAATACTTGTTCAGTTAGCTATCCAAAGAGATAAGCAAATCAAGGCATTGAATGAACAGAAATACGCTGATCAAGAAGCTGGCCTTCAAACATTCACAATGAAAAGTGGTGCAATTGAACAAAAAGGAATTGATGCAAGCAATGCTAAACAAGTTGAAGCTACAAAAGCGTATGGTTTAAATTTGACATTGCAAGAAGAACTGACATCATTAAGTGTTAAGAAAAGAATTGAAGCAATCAATTCGCTTGCAGCATCAACACAAACATTGTTGACAGCAATAAGCGACTACAATCAATCAAAAGCAAATGAAGCTGTCAAGGTAAATGAACAAGCATTGCAAACGCAATTGAGTGATTTGGATGCTGCCCGTGAAGCTGAATTGAACAAAGAAGGTTTGACCGCGGATCAAAAGGTTGCAATTGAAAACAAATACAAGCAACAAAAATATGAACTTGAACTTCAGGAATACAACAACAACACCAAAATAAAAAAGAAAGCATTCGAGCAAGATAAAAAAATGAAGATTGCACAGGCAATCATTTCAACAATCACTGGAGCAATTGCCGCTGTCACTGGAATGATCAGTGCAATACCGGGACCAGTCGGAATCATCTTGGGTGTTGTTGCTGGTTTGGCTGTCACTGCTGCTGGTGTTTTGCAAGTTGCTAAAATTCAGAATACAACCTTTGATGCTGGAACACCGCCTTCGCCACCAACTTTGACAATGCCATCAGCATCATCAGTTGCAGACAGTTCAGCATCGGCAACACCAAGCTTTGACTTGTTTAAGAAAGACACGAATCAAAACGGTGCAAACAATAACGCATCAAGTGGAACTTCAAATCAGCCAACGGTTGTGAAAGCTTACGTTGTGTCCCAAGAAATAACCGACCAACAGACTGCAAATAGTTATTCAAATTCAATGGGTTCATTGTAATATATAAAAGATGATAAACATTTCATACATAAGATTGCTAAATGCGTTTGAATCTTTTTCAAATGCACATCTTCAAATCAAAAGATTTGCAAGTGATTTCCCTGAACAAGTGCCGAATTTTGGAACGGAAAAAGAAAACTATCCAATTTTATTTGTGTCACCAAACAACACGATATTTGATGAAAATGCAAATCAATTCACAGTTGATGTTTATTGCTTTGATATAATTGAAAAGGACCGTATCAACATCAACACAATTTTGTCAGATACAAACACGATTCTGAATGATGTTTATAGGTGGTTTAAAGATGGCGAAATCTTCGGCATTGATGTAATTACTGACACGCCAACGTGTACACCATTGAACAATGGATTGTTGGACTACACAGCTGGCTGGCAAATGTCAATCACTTTTGTTGTTGACACTTATGGCATTTGTGAAATACCATTCAACGAATCACCAGTTGTGATCACTGAAGTTTGTGACATTATTTATTCGCAATATCTGACTTGTGAAACACTTGCAGATTGTCCAGTGATTATTGACATACAAGCATTGCTTCCAACGCAAGACCAAAAGGATGCAATGGACAATGCCAACGGACCAGATTCAACAAATCCATTTGCAACAATGGCTGACGTTGGTGGCGGTGGAACATTGAACTTGCAGCAAGTGACTGACAACGGAAACACAACAGACAATGACATTCAGTTTGATGCTGGTGTTGGTGTGTTGTTGGATAACGGATCACGATTGAGAGAAGGAACAATTGATGCTGGCTTTGGTGGAACGAAAGGGATTGCACAGATTTGTGCTGTTGGTTATGAATTGAAATGGGAAGCTGGTCGGCAATATGTTATGGATGGGAACGGTGTTTTGATACGTCATTCATTGAACAACTTCACAACTGTTCCAAGTGCAACAGATGATTCAACTAAGGGTTACTATGTTGGAAGTTTATGGACACTGGACAATGGTATAAGTTACATTTGCACAGATTCAACAATCGGTGCGGCTGTTTGGATTTTATACGATGCAAATCCGCAAGTCAATTCTGACTGGAATGCTGTCAGTGGTGTTGAAGAAATTCTGAACAAGCCAACAATTCCATCCGCACAAATCAACAGTGACTGGAACGCGGTGAGTGGACTTGCTGAAATATTAAACAAACCAAGCATTCCAGCTGCACAGATTCAATCTGATTGGACACAAAGCAACAATGCTCTTTTAGATTTCATCAAAAACAAACCAACTATTCCAGCTGCTCAAGTCAATTCAGATTGGAACGCTGTGAGTGGATTGGCTCAAATATTAAACAAGCCGACCATTCCAGCTGCACAGATTCAGTCAGATTGGAATCAAACAAATATTGCTTTATTAGATTTCATCAAAAACAAGCCAACAATTCCAAGCGGAACGGTTACATCTGTTGCAACAGCTGGATTGATTTCAGGCGGTCCAATAACAGCAAGCGGAACAATAACAACTTCAATGAACACAAACAAGCTTGTTGGAAGATTTACAGCAAGCAGTGGAGTGATGGAAGAAATAACCATTGGAAGCGGATTGACGTTAACGGGTGCTGGAACATTAAACAATACAGCGACACCAACACCGTTGGGATATTATGGAGCATTTCAAGATATAACAAATCAAACAGCCGCTGTAATTAACACAGGTTATCCAATGCGTTTGGGTGTCACTGATTTATCAAATCAAGTGACAGTTGTCAGCAATTCAAGAATAACAATTGCAAACACTGGAATCTACAACATACAATGGTCTGGACAATTTACGAATCCAACATCAGCGGAACACGATGTGACTGTTTGGCTACGAAAGAACGGTGTTGATGTTCCCGGTTCTGCTGGTATTGTTTTAGTCCCACCAAAACATGGAAGTTCTGACGGTCACACTTTGCCATCGTGGAATTTTCTTCTTGATGTTGTTGGCGGTGATTATTATGAATTTGTTTGGTCAACTGTCAATACATCTGTTTATTTATCTTTTACACCAGCTGGAAGTCCACCACCTTCAACAGCATCTGTTGTGTTGACAGTTACGCAACAAAGCGGAATCATGGCTGGAACGGGAATGACAGCTTTGAATGGTTTGACGGGATCAGTTCAAACATTTGTAGATGACACGAATGTCACAATCACTTCTTCAGGAACAAGTCACACTTTGGGTTGGTCGGGTACACTTGCGGACAGTCGAATTGCTTCAGCATCTAAATGGAACAATGCTGGTGAGTGGGTTGGACTTACGGCTGCCGTAATAAGTCCAGCAGATTCAACAGCTTATTTGATGCCATTCGTTCCAGCATTAGCCCCAGCAACTGGAACATCTGGGAGGGAATGGAAATTCACAAAAAGTGGAACTGTTCAGAATGTAAATTTGGCATCCTTTCAATCTGCAAATGGTTCATCCGAAAATGTCACTGTTTATTTAAGAAATACAACAACGGCAACTGATTATCTTTGTGGAACTTTCACAATGGATGGCGGTGTAAATTCAAATACTTTTGCAAATTTTTCTGTCAGCATTGCAATCAATACAACAGACAAATGGTCAATAAAAATTTTAACACCAGCTTGGGTGACAAATCCAACAGTGGTGTATTTTGCAGTAAATATTTTTAACAAATCATAAAATGGAAAACATATACACATACAAAAAACAAGGTGATGGCCGTGATTCGTGGAAGGTAGAAACACCAGAAGGCGAAATCTTTATGGTTTACGAAGACCCGACAAAGGTTGAAACGCTTGAAGAAAAAGCCATTCGATTGTCGAGTGAATTGAATGAAATTATATACCAACTTAAAAAATAACTTTTTTTATGACACGATTTTTAGATTATTTAGATGTACCTTTATTGCATTGTATTGCCATTTCAATTACTTTTACGGATGCTGAAAGTGGCTTAAAAATATTTTCTTTACTGTTGGCTATTGGCTATACTGTTTGGAAATGGATCACTGAATATAAAAACAAGAAAAAATGAAAAACTACTACAAACCAACACCAAGAAAGTGGCGAAAAATCGGTGATGCAATTTTGTTGACAACTGCAACACTTTCAACATTGATGATGACATCACCATTCAGCGATCATACTATTGCAATCACTGTCTGGCTTTTATCCGTTGTCGGTGTTGTTGGAAAAGTATTGACCAACTTTTTCAAAGATGAAAGTATCTGATTATGTCTGGACACAAAAGTATATGCACCAGTATGGCAATGCTGTTGTTGTTGCCATTAAAAAACGGATTCGACAAGACAACTTGATTGACACTGGTGACTTGTTAAATTCGATTAATTACGATTTGAAAATGACTTCAAATAGTTTTCAAGTTATTTTCAAAATGGGTGATGGCAATTTCAAATATGGTTCTGGTCTGCCATCCGAATATGGAGTTTACCAAGATCAAGGAACAATATATATTGAACCGCACTACTTTTTCACTGCTCCTATTCCGGGGTTAACAAAAAAAGTATTTTCAGAGAAACTAAAACTGGCAATGAAAAAAGACATTGCCAAAGTAATGAAACAACAACTAAAAGGAAAATGAATCCATTCGCATCAATAGGCAAATACCTTGTAAAGCAAAAAGAAGATAAAGCACTTGCTTTTCTTTGCAGTGATAAAATTGGACAAAAAGTGTCCAAAGATGACATTGAAATAATTGACAAAAATCACTATGCTTCAATTGATCCAAACAAATCTTTTTACTATTATGATGGACCGCTTGATGACAAAACAAGGGCATTCTGTGCTACCTTATTGCTTCAGGGGAAATTCTATTCACAAAAAGAAATTGACTATCTGTCAAGCCGTTTGGGTTACAATGTCGACTTGTATATGGGTTCATACAACTGCCGCCATCAATGGAAGCGTGCAAGAATAAAAGGTAAAATTCAAGATGGCACACTTGATGAAAATTTGCTTGCAACAAATTCAGATGCAAACAAAGCCATCAAAGAACAGCCAGCAAATTTAAGGGGTTAATCAAGCTTTAGGTCTTTCATCATTGAAAGTTGATTGAACACAAATATCAGTTTCAATTCGGTCACTTGGTCAAATGTGAGTGAGTGCGTTTGTGCGAAGTGGTAAATGATGCGTTCCCAGTTCCATTTGATTACGGCTTTTTCTTTTCTGACAGCTTCAAAATCTTCAGCGGTCAATGGCTCTGGTGCTTCTTCTTCTTCTTGTTCCGTGATCGGTTCTTCAAATAGGTTTTCAAAGCCATCAATGAATTTCTTTTTAAATGTCAAATATGCCTGAATGATTCCAAACACTTCAGTGATTTTGACATCCATAAATTCATTGGCCCTTTCAGCTTCATTGTATGTTCTGGGTTCAATTACATTGTGATTCCATTCATTCAGTCGGTTTTGCCTGTAAAGGATAGCACAGATTTCTGGAAGCTTCAGCAAATAGTTGATATTGAACAAGGATTCCAAGTCAATAAATTCACCAAGCGTGATCGTGTTCAATTCTTTGAAGTGATAAGACAAAACACTTCGTGAAAAATTTAACGAAGGTTGGACCTTCAGCCAATCCATTTCTTCAAAAAGTTCTTGGAGTTTGTCCGTATCAACATCATTCCAAAGGTCATCTTCAATAGATGTGTTTGTAAGAATAAAAAGCTGGTCCATTTTGAAAGACAACAAAGAATGAAAGTCATCTTCTTCAACACTTTTTAATTGAATGAACTGATCAACAGTGATTTCGTTCCAGCTATTTATTAAGATCATTCCCTTTCAGTTTTGTCACAATGTCTTTCAGAATCAAGTTCACATACGGCAAAATCACATCGGCCGTTATCTTTGCCCGGAACAGTTCCGCTTTGCTTTTGATGTGCGAATCATCGTAGTGGACCATTCTGTCCAGTGCTAAATTTTTATAAATAACAGCCAGCATTTCGCCCATATATTTTTGATTGTCTTGCTTGATGTATTTTTCAATCTTTGCCAGATCACGAACTGAAAGCTTATATTCAGGACCAGTGTAAGCGGTGTAAATAATGCCATCAACTTCAATGGTTGGTTTGAAAACACTGCATTCCCAATCTTCATCTGTGAATGTTTTTGTAAGGTCAATAAATTCATTGGGTGTGATGATGTCAATTTCTTCATCACTCAAACCAAGCACAGCAAAAACACGAAGATAACGGTCAAAAATATCTTGGTCATCACCATTGAGAATGACACAAAGCTGTTCAAATTCAGCCACAGTGATTTCATTGATGGCATTGTTCATTGTTCTTTTGTTTCCAGAAATTTCAATTTGTATCATTTTTTAAAAAGTTTAAAGGGTTTGTTATAATATATAATAAATGAATTTACCAAAGTACAAAATAACTATTGATGAAGCTTACGGTGATGGCGAAGATTTGGGTATTTCTCAAATTGCTTTTACCGCAACACCAGCAATAAAGGTCAAAGGTATGGCTTTTTCTTCAAACGAAAAAAGATATTTTGCGGACCATATAAAAATGCGTATTGCTGCTCCAGCTTTGATTCCGATGGAAATTTACCGTTGTGATGAAGATGGCGAATATTTTGCTGAATTTACGGAAGCGGAAATTGAAAGATTGACGTCAAAGTTTATGGCAAACCTTACCAACAGCGGTAAGTTCAATCTTGAACACAAAGAAGGTGACGTTGCTCCAGCTTACATTTTAGAAGCTTGGATTGTGAATGATCCAATAGCGGACAAGGCAAAAAGTACATTCAACATTGATGTTCCAAAAGGAACATTGATGATTGTCAGCCAAGTGACTGACTTAGATTATTACAATCAACTTGTTGCCAATGGCCAAGTTGGTTTTTCTATTGAAGGATTCCTTGGTTTAAAATTATCAGAACAAATAAACAAACATAAAAATAAATATACAATGGAAGGAAAACCAACGTCACTACCTGAAGGAACAAAGTTCGAAGTGGATGGCATCAAATACATCGTTAAAGATGGAAAAGTAATGACTGAAGCTTTGGAAGAAGCGGTTGTTGCAGATACAACAGAAGCACAAATGGCACTACCATTGGATGAAATTCCAGCTGAAGAAATGCCAATTGAAGAAATGGCAGTTGAACCAGTTGCTGTTCCAGTTGCTGAAGTTCCAGTTGTTTCGGCTCCAGCTGCAATGCCAACTGAAGAAGAAATTCTTGCAATCATTCAGCCGAAGCTTGATGAAATTTACAAGATGATTGCAGACTTGAAAGCGGAACACGCTGGAATGATGATGCCTGAAGTTGAAGTTGAACTGACAAAAACAAAGATGTCTATTCACGATAGATTCAGCGAAGTGATGAAGCTGTCAAAAGAAAATTAAAAAAACTTTAAATAAATTATAATATATTAATAACGAAATAAACAAAAATAAAAATGGCAAGAAAATTAAAATTCGACATTACAATTGATGCAAACGCATTGTTATGTCCAAACCCAAATGAGTTCTATTCAAAGGCATATATCTCTGAAGATATTGTTGGAAATTACAGAACCTTAGCTGGTATAAAATACAAAACAAAAATTGCAAACGTATTATTTGACAGCTTATTACAAGCATCAACTTGTACTTGGTCAGCAACAGATTCAACGCTTGATGCGATTGACATTGATGTTTGTCCATTATCTGCAATGGCTCAAATTTGTCGCTTCGACATTGAACAATCATTTGTTTCAGCTTGGATGGCAAAAGGTGCTTCTGCTCCATTTGATGTGAATGCTTTTATGTCATACTATTGGGATGAAATGTCCAAAACAATTGGTGCTGAAATCGAAACAATTCGTTGGCAAGGTGACACCGCTGGTTCAACTGGTACTTATTTAGATGAGTGCAACGGTTACGAAGTTCAACTTTGTGCTGATCCAGCAGTTGTTCAAATCGCATCAACTTCAGTTAATGCTTCAAATGTTATTGCACAAATGAACTTAGTTTATTCAGCATTGACACCAGCATTGCAAGGAAAAAGAAACCAATTACGTTGGTATGTTAGTTCAAATGTTTTCGCTGCATTCTTGCAAGCAACATACAACTATTCAAACGCAAACATTCCTTCAATAGAAGGCGGTTTTGTTGCGACTTGGTTAGGTATCAAAATTGTTTGTGCTGAAGGTGCTTCAAACAACACAATGGTGTTAACACACCGTGACAACATGATCTACGCTTTTGATGGCGATAACGATTCCAAAGTATTGAAATCTGTGAACTTAGAAGATACAGTTGCAGAGCCAATCCTTAGAACACGAGTTGACTTGAAAATGGGATTCTTTTATACAAACCCTTCTGAAATAGTTTTCTATTCTGCTGGTCCTTGTTCATAAGATGAGAGATTAAAACAATTTTAAAGGGGCGGATGAAATGTCCGCCTTTTTTTTAAACAATATAAAAACAAAAACAAATGGCTTGTAACGAAATTGAAAGTATTATAAAAAGTTGCGACAACAACACTGGCGGCATTTATTCCGCTTATATTGGTGATATGGATGACATCGCAACAATTGTAGAAGACCAAGCAACTTGGTCAATCACAACAATGACATTGGCACCATTAACTCCAGCGTTATCTTTTTACTTCAAAAGAAATACTTCAAACTACACAGATGAAGTTGCTTCTGATTTAGTTGCTGGAAGTTCTTTTGCAACATCAACAATCAACTTGGTTTTTCACCGCAGAGATGCTGACAAATCCAAAGCAATCAAAATTCTTGGCGAAGGTCAAAGATACTTATACGTTGTGATCGGTGACGCAAACGGTTTATTCTGGTACTTCCCATATATGCAGTTGACTGCAAACACTGGTGGTTCTGGAACTGCTCGTGCAGACGGATCAAATTACAATGTGACGCTTGTTGGTCAGAATGAATTTACCGCTTACACAATGAGTGCGATTTTAGCTGCTTCTTTATTAGTTGCTACTTCATAAGTTTAATGGGTTTAAACTTGAAAGGCCAGACCGTAAATGGTTTGGCTTTTTTTAATTAATAAAACGAATGATTTACATCATAAGAAATACAACCAACCAAGTGGTTTTGACATTGACTGAAAGCGTGACAATACCAAACCCGTTTTTTATTTTTTCTTTTCAGCCATTAGCGACATTAAATGAGTACCAACCATTGATTTATTTTACTACCTTAGACCTTTCAAACTATTGCAACAGATACAACTTGTTTGAAATTGTTGAAGATGATGGCGGTTCAACAAACGGTGGGAATGACATTCCACTATATTTGAAACCCGGTCAATATCAATACAAAGTTTATCAGTCAACAACGGATTCACTTGATCCAAATGATTTTGGTTCATTGCTTGAAGAAGGTAAAATGGTGGTTGGTGATTTAACGCAACCAGATCAAGACACAGGTGTCACAGAAATATACAGATAAAATGAAAATATTCGGAAAAACATTTTTTGAAAAACAAAACACAACAGAAGTTGTGAATGTGAATGATGGCAAAATGTCCTTTTCAACTCCATTCTTTAGAATTGGTAAGGGTGATCTTGGCAAGCCATTCATTAGTAGTTGGTACACTATCAGCGGAATAGTTCAATTTGGAAATGAAAATTTATATCCGCAAATCCTTGATCAAATGTACTACACCAGTCCGATGCATTCGGGGTGTCTTGAATTTATTTCAAGGGCAGCAATTGGTGGCGGTTTTGAATATACAATCCCACCAGTAACAGGTGTTGAAAAAGTTGATTTGTACACATTTGAAAAGAAAAACAAATGGAAGAAAATATTCCGTTATTTGCCAATTGACTTCTTGATTCACAAACGTGTATGTTTTCTAATCAGAAAAGATGTGAATGGCAAATTCGTATCAATGACAAAACTGAATCCAGCTACCATTCGAAACAACCAAGCGGTTGATAAATTCATTTATTGTTTTGACTGGTCAAGAAGAACGGGTTTGATTGAATACAATAAATACACACCAAACGGAAGGGATTTGGAATCTATTTGGGTATATCAAGCTGAAACAGTCGGACAAGACACTTACCCATTGCCTTCATATATATCGGTTTTGAATGATGTATTTCTTGATGGCGAAATTTCCTATTTGCAAAAAAGCAACATTCAAAATTCTATCTGGCCTTCGTTATCAATTAGAGTTCCAAAGATGTTTGAATCAGATGCTGAAAGAGAATCCTTCAAGCAAGGATTGATTGACAATTCTGGTGCTTCAGGTGCTGGCAAAATTATCATAATGCAAGGTCAAGGATTTGACAACACACCAGAGGTGACATCAATTCCAACAAATCAAAATGACAAATTATTTGATTCGACCATTGAAAACATCTTGAACAAAATTTGTTTTGCTCACGGGATTAACCCATCAATTATGGGTATTAAAGTTGCTGGCGGAATGGGAAATTCTGAAGAATTACAAATGTCATATTCTATTTTTGAAAAAAATGTGATTATGCCGTTGCGTGATGAACTGACTGACATTTACGATGAATTGCTTGATATTGCTGGCGTGAAAAATTCAATACAAATCAATGACTTCCAAATTATTGAAAAGTCAATTGTTCCCGGTCAAGAAAAAGCAATGCAAGAAGAACAAGAATTGAGTGCTGAAACACCTGAAGAAGAACAGTTGATGACAAACCCAGCAATCAAAAATATGACGGGCCGCCATCAACAACAGCTGTTGCGAATCATTCGCCAATACGGTCAAGGGAAATTAAACAAGAAACAAGCTTCCGTTTTGTTAAGAACTGGCTTGGGATTGAAAGAAGAAGATATTAACTTAATGCTCCAATAAACATGGCAACAGTAATCTATTTTGTTACAGAAAACTATTTGAAAGTGAACACACCAATCACTGCAAACGTGAACATCACCGAGGTGCTTCCATTGGTAAAAGGTGCTGCCGATATGTGGACACAGCCAACATTGGGAACATATTTTTACAATGATTTGCTTGTAAAATATAACGCACAGACATTGAATCCAGACGAAGAAACACTTGTTGCATTGATGCAGCCATCCATTGCTTGGCGGGCCGCTGCAGATGCTGTGATTGAATTATCTTTTCAATTAAAAAACAAAGGAATCCAAACGCAATCTGGTGACAATTCAGCAGCTGCAGAATCAAAGATGGTCCAGTTTATGAATCGACATTATGCACAAAAAGCGGAATTTTACGAATTGAAAATGTTTGAATATTTAGTGAAAAATCGTGCTTTATACCCTGAATTTACATCACAGCTGAATAACAATTCAACGTGTTTGAATTACTGCTGTTCCGGGCAAAACAAGTTCAATTCACAAATCCTTTTTTCTTAGTGAACATATCGGAACACATAACATACAATGAAGCAACAGTTTCACCAACAGCCATCCGTTTTGGAATTGAAAACACACCAACAGAACACCAGCTTTTTTCAATGCGTATTGTTGCAAATGCTTGTTTTGAACCATTGCGGAAATGGTATGGTAAGCCAATCCGTATTGGATCATTCTTCAGATGCACATTGCTGAATAAAAAGGTTGGCGGAAGTTTGACCAGTCAGCATTGCAAGGGTGAAGCGATTGACCTGACCGCTGGAAGCAAAGAAGAAAACAAAAAGTTGTTTGATTGGTGCAAGGCGAATCTTGTTTTTGATCAGTTGATCTGGGAATACGGAAATACGAGTGGACCAGACTGGGTTCACATATCTTTTCGCCAAGGGCAAAACAGAAATATGGTTGTGAAGATTAAGTAAAAAAGCTAACAACAACTGCCGTGAAGTTGCCCCATTAGGGAATCTGTTAATTCAGATACTTGCTTTGATACTAATATAGAAAGCACAAATATAAAATAAAAATATGAAATTACAGCAACAACTTGAAAAGCTTGCAAACCTTGAAGATGTCAGCATCAACATGGAAGCAACGCACAACGGTGAACGCATTAAGGACATCTACTGTGAACACCTACCAACAGCAATAAAGGGCCACGAATTGGCTTTGCTTGTTGTGAAAAACCCATTTGCAAAGATAATTATTCAGATAGCAATCGTATTATTGACTGCAATTGGGAAGCGTTTTTGCGAAGAAGAAGAAGAAGAAAAACCTATTTTTTAAACTTAGAATCTCTCTAAATAAGACCTGCACCGCAATCGTGGTGTGGGTTTTCTTGCTTTTGGCTTATTTAGAATGAATATAAATAACAAATAAATGTTGCAAGTGTCAAACAATGAACTACATTTGTACAACAAAATTAAACAAGCAAAATAATTAAACAATGGCAACAGAACTAAAAGGAATAAGAATTGAGATTCAAACAATCAAATTCTTAAAAAAACAAGCAAACCTTGAAGGAAGGACCTTCAGCGGAATAGTAAACAAAATACTTAAAGACTATCAAAATGAAAAGAATAAAAATTAGAAGCACAGTTCAGCCAGATCACAGATTCATTTCTTACTCGGCTTGGATGAAATACATTAAGAATAGAAATAACAAAGCACTAACTAAAACAATAAAATAAAATGAACTACGACAACTATAAACTTGCAACACCGCCAGACTTTGACAATGAAACAGATTACGAATATTGTGATCATTGTGACAATCAGTTTGAATCAGATGAACTTAACAATGTACTGATTGACTTGGTCCCGTTCACATTATGTAATGACTGTAAAAATATAGCTGAAAATTTAAACCCTAAAAACCCTAAAACAATGAAAACTGCAAAAGAACGCTTTGAACAAATGAAATTCTTAATTGACAACAATATGATTCCTGAAGGATGCGAAGTCCGTCTATGGATTAATAACTGCACAAAAAATGAAATTCTTAACCTTAGTGCTGAACTTGGAATTCCTTCCGACAAAAGAAGTTTTAATGATTCACGTTTGTTCCTGCTGGTTGAATTTGATAATCACGAAATCACTCTTTGGGAATAATGACAAAGATAGCCAAGCCAGACAAGAACACCTTGGTTCACGATTGCTGGATGAAAGGAATGCGAGCAGAAACAGCCGCACAATACCTTCAATTGTCATACAAGTATGTGAAAATTCGATACGCTGATTTTATATACTTTGCTGAAAAATTAAAGGGCAACAACAAAGAAGAACGAATCATTCAGATTCGAGCCATTGAAAGGGAACTGTTTCAACTTATTGAAAAGAACCCAAAGGACAAAAAAATTAATGATTTAGCTTACACTTACCGAACATTTTTAATATAAATTTAAACCCAAAAAAACCCAAAAAACAAATGGAAAAACAATTAACACACTGGAAAAAATTACAGAATCCGCTTTATCTCGGATCGTATGACTTCCAACCAAACGAAGAAAGAACAGTGACAGTCAAAGATGTCAAACGTGAAATGGTCAAAGGACAAGAAGGAACTGAAGAACATACCATTGTTCACTTTGTTGAAAATTACAAGCCAATGATTATGAACGCAACAAACAGCAAGATGCTCACCAACCTGTCTGGATCACCTTACGTTGAAAAATGGATTGGCACATCATTCAAATTAGTAGTGGTAAAAATCAAAGCATTTGGCGAATTTATTGATGCTTTGCGGATCAAGTCGGAAAAAGTTACTAAATTGCTCCCGGAACTGGTGCTTGATAGTGCCAACTTTGTCAAGGTAAAAGAAGCAATCAAGTCTGGAAAATTCACAATCGAACAAGTGGAATCAAAATATAAACTATCAACTGAAGTAAAGGAGGCAATCAATGAATAAGAAATTCAAAATCAGATGCTCACAGATTGGACAAATAATGTCCAACGCTAAAACAAAAGGTGATCTGTCAGCTGGGTGCAAAACATATCTTGAAAATTGGTATGCCAATGACAACGAAGAAATTCATTCAAAATACTTCGACAAGGGCAAAATGGTCGAAAACGAATGTATTGACTTGATGGCTTCAGTCCTTGACAAAGGACTGGCCTACAAGAATGATGAACATCTTGAAGATGACTATTTCACTGGAACGTGTGACGTTCTGCTTGATGACTGCATTGTTGATGTCAAATGTGTTTGGGGCCGTAAAGGACTTCATGCAGCTTGCAACGGACTGGACAAAGACTATGAACTTCAGTTGCGTGGCTATATGCACTTATACGGCAAACCAAAGGCAATCCTTTTTTATGGCCTTTTAGACACTCCAGAGGACTGCAACTATGGAAATGAAGTAATCTATTCAGATATGCCAATTGATGAACGCTGGGTGGCTTATAACGTGGAATCTGATTCAGAAGTGATTCAGGCAATCATTGACAAGGTTCTGAAATGTCGGGAATATCTTCATGAATACGATTTGAAAATCAAAAGTAAGTTAGGAAAAATAAATTAAAAACAAAAACAAAAATGAAAATTACAGGCAAAATCAAAATGATCGGCGAAACTGAACAAGTGTCCGACAAATTCAAAAAACGTGAACTGGTAGTGACTACCTATGACAATCCAACTTATCCGCAACAGATTTCAATGCAATGCACAAATGACAAAGTTGTGATGCTTGACAATCTTTCTGTTGGTCAAGAAGTGTCTATTGAAGCAAATTTGCGTGGCCGTGAGTGGACCAGTCCAACTGGACAAATCAAATACTTCAACACAATCGAAGTATGGAAGCTTGATGTGATCGGTGATCCTATCAAACCAGCTGCAACAGTTCCAGATGATGATTTGCCATTTTAAAATTTATTTGCTAAATTTGTAAGATAAATTTTCTTTTTAGTGTTATTGATCAGAATAACAACGCCATAGTACAGCAATGTACCTTACGTTAAAGTCCCCTTATGTGCTGATCCACATCTGGGGCTTTTCGTTTTTAATCCAACTACTTATGAAAATGCCATTCGGGAAATACAAAGATAAAAACATCACAGACATCGATACATCGTATCTGAACTGGCTGCTGAATAACACAACGAAATTGGACTACTACCTTAAAAAGTACATTCAAAACCACCTTGAAAGTCTTGAAAATTCTTTTGTTGATGTTAATGCCGAAGCAATCAAAAAGATATATTATCAACTTTCAAAGAAATATCATCCCGACATGGGCGGATCAAACGAAGCAATGAAGGCAATTAACGAATTTTACAACCTACTAAAAAAATGACATTCCAATACTACCCATCCGACATAAAGCAATCAATTCCCATTGGGAACATTGAACTGGACACATTCCTGAAGGTCATCAAAAACCCAAAGCCAGAAACAAAACAGCTATTTGAACAGATTCTAATTGCACACGAAAACAATGATCTGAAGCTGAAAGGTGAACTGAAAACAAAATTATACTATTTTACACCTTGCGTGTCCGTCAAAGGCAACAGAAAGTATGACAACATTCAATCATTTACTGGCCTTCTTGTTTTGGACTTTGACAAGCTTGGCATCGACTATGCCATTGAGTTCAAGCAATATCTTTTTGATACCTATTCTTTTATCATTGCTTCGTGGTTGTCAGCTTCAAAGCATGGTGTCCGGGCATTGGTGTCAATACCTAAATGCACAACCGTTGGTGAATTTAAAGAATACTACAACGGAATCGAAAACCTTTTGCAAGATTACAAAGGATTTGACAAAGCCGTTAAAAATTGTATATTGCCCTTATTTTTGTCCTATGATGAAAACATTTTGTGCCGTAAAAAATACAGCACATTTTCAAAACGTATCGTGCCAGTCATTCAGCCAGTGATCAAGCAATACATTATCACTGACAAAACAAACAACATCAAAGCA
>Ga0209190_1001018_pt1 | contig 19975 bp, 45 predicted proteins | sample M_140205_XF_Meta_FD_187315 | JGI IMG/M metagenome (GOLD analysis project Ga0209190, IMG submission 187315) | Freshwater microbial communities from Lake Montjoie, Canada to study carbon cycling - M_140205_XF_MetaG (SPAdes) (version 2) | ecosystem: Environmental > Aquatic > Freshwater > Lake... | reverse complement strand
CTTCCAAAGAAGATTTAATTTATTAATTTTTAATATTTTAAGTATTTTTATTTTGTAAAAATATTTAAATCGTTTATTTAAAAAATTTTAATGTAAATGAACATTCATTTGCATCAAAAAAAGCAATTATCAGTAATGGATTTTCTTCATATAAATAAAAATAAAGCTGTGTATTTTCATTTTTATTATAAATTTCTGAAAATAAAAATGATAAATTGGAAGCTATATGTTGACGTATTATATCTTGATGTATTTTTTCACTATAACTTAAAAAATTGTCGTATTCATTCCATAATATTTCCTCACCAATTGCCATTGCCATACAACTTCCATTGATAATGTCATTTACAACTTTTTTAAATTCTGAAAGTATTGTAAAATAATCTTTTTCAATAAAAGATGGTTTTGAAATACTTATATTATTATAAGGTAAAAAATCCATTTAAAAACTTTAAACCCATCAGGGAATTCCGAAGAATTTTTAACTTAATTTACATTCTTAATACTGCTCGTGGATAAAATTTGATTGTATAATAGATATCATTAAGTGTATTCATTTTATTTTTTCTATGATATAAAAAAGAATTAATCCAATCATATATCATCATTGTTACTGCTAAATAACCTAAAATAAATATCATAAAATAAACTAAACTTAATTTCATTCTTTTTAAAGAAACTTCGTTTAACCCCGTGGGGAACTCCTAAGAGTTTTTTAAAATAAAATTTAAATTTTAAATTTTATACGGATTTGATAAAATTTTTATTTTTTTTTTAAGACTAGATATTTGATTTGTCATAAATATTATTTTGATTTTGAGGTCAGTATTTTCATTTAAAAGAAAAATTTTATCTCGTTGATTTTCCATTAAAATCTTAAATTAATCATTTTAATTTTTATCGAAATAAAATTAATTGTTTAGAGCAATGTTAGATAATTCATCGGCACGTTGATTATTTTCACGATAAACATGTGTAAAAGTAATATTGTCAAATTGTGCTGATAATTCTTTTGCTTTTAAATGTAATATTTTTAATGCTGGTGCTTTTACTTTATATTTACCATTCATTTGTTTTATTACCAATAAACTATCTCCGTTTACTGCTAATTCTTTGATACCATTTTCTAATGCTAATTCAAGTCCAATAATTAATCCGGTATATTCTGAAACATTATTTGTTATATTTTTACCAACAAATAAAGTTCTTGAATATAATTCTAAATTACCTTGATATATTACTGCTCCAGCACCTGCATCACCTGGATTACCTTTACTACAACCATCAAAAAATAAATTAAATTTATCCATTCTTTATTCTTTTATTTAAAAAATGTATTTAAATTTTTTATTTAAAAAATGTATTTAAATTATTTTCAATAACTATATTAGCCATAATAACTGATGTCATATTATTATTATAATTAATAGAGTAATTTTCATTAGGTAAATCATCAAGGTTACATCTAAATTTTGCATAAACAATAATTGCAACAGCTTCTTTCCATTTTTCAAAAGTTAAAAATTCTTTATTCATTTAAACTATATATTATTTTTTCTTTAAATAAAATTCTTTAAAAGTTTGTTTTATAAAAACAAACATTGGGCCGACATAAAAAAAGCACAAGCGTCACTTTGTTCCTTTTAACCCTTTTAGGGAACACCGAAGTATAAAAGTGTTTTTAAATCGCTTGCGCTTTAATCAGTTATTTCTGTAAATTTCCAATCACTAAAATTTTCAGTTAATGTTTCACAAATACTTTTTTTTTGATTTACTGAAAACATCCAACCTTTTCTAGTTGCTATCCATTTACCACCAAGATCTTTTATAAAAGATTTAAATCGTTCATTAAAAGTAAATTTTATTAAAATACAATTATTACAATAATTTTCAACAGACCATTCAGTATCTTTTTTTCTGAAGGCGAGTTCTTTTAAAATAAGTTCTGCTTTTTCATTACAGCTTTTAAGATCAATTTGGATTTGAGTCATTTGGGTATTAAATTTTTCAATCAGTTCTTCCATTCGGTCCATAATGTAAATTTGCGCTTAAAAAAAGTTATTTTAACTTATAATTGCCGAAGCAATTTTAAGTTAAAGTTAAAGTTAAAATTTAATTTAATCGTATATATTTTCAACAAGATATTCACACATTTCATTAAGTTTAAGAAATTTTATTCCATTTGTTTCTATTGCTTGTTGAAATGAATTATATATATTTTTATTTTTAGAAAATCTTAAATAAAATATAGAATTATATATATTATGCCAATTTTTTTGATAAATATCTCTCATAAAATTTTCATTTAAACAAATATCAACAAAAAAACTAATGTTTTTTAAAAAAATAAAAATAGAAATTATATTTTCAAGAACTTCATCATTGGATTTATTGAAAAAATAAGTTACTGGATTTTGAAACCTGGTTAAATCAGTATTCATATCTCTTTACCGCTTTGCTTTTTATAACCCCGAAGGGAACCCGAAGGTTTTTGTTTTTTTTTTGTTTTTTTGTTTTATTTTATTCTTCCTCGCTCTCAAGTTCCTCGACTTCTTCGACCGGAGCAACTACTTTCTTGCCCTTGCTCTTGCGAACAACTGGTGCAGGTGTAGGAACATCTTCATCTTCAGATTCAGGTTCAGGTTTCTTGGATTTTTTCTTGGTAGAACTGGAACCTTCAGGCTGACTTTTCTTCTTGATTGCCTCAAGAAACTTGTCCGCGTCGGTGATGTGCTTGTAGCAGAACCAGCAATCGCCTTTGTCCTCGGTCCCAGACAACTGGCAAGGACTGCCGTCTGTCTTGAACCCAGAGCAAATGTGCTTATCAGCAACTTTCTTCTCCTTTTTTACCTTGCCACCACGACCCTTGTCCTCATCAGAACCCTCGCCCTGAATATGGCGCCAGACACGGTCCATTATCTCCTTCTTGGTGCCACCAATCTTGAGCTTGTGGTCGCGACAATACTGATTCAGAATCCCAGTGGTGCAGTTGCGAAGATCCTCGATAGTTTCTGCAGTAGCAGGGTCTTCGAGTTTGTCAGCCTTGAGAACTTTTTTTGCCTTGGTAGTATCTTCGGCAGACAGAGGAACGTTGAAAAGATGCTTGAACATCGTTTCAATGCACCCAATGATAAGGTCCTGAATTTCTTCTTTCATTTCAGGATCAAGCTCGTGCTCGGTGATGAAAGAATCAATGCGGGTTTCAATGCTGGAAGCCATTAAAATTGTTTGAAAGTTTTGAAGGTTTTGAAGGTTTTTATTCACTTTAATTTTTCCCGAAGGAAATTTTAAAGTTTTTTATTTTTGTAAAAAAAAAGTTTTAGTTTTTTTGAGTTAATTCATCTAAAATTAATGAATCGTGAATTTTACACCATTCATCATATTCACGAAAAAGTTTAAGCTGGTCTGTATGTATTCTCCATAGATTAAAAAAAAACCGTTGATACATTTTTGTGCTTATAAAACGTTTAAATTGAATGATTTGAAGATTTTTAGTTTTGTAAAAAATTTTTTTAATTTTCAAATTTTCTTTTTTTAAAATCTTTTAAAAATTGAATATCAGTTATATTTTCAACAAATTTATCTTTACGAAAATATTCAATAATTGGTAAAAACATAAAATAAGCTTTAATTATAAATTCTAATTTTTCATATGGATCATTGATATTTAATGATTCTTCCAATAAATTTTTAATTATTTTTATTTTATCTAAAAAAAATGGTTCACTTTCCCAATCAAGTGTTCTTAAATAATATTGATTAGTTTTATCAATATCAATAAAAAATAAAGTTAAACATTCTTTAAATTTTTCAGGTAAAACTGTAATTTTATAAAAATTAATAAGACGATGAAGATGTTTTAATTTAGAATAATTTTCAGAAATTGTTTCCCATTCTTTATTTGGGTCATCTTCTTTAATTTTTAAATTTGAAATTAACTCATCTAATCCTTCATCAAATTTTTTGGAATCAACAACACAGTTTTTTAAAAGATTTATAAGGTCGTCCATCGTTATAAGTTATTTAATTTTATTTTTTAAGTTTTTTATTTTTGTAAAAAAAATTATTTTTTTCTTTTATCAGTATCCATATGACTAGCACCACTATCAATTTCTATACTATTAAAATCCCATTTTTGTTTGGCACATCTTTTAGTTTTAACTGAATGGCAACAAGGACAAAGAACTTGCAAATTACTAAGCTCATTTGTTCCATTTTGAGTAACTTCTATGATATGGTCAATTTCTTTACCAGACTCGTCAAATAAACCACCATTACATTTCCATAAAGGGCATATATAATCTTTACAACCTGGTGCTGAAAATTGTGGGTGATTTGCACAAACCATTCGGTTTAAAAGTTCATTACGTATACTTAAAGTTATTTTACGACGTTTTTTTTCCATTCAATACTTTATTTTAACCCCAAGGGGAAAAAGTAAAAAACTTTAACTAATCAAAATTTTATTTTGATTCTCTTTACGTCATTAAAAATGATACCAAGGTATCATTTTTAATTTTTTTCCTAAAAGTTTTTTTTAATGTTTTATTGAATTATTTTTGTTCTTTTTCTTTTGTAACAAATAATATTACCATCAATAATTTGAATCTGTGATTTATCAATATTTTCTTGCATTAATTCTAATTCCATTTTATTATGTTTGTCAATTAAAAATATCATTTCAGTATAAGTTATACCAGGTTTCCATTTATTAAATGCCGACATGACTTTATCTTCGTTGCTTTTAATTTAAACCCAGCGGGAAACTCCAAGGAGTTTTTTTTTAATGGAACGATTTTATCGTTCTTTAAATTTAAATTATTCTTTTTTAATACATAATTCAATAAGAAGTCCTTGAAGTGGTTTATAATTTGTATAAAGTAGACAGTGTTCACAAGCATATTGTTCTACTGTTCCACCAAGATTTTCTCCATAATCAATTAAAAAATCAGCAAATTCTTGAAGACACCAATAATATTTACTATTTAAAACAAGTTCTTTTAATTTATCACCAAATTTATGATTTTTAATAGATAAAAAATAATCTTCACATTCATCCTCAGTTATAAAATCTTGGTCCGCTTCAAATACCATTTTTATAACTGAATCAATTGATAAATCAAGTTGTTTAAAAATTTTATAAAAGGAATAATTTTTCACTTTTATATAATTTTTACATATTTTAGAAACTGTGCGCAATATAGCAGCAGATTTAACACTAAGTATTTTATTTAAAGGCAGTAAAATTTGTGTATTTTCCATAACGTTTTAACTTTTAACCCATTTGAAAAACTCCAAGGAGTTTTTTAAGAAAATTTAAATTGAACCGGTGGTTGAACTGGTAAAGTTGGTAATTGAACCAAAGGTTGAACTGGGAAATTTCCAAAAGATGGAACTTGTGTAATTTTTTTATCTTTGATTTCTTTGTAAGCAAAATGTTTCATCATAATTTTATTGAGTTCATTTGTTTTTTGTTCAACAGCAATCATTTTATCATTTATAACACTCAAACGGTAAATCATATTATCATTTTTTTCACTTAAAAGTATTCTATTTGTTTCAATTTTTAAATCAAGCGCTGTTAGCTGTTCTCCAATTTTAATTACCATTGCATTTTTTAATTTTAAGTCTTCATTAAGTTTAGTTAAATCTTTATTAGTATTATCACAAAAATCTGCTAACATTTCTTGCGTTATTTGAATACCGCGATACATTTTTATTTAATTAACTTTTAATACTTTAAATAAACTAACTTAAATTAACCCTTTTGGGGAATACCAAAGTATTTTTTAATTTAATTAATTTAATCTATTTCATTAAATGAAATTCTGGATGGATGATAAAGATATTTCATTAAATCTTCTTTAAGAGGTTCTATATTTTCTTTAATGTGATCGTAATCAATTCTAAATACATATTCGTGATTAAATAAATGTGTTTTTGTAAAATACACTTTTTCAACATCTGTGTCATACCACCAAGGATATTTAAGATGTATAAGTATACGATTAGCTACTTGTGAATTTTTAATTATTTTATTAATATCATCAATGTTTAATTTATGAATATCTTTTGGTTCTATTAATTTACAAAAAACTTTTTTTCTTGAAAATAAATGTAAGTCAACACAATATTCCATACAAGCAGACCAATCATAATCATTGAGTTTGATTTTACACTGGGGGCAATAAAGTATATCTTCCGTGCTAAAAGAATTATGCCATTGATCACCCACAATATTAGCACATAAACATTTTTTACAAAATTTACAACCACATGTAGACATAATACAATTACTTTTATTTTCACAAATAATACATGGACGAGGGGTATGAGACCAACAAATAGCATTAATACTTTTATTGCGACATCGTTTACCATTTAAACAGATTTCTTGACACCTTAACATTTTTAACCCACTTGGGGAATACCGAAGTATTTTTTAATTTAAAACTTTTTATGGATAAATAAAACTTTCATCGGAAATTTCTTTATTGTAATTTAAACTAACTGTCCCAATTAAAACATTAGGGTCAAGTTCAGTATAAAATTTATCATACCAAAGGTCATTTGTTGCAATTTTCCAACCATTAGACATAGTTATTATCATTTCCATTCCACAACAACCTTTCATAAAAGTATTTTTTGGACCATTTTTATAAATAATACACTTATTGTAACCACCATTCATTTTAACAAAAAACTCAATTGTCGATGTCATCTTTAAATAAAGAAATGAAGTGAACTTTATTTAAACCCCTAAGGGAACACCTAAGTGTTTTTTTTGTTTAAAAGAAGTTCACTTCGTTCCTTTATTTAAAACTCGAAAGCACAAGAATTTTTCCAGATGCTTTTCTTATTTTTTCTGCTTCTGACATTCTTTTGTGATTTTCTTCACGTATTTTTGTTATTTCTGCATCTGTAAGATTTGGATAAAACATTTTAAAATGCTCTTTGTTTAAACCTCATGGGGAAACCCTAAGGTTTTTTGTTTTGTAAAATTAAATTTCAAAAGAAAGTTTAGATGGATGGAAAAAGTATTCAGTAAGTCCACGGATTACGAGATCATTCTTAATTCTTGCTGTTCGAAGTTTGTATTTTCTGTAGCATCTTAAAATAATTTTACTACGGTCATAATATATTATATGCTTTTTATCATAATTAAATTTAACAATTGTAATAATATTTGTTATACTTAACACATAACGCATTAAATCATTTTTATTATTAAAATAAATAAAATTATCATACCATTTTATTTTATAATAATTATTATCTATACAAAAAATATGATAAAAATCTTTAGTATTTAAAATACCTAAAAAATGTGGTCCTAGATTATTTGTTATAAAATCAATACTATCACTTAAACATTTATAAAGAGTCATTAAGCGTTAGCACTTTTTAACCCTTTCGGGACGGACCTAGGTCCATTTTAAAGTAACGCTTGCGCTTTTATTTTTTTTAAATTTTAAAAGTAAGTCTTGATGGATGAAAAAAGTATTCAGTAAGACCACGGATTACGAGGTCATTACGTATTCTTGCCGTTCTTATCCGATACTTTCGGTACTCCCTTTGAATAATGTGAGCACATCTTTTTTCATAACAATAACAAATTAAAACACTAGAATTTTTATAAATTTTTATTTTATAAATGATATCTTTAAATAAATGTTTTATTAATTCCTGTTTGGTATATAATTTTACACCTTTATAAATTAATAGATAACACCTGTCATATTTTATAATAAAAACATTTTTATCTGTAGTTATTTCTAAAACATTTGAGAACCGATTTATTGTTATATAACCAAGTACTTTATTCAAACAATTTATGAGAGTCATTAAATTTATTTTAAACCCCGAAGGGGACACCTAAGTGTTTTTTGTTTTGTAAAAAAAATCTTTATTTTTTTATAATGTCGTCATCTTGAAGTATAAATCCGTATACTTCAAAAAAACCATTAAATATTTTTTCTCTTATTTCATAATTATCAGATATACCACAGTTTAAGTATTCTATTAATTTTCGTTTTGATTTTTGATTAGTGCACATAGTAGTAAAATATTCACCTGTAGCATCTACCCAACCATCAATCCATCCATTAAACTTCTGTTTCAATAATTCTTCCATTGTTTTGTTTTAACCCCGAAGGGTAAGCCGAAGCTTTTTTTATTTTTTTTAAATTTCAAAAGTAAATCTTGATGGATGATACCATAGTTCAGTAAGTCCACGGATTACGAGGTCATTACGTATTCTTGCTGTTCGAAGTTTGTATTTTCTGTAGGATCTTAAAATAACATCAATACATTTAAAATAAATTAATTTCTTACCAACATATATGCACATTATATTTAGAGTTAATAAAACCAGCATTAATTCATTTTTATTTAATAAATTTTTACTACTATTGTAATGCATAGCATATAAATTATAATAAGAATCGTATCTAATAGTAAATTTTAAATTACATATTTGAACAATTACGCTTAATTCATTTTTTACATTAAGTGCTTTATTCAGAGCACTAAAAGGACTTAACATTTTTGTTTTAACCCATTTCAGGGACCCCAAAGGATTTTTTTAACATTCAAAACTAAGTCTTGATGGATGATACCATCGTGCCGCAAGTCCACTAAGTACTAACTCATTTCTGATTTTGGCAGTTCGAAGTTTGTATTTTCTATACATCCTTTGAATAATATCAATACCTTTATAATAATAAAATGTTCTTTTATAAGAATATAAATAAGTAAATATTGTTTGTATATTAAAATTTAATAAATATACCAGAAGTTCATCTTTATTAAATACTAATTCATTTTTATCTGATACTAATCCATTAGTTAAATTAAATATATTATAATATTTATCATGTCTAATATAAATTATTGAATTTACTTCAAGACTAACACAATTATATTTTTCTATAATATTAACTGCTTTAACTAATGCAGAAAACGGTGTATCCATTTTAAATTTTTTAAACTTTTTAAACTTTTTATAGGTCTTACAATCATCCAAAGATGATTTGCCTACAATTTTTTAACCGTATCGTGCTCGCATTGCCATATAATTATTACCACAATCTTCCATCATTGCAGTTGCTGCCGCTGCTGGACCTTGTGTTGCCAATATAACTGCCATCTTGGTATTTGCTTCATTCATACCAACTGCTTTAGCGTAATTTTCACCACGTATTTTGTCAGCATTAATATCACCAGTAGGAGTAAAAGTTTTTTGAATTGTATCTACAAGTGCATCAGTTATATTTTTATCAGTAATTTTTAAAGCCATCTAATTAAATTTAAAATAAGTTTACTTTGTTTCTTTCTTTAAACCCTTTTGGGAAACTCCAAAGAGTTATTACTAAGAATTTTTTTTTTGTAAAAAAGTTATCTTTTATCGATACATTCCCATTCAGGAAATTTTTCTAAAAGTTGAAAAAATATTTCTTGGTGAAAATCTTTTTCTGCTACCCAACCTAATAAATATTTATCCCAATAAAGTGAAACACATAATTTTCTTATATATTCTGCAAAATCTTTGTTGTAATGGTATTTAATTATTACAAGATTATCTTTGAATTCTATACTCCAAATATGGTCTGGATGTCTACAATTTAAAACTGGTTCAACTGGATTATTTTTTTTAAAATTTTCATCAAATTTTTTATTTAACTCAATAAGTTGAATTTTTAATGAATTAATTGCTTGTAATTTATCATAATCCATTTGAGTAGGCATTTAAATTTTTGTTCCTTTATTTAAACCCCGTAGGGAATGCCAAAGCATTTTTGATTTAAAAAAATTTCTTTTAAATTTTTAAACGTTTTTTGGGAGGAAGAATGTTAAATTTAGAATTCTCTATAATAATTATTTCCATCATATCATTTAAATTTTGTTTTATATTATCCAAATGTTGCGTTAGTTTACCATTAGATTCCATTTTAATTCTATCTACATTTAGTTGAATTTCCGAAAGTTGTTCAAACCATAAATTATTTTGTAAAAGTATTGACGACGCCATTAAAGGAACAAGAATCTTTATTTAAACCCCGTAGGGAATGCCGAAGCATTTTTAATTTTAATTTTAATTTAAAAGTAAAACCATTTTGCATCTGAATCTGAGCAATAATAATACTGTTTTTCTATCAGCATTTTTATTTTATCACGCCCATTTTCATTACAGTGGAGATAATCAATAAATTCAATATTATCGCATATTGACCATTGGTTTTCTCTGATAGTTTTACATAGAGCATCGGAAATATTTAGTTTAGCGTTTTGGGTAGTCTGTGTAATAAAAGTTTTAGAATGATTAATAAAGAAAAACATCTTTTAAAATAACACTTTTTATTTTTAACCAGACTTATACTGACCGAAGTCAGATGCTGTTTTTTTTTAAAATTAAATTTTCTTTAAATACTTTTTAGATATTCTTCAAATAAATCACCAAACTGTTCATTTATCATTTTTAGCTGTGCTTCAAACATCATTTTTCTACATTTAGCAACGACGTCTTCAATAACAATTTCTGACGCAACAGGTTCTGGTTCTATATAATATCTATCAACAAGATATTTAATATAAGCTTTAGTCAAAAAACAAACAATATGGCGACTATTGCCCTCACCAAATGACTTACTAGTTATAAGTCCAGTATTAGAAAAAGTGTGAATACGATGACGCTGAGATATACTAAGTATTTCTGGAAAATAAATTTTTGTATCAACAATTTCATTAGAATTTATAATTTTATACATTTCTTCATCAAAATTTTCTTTGTTGGTAAAAATATTTGGCATCATACTTTCGAATTCACCTGGAATCATTTGAATGACACGAGACATTTTAACTTTTCTTTAAACGTTTTTCTTTAAACCCCTCAGGGAATCCCTAAGGATTTTTATTTTGTAAAAAAAAAATTTCATTTATTTTTTTGCCATTTGCAAATAAATGATTCAAGAAGGTCTCCATTCATTGTATCTTTGAGTTCATCTGGTAATTTAATGGAATTTTTTATTTCATCTAGTTCTATGTATTTTAATGTAATGTTGTTAAAAGTTAATTTCTTGCATTTTAATTTAAGTATCTTAACTGCTCGTTGAGGACCTTTTCCAATAATAAAAACTTTTGAAATAGGTATATTAAAATGCCTACATATACCGGAACTGAGGTCATAAATTGTAAGTAATCCAATATCACCTTCCTGTTTATATTTTTGATAAATCATTGAATAAATTTGTTGAAAATTTAAATTGGAATAATCATTTAAATTTATTTGATTAATTACTGTTTTTAATAAAGTTTTTCTACGAGAATGACCTAACGCTTCTTCAAAAATTGTTTCCATAACGCTTCGCTCTTAAACCCTTTCGGGATGGACCTAGGTCCATTTTAAAGCAAAATTTCATTTAGTGTCTGTCACATTCAGAATGTTGGCAATTCCAACACCAGTAAATTGGATCCATATTTTCACGAGCAAATTCTTCTTCATCTTCTTCTTCTTTTTTTATTTCTAACCAATTACGCTTAAAGTCAACTTTTAGTTTCCACAAATTAAAATAAAATCTAGATAATTTACACATAACGCTTCGCTCTTCACTTTTAAACCCTTTCGGGAATCCCAAAGGATTTTTAATTAAAAAGTATTTCACTACTTTTACTTTTTTAGTAAGTAGACATTGTAAATTTCATACAGATAAGGAGGAGGAAATAAACTCATCAATCTAACAAGATGCTCTTCAGTGTGGAAATCTGAAAATTCATCAAGTTCTTTTTCAGTAAATCCTTTTGAAAATTTATTAATAGTTTCGTTGGTATAAATCATAGAGAACTTGTCAAGAAACTTTGCGCTCATTTTAAGGTAACCCTTTCGGGAAACTCCGAAGAGTTATTTTTTTAAAAAACTTTTTATTCAATAAATTTAGGATTTTTTTTTATTAATTCCCAACTATTAGTACGACAATATCTACGTAGTTGCATAGCAGTCATTACTACAACACGCTTAAGAATGTTTTCTCTATCAGGATAACCAATTGTTTTATCAATTATCATCTGAAAAATATCTGCTTTGTTCATTGGAACATATCTTTTAATTGGATAAGCATAAACTATTTTAACAGGACCATTATCATAATCTATTTTAAGTTTATTCATTAACGCAAGATACAAACCTTCTGGTAATTCAGCAGAATGCTCAAACAAATATTTTTGAGTTTCAACCATTATTGTGAGAGCTTTTTTCTTTAAACCCCTCAGGGAATCCCTAAGGGTTTTATTTTTGTAAAAAATTTTTTTTTTAAAAGTTTAAATTTTGTTTATTTTTAATACGTTGCATTCCTCTTGGCATCCAACTAGAATTATTTGGTGCAAAATTTATATCTTTTTTTAATTTTTTCCATTCAATACTTTCTTGAAATTTTAAAATAATACCAACTCTATGTTTTACTGATTGGGTACCATTTCCTGATACATAAGGTCCATTTTGTTTCCAATCAGATTCTCTATCAGTTTCACCAATTACTTCATATATATCAACCGTTGGGTCTTTTTCATCCACAATAAATAAAATTTTATCATTTTCTTTTATTTTATTTCTTGCATCTTTATCCCAAATTGCTTTTTTTTTTAATTGAATATCAATTTTAAAACGTGCATAATCTTCTTTAGGTACTTTTCTATTTATACGTATCATATAAAACTCATTAGACATAGTTGCTTTTCTTTAAACCCCTCAGGGAATCCCTAAGGATTTTATTTTTAAAAGTTTAAATGAATGTATAAATTAAAACTTCATTAAGTTGTGATTTACGACTTTCATTTAAAAGAATAATTGGTTTACAATTTATAGTTTTCCACATAGTATCCCACATAAGTTTTAAATTAGTATCGTTATTTAAAACTTCTCTAATAGAATTAACTTTTTTATCATTTAACGTGCTGTATTTAACAATTTCTGTTTTTACCATAAACTCAATCTGATCTTCAATACTTAATACTGATAAATTAAGATAATAGTGACGTGCTTTTATTAATATAAAGTTAGTTAAACCCCAATCAAAAGCATCAGATTTAATTTTTTTAGATATCTCTTGACGACAAGTTGGACAAGAACAAATATTTGATTTACATACCCATTCATTAATACAAACTTCACAGTATTTGTGCCCACAATCAAGTTTAATATAGTTACATACATCATCAAGACATATTCCACAAGTATCTGGTGGAGTGTGTAACCAACAAAGAGTATCTTTACAAAATTTTTTACACTGTTTACCTGCAAGTGTTATTCCTGTGCAACGAACCATCTTGAAAAGAACAAAGATAAAAATTAAACCCCGAAGGGAACGCCAAAGCGTTTTTGTTTAATGGAACGATTTCATCGTTCTTTTAATTTTTTAATCTAACTCCTCAAAAGATGAAACTGAAGAATCCGATTCACTAGATTCATCGGATTCTGAACTGCTGGAATTTATATCCAGATTCTTCCAGATAAGATCAATCCAGTCATCTTTGTGAAGCTTGTCAGTTTTCTTGGTAACATACTTCTTCTTCTTGATAAATTCCTTGAGTTCGGCAACAGTAAACTTTTTGAGATCTGATTTCTTAGTAACTTCAGAAATCTTGAGTTTCTTGGATACCTTTTCAGTTTTTTCAGCTTTTTTAGAAGCTTTTGTGCTAACTTTCAGTGCGTTGAGTTGCTTTTCAAGTTTGGCGATGATTGAAGCGGTCGACATTTTAAACGTTTTTTCTTTAAACCCCTCGGGGAACACCGAAGTGTTTTGTTTTTGTAAAAAAATAAATTTTAAATTTTAATTTGTTCGAGTTCTTTAATAAAATTTGTGGTTTTTGATTTATAACAACGTATTATTGCTTTTAGATATTGTTCCTTTGTAGTAACTGCCATAGCAAGAAACATTAATTGGTTATTTAATAATTTTTTTTCTTTATCATCGTTACAAGTAATTAAAATTACTTGATCAGCAATGTGCTTAAGTTCAGTCATAAAATCCATTAAAATTACGTTTTAAACCCTTTCGGGAACACCGAAGTGTTTTTTTGTAAATTTTTTAGTTTATTCTCATACAAACAGAGCAATGTGGTTCACCAACACAGTATTTACAGAACCAACACTGGTTTTCTTTGGATACTGGTTCATTTTTCGTGAAAATCCATTCAGATTTTTGATAATCAAAATGCATAGTGTGTCCAATAAGAGGTGCGGGTGGGGGAACATTGGGAATCGCCATTGAAATAATTTCGTTTTTTGTTTAAACCCCTCAGGGAACGCCTAAGCATTTTGTTTTTGTAAAATTAATCAATATAATGATTTTCATCTCTAAAAATTTCTTCCTGTGTACGAGTTTCTACATAGAAATGTTCATAAAAAAGGTCGGAATATTCTTCATTGTTTCTGATAATTCCACAATTCCAGCGCCATATTTTAAAATATTTTTCAATAAGTTCCATTGAAATAGAGGACAATTTATTTAAACCCCGTGGGGAACGCCTAAGCGTTTTTTAAAATTTATTTAATTTGAATCAGCTTTCATCTGGTCAAGTAACTCAGACCAAACATCTTCGAGTATTACCTTCTTTGCTGAGCGAATTTCAGCACTACGTTTACCAGCAGCAACACGCTTGGGATTCTTGATTTTAACTTCAATAACCTGGACTGGTTCCTGAATAGCAACCAGTTCAAGGTATTTTGCTTCAATAACTTTAAGACGGGTAATTTCCTGAGCAAGCATTATGATAGTGGATTCCATTGAATGTGAGGGCTTTAAGCTTTTATTTAAACCCCTTGGGGAACACCGAAGTGTTTTTTTTTTGTAAAAATTTACTTAGTCTGAATCAGCTTTCATCTGGTCAAGAAACTCAGAATATTGAGACGACATTCCTGAAGTTCCCACTCAACTGCGTTATCAAGCGCAAAATTCATTTCATCAATAAATTCTTCATAAATTGATAAAATGTATTTAACATTTTCTAACTTACGATGCTGATAGCAACAAGTTAAATTCTTACGAGCATAGTTGCGGCACGGACGCTCATTACCCTTGATAACCTGACAAGCCTGGCAAACCATTGGAAACTGAGAGCTTTTTATTTAAACCCCTGAGGGAACGCCTAAGCGTTTTTGTTTGGTAAATTTTAATCGGAATCGCTATCGGAGTCGGAATCGCTGTCAGAATCAGAATCGCTGTCAGAATCGCTGTCACTTTCATCTGAACTACTATCGTCTTTCTTTTTCTTAGCTGGTTTCTTCTTGGCTGGTTTCTTCTTGGCAACTGGTTTCTTCTTGGCAGCTGGCTTCTTGGCTGGTTTTTTTGCAGCTTTTTTAGCAGCTTCTTCTTTCTTTGCACTCACTTTCAGTGCCTTGAGTTGTTTTTCCATATTTGCGATGATGGAGGCAGTTGAAGGCATTTGACTGAAGAAAATTTAGCTTTTTTTGTTTAAACCCTTTCGGGAATGCCGAAGCATTTTTATTTTGTAAAATTAATCAGTTTCTTCCCACGCCAACTGAGCGCTTTCAAGTAGTTCATCGTAAAATTCCTTGTGTGCCTGTTTCTTTGTTGCGCGAATTTCAGCACTTCGTTTACCAGCAGCAACACGCTTGGGATTCTTGACTTTTTCAACAATTTCCAGTTTTTCGGGCACAATTGAAATTAGATCGAGATATTTTTGCTCAATAATTCTGAGACGCGCGACTTCCTGGGCAAGCATTATGATAGTTGATTCCATTGAATGTGAGGGCTTATTGCTTTTGTTTAACCCACTTGGGGAATGCCGAAGCATTTTTGTTTTGTAAAATTAAAAAAAATATTTCCAAATTTTATAAAATAATGATGTTTTTTTTAAAATTATAGGTTTAGCAGTTTTTGTAAATTGTTCATTAAACTCTCTTTGTAAACGCATACTACGTGTTTCTACCATAACTAAGCTTTAATTTCTCTAATCTCTTGGAGCTGAAGTGCTTTCATTTTGTAAACATTGCACGAGTCTGAGCAGGGATTGCTTTGATGGAATACTTCACTGCATTATACTTTTACTCATTCATACTATTACTGCATAACTGTTACTCAAGTATTTTGTTTTTGTAAAAATTACTGCACGCCTTGCTGCGCTCTGTTTCAGTAATATTTACCCATCACTGCATATTGCTCATTCAAGTATTTTGTTTTTGTAAAAATTACTGCACACAGTTAGGTGGTCTTGCTGTATCACTGCACACCACTTGTTTAAGGGGTTTGGATTTGTAAAAATTACTGCACACAGTTAGGTGGTCTTGCTGTATCACTGCACACCACTTGTTTAAGGGGTTTGGATTTGTAAAAATCACTGCACGCATTTAAGGAACTTGATATCACTGTTTACAGCACGTAAATCTGTTCTTTTACCAAATAAATTACCATTTACAGCATTTAAATTTAAATAATCCATTGCTTCTCCCTTACTAACAAAATCTTCTCCGTACGCTCTAATAGTAGGACTTATTTGTTGTATATGCCACCAAATACCACTTTTATATATTTTTATTGTTATAGGAGCACCAGAAGCATTAACGTAATTATATAAAAAATCAGACATTTAAAAGCAACTTAAAAGCAACTTAAAAGCAACTTAAAAAGTTGCGATATTTTAAAATTTCTTTTAAATTTTTAATATCAAATTAATGTTAGATTAGTTTTAAATTCATTTTTAGCGTATCCTATAACAGCACAAGCAATTCTTTTACCTGCATTTCCAGTTTTGAGTGATTCTTCACGTAAAAGTCCTTGCCCTAGTCCGCAGTCATCTTTATTTTGATGAACTATTAATGATCTTCCAATTATATCTGATATTTTAATTACATTATCGGATGTTGAATATTTTGCATAACCTAATAAATCAATATTTAAATTTCCAAGATCACCTACATGTCGTTCTTCTGCTCCAGGACAACCGTGTGATTTTCCAAATGGGTTATAATGTGCACACGCACTATTACATCCATCTGAAAGGTCGCCATATTCATGTATATGAAATCCTTGCTGACCATTTGGAATTAATCCTGGCCCCGATAAATTTATATAAATTAACGTTAAATTATCTTTTTGTTTAAATGTTACAGAACCAAAAACTTCTGGTCCTTGAAAAACCGCAATTCCACTTGGATTCATTTTAATTTAAAATTAAAAAATCTTTAAATTTATTTAAATTTTAAAAATCTAAGTTGTTTTTTAAATTTTAAAAATCTAATTTGTTTTTTAAATTTTAAAAATCTAAGTTGTTTTTTAAATTTTAAAAATCTAAGTTGTTTTTTAAATTTTAAAAATCTAATTTGTTTTTTAAATTTTAAAAATCTAATTCTACTTTATTTTTTAATTTAGATACTTTAAAACTGGTTTGGACCTTGCGAAGTTCTTCACCGCTATAGCTGTGTTCAAAACCTTTTTTAGCAAACTGTTTAACCTCTGAAAATATATCATTATTTGCAGCACTTTGAAAAACACGCTCATTGGCTGTATCAATTTCATCTTTTTTATTGTAAAGTGAACTGGCAGAACTTTTAAATGCTTTGTTGAGTGAACGGTCAACCGATGTTTTTTCCCAACCACCAGGTATTCTAACTTCTGCGTAAAGACATTTAGAATCAGGTATTCTTAAATTATTATTTTCTGGGGGTTCTCTGATATAATTATCATAATTTGTAATTAAATTACCAGCCATTAGGTAAACTTGATCATTTCCAAACTCTTTGCGAATTTCACGAAGTAAATTTATAATATTTTCTGTTTGAAGATGGTTTAAATTTTCTTGTCCAAAGTTAAGTATTAATTTATTATTAATTGTATTATTACAATTAGTGTTATTAATGGTATTAACATTATTTATAGTTATTTGTGATTTTTCTTTAATAAGTATTTGTTTATAAACTTCACGTTCTTTACAATTAGTTATATGTTTATTTAAAACTGTAGGTCTACAAAATATTTTATTACAAAAGCGACATTCTGTATTAGATTCAGGTAATTCAGCTATAATGTCATTTTCTATTTCAAGAAGTCTTATTGGGTCATTTTTAAATTTACAAGTTAATAAATGTCTATTTTTATGTTTTTTAGTTGAAAATGTATTTAAACAAAATTTACAAGTGTTGTTTTCTTCCGAGTTGCTTTTTTGGTCCTCCAAGTTGCTTTTTTGGTCCTCCGAGTTGCTTTTTTGGTCCTCCAAGTTGCTTTTTTGGTCCTCCAAGTTGCTTTTTTGGTCCTCCAATGACTGATTTGGAATATTTAATCCCTCCATACTCATATTTGGAATAATTTCATTGGTATTTTCACCAACACACTGGTTCATTCGTGACTGGTGTTTTGTTAAATTGAAATTGTCCCTAAACTCCTTTTTGCATTTTCTACATTGAACCATTTTCTTAGATACTTATAACAAATATTATTTATTTCTTTAAATTAAATCCCTTAAAAATCCCTACTTTTCCCTTAATATTTTAAGGGCGAGAGAGAGAACAGGCAATTTTTTTTTAAAAAAAAACTTTTTATAATTGTTTTTTTTTGTTTTACGTTTTTTTTCCTCTTTAAAAGGGGTGGTTGGTGTTTATAATTTACATGTAACTTTTTAAAAAGTAATAGATATATAACTTAATTGGGTTGTTAAAAGTTACATATTGGACTTTTCTAAAAAAACTAAAAATTTTGAGATTTTTTCAATTTGTTTTTTTTGCCTCTTTTAAAAAAGCACGTTGAGTTCTTTAAAATTGTTTAATTTAATTTTCATTTAAAAGCAACTTATATATTATTTTAAATAAAAATTTTAAAATACCTTAATTTTTTAAGGTATTTTATGTCATTTTTTAAATTTTTTAATTTTCTTTTAAAATCTCTTTTACCAAATGAACTTTTACAACTTCTTTCATTATAATTGATAATATTGAGAATACTTAAACGTTGATACATACGTGGTGTTATATCATCGTCTGAAATTGTATCATACCCATTTCCATTCCATTTAAATTTTTTTAATTTAAATGTTAAATCTGTTTCATCTATTTTATTTTTTATTTGTTGGGTAAATTCTTCAAGTGAATTAAAAACAGGAACGGTTTCAGGTAAATTATCTGGGTAAACAAAACTTGGAGAAGTTGTATTACATTTAATATAAGCAGACATTGGTTCTTCATCATCTGGGTTTGTCATTCTAAATCCTATTTTATAATATAAACAGTTTTTAGTTCTAGCTAAATCACTACAATCATCTAATGTTATTTCAAGTGGGCCACGTATACCTAAAGTTGATAACATACATATAATAAGAAAATTTCCATAACCCTTACTTTGAAATTCTGGTCTAACATCTAAAAATTTTAATTTTAATGTTGTACGGTCATCTTCTTTTTCTGGTTCATTCCAAGTAATTGAACCAATTAAATTACCATTTTTTAAAATTGTTAATTCGCTCATTTTAACTTAAAAAGCAACTTATAAAGTTAAGATATTTTAAATGAATCCAAAATTATTTATAAATTCGCTTGAACTTTTACATTTTAAACATATTAGGACAAGGTGTTATAAATAATCTATAAATAATATAGAAAGGTGCACAACATATAGCAGCTATTAAATTTAAAACCATATTAAAATTTGGCATACTCTTACATTTAAATGCTAGATATAAAGCAAAAATTGTCATAATTGTTCCAAATATTTTTGATACAATACTATCTTCTTTAGGTGGTGGAGTTGGTATTGTTGTAGGAGCACCAAACTTATCTGTAGCAGTAACATCTAGAGCAACACCAATTGTAGGATTTATAACATTTATAGCATGATAAATTGAATCCATTATAAAATATTATAATTTGTTATAATATTTTAATTTTAAAACAAATTATGTTAATAATTATTTATTTATTTTTATTGATTGGAATAATTACTATATTATTAAATAAAAAAATAAATAAATATTATAT
>Ga0209190_1001015_pt1 | contig 20009 bp, 16 predicted proteins | sample M_140205_XF_Meta_FD_187315 | JGI IMG/M metagenome (GOLD analysis project Ga0209190, IMG submission 187315) | Freshwater microbial communities from Lake Montjoie, Canada to study carbon cycling - M_140205_XF_MetaG (SPAdes) (version 2) | ecosystem: Environmental > Aquatic > Freshwater > Lake... | reverse complement strand
CAAAGCTGCGGCTGAGCGTAGCAAAGAAGGACCTCAAGCCCTTAAAAGATTCCAAGCTGACATTGAAAAACGCAAGACCGCTGACGATACAGGCATATTGGCGGGTATTAAGAACGTTGCGGGCGCTACGTTTGACAACCCAGAAGGCGCATTCCAGATGGTTGTGTCGCAATTACCCAACACTGGTGTTGCGTTGGGTGCTGGTGCAGCAGGCGCAGCCGCTGGCTCATTTCTAGGTCCCGTAGGTACAGTTGCTGGTTTCTTGACCGGTCTTTTCACTGCTAACACTGCGCTTGAGCTTGGTGGCAAAGCACAGGAAAAAGCCCGCGATGGCAACTTTTCTGAAGCTGAGCGATTTGAGGCTATGCGCGAAGGTGTTATCAAGGGCGGTACAGTAACTGCTGTTGATGCAGCCACCTTCGGTGCTTCTAAGTGGATACTTGGTACAGCCAACCGTGCAGTTGAAACTGCAACCGTGCGAGCAATTGAGAACGCAGGGTTTGACGCGGCCAAGGTCACGTCTTCTATTAAGGTTGCTCAGAAAGAAGCGCTTGACGCTACAGCCAATCTGAGTGAGCGTGTTAGCCGCGATGCTGTGGAGCAGGCAACTGCTAGGGCTATGGCCCGTGAAGGTCTGACCGACCCCAAATTAATTGATGCCATCCGCACTGCACAGACTACTGCGCTTGCTGATGTAAACACCATAGCTAGAAAAGCTGGTCGCGGAACCGCCGCTGTCGGCCTTGAGACTGTGGGCGAAGGTCTGGGTGAATACTTAGGCGAGCTTGCTGCAACAGGCGAAGCGTCCCCAACTGATGCAGTGATGGAGGCGCTGGCTGGTCTATCTATGAGCGTGGGAGAACTAGGCGGCGCAGCAAAACTTAATAAAGCTGGTGAACTTACACGGGCTTCTGAAATATCTAGGAAATACCCAGATAAGTCGGTGTTTGACCAACTTAGAGGAGAGCAAGATGTTGGACAAGTTATCAACCGAACAGGTGGAGAAGGCGTTGGAGTGGCTGGCGAGTCCGGTGCAGGAGGCCCCGGCAGCGGACTTACTGGGGCTAAATCAACAAGAGTGGTTCCTGCTGGACAGAATGTTGCTTCAATTGATGAAGGAGAAGGACAGCAGCCCGGTGCATTAACAGATGGCGGGTCGTTTGTTGACTTCCGCAACCAATACGAAGAGATTAGAGACCGTATAGACAGCCTACCAGCTAGTATGTCTCCAGCCCAAATGGACATGAAACTCCGATTGGTGTCTGACTTGCAAATGTTAGTGGGGCAATATAAGCCTGATCTAAGCCTGCGTTTAGGTCAAAAAGAAATACAAGAACTTAACAACCCTAACAGTGAACGGGTTGAAGGCGTACTAGATAAAGTTGCTAAAAGAGTAGGTCAGCCCCGTGGCATGCAGAGTAATATGTTTGGCTCGTTTGAACGAGTCACTCAAATGGCTCGTGATGCCATGGCTATGGCGGGCGGTGATGTCAATAAGGCCGTTGCCAACTTAGAAGCCATGAAGCAACGCTACATAGCCAAGCTGAAAGCTGGTGGCTACGATGAAAACTGGGCCATAACACAAGCGGGCGAGGGAATGACCGCGGGTGAAGCAGTTAAGTCTCGTCAGCAGTTGGCTGAGCAGCACGTAGCTCGATTGTCTGAGCAGATAGATCAGGCTATTGTGCAGTTACAACGCCCCGCCCGCGGTATGCAGAGCAGTATGTTTGACGAAGGGCCGTCTAGAGACGAAAAAATCAAACCTATTCCGCAAGACGCACAAACTGAAGACATGCTTGGCGAGTCCACGGACCCAGAAACACTGGCCAGAATGGAAGCCGCTCGTTTGTCGGCTGAAATTGAAAAACGCAACAAGGGTAGGACGCAAGTTGAAGGCGCTTCGCTTACACCACAAGAGCGTTTAGATTTACTGGTTGCTAGAGAAGCTGATCTTGCTAACCGGCTAGAGAGAGCAGAAACCCAAAAGGTTGGTAGCTCATTAGGCGTTGAAGAAAAAGACATACTTGACGGACTGCGAAGCGAACTTAATGCTGTACGTAGGGATATGCAGACAACGCAAGATGAAATTGCGTCTGGTAAGACAGCACCAACACCAAGGGTGAGAACCGTACCCGTAAAGGTCGAGTCAACGCAAGAACAGACGGAGATGGAACAAGGTTTGTTGCCACGAAATGTTGCAGCCGACACCGTTCCAACAATCGTAGACGGTAAAGTTGTTTACGTTACACCAGAAAAAACTAAAAAAGCTGGGACTAAACAGCCACGCCGTGAAGCGCCGCCAATGCTTGAGGACGATGAAGAGTTTGGCATGGGTCCAGTAGATGAGCTTTACGAAGAAGAAACTCCTGCTAAAACAATTGAAGAAGAGAAAGAGACAATTAAAGCACCAGAGGTTGATACTGAGCAAATTACTCAGACTGCTGAAGGTCAAGTCATCCAAGACTTCTTTGATTCCATTAAGTCTGCCGCTGATTCTGAGCAAGAACAAACTCGTCATGGCGAGTCTAAAAACGTAGCTGCTAAATCAATGCTGCGGTACGACATCGCCAAGCCCGGCGAAACAACAAGCCCGGGCATCAAGCGGATGCTGAAGTATCTAACCTCCCGTGTGGGCGGCGTAAATAATTTCAACGCCTTGCTAGAAGCTATACGTGATGCGTCACCAATAGAACAAGCTCGTTTGTTTATTAAAGCTGGTCTTCCTGACCTCACTGCCCGCCGTGGCATGGAGCAGTTTAGCGACGATATCCGTAGCTACATCAGCCAGCTCTCTGGTACAGAAACTGGTGTGACAATAGATAAGTCTGGTGTCTACAGAGAGACTATTACAACGGGCGAAGTTGTAACGCAGACGTTTGGAAAGACACCTGAAGGTGCTCCACGCAAACCAACTCAAGGTGTTAAAGAAACAGAGCATGATCTTAGAGATCGCAACTTATACGGCGCGATTAAAGCTATTGAGCAGGCACAAGCTATGGGCGCTAAATTGTCCAAAGGTGCAACCGCTGCACTTAGCTATTTACAAAATTTAAACCGTAAAACTTTCGGTCAGGCGCTGCACGCTCTGGCGTATGACCTTGCGCACTACGAAATTAACCAAGAGATCAAGAAGACTAACCCCAACCACAAAAATTTGTATGGGTCTAACTACGGCTACTTTGGTGAAGGCGGCCAGAACGCAGAAAACTTCCGAAGCTGGATTGAAGAGAACCTTGGGGAAAGCACTTTAGATACTCTTGACGACATGGTTGCAGAGTTCAAGCGCTCTGAAGAAGCGCACCAAGCCTACGAGAAAGCAAACAAAGATTTTGATGTAGCCGATAAGCTACACCGAAAGATGAAGAAGGCTGAAGGTAGCAGGATTGCTACGCTTGAGAAAGAGCTGAAGAAGAACCAAAAGAAAAAGACCAAGGCCGAAAAAGCAGAGAACCGTGCAGGTATGCCTGATAACGGGGAAATTGAAGTTGTCCCTGAGATAGAAGATTCTAATAAGTACCTGCCGACCATAGAGTCACTGCACCCAGACATTACCCGCAAACTAGAAGCCGGTAATGTGCGTGGGGCGTTAGAGTTATTTGGCGTACTAAAGAAACGCGAGAGCCCTTACTACGCTGAGCTGGCACAACGTCTGTTGGATACAGGGTTTACGGCAAAGAGCCGCATGATCTCTCTCAATACGATGGAGCCGTTGTCCAACGACCCAAGTGTTGTAGATGCACTTAAGCAGCGCACCGATGCCTTGCGCGATGTTATCGTATCGCTCTATCCTAAAGACCAGCAAGCAGGACTGCTCTCAGATATTAAGTCTAACGATCTACGTGATGTGATTAGCGCAATTGCACGGATTGAAGGCACGATGCGGGACTACAACGCATCGCCTTCTTCTATTGCCGTAGTACAAGCCTACAGCGATTTGATTCGTAAAGAGTACGCATGGGACGGTAAGTACGACCCAGCTACAGACACAATTGTGTTGCGCCAAGGCTCCGGCGTTTTGACTAATCACTTGCTGCTGCACGAGACGCTGCACGCTGCGACATCGCATCTATTAGATAACCCTAAAGCTCTGTCTGGTGTACAGCGCACAGGGTACGACCAGCTTAAAGAATTGTACGAGTACAGCAAGAGCAAGCTGCCAGAAACTACAGCTCTGGGCGTTAAGAACTACGGCTTGCAAGACATCCACGAGTTTGTAGCCGAGGCTCTTACCAACCCAGCATTCCAAGCGCAACTTAGAACGCTGCGCTACAAGAACTCACCGTATTCGCTTATCAATAGATTTACGATGGCGATCCGTAAGATGTTGCGGATTAGCAAAGGTGCTGCTGACAGTAACGTCCTAGAACAGACTATCTTTGCTACCGATGCGCTGATGGCTGGCACGATGCAGATAGAAGGCATGACGGTGGTGGGCGAGCCCAAAGGTCTACGCAAAGCTAGGACCAAACCCGTTACAACCCCAGTTGGTATGCCCAACCAGCCGGGTACTATAGCTCAGTTCATGCGTAGCCCGTCGTGGTCTGCAGCTAAACGCGGGTGGAATAGCGTCAGCGCTTCTTCCCGGCCCGCCCTGCTTGGCATATTTACTCTGCGTCAGATTGATGATCTAGTAGGCGGTCGTATTCCGCAGATCAAGAACTTCATTAAAGTGACCGAGGACTTCCTTGCCCGCAAGAGCAACATCCTTGAGGTGTCCGCCAGAATCTCTAGGCGTTGGGAACTACTGCAGTCTAAAGACCCGGGCATGTCTCGTAAGTTGGGTGCAGTCATGCACTCCGCTACTATTGCTGAAGTAGACCCAGACGTAGCAACAGCCGCTCAACGTAACAACAACGTGCAGTTGATGCAGGATTGGAATGCGCTAACGCCAGAAGCAAAAGCCATATACCGCGATACGCGTAATTTCTTCGATCAACAATACAGGGACTATAAAAGGACTGCTCGTAACAGAATTAACTTGATGCGCGGCAGAGGCATCTCTAACTACCAGCTAACCAAGATGATTGCGCAAGTAGAAGGCGTGCCCATTAGTGTGTTAGATCGGATGGAGAACTATAAAGCATCTGAAAAAACAATAAACACGATACTGCGTTCTGGGTTCACCAAAGGAGTGCAGCAAGACCTTGCAAATGGCGGCGCTGACGGTCAGACCATTCTTGAGATTCGCCAAGAATTTGAACGTCTAAAATCTAAAGGGCCGTACTTTCCGTTGATGCGTCACGGTCGCTTCTGGTATCAAATTGGCACGGGCGCAAACCGCGAGTACTACATGTTTGAGACCGCGGGCGCACGAGATGCGCACGTTGAGGAACGTTTAAAGAAAGACCCGCAGCTTGCTTCTACAATTGGCGACAAAATTGGTAATGACTACGCCAGACAAATGGACGTTCATGCACGTGACTCGCAGTTCCTTAAAGATATATTTAGCGCTGTAGATGTTATGGATGTAGCGGGCTTGTCTAAAGTGCAAGCCGATGAACGTAAACAGGACTTAAAAGATGAGTTCTATCAAACGTTTCTACAAAACCAACCTGATCGTAGTATCCGTAATCAGTTCATTCACCGTAACAGCGTAGAAGGTTTCTCGCAGGATGCCCTGCGTAACTTCTCGCAGGCATCATTTAACATTGCGTATCAACAAGCGCGATTTGAGTATTCTCCAGAGATGTTCTCTCAACTGGATGCAGCCCGCCAACAGATTAGTCGACGCCAAGTTGCCGGTGGTTCGTACGACCCAGCTCTAGTAAAAGAAAACGATGAGTTGCGCGACTACGTCAAAGAAGCAGACCGCCGTTTGATGGCTATGCTAAACCCACCGGACGTTGGCAGATTGCCGTCTATATTGTCTAACATTGGGTTTGTGTACTACTTAACATCTGTAGCTTCTGCTATTACCAATATATTGGGCGGCATGATGATCGGTTTGCCAACTCTTGTTGGTCAGCAAGTACGTAATAACCCTACTATGGGTTACACACGGGCTACAGCCAAAGTTATTTCAGACATGACCAAAACAATGATTGAGATCATGTCTACCGGTTTTGGTATAGAGAAGGGCGGTCGTATTCGTGACTATCGTTTGCTGTCCCCTTCTTTAGAGCGCAACTCGTCTATGACCACGATGGATCGGGCAGCGTACAACAGGTTTGTTGCCGATGGCTTGATTGATATCACTGCTGCATACGATCAATCTGGATTGGCTTCAGCCCCAACAGAGCAGTACTCAAGCTTGCCTAACAAGAGTATGCAAGTGCTGTCTTATATGTTCCACCACGCTGAACGTGTAAACCGAGAGATCATGGCTATGTCCGCATTCCGGTCGGCAATGGACAAACGTGCCAACTACAAGAATAAACAGCAGGCGTTTGCTGAATCAATTGCAGAAGCTAAGGACGTGACGGCACGTTCTATGTTTGACTATTCGTCTGCAAACAAGCCGCGTTACTTTCAGCATCCAGTGGCCAGCGTAATCTTGCAGTTCAAACAGTTTCCCCAACAGATGACGTTCTTCTTGGCGCACAACGCATACAACGCCATCTTTAACGGAAAGCTTTCAATAGAAGAAAAACGTGAAGCTCGTGCACGATTTGCAGGAACCATGGGCACTGCCGCCATTATGTCGGGGGTAACTGGTCTCTGGGGATTCTCAACCGTGGCAACAATTGCAGAAGCCGTATTCAACGGGCTTGGCGGAGATGACGGCGAAGAGCCATTTGATTTTGAGCTTGAGTTCGTAAACTATTTGGTCAAGAACCTTGGTGTTAACGCTGGTATGTTCTTAGCCCGCGGTGCGGGCAACGCCATAGGGTATGACCTAGCCAGTAAGTTAAAGCTCGACGGCATGTGGATCCCTGACATGCGCAAGAACTTAGATGGCGAGGCTATGCTGACCGAGACTATTGTTAAGGCTTTAGGTCCCACCGTGGGACTAGCGGTCAACGTGCCCCGTGCATGGAAGCAGTGGAATGAAGGCCACGGCGACAGAGCAATTGAGACAATCTCTCCCGCGTTTGTTAAGCAGCCCATGATAGCGTACCGTTACGCTAAAGAAGGTGGCGCTACAACTCTGGCTGGTGACTACATGGTGAAGGATTTCACGCCGTTTGAGTTGTTTGCGCAGAGTCTGGGTATTCGCTCATCTGAACTTGCAGAAATACAGGAGTACAACATTAAGAAAAAGGGTCAGGAGCAAGCAATTGTAAAAGAACGCCAGCAGATTCTTAATCTGTTTGCTCTGTCCTTTATGTCTGGTGATGCTGAAACCAACAAAAAATCCTTTGAGAACATCATGAAGTTCAACGCAAAGCATCCACTAAAAGCGTTTGATGCCGAGGGGCTGATTAGCTCTATTCAAAAGCGTATGGAGAAGTCAGCGCAAACAGAACACGGTCTGTACATAGACCCCAAGTTGCAGCAGCTTGTGAACGAGGACTATATTCGCATGCTTGCTCGTAAACCCAAGGGCAGCAAATCTTCAAAAGAATGGTGGGAAGACGCACCTCTGTCTAAATAAAAAGAGCCCCGCTGTTTAGGCGGGGCTAATCCATCAAGGAGGAGAGCAACTGCATGTTGCCATTAAATTGTACGTCGAGTTCGCCAAACGCGCAATCCCCTTATCCCATCCTCTATTACTAATTTAACAATTACTGCATAGCCAAGACGGTTCATCTTGCCTTCTATGCGTTCTCTAGCCTTGGCATCGTCTAAGCACGGTACAAAGAACGAGCTGCCAACAGTAAACTCCTGCCAGTCCAGCTCGTAATTTATTCCCTCAATTCGCATCACCCACTGCGCCCGTATCTGGCTCAACACCAAGCAGGTCGGCATCAAACTCCAAGGCTACGACAGGCGGCGCACTGATCTCCGTGCCCACGTCCAGACGGGTACGCACCTCTGCAATGAATGCGCCGGTACTATTAAGCCCGGACAATAAGTCCGTAAAGGTGATTTGCTTGGCGGCGCAGTAGTCTTTAAGCGCCTGACGGACAATGAATATCTTCTTGGTGTCTGGCTCGTAGCGTACGATTAGCGCACCACGGGGTAGCAGGAGAGGCGCGGCAGCTATGCCCGCCTTGGACGTGCTGTACTTGTTGACCACAAGAATGTTTAAGTTATGTTTAAGTAAAAACTCGCCAACCACGGTAGCGTAGTCATTAAAACTTAGACGCACGGAGCCTTGCATAGATTTAATCTCTTCAACCGACCAGTCAAACACACGCTTATAGTTGATGTCGTGTAGGCCTAGCTTGTGAGCAAACATCCCGCCCGCTAGGTTGGATGCCGCCATGCCCGACCAGAAGCGCTCACGTGTCTCAATGTTCACTGCCTTGTCCAACTTGATCTGCAGCTTGAGAGTTGTGTCTATGCACTCCTCTTGGTTCTGTACTAAGAACTGCGCGTACCTGCCGCCCGCATGACCGTAGTTACTCTGTAGTCTGCCAAAGATTTGTTTAGCGGTTGCCTTGTCTAGGTTGTTAGTCGGGTCAATGCGGTACTGCATCAGACGCATAAGCTCACCTTCAGCAGTGGACTTCAAGGACTCAAGTTTGTCAGTCATACTGGCGTTAGACGTAGCCACCATCATGGTCGCCCAATAGCCTTGAGATTCCCGCTCCTCGTTGGTGGACGACTTCATCCTACGGCGCGGTGCGCCCTGCGTTACGCTATACGCTAAGTCTGAGAAGTCATCGCCAGACATCTTGGTGATCTCATCTACGCCAAGAGGTAGGTTGCACATCACAGCCATGCGGTGAAGTTTGACGTTTAGTGTGTCACGCCACTGGATCATCAGCTCATCGGGGTGACCCCATACGCTGTTCATCACCTGCAGGATGGTGGACTTGCCTGTGCCAGAACGGTTGTTAATCAAGTTAATAATGCCGCCTTTAATACCCATGAACTTAATTAAAGGTGCGCCGAATGCGGTGAACACAGCAAACGCATGTGGCTCAAAGCCGGGCATGTCGTAGACGTTAATAATCTCTTTCCACTCATCAAATGAGCCCATTGGACGAAGCGCATGCGCTACATCACGAGTGGCCTTAGACGGTGGGCTATAACGTATATAGTCCGCGCCAATCTCACGGTCGCCCAAGATAAATTTCTGATTGTCGTCAGCCCAGCCTAATTGTTGTCTCATCATTTCAACCTCTTGTGTTACTTGTAGTTCTTTTGCACATTGCACCAGATAGTCAAGAATCAATAGCATCTGTGTTTGTAAGGCAATCACGCCGTGAAACGACAGGGCTTTACGAAGCTCGTCTTTACTTAGCGCTTCGACCAGCGTCAGTGAGAATTCTTTAACGCCATCACGCGGCAGAGATAATCTAATTAGCACTGTCTCGCCTTGGCCGGGGTCAAACAGACGCTTAGTGACGAACAGGTCGTACTCATAGACGAGAGCTACTGCCGCATCGCCATCCTCGTCCTCCTTCATGTGCTTGTAGATACCGCCCGTCTTGCCACGAAAGTACCGGTTAGGTAGCTTGGGGACAATAAACGCTGGCACTGGCTCAGCTTTCCCATCCTCCTGAACAACGTACTCGAGCACCGTGCCTTCAGCGGCTTTAGCAATCTCGTGGCCCAAGACGATAGGTGATTTGAACTTGCCCTTGTGCGGGCAGTTTGTACAGATGTTCGGTGCTAGAGAATCAAATGTCTCGCAAGTGTAGGGGCCCTTGACCGTATCAGCCTTGGCCTCGGTTCTCTGCGGGTCGTACTTGTCGTGCTGTTTGGAGATGATGTGTATAGCCTTAACGCCGTCCACACAGAACTTGGCAATGGACAGCCCCGCCCGCCAGAGGGGTTCCTCAATGTCGTTCTGGTTCTCCATGATGTTGCGCAATTGCTCGCAACCATTGCCCGCTAGGGTCTTATCGAATATGACCTTGAAGCGAGACTGGCGGTTGCCCATCAGTGCGCGTGTTAACTCATCTAGCTGTGCTGGCTTATGAATTGCCTTGGGCGGAGCTATTGGCCCCATGAGCTTGGCAAAGTCTTCAAATAAAACAGGCGCAGTTTTGTTCATCAAAGTGACGGTTAACTTGCCCTTAAAGTTAATAGTGTTGGGAATACGCAACACTCGTGCAGCATCCGCTGGCACAGCAGGGTCACCAATAAACTTGTGTTTAGCGCACAGCGCCTTAAATGCCTCGGCAACAGGCAGCCATTTGTCTTTCTCAACCGCTTCAGTCAGCGGCCAGTAGACATGCCAGCCACGCCCCGAATCTACAATAGTAGGTCGCGGCAAGCTTAAGGTCTTGCATAAGTCCTTGAGTGCTTGCATACCCGTGGCTTGATCTACGTAGCCTTTGATACGCCCATACTTATCAGGCGTAGCCTTGTCGATGCCGCAGTCAATGTCAAGAAAGAATGCCTGCATCCAACCGCAGTTTTCAGCTTCGCGGTTTTCTTTGGTTATAAACTTACCCAAGCTAAAGTAGACATCACGTCCTTCAGCAACCAGACTTACAGCTTCTTGTTGTAGTTCTTCAAGAGTCTTGTAATGTTCTTGTCGTGGTCCCTTACCATTAAGCAAAGAAAATATGCAGTACCAGCCGTCGTTAGGGGCTACTACCCGTCGTAGCAGTTCAATATCAGCCATGATATTTCCAGACACGTCAATAAAAATGGGGGTAACGGGGGCTGACGGAAACCCCGTTCGCTCCGTCGAGCTAGTTACCCCCGAACCGTTACAGTGAGAAAAGCTCTTGGATTTTCTTCGAGTGACGTGGCCCGGGCGAATGAACACCAACGAACCAGTTGTAAACTGTTTGTTTGCTTACGCTCAACAGTTCCATTACTTCTGTAACAGAAATACTAGAGTCGATACAATGTCGGCCCAACCGAACGCCAATATTTTTCTTATCGGCGCTACGGTTCAGCGTGCGTATCCTATAGCTGTAGCCAATCACGCATCGTCTCCCCATTCGTCGACCATGGCGGCTAAGTTCTGTTTAGGTTTTGGAGGCGCGGACTCTTTCTTCTTCTCTGAACGCACAACGGGCTCAGGCACTTCTTCCTTTACGGGTGCGGCTAATGCCGCGGCAGCAGAGCCAGCAGGCGCTACCAACTTAGGTAGTTGAGACTCAGTCTTCTTAGTAAAGTTAAGCTTGCTTGCATTGATAGCAATCATGGACTTGCCCTGCTCTACGCAAGTTGCGTACGTATCCTTATCCAAGAACTCTGCGTTGGTGAACACCAGCTTAGGAAAGTCACTGTCAGTATCAAATGTCAAACGTGTAGTCAACATGTTCAAGTTGTAGCCTGACTGACCAACGTACTTGGCGTACTGTAGAAACGGCATGTTCTCAACGTTACCCTGACCGAAGATAGACTTCTGCGGTAGTATTAATTGGTATATATCACCAGCGGTATTGTTGCGCAAGACAACTGCCAAGCGCATAGAAAAGCGACAAGCTGCACGGCCAGCACCGCCAGAGCCTTTAATAGCCTTAGGGCACTCTTTGCAATTCTGTCCTTGTGGGTCTTGAACGTCAGCGTCAGGACGCTCGCCATTGCTCGACCAGCAGTCGGGAATAGATGTTTCATCGGGGTTGTACTCTTGTCCATAGTAGGCCTTCTGCACAGTCTTGGAGCCATTAACAATGACGACATCCATGTGTGGGTCTGTGTTCTTAGCAATCTCTTTGCCGCCATCTACGAGACGGAAGACACGCCCACGCAGTGTGATGCGTTTGATGCTACCGCCAGAGGAGGCAAAAGATTTAGTGAAGTCGTCCAACTCGACGTTTTGCAAGTGGGCGGGAAGGTCAGCGCGAAATGTTGTAATGTTGCTCATGGTTTTCTCTCAGGTTGATGATTTGCGGCGTACTGTTACCGCATAACGACTATCGACATTCAGACCAGCGGGATACTCGTCCGGATGTTGCTCTAAAAAATCTTTCATGTTGCCGTTGTGGATGCGCTTTTCAAGCAATCCAAAGGCTTCATGTTTAGAAATCATTTGGTAGACCGCTTCCCAGTTAGATGGGTTGTAGCGTTTACGAACGGTACGGATAATCGTAGCGTTGTCTGTAGAAATGCTGGTTGCATTTGTGCTGTTCATGACGTCAAGCATCTGGTTCTCAATTTCAGTCATAGCCTCATTGAGTACTGCGTCATCAGCTTCGTAGACCATCTTAAGCTGCTCTCGTTCCGTTCGTAAAAGAATATACGAGGCGGACAGTTTATCCATGGATTGGTTTTCCATATTTTCTCCTTAATGAACTTGTATTGTATGGGCTGTTCTAGACTTTGTCAAGTCTCTACCAACTCTTTTTTATATAAATCTACAACTTTTTCGTGGTTTGAAATGTTGCCTTGCAGCATTGCATACAAACGTTTCTCAACAGGACTACCCTCAATGTGCACAACAGTCATCGCGTTACGTTGCCCGGGTCGGTTAATGCGAGCATTAGCTTGTAGGTACGTCTCGGTGGACGTAACAGGAGCATACCAAATGATGGTATCGGCAGCGGTTAGGGTAACCCCGTGGGCGGCAGCTTGTGGCTGAATTATTAACACTTTTATATTCTGCTTTTCTTGAAAGTCTTTGAACACAGCAGTGCGTTTGTGTACTGGTACGTCGCCATGTATCACATCACATGCGATGCCATTCTTACCAAGGTAGTCTTTGAGCAGCTCGATGGTGTGGCGAAATGGAACAAACACCAACACCTTATGGCTAGACTCGTCAATAACTTCTTGTACAACTCGTAGCCTATCGGATACATCAAACTCTATGGTTGCACCGCTGTCTGAATACACAGCGCCACAAGAAATCTGTAGCAGCTTGTTCATCTTAGCGGCAGCATTGACCGTACTAATCTCCTCGCCCGCCATTTCAAGGAGCATCTGGTTCTTCAGCTCCTTGTAGTACTTCTTCTGTGAAGGAGTAAGCGGGGCAAGTCGGTTTACGTACGTTACCTCTGGCAAGTCTAGACACTGCGCCCTTTCGTAACGAATAGCGGGCTGCAACATCTCAAACACCTGCTTCTCTGCGTCTGGGCGTGGCTCCCAACGGAACATCCCAAACTTCTGCATGACTGCCTCGCGGAAGTCACCAAAGAAACGTGGCGCACGGTCAGGTACACACAGTCTGCCAAGCCCGTAAGCATCAACAGGAGATTGCGCGGCTGGTGTGCCAGTAAGCATCCACATCCAAGTGTCGGGCTTGACAAACTTGTTCATCAGCTTCCAACGCTTAGTCTGCACGTTCTTATAGGCGTTCGCCTCATCAATCACAATGAGATCAAACCCGCCATGGTTCAGCATGTGATCTGAGATGGTGGCTATGCCGTCGTAGTTGATGATAATAAACTCAGCGGGGCCACTGATAATCTTCGCCCGCTTTGTAGCATCGCCATAAGCCACGTCAACTGAACGGTGCACTGCGAACTTAAACAGATCAGCTTGCCACGCAGACTGCATGATTGACAGTGGGCAGACAACAAGTATGCGCTTGATGAGGCCTAAAGTTAGCAGATAGTCAGCCGCCCATATCACTGATGCAGTCTTGCCCGTGCCTTGCTCGTTAAAGCAGAAGGCGCGACGATGTAGTGACAAAAACGATGCCGTATCTCGCTGGTGGTCAAATGGTTCGAAGCCCATAGGCCGAGGCCATTTATAGTCACGCTGTATTGGCGATGGCACATCTTTAATACGCATGTGCGTTAGCTTCTCAGCGTTAGTCCAATCCCATGGCACTGCCACTTCGTACCGCTCTTCGCCAAGATCATTCACAATAGAGCTTGTGGGTATAGTCTCGGTGATACGAGCGGGAAAGCGGGTTCTGACCACTAGGGTGCGGTCTTGCAGTACTTGCATATTATTTCATTGAGCCATCTGGGTTTCGTTTGAAGGATCGGTTCTTACTAGGTGATTGAATCTTCACCCCGTCTTTATTTGATCCGCCTTTGCTTAGAGCCTTGACGTGTGCAACATCTTTACCTTCTCGCTTATCGGCCTCACCGTTGTTGTTTTTATCTACTCCGGTTTTGTCAATCTTGCGACGGGCACGTTGACGTTCCATGCGCTCGTCAAGCTCTCCTCTAGTCTGTTGTTGGTCATATTCTTTTTTGTATGGGCGGGGTTTGTTCACGTACGGCATTTGAGCCTCCTGTTTTTAAAAGAGCATCATAGTATTTTTTAGGAAATGGGTCTTTCTTATCTAGCAGCTTTCTTAACCATTCAGCCCCGCCAAGATGGTTAAGAATAATCCACTGTCTGTCTGACATACGTACCTGCCTGCCTATCAAAGGCTCGGGTGGTTTAGGTCTTGGCACTTTGGTGCATCCTCGTGGTTGTCGGGGTTAAACTTTGGGACTCGGTTGCCCTTGTCCTTCGGGTTCGGAAATGGGGGGAAGGGCCATGTCATTTGGGTTACTTTCGAATTCATTTGCGGACGATTCCAAAAACAGGATGTATGGTGTCTCTTTACGCAGTGCGTAATACTCAATCTGCCCTTTGGCGGAGTTAATCATCTTACCCGCAAGGTTTGCAAGCTCCGCAGCATCGGTGTGTTTGACACTGCCGTCTCGCAGACCCATAAATACTGATGCAAGTTGGATGCGTAGTTCTTCAACGTTTTTCATTTTCTAACCTCTCGTTTGATTTGGATAATAAGTCTTTGTGTTTCAATTAAACTTTTGGATTGCATACGTGCAGGCAACCCAAGGTTTTTTCGGATTATCAACTTGATGTAGTTGGTATCTAGATTGCGAATTTTTGTTCGCGCTGTTATTCGGTCTTGTGCCCGCCGTGCTTGTTGATAAGCGCGTAACCTTTCCCGCACTTCAGGCTTTTGATGGTTCCGTCTTTGTCGTTCACTAATCTCCTCTCTATGTAATTGACTGTACTCACGGCACTTGGCACGAAGCTCGTCTATTTTTAGTTGATATCGGTTGCGTTTGTACACAAGCTCTTTATCACGACGGCGAAGCTTTATTGCCTTGACTTTGTCAGGGTTGGCTTTACGCCACGCCGTATTCCACGCAACAAACTTAAGTCGCAATTCTTCTTTCTGCTCGGGTGTCATGTTAAGTTTGCGTTGCTCTCGCAATTCTTTTTCACGAGCACGAGCTTTCTCTAAGTTAGCTTGACGTGCTACCCTGCCAGCTTCTGTGTGGCATGGTTTGCACTGAGACTTGTGACCCCACCGCTCAACTCCCTTATACGCATACTTACGTCGAGTGAATTCTGTTAAGAGCTTCTCTTGTTTACAGCATGTGCAGACTTTAGCAGTCTCCAAGATCATTGCTTCCTCCGTGCCTGCTTTTGTGCAAGTAGCTTAATAAGCTCCTCTTCCTCTTTCTCATTTACGGGCAAGCTGTTCTCCCATAGAGTGCCACTTGCAACCATGTTCTTTAGGTCAGCAATCATTTCGTTCAGTTCTTCTTGAGTGCCTTCAAAATCATCGAAGCATCCGGGCGCAAACTCAATCTTTGTCGGCTTTATGTCTTTGGTCATACGTCCCCCAGTTCACGAAAGATGTCGTCTGTTATGTTCCGCACACGCATTAGCACAGATATGGGGTCTGCGTTGTGACGGAACTCTTCAGTAATCTGCATCCGTATCTCGGCGAGCGCAACGTACATTTCTTGCCCTTTGAGGGCATATAGTAATTTGCGCTCGTCGTCTGGATAGCTAAACTCCAGAACGGCTTTCATCGGCTAGGCGAGGCGTACTCGTTCTTCTCGATGGCTCGGGCCAAGTACCACTGGGCTTTCTTCAAGTCCTCTAGTCCTTGGTTCGTACCCTTCCTGCCCGCCCTGCTGATGTACTTCACCGCGTTACCAAGGTGATAGCCCAAACGCTTAGCCTCGATGTAATCAATTGTCTCGATGCCACCCTCTGTGTAGTGAGCAGGGTTGTTAACTGGGTCAGATGGCTTCTCAAACATTTCAATTTTGTCCAGCAATGGATGAGCGTGGCGGTCGGCTCCCTGCATCAACCGCTTTGACATCAACTCCTTCAGTCTTGTAGACGTTACGTTCGTAACTGAATCTTCGTAGACTGGAATGTCAGGATTCAGTTGCTCCATCATGCTCTTGTTTGAAGTACCTACTAGGGTAACAATCTTAGGTTTCTTCACTACGGGGTGGCGCAATTTGTGTTGCACGTTGTACACGCTCTGTATTGACACAGCTAATTGGTCAGCTATGTATCTAGCAGTTGCGTTGGGGTTTGCTGCAATGAATGAACGAATTTTTGCAGCTTTGGTTTTCTTCCTTCTGTTAAGCATTTTTAGCTCCTTGATTATGGTCGCACAATGTGACTGGACACCAGCCACGACAAGTAAAGTTGGGCTTGGGGTTCCATACATCACTCTGTACGGATGCCTCAAGTTGACCAACATCTGACATCCAGTCGGTCCACAGATCGCTCTGTGAGTCGGCTAGATATTCAGTCTTCACAAAGTCATCGGCGAACAGGAACAACAAGCCCGCCTTGACTCTTTTAATTTCGGGAAAGTGCTTGAACAATGCAAGCGAAAGAATCTCAAGTTGTTTGAGATCAGCGTACTGGCTCTTCTTGCCAGTCTTATAGTCAACAGTCAGGGCTGTGTCACCCTGCAAGATGATGATGTCAGCGATACCACGCCACCACACTTTCTTATCAAAGAAGCCGCAGGGTTTAAGGTCGACGGTTAAGCCCAGCTTGTTCTCGCATAACTTCCGCCCGGGCATATCTTTTAACGCCTTGATAGCTGGTTCAATGGACGCGTACTTCTCAGGAATAGGGTGATGCTGTTCAACGTATAAGTGAGCTACCTTATGAATCTCGTTGCCAAAGATGATGGCTTCGCCCATCTCCTCCTTGACATCCTTAGCTACCTTGAGGTGGTAGTACTTCTTTGGGCACTGTTGGTACAACGCCAAGCTACTGTACGACCATGTGATCGGTTTAGTCATTAACAATCTCCGTAGTTTTGAGCCATGCCTGACTCGCAGTTGAGGGGTAGGTTCTTAGCCCATGAGGGTGGTGTACGCATACATTGTTCAATGTACGCCCGAGCTTCGTCTGCCTCGTCTTGCGGCACAACACAAGCTATCGCATCGTGGACGGTGAGCACGACTCGATAACGCTTTTCAATTTGAATCATCTGTTCTCCGATGATGCAACGAGCAACCGCCTGACAAATATTTTCTGCAACCTTACCCCCATAAATCTTATTGGGGCCTTGGCGTGTTGCGTAGGTGTAGTCGCCATTCGTATGACGCTGTAACTCAGGATAGTTAAGGAACAGGCCGTTCGGAAGGGCGATGCCCGTGAAGGGTGATGTCTCTAACAGACCAGCCCGATCAACCACGATAGGCTTTTGGTTGGTCATGTACACCAACACGTTATTAAGTTCGTTCCACCAGTCAGCAATGTAACGATTGACTTGGCGGTACTGCTTGATAATGAAACGGCATGTGTCGTAGTCTAAGTCCTTGCCCATGTTCTTCAACTGCACTTGGAACTTAATCGCGCCCATGCCATAGCCTGCACCAAGTACGGTAGTCTTACCAATGAAGCGTTGTTCAGGAGTAACTTGGTCTATGTCGTACACACCATAAATGCGGGCGGCCATGTGGCGATACACATCTTGCTTTGTAGCAAACAAGTCTAAGATGTCATGTTGCCCTGCCAGCCACGCTAAGACACGAGCTTCGATCTGTGACGAGTCGCAGTCAATGATGACATGCCCGCTAGGTGCAACGATACAACGCTTGAGCTTGCCACCCTCCGTACCACGGCTAGGCAGGTTTTGTAGGTTGACCTTATCTGAGCCACCCCACCGACCAGTGTGAGCCGCGTAGTATTTCAACGGAATAGGCATGCGACGCAGTGATCCCAAAATGGGACCACGCTTAGCGATGTCGATGAATCGTTCGGTGCGTGTCTCCTCAAGCGTACTTTTTGCACCAAGGCGAGCGGCAACGATAGCCTGCACCGTTTCGTTTGGATGTTCAAGCAAGGCTACAAAGTCAGCGTCACTCTTGGCGAAGGCGTAGGTCTCCTTGCCCGTCGCGGGACTGATCTTAATCGGTGGGTGCACATGGTTCGCCATTAACAGTTCAGCAAATTTGGCGCTACTGTTAAGCACTTCTTTCGTAATACCTGAGTCCGTGAACAACTTCTCCTTGCGTTCGCGCACGCCACGCAGATGTTCTTCAAGTTTTGCCGTATCTAACTCAAGCAACGGATCACTAAACATACGGATGGTGATGTCGATAAGTCGCTTCTCTTTGATTGGGAACGTGCCGTTTAGCTCGTCATACAACTTGTACGTCAGCTCCACATCGTTCTTGCAGTACTCGCCATACTGCGCTAACTGATCTTCGGGGAAGTCTTCACGGCGCAAGCCCTTGGCGTTAACGACCTCTGTGCCCTTAGAGCCTAACCCGAAGTGGTTGGCTAACTTCTCAAGGCTGACCGATACGTTAGGACCAAGGACTGCACGAGCCATAGACATAGTATCGAGCCACGCTTTAGGGCGCTGTCCAAAAACCCAAGTCATGATAGACGCATCAAAGATTGCGTTGTGGGCTAACACGAAGTGGTTGCCCCAATCGAACTGAGCAAGCCATTCAGCGGTCTCGTCGTGCGTTCCCGTGAACCATTCCGCAGGCGCATCGTTAACTTTCACGGCTATCCCGATCACTTGGAACTGGTCTCCGCGTACATACTCCTCGGTCGTCAGTCGTGTCAGACTGTAGTCCGTAGCGTAGTACGTTTCGAAGTCAATCGTTATCATTAGAATTTTTCGCCCTGTACAGGCAAACGATTCGTCACTACCACATGCATGGCACGGGCGTACGCATTGAGCCTTACAACTTTATCCAAGGCTCTGTTTATTACTGCGTACTCGTAGCTACTGAAGCCTCCCTCGTTCAGAAGGTTTCTGATAGGGGTGTAACTAATGTCGTACATGTTCTCCATCTTGTCGATTCTCTCGAGCAAGCATTGAACTTCATCAGCCAGCGGAAGCCTTAACAAGTAATCTATCAATTTCATTTTCTCTATCCTTGATGTGTGTTAAATTCTCGTGTACCAAATCTATGTTGGTTTCATTGATGACCATGGCTATCCCGCCCGCCCTGCGTATGCGGTCAAGCTCTCGTATCTGTAGTGCCGTTGTTGTTCCCTTGCCCGCCTTGCACTCGATGGCTACAAAGCAACCGCAATGACAAGCGATGATGTCAGGGATGCCCGCACGACCTAGCCCGTAGGTAGCGGGAAAGAAATAGTATGCGCCGTGTTGTTTGAGAACGGTAACCACCTTCTCTTTGACTTTGCGCTCTGGGGTAGATGCCACATTTACTCCTAGTAAGTAGTTAATATAGTGGCAATACTAGACTAAGTCAAGTCCTTTTTTATTAGGGGAAATACCTACTCGGAAATACCCTTTGAGCGAGGGTTTTTCCAAGGCAAAAAAAGACCCGCCGAAGCGGGTCAAAATGGCAATCAACAAATTACTTGATGATGCGGAAGTGCGTCTCGTTCATCCTATAGCCTGTGTCACGCACTAGCTCACCATCGGTGATTAGTTGTAGCACAGCGATACGCTCTTGCCAAGGAATGGGCATCTCCTCATACGTCATGCGTCTATGCTCATTGTTGGTAGGCTCTGAGACAACAAACATACCATCGTGTATCACAACATCCAATACGCTGTTTTCATCTACCTGACCCTCCAGTTGCCTGCCCAGCTCGTAATTGGCAATCATAGTCTCGTACTCAGACGACCGCAGTTGCTTGAGCAAGTGGGTAAACTTAGTCATGTCAACATCACGGTTGTTGGCTAAGCAGAACGCGTACAACTGCAAATCCGTCGATGACTTGATACCCTGTAGTCTCTCAAACGGGACAGTCAACTCACGAACTGCGCTATACCATGCGCTACTAATTCTAGGCTTGGCACTAGCCATAAGCTCAGCCAAACCTTTGGGCTTAAAAATCTTTTTGGCTTCACGCACGATGATGTCCATCTTCATGCTCGT
>Ga0209190_1001012_pt1 | contig 20057 bp, 22 predicted proteins | sample M_140205_XF_Meta_FD_187315 | JGI IMG/M metagenome (GOLD analysis project Ga0209190, IMG submission 187315) | Freshwater microbial communities from Lake Montjoie, Canada to study carbon cycling - M_140205_XF_MetaG (SPAdes) (version 2) | ecosystem: Environmental > Aquatic > Freshwater > Lake... | reverse complement strand
GAGGTCGTCGGGGTCAATGAGGGTCTGGTGGATGGTGAGGCCGTCTTCGGAGAGGTGGGTGTGACGGGCGTTGCGGGCTTCGGGATCGAGGCGGATCTGGTGGCGGGCGGCGTGGTAGGTGTTAAGCTGTTGGAGGAGGCGCTCGTTAGACCAGAGTTTGCCGTCGCTGTCATGGGTGGCGATGAGGCTGAGGGCGGCTTCGGTGTCGTAGCGGGAGAGCGCGGTGACGAGGGTGAGGACGTGGTTGCGGAGGTGGCGTTGGAAGGCGGCTTTGTTTTTGGTGTAGGGGATTTTGTTTTTGAACTCGGCGACGGCGGCGGCTGGATCTTGAATTTCAGTTTTCAGCTTTCCGTTTTCAGCTTTTCCACTCATGGCTTGCCATTCGTCTAGCAGGCTGGAGTCGGTGTGGCGGACGATGAGTTCGAGGAAAGACTCGGCTTCGTGGAGGTGCTCGGTTTTGGCGGTGTCGGGGACGGTTTGGGCGAGGACTTTATACACCTCGCCGAGGTGACGGAGGAGGACGGCTTCGGCGCGTTCTAACTTGTAGGTTTTGACGTAGTCCTCGAATGACTGGTAATTTTCTATCATCTCGCGAGCGACGGTCTTGGGCTTGACGTTTTCGCTGCCGAGGTAGGGGTGGCGGAGTTTGAAGGCGTTGAAGGTGGTGTAAATGAATTCGGCGCCGGGTTTGGGGTGTTCGACTTGATCTAACATTTCAATGCGGTCGTCGAACTCCATGCCTTCATCCTTGAGCCGGGCCATGAGTTCGGATTTCAGGAGATCGACCTGTTTGCGGAGGACGATGTCGGGGTTTTCCAGGATGGCCTCAATGAGGGAGACGACGTTGAACGCGTAGTCCTCGGCTTCCTGGTCGAGCTGCGGGATGGCGTCTAGCAGGTAGAGACTGAGCGCGTGGTTGATAGAGAAATCTTCGGGCAGCGAGACATCGACGGCGACTTTCTGCGGGCCGCTGCGTTTCGCGGGCGGGATGATGTGGAGGATTTTCGCGCCGATGAGGCCACGGAAGAGCTCGAACGCGCGTTTCTTGAGGGCCTTCTTTTTGGTGGGTGGCTCGTGGCTGTCGTCGATGATTTTTTTCAACGCAGCGCAGCCGTCTTCGTGAGTGCGGGAGAGCACGTTGAGGAGCGTGTGATGGTAAACGGAGAAGCTGGAGACGAGCGGCTCGGGCGGGGCGGTCTGGAGTTTGGCGTAGGTTTGCTCGTCCCAATGGACGTAGCCTTTTTCCGGCGGTTTGCGTTTTTCGAAGGACTTCTTTTTGTTAGCGGTGGCTTTCGCGGCGAGGCGGATGTTTTCGATGATGTGCTCGGGGGCCTGGGCGACGACGTAGCCGACGGTGTCGAATCCACGGCGGCCAGCGCGGCCGACGATCTGGCGGAAATCGCGGACTGCTAGAATTTTCGTACCACGGCCGTCGTACTTGCAGAGACCGGTTAGCATGACGGTGCGGATCGGGACGTTGACGCCGACGCCGAGAGTGTCGGTGCCGCAGACGACTTTGAGCAGGCCGCGGGCGGTGAGTTTTTCAACTAACAACCGGTATTTCGGCAGCAGGCCGGCGTGGTGGATGCCGACGCCGTGGCGGAGGATTTTCGAGAGCTCGCGACCGTAGGGGGAGCGGAAATCGGCGTCGTCGAGGGCGCGGGCGATGGCGTGTTTTTCCTCCTTGGTGCAGAAGTTGGTGGAGAGCAGGTCGCGGGCCGTGTCGGCGCAGGCGTTCTGGGTAAAGTGGACGAGATAGACGGGCGAGCGGCCTTGTTCGTTGAGCTCGGCGACTTTTTCCTGGAGCTGGGTGGTGGAGTATTCGAATTCGAGCGGGACCGGGCGTTGGTCGGACTGGACGAGGGTGGTGGGCGCGTCTGTTAGTGCGGTGAGTTGCTTGGAGAAAAACGACGAGTCACCGAGGGTGGCAGACATCAGGAGGAAGCGGGCCCGCGGTAATGTTAGGAGCGGGATTTGCCACGCGGCGCCGCGCGAGTGGTCGGAGTAGTAGTGGAACTCGTCCATGATGACGTCGTCCACCGAGGCGTGCGCGCCGTCGCGGAGGGCGATGTTGGCGAGGATCTCGGCGGTGCAGCAGATGACCGGGGCGTCGTGGTTGACGGTGGCGTCGCCGGTGATCATGCCGACGTTTTCCGGGCCGAGCACGTGGCAGAGAGAGAGAAATTTCTCGTTGGCGAGCGCCTTGATCGGGACGGTGTAGTAGGAGCGGCGGCCTTGGCAGAGGGACTTGAACTGGAGGGCAAGGGCGACGAGCGATTTACCGGAGCCGGTGGGGGTGTTCAGGATGACGTTGTTGCCCGCGAAGAGCTCGAGGATGGCTTCCTCCTGGTGGTCGTAGGGCTCGGTGCCCGTGGCGGCGAGGTAGTCGAGGAAGGCGTTGAGTATATCGTCCGCGGTGGGGTTTTCGGGAAGATTCTTGCGGCTTAGCGGAGCGGACATGCGAAGAGGATGATGGAGGAAAAGTTTACCGCAAAGGCGTAAAGGGCGCGGAGGGGCGCAAAGTTTTTTGGTGCGGTGTTTGGAGGCTTGATTGTGACCAAACTTCAAAGTAACTTCATTCCATGTTGGCGATGGAACAAATTTCTCGAATGTCATCATGTGAGCGGGTCGAAGCCATGGAGCTCTTGTGGGAATCTTTTTCCAAGGAAGGAATCGACTACCCATCGCCCGATTGGCACGGCAAGGTCCTGGCAGAGCGCTCTGAAATGATCGAGTCCGATAAGGCCACTTGGCTCACGGTCGATGAACTCCAAACACGTTTGATGAGCCGATGAAAAAGATCGTCTCCGTTCTTGCGGAAGCGGCTTTCGATATTGAACGGGGAATCGACTTCTACGATGCGATTGAGGACGGCGTTGGTCTTTATTTCAGGGATTCGATCATTGCCGACATCCGGCGGCTTGGCGTCTATTTTGGCAAACACCAGATTCATCTTGGTTACTTCCGCGCTCTTTCGTCCAGATTTCCTTATGCGATTTACTACCGAGACATGGATGGAACGCGGCAAGTTGTTGCGGTGCTGGATCTGCGACGCTCACCAGAATGGATTCGGGATCAGCTTTCGACACGCCAATGAAAACAAAAGCCTCTCAAAACGCCCAGTATTGGACATCGAAATAAGAGAAAGAGTGACCGCAAAGGTGCGGAGGGGCGCAAAGTTTTTGGAGGGTGAAATGAAATGCCAATTGACGCCGGTGGGCAAACCCTTGGTCGATTCATCCTCTAATCCGACAACACGTCAGGATCATCGCCCACGGATAGGCCATTGATTCCGGCGAATGTGAATGTTAGAGCGAACCGCTCATTGACGGCTCAGACACAGGAAATACTTTCCGGTTAGGAGACCCTTGAGCAAACTGAAAAAACGTTTCCAACGGCCAAACAAACGGTGCGGCTTGACTCCGTTGGAACCGGCCGATTTGTCGGGATGGCGGCTTTCATGACGGAGATTCGCCTCCGCGGAGATGACTGGCAGGCGATCCCGCATCTGCCATTCCAAAGCGCTCAGCACCCGGAGATACCCCGACATAATGTGCCGCCGCAGGATTCGGCACGGTTTGACCCCATAATCCATGAGCTTCATCTCGTACATCGCCGGATTGATTCTCTTCAGTTGGTGAAAATGATAGAAAATCAGGGGCCGACCATTCACCGTGACGGTTTCATCAGCGCGGCCGAGTTTAACTCCGGTTAGATTCCAGGCCGCGAGATTGGCCCCTGGATGGGCCAGCACGGCGACGCGGCCGAAAAGGGCTGGCCATTGATCAAGGTATTTTTGATCTGCAAACTTCCCGTCCTCCACATGGTCATGGCACCACTCGAGGCAGCGCGCACGCCACCATTGGAGGCATTCGATCGCCACCGGATCACGCCGAAACGACAGCCATCCCACATTGTAAATTCCATATCTCTCAAGATCGCGCAATGTGGGCGAAAACCGGTGTGGTGTGATCGCGATCGAGCAAGTGCCCATTTCTTCGAACAGCGGCTCGGGGCTCGAAAAGAAATACAAATCCGCATCCAGATAAGTGACCATCTCCAAGGCCGGTTGCCGCGCGAGAATAAAGAGGACCAACGACGGCGTGCAGGTGAAATAGTATTCAATAAGGCCTCGATCATTCCGCGCGGACTTTAACTGGGAATCATCCCGCAAGAACTCCTCATGCGCGATGGGACGAAGCCCATCTAGGGCGAGTTCCGTCAAAATGTCGTAGGCTGCCGAATCCAGACAAAGGACCCACAGAGTTGATTGCGGGCAATATTGCCGCAATGACTGGTGGAGTGCCAGGCCGCGCGTTAGATAGCGATTGTCAAAATAGGTGCAGAAATGGCGCATATGAGCATCATTCGAATGAGGAATACCAGCGGGTGAGCAGATCCGAGATGTGTATCACATCCTGGTTCGTAAGTCCCGGATGAAGAGGCAGGCTCAAGATCTCTCCAGCCACCTGTTCAGTGATCGGGAGGACGCCGCTGGCCATGGCCGCCGACGCGTAGGCAGGCTGCAGGTGGACGGGGATCGGATAAAGAATCGCGGCAAGCACGCCGTTCTCCCGGAGAAACGCCAACAAATTGTCCCGGCACTGCGCACGCACGACGTATTGGTGAAACACATGTCGGATCGAACTAACAACCTTGGGTAACTTAAGAGGAGTCGTGGCCAATAAACGATCATAGAGTGCAGCTAACTCCCGTCGCCGTTGGTTCGCGTTGTCAAGCGAGGCGAGTTTGACTCGCAAAATGGCGGCTTGGATTTCGTCAAGTCGAGTGTTCATACCAGGCATTTCGCTGTAGTTGCGGTTTTTCCAGCCATACTGCCGGAGCAGCCGTGCCTTCTCAGCGAACTCGGAATTGGCCGTGACGATGGCACCCGCGTCGCCGAGCGCACCAAGATTCTTGGTCGGGTAAAAACTAAAGGTCGCCAGGTCACCCCAGGTTCCGGTCATTTTCCCGTCAGCAATCGCCCCGTGTGCTTGGGAACAATCCTCGATGACTACCAAGTCATGACGACGGGCGATTTCCATAATCGCGGGCATCGCAGCTGGGTGACCGTAGAGGTGAACTGGAATCACCGCCCTGACTCTCGATCCCGCATGAATTTCTCGCTGGATCACCTCCTCCAGTTGGCTGGGATCCATCGTGAAGGTTGCGGGGTCGATATCCACGAACCGTGGTGTCGCACCGGCCAAGCCGATGGCTGCCACCGTCGCCACCGCTGTGTGTGACACGGTGATGACACAATCGCCAGGACCGATCTCCAGCACCCGCAGCGCAAGATGCAGTGCCTCGGTCCCGCTTCCCACCCCAACCGCGTGCCCGATTCCCAGAAAGTGGGCGAACTCTCTTTCAAAAGCCTCGACTTCCTCACCCAAGATATACACCCCGCTCTCCAGCACCCGGTTGATAGCCTCGGCAATGGCATCCCGATGAGCCCGATAGTCGGCACCCGGATTCGCCGCGAGGATCGGCGTATCTAACAAGATAGGTGGTTGCTTATTCATAGTGCTGAAGATGTTGGCGAAAGTAATCCATCGTCTGCATTAGCCCATCAACCAAACCGACTTTGGGCGTCCAACCCAAGTCGCGGTGGATCGCACCGAAGTCCGAGTAGTAGTCACCGATATCGATCGCCTTGCGATCATCAGGAAAGGCACAAATTGTATAGTTGCCGCCTTTATGATGGGTAATCAGTGTTTCCGCGAGATCCTTTAGGCTGACAACCGAGTCACCGCCCAGATTGTAGATCTGACCTTTGGCGGCGTCGCAGGCGGCGGCAAGCAAGAAGGCATCAACCGCGTCGTCCACGTAGGTGAAATCGCGCAACTGCTCACCACCCCAGACCTCGAACGGCTTGTTCTGCGTCACCAGCCGGATCCACAGACCGAGGAATGTCTGGCGCGCGTCCTTGACGCGCATCCTTGGTCCGTAGGTGTTGGTTAGGCGAAGCGTGCAGGAGTGGATGCCATAAAGCTCATGATAGAGGGTGTGATACCACTCGCCTGCCAGCTTGTGGATGCCATTGATGTCGATGGGGCGCAGTGCGTGTTGTTCGCTCACTGGCAGAGAATCGGGTTTGCCATAGAGCTGACGGGTGCTGGCAAAGACAATCCTGAGATCCGGATTGCCGATCCGGCAGGCCTCGAGGATGGCTAGATGTGCCCGGCAGTTGGCATCCAGATCGCCGTATGGGTCGCGCATCGAATCCATATGACTGCTGCGGCCGGCAAGATTGAAGAGATAATCCTGCCCTTCGACCAGGGGCAGGAGTCCGCGATCATCCCGCAGATCCATGATCTTAATGCGGATGCGGTCTTGGATCGGTTTTAGATTGAACAAATTACCGCCGCAACCCGGCAGGAGATTGTCGAGCACGGTCACCCGTGCGCCCAGACCGACGAGTCTTGCGGCTAGGTTGGAGCCAATAAAGCCGGCACCTCCGGTGATGAGTACCTTTCGATTTGCGAACGCAGTTTCAATCATGGGCGGGTAACGGTTGGACGGGTGCGAAATAGGAATCCGCCATACTGGCATCTCTCAGGGGCGTTTTCAACAGGAGGCGCTTCCGGGACAAGAAATTCTCTTGTGAGGGAAAGCCCGATTGCGGCGGCGTGATCGAGAATTTCGGTTCGGTTGAGGAACCACCCGCAATACTCGGTATCGTACCCATGCATGTAGGGCCGCTGGCGGACGACAAAGGACGGCACCGTTTTCACCAGCGGGATGCGCGTAAGGTAAAGCCAGCCGTCCGCCGCCGTGGCCAGAGCCCGCATGGTGACCCGCCAATCCCGGCTGTAGTGCATCGATCCACTGGCCATCACCAGATCGTAGCGGCGTGAGAAACAGGATGCCTCGTCCTCATGGAAGGTCGCTTCCGGCTGGAGTTCCCGCCCGGTCGCGCACAGCCGTGGCATGTCCTTGCAGTGGTAGTCCAGCGCCACGCCGGGAAGAAGCGCGCGCGCCAACACGCCGTAGTGGCCTGCGCCGCCGCCCCAGTCGAGAATCGACAAGGAATCCGAATGGCGCGATGCGAGGGCGGCCACGTATCCGAAAGTCACGATGGTGGCGTGTGCGCCGTCATCGGTGTTGCCCGGCACCGCTGCTTCATGGGATATGCCGAGCGGGCCACTGCCCGTGGCGAGCGACACGAAACGCAACCACTTTTCCCGCTGGGAATTCGCCACACTCTCGACGTTCCAGCCCTGGGCGTCCGCGCCTCCGTCCTGCCAGCCATCCCGCAGGTATTCCCACTCCGGTGGTGGAGCGGGCGGTTTCGGCCGCAAAGCCTTTAGCAGATCGATGACGACCGGCGGCAGCATCTGGTGGATCAGATGTCTGGCGTTCACGTTTCGTTAGATGATGAAGAAGGCTGGAATGTCGTCGGCGGGCTTTGCGAGGAACCGGGAACGGAATGCGGGACAGACAACGGCAAATAAAGCTCCTTCCACCCGGCATGACCAATAATTTGGGCAGGCACATCAGTCGTGCGCCAGCGCGAATTGCCCTGGAAATAAGCCATGAAAATCGCGTGAGCTTCGTCTGGCGGGACTCTGCCGCTTTTGACGCCTGGCCATTCATTCATGCGGTCCTCGTGGATCACAAGCACCTTGTCGCGCCGGACTCGGACCGATTCATGGCCAAGCGCGGAAATAGCGCTGATGCGATGATTTCCATCCATGACGATGAATGCCGACGGATGCTCACGCCGACGCAGTTCACAGACCTCAATGTAGGAATAGAGGTCGGCCCGGTAGCCGTGCTTCCCAATCATCCACAGGGCCTGCTCCTGCCAGAAAAACTCCTGATCAATGCGGTAAGCAAGAATGCCGGCTTCGGAAAAGTGCGTGATGATATCCGGGACATCCGCGGAATCATCGAACCACCCAAAGCCGGGCGACAGACGGTCTTCCGCTACATTCCACCATGGATAAGCCCACAGCGGGCAGTGTTTCCGGAGATTGATCCCGAGAGCTTCCGCCATTCCTCGCGGGCGGTAGTAGAGGAGAAAATCGACGAAACGCCTGCGCGTTTCATGGAATGAATCCCCGCGGTGAAGATCCCGCGCTCTGTTTTCGAGCGGGTTGAATTCATGGCAACCGTAGCGGAATCCCGAATAATGCACGCAGGAGGCCAGCGGGATTTCCAACTCATCGTAAACGGGTCTAGGCGCCTTTTGGCCGCTCACCCTTCGCATGATTATTCTTCGCCAGTTCATTTTCCCGCTTCCGGCTCGTTGTTGGTCGCCCACCGGACATCGGCATAAAAGCGGCCGATCTCTCGCGGAGAGTATGAATAATATTCGAATCCCTTGTTGGTGATCTCGAAGGTGATCGCGCGCTCGTGGCGGTCGTAGATTTCGAAATTTGGCCGGTGGAGGGTGACGGTGACAAAATATCTGCCGGGCAGGAGAATGGAACGTGGAATCCGCGCGACCAACGAATAGTTTCCGCCGTTTTCCACGATGATCGGCGGTTCGGACATGACTGAAGTGGATCGGAACAAGCGTTCCCCAGTCGTGTCCGTAATCGAAAAAGACACGTCCATGCCGGGAATCGCGCGCCGCAAGGTGAAGTCCATCAACAACATGACAGGCTCATCGAAATCGAAGCTGGCCGCGGGAGTCCGGTCATTCCGCACCAGGGCCACACGGCTGAAGAACGCATCGCCGCCACCCGCCACGAACTCCTTGACGGGCTGATCGGTCAGATCACGCGACAGATAAGTGTTGATGATGTCACTCGGCTCTCCATTCCCTGTGAGTCGGCCTTTTTCGATCATGATGCAGCGGGTGCACAGATTCACGATGGCGGAGGTATTGTGGCTGACGAAAAGGACGGTGCGACCGCCCTTGGCCACATCCCCCATCCTGGATAGACACTTTTTCTGGAAAGCCGCATCTCCGACGGCCAACACCTCATCGATGATCAGGATTTCCGGTTCCAAATGGGCGGCCACCGCGAAGGCCAGCCGAACATACATGCCGCTGCTGTAGTGTTTCACCGGCGTGTCGAGGAATTGTTCGACCTCGGAAAAATCGATGATTTCGTCGAGTTTCGAACGTATTTCATGGCGACGCATTCCCAGGATGGCACCATTGAGAAAGATGTTCTCCCGGCCGCTCAATTCCGGATGGAATCCGGTGCCGACTTCAAGCAGTGAGGCCACCCGCCCGTGGATCAAGGCCCTGCCCTCGGTTGGATCTGTAATCCGTGTCAGAACTTTCAGCAGGGTCGATTTCCCAGCGCCATTGGCCCCGACGATCCCAATGACCTCGCCGGGTTGGACAGAAAAGGAAACATCCCGCAGTGCCCAGAAATCGCGGGGCGCGTTGTCGGGCACTCCAGAAGAAACGCCATTGGCCTTCCGGCGGCTCCACCAGTTTCCGATCTCATCGCGCAGACTTCCCGCCCCCAACATTCCCAGTCGGTAGCGCTTGGAGATTCCGTTAACTTCGATGATGGGGTTCACAGTGAATACTAAGTTAAGAGTGGAGCGCGGCCTAAACCGTGTCGACAAAAGTCCGCTCAATATTCTGGAACACCAGCAAGCCCGAAACGAGCGTGACCAAGGTACCGACGACGGATACGGCCAAGTAGCCGAGATTTGATGACCCGGTGCCCAAGAGGCTGTATTTCATGAATTCGATCGGCATCGCCATTGGATTAGCGATGGCGAGCCAACGCCATGATTCCGGGATTTTCGATAACGGATAGATGACCGGCGTGATATACATCCAGATTTGAATGAGAAATGTCGACAGGTGCTGGAAATCACGATATTTCGCCGTCAACGCCGAGAACCACAGCCCGACCCCTAAACTGAACAGGGCGATTTGCAAAACGAGTAGCGGCAACAGCACCACCTGCCAACGCATGCCGAATTCACAGCCGGTTGTGTCCATGAATTTGAAGAACATGAAAAACACCAAAAAAGTAAGGAATTGAATGCCTAAGGCGAGCAGGTTGGAAATCACCGAGGCGATCGGAACAATCAGCCGTGGGAAATAGACTTTGCCAAACAGCGCGGCGTTGCTGATCAGGGTGGTGGATGTGCTCTGGAAGTTTTGCGCGAAATAGGACCAGCCGAGCAACCCGCAAAGGTAAAAGAGAATCGGCGGCGCCCCCTCCGTCGGGATTCCCGCCACCTTGCCGAAAATCACGGCAAAAGTGGCCGTCATCAGCAACGGCTGGATCACAAACCAAGCCGGGCCGAGTATGGTTTGCTTGTATTTCGATACGAAATCGCGGTGAACCAGCAGCAACAATAGATCCCGATATTGCCACATGCCGTGCCATTCGACGCATATCCATTTGCGGCGGGGCTCAATGACCATTGGTTGTGACGGTGGACGCTCCATCGTAGTGTTAAAATTCGATTGAATCAGAATCGACGGGGGCATTGCCGATAACCGAGCATCCATGAGCTCCCCGCAGATTGACATAGGGTACGTTCATCGATTCGATTTCCAGACGGGAGGGAAGGGGTTTTGGCAACACGTTAAAATTCATTGCCAGTTATTGCCGGTCTGTCTAGCAGAAAGCATACGGCAAAATGATTTTTTGCATCCTGGATAGGGCGAGCTGGCTGCGGGGCGTCCATGCTTAGGTGGTGGTGCGGCCTGCGCTGATGATGGGCCGACGAAGAGGAGTCCATCCTGTCTCGAATGATCATTGTGCGAAGCAGCATGAGTAGTATCCGGCGGGTTACGGCAAGAATTCAGAATGGTGGTGGACGAACCGCTCAACACGAATGCAAACTGAGCAACAGCCGACCCCTTGATCCTGCTTTTCAGATTGTTAGAAATCACGGCAGGGTTACTTGCAGAATCGTCGAGTCGCATGTGGCCTGGAGCGGGGCAGCGTTGCGGGGAAGGAGGATGAACTGCCCCTTGCCGTATCCGCGTCCATCGGTGCCTGTTAGGAAGCCTTCGGCCACCGACAGGATGGAGAATCTCGCGGGATCCGGGTTGCCGATCATTTCTCCTGAGACGAGCGATTTCCTGTCCGTCTTGAAGTATTCGCAAGTCGCGAGGTTGTCACCAACGGGGACGTCCATCGCGGGTTCGAAGTCATCGAAGTCGATGCTCGCCATCGACTGCTCGACGTGGAGTTGCCGCGGTTTGCCATCGAGGCCGAGACGGTTCCAGTCGAAGACTCGGTAGGTGGTGTCCGAGTTCTGTTGGATCTCGTGAATGAGAAAGCCCGCGCCGATGGCGTGAAGTCGGCCAGAAGCGATGAAGATAGAATCGCCGGACTGCGGTGTGATGGCATGCACGCATTGCTCGACGCTTCCGTCATCGATGGCTTTCTGGAAATCCGCCTTGGTGACGCCTTGCTTGAGGCCGACGTAGAGTTTCGCACCGGGTTCGCAAGCGGCGATGTACCACATCTCGGTTTTCGGTTCGCCGCCGAGTTCCACAGCGAGCTGGGCAGGCGGGTGGACTTGGATCGATAGGTCATCGCGGGCGTCCAGTACTTTGATGAGGATAGGGAAACGCGGATGGTTTTCGTACCCGGCGCCGAAAATCTCCTCGCGGTGCGAGGTCCACAGCTCATGGAGCGTTTTCCAGGCAAGCGGACCTTCATCGACGACGGATTGCTCTTTCTCACGATCTACGATTTCCCAGGACTCGCCGAAGGGGCTTACGGGATCGGGCAGGCTGCGGTGATAGACGCGTTCGAGTTCGCGTCCGCCCCAGACGCGTTCCATGTAAAGGGGTTTGAAGGTGATAGGATTCATGAAAGGAGCTTGAATAGTTGATGGAAGTGGAGATTGCAAATCCCGATAGGTTCACAGGTGAGTTATGGTGGCTCATTTTCAATCTTTAAGATGGGTACCGCGGATCAGGTTGGCCATGGCTGACTTTGCACGACTTTCCGGAGTGGTGGCCCACTTGTGTGGTCTAGTGAATTCAGAGCAAATTTGCTGGAGCAAGAATATTTTGTTTATTAATTTAGGTAACTACGGGAAGGGAAGTTTTCACCATTTATTATTAACAATTAGCGGCTTATGTAAAAAAATCATCTGTTGAAAATTCAACCCTTTGATCCGCAGATCATTTCTTCCAGGCGAGCGAAAGCTTGCGGCCGGCTTTCGCGCAGTCCAGCAGATAGAGGTTGATCAGGTTCTGGTAGGGGATACCATTTTCTCCTGACATCGTTTTGAAGTAATTGATGATATCGGGCTCCAGACGGATTGTGACGGCCTTCTTCAGTCGCTTCGCGTAGGGGTTCTTTTTGGCTTTTGAAAAATCGTATTCCGTTTTCATCTTATTTTCTTCAAGTAGGGTTTCTGTTCCTTTGTCCCGGCTCTTCTGGCCGAGATGATTCTGATGGATGATCCGGCCATCCTGAAGCAGTGGACCACCACCAGCATTCGTGATTTGCCGCTAAGTCCCATGATGACAAAATGCTCTTCATCCATTGAATGATCTGGGTCTGGAATCACAAGCGCATCTTCGTCATAGAACACCGATTTGGCCTCCTCGAATGTGACGCCATGTTTGTCGGCGTTATTCGCCGCCTTTTCTGGGTCTCACTCGAAGGAGAGTTCGCTCATCTTGAAATGAGCAATACAAAATATTGCTCGATTGTTCAAGTAGTGTTTTTAAAATGACCAGATTCCGAGCAAAAAATGACGCCAAAACTCGCAGCGGATGGATTACTCAATTGAGTACCCCAGCCAATCGCCGCTGACATTTCAACGCCATCTCCGTCCTAACTGCCGGCCAAGCGGTTGGATTTCCCATCGCCGTCTGGATCGGCGGCATCTCCAGAAACCGTTTTGGTGCTTGAATCATAAGAGACAGAAATAATCAGAATATTTTTGCTCAAGGCATTTGCTCGGCGAAATCAAGTCTTGGACCACCACGTCGAACGCCACTTCTTTTTCTCAGACAAACAATGGGGACACGAAAGGCACAATCAAAACTATTTATTTGTCTGACACTTTAAATTATGACCGTCACTAAAAGCCGGGGACCGGGAATTGATCCGGTGACGCTGAAAGCCGTATGAACAACCCCACTATTTACTGTAATTCATAATCGTTAATCCAAACAAAAAAAGAACGAAGCCGACTATCGTCGATATGACTATCATTGCAGGTATTGCTGCGAAACACCACTTGATCATGAACATGAACATGCTGCCGAAGCTCATGTCGAAGTCAGTGACGATTACGCGCTGCGGGTCAAGCGATACAGGAATCTTTGTGGAGCGAATCTCCGCACAAAGTGACCGCATCACGCCGCTACGGGTAGGAAGACTCGCGATGGACGGAAACATTTCATCGAGAGTCATCCATGATTCGGCACTGTCCAATCGTATCTGGGTTTCGCCCGTGATGGCACCGTTAAGAAATAGCTCGGTGATCTGACAAACGTCGAATGGGCCAGATGCTTGGTTGTCGATCCAAAGGTTGTAGTGCATGAAGCAGTTAGTAGCGCGTTTTAAACGAGAGGCAATGTGTTTTGATTCCACGAAGCCTCTTCCATTTAAACCTTGGTTTTTCTTATTGCAGTTTTTAAATTATATTATCTTACTAACTAAAATCCTATTTCTGCACATCGTGCAATTAGGTTCTTCGTTACAAAGACTATGGCCACACTCCTACTCGTACTCATCATAGCGCTGCTCGCCTTTGCCGCCTGGGAGCTCTTTGGCAAGAAGTCGCCACCTCCAACTTCTACAAATCTAAAAAATCCACCGGACCCTGCAACTCGAAGTTCGCAAAGAACTGCCCCATCCCCTGCAACTCAGCGCGGGGGCGGAAGTTACGGGACAGGTTATCACTGGGAAGGCAAGGGAGACTTTGAATTCGAAGTCGTTGGCGAGTCCAACTATCAGATGGCATTGGCACTTCTTGCAGGTGAGCATGGCAAAGAGAACGCTGAAGCACAACACACAGCGACGCTGGTTCTCGATGACTCGAATCCTCACGATCCGAAGGCAGTAGCCATTCGTATTGATGAAATCCCGGTCGGCTACCTCGCCCGGGAAGACGCACGAAGTTATAGACGCCGCCTTGGCCAGAAGAGTCTGTCAGGTGTCAATGCCACCTGCGAGGCCATCGTGGTTGGTGGCGGCACACGGAGGAACGGTGAAAAGCTGCACTACGGCGTTAAGCTCGACATCAAGCCGTTTTGAATAGGTCTTAGTGTTTTTATAGTTTTGCGGCGTTACGGCGCCTCGATCTGCTTTTTCAGCCGCTCGTATTTCCACCTCGGCATTGTGCGCGTGACCACGCGATATTGCATCTTAGGAAAAGCGGCAGCGAAGGCGTTGCGCGAAATATCAGCGAGCTCCACGTTGTCGAAAGCAAACCCGTAAACCAGTGCCATGTCCTGCCACTCGGACTGGAACTCGCTGTATTGCTGAATAACGGAGACTGCCTTGGGCTCCTAGTCCTCTTGGTCGCAGCCTGTTACCAACAGGATCGCTAAAAAGGGCAGAAATAACCGGTAACTGAGGCTCATGATGCTCGAAGCTATCTACCCTATTTTACTTAGCAAGCTCGGTGACGAGCCGTTTCCAAGCACACCATGAACCAATGAAAGTAGGGAACAAGATTGTCCCCGCTCCAAATTATGAAACTCAAGAAATTCCAACGGGATCACTATGCCCGCGCGGCACTGCTCAAGGGAGCTGATGCTGGCTCACGAACAAGGCACCGGCAAGTCGTTCGCAGCGTTTTGCATTTCCTACGTCTGGCGGGCACGGCGGGTACTCATCGCCGCACCGTTGGATCTGCACGACCCACTCAGCAACCCCTTTTCACCATGCATGGTTCGGATCTTCAGGACATTCTGCGCACAGAATGAAAGAACAAACTCTCAGCATTCGTTCATTAAAGTCTGAGCCGCGCGGCGGTCATCATTGCGTTTCCTAGCCTTAATTTTTCTCATGAAACTCGCCCTGCTCTATTCTCGTTCTGCTGGTGCCGTGGTCGGCTTGGCCGCTGCGCTGACCTTGTCATGTGGGCCCGTGTGGGCCGGCCAAAGTTACCCCGAGCCTGCTGGTGACGATAGTGCCGGGTTTGTTCCCATCTTCGACGGCAAGACGCTGACAGGTTGGGATGCCGATCCGAAGTATTGGCGTGTTGAGGACGGCATGCTCGTCGGCTTCGTCACTCCGGAGACGCTGCTCAACGCGAACACGTTTGCGATTTGGCGGGGAGGGGCTCCCGCTGATTTCGAACTGAAGGTCGAGTATCGTATCAGCGCCGACGGTAACAGTGGCATCAACTACCGCAGCGTTGAGGTTCCGACGCCGGCGTTCGCGTTAAAAGGATACCAATGCGATATCGACGGCGCCAGTGCCTACACGGGTAATAATTACGAGGAGCGCGGCCGGACCTTTCTCGCGGTGCGTGGCCAGATCACCCGCGCTACGCTCGAAGCGAAGCGCGCCATCATCGGCAGCCTCGGCGAGAAGGACGCCCTCGCGACGTTGGTGAAGAAAGATGATTGGAATCAGGTCCACCTGATCATCCGTGGCAACGTTTTCACGCACCTCGTGAACGGGCAAGTGATGAGCGTGGTCGTCGACGAAGATCCTGCCGCGCGCATGGCCTCCGGCTTGATCGGTGTGCAGGTCCATGTCGGACCACCCATGAAGGTCGAGTATCGCAACTTTCTCTTGAAGACGCTTCCGGTCATCGCGCCTGCGCCGATCAAATAATGGCTTTGGAGGAAGCGGGGTGACCGAGATCGTCGATGGACAGCACCGCCGCCGTCGCTGATGGCACCTACTTTGGCGTGCAGACGGTCGCGCAACGACAATTAAACCCGAGCCTCCAATTTTGATCTCCCGCAACGATCCTTCCCAAAATACCTCATCTAAAAATACTGTTGAAACATCCACATCGGACGTGTAAATACTCTTTCAGATGAATGAAGTGAATTTGACCACAGCCTTCAAACTCCTCGACGATTTTCTCACCGCAGGAAAATCAGCTCTCGTGTGGCTGATCGTCGGGGGCGGCAGTGCACTCCTCATCCAGCGCCTCAGTTCCCGCCAAACCAAGGACGTGGACGTGATGGCGCTGCGCGAATGGGAAGGCAACATCGTCAGTGCCTACCCACTGCCGGATGCCGTGAAACAGGCCGCTGCCAAAGTCGCGGAAGAACTCCGACTCGATCTGGATTGGCTCAATGGTGCCGCTTCCCTCCATGGCATTGATCTCTCTTTGCTTCCTTCGTGGTTCTGGCAGGAACTCGGCACCCGGGAATACGGCCAATCTCTCAAGATCAGCTTTATCGGCCGCAAGGGCCTGATTCTGCTCAAACTCAGCGCCGCCCTCGACCGCGACCAACGGCGCGATATGGAGGACCTCGCCAGTCTGAACGCCACCCGTGCCGAAGTGGAGGAACTCCTCCGCTGGGTGCTCCGCAACATCCACGAATCCTCCACCCATCCCAAGCTCCCCACCCTGCTCCAAGAACTCAACCATGCCGACCTCATTTCAAAATTCCCTTAGCTATCTCAACGAGAGGATGGTCGATCGGCTTTGGCGCCAGTGGTCCTCCATTGGCGTTGCGGGATATGCGCACCCGGGCGACGATTGGATCATCGACCCTGAGGCCCTGCTGCTCGCCACCACCCGTTACGGTCGCCACGACTCTCGCCTGATGGACGAATCCATCGACTGGCTTGCGAAATTCGGCCGCCGCATCAACCTCCAGCGGCTCCAGGGTCTTCACCGGAACTGGCCAGGCGTGGCAGATTCCCGCGTGCTTGCCGCCATCGCCGCGGTGCTCGGCCAGCAAGTCGCCCAGCGCAAATGGCGCGTCATCGCGGACCGCGCGCCGGAGAGCACCCCGTCCGCGCCGGAATCCCTTTTTCTTTCACGAGACGGCGGCTCCACCGCCCATTTCGGCGATGCGGATCCCATCTTCGCGAAACACGGACTGCTGCGCGGGAAACTGGAACACCGCGGCATGAGCCGAAAGCCCGATCCCCGCGCGCGGGAAAATCTGCTCTTCACCCTGCGGGCGCTGCTCGGCGTGAACGCCCGTGCGGAAATCATGGCCTGGCTCCTCACCCACGACTCCGGCCACCCCGCCGCCATCGCCCGTTCCACCGGCTATTTCTCCAAATCCGTCCAGCAGATTCTGAATGAAATGGAGGAATCCAGCCAAATCCTCTCCATCCGCCAAGGCCGAGAAAAGCACTTCCGCGTCCGCGCCAAAGACTGGCAATTCCTGCTTCCTCCGGCGGCGGAAGGGCAGAGTGCCTTTCCCCGCTGGGTCGATTGGATGCCGCTCTTCGCCGCCTTCACCCGCTTCGCGGAAACTCTGGCATTGCCCGGCATCGACGACAAATCCGAGGGCTTCCAAGCGATCAAACTCCGCGAGGCGCTCGATGAAGCCATGCCCGCCCTCATTCGCGCAGGCGTCTCCCATGAACTCCGCACCACCCGCGACCTGCGCGGCACCGACCTCATCCAATCCCTGCTCTCCGACATCGATTCCCTCCTCGGCTAACCACCCACCGTCCGGCATTTCTCCGAATGCTGAATGCTGTCCCTCCAAATTAGAGTGAACGCAAACAGCGATTGGAGCCGTAGCCCGAAGGGTGAGTTCGCCGGTTGAGGCGAGCGCATCAAACCATGGAGCCTATCGAGCCACCCAGCCAGGCGATCAAGGAATGAAATCCCAACGACGAACCGAACTTCGATGGGTCCAACCAACTCTCAAGGAGAGTCGGCGTATCGCCAATATTCATTCCCAGATTTGGTTCGGTCAAAGTCCCGCATGGAAACTCGAGGCGATTCAACTTGAAGAGGACTCCAAAGCAAATTCGCTTGGGCAAGAATATTTTGATTATTTCTGTCTCTTATGATTTTATCGCCGGTTGCCACTCACGACTTGATAGGCACTCTGTTACTTGACCGGTGAAGTGGCCTCACCGTCGCCCTCCCACTGATAGGGCACAATCTCAAGTCGGCGATTGTGCTGCCAGTCGTAGATATAGATGCGAGCATCCTTGGAAACTACCTGCTTTCCTTCGCTATTCGTGTGGGCAGCGATAGTGAACAAGAACCGATCATCCAAACGACATCCGAGAGAGCCGGTCCCACCTGACCATGGGCCGACTCGGTTCTCGGCTTTGGCGTAGCTCTTCACCACGACAGCTTTGATCTCATCAGACGTCATGCCGGCTTTAATCTTTGGCAGGAGAGCGTTAATCGGCGCAGGAAGAAGTGGCTCTTCTTCAGCGAAGGCAAGAGAAGCGAAACAGAAGAGAGCGAGAATGGAGTGTTTCATTTTTGTCTGCCTATCGTCAAAGAGCACGCAACCCTATCAGCGAGGGCGCACGTCAATCACGGGGTTGAGGTTGAAACTACGGGAGAGCATGTAAACAGGGCGGCTGATAGGGGTTGCTGTGTCTCGACTTGTTCTGCTGTCTGTTTTTTCCATTGAAACTAGCACGTGCAATTAGTGATTCTTCAATCGGTAAGCGCCTCCCTCAACGCTTAGAGTTAGCAACAGCACCAGACGAATATTCTTTCCAGAATGGCGAAGTGAATCCCGCAGCGCCCTCAGTATACACTATTTTGAATGATTCTGCGGTATAGGAAAAGACGCCCTCTCCCATGAATGGGGCATCTCCAAGAAAGACGGCACTCCTTAAACTCTTACAATTGTTGAACGCACTGCGCCCAATGTTCTTCACCGTCGAAGAGATTATCACCATGGAAAGATTTCTACACCCATGGAACGCTAGCTCACTAATGCTTTTTACGCCCTCAGGGACGATGATGGTCTCAAGTCGGTTGCAATCGGCGAATGCGGAAGGCCCAATGTTCTCGACGCCGTCAGGGACAACACTCTCATCCCCTATTCCTGCGGGACATTTGATAAGTTGTGTTTTCGATTTGTTCAGCAGCATTCCTCCCTCGCTGCAAAAGTGCTTGTTCTCGGCTTCCACCGTAACGGCTAGCAGATTCTTACAGTTGGCAAACGCCGATCCTTCGATCTTGTTGACGCTTGCAGGGATAAATATGGTCTTCAGTGAGCTGCAGAAGGAAAATGCGGATGATTCGATACTCTTGACTCCCTGAGAAATAGTGACTTCATTCATTCCGCTGCAACCCGTAAACGCATTCTCAGGGATATTAGAAACGCTGGAAGGGATCAATACACTGGCTAGGCTTCGGCAATCTCCGAATGCGGAATGCCCGATACTCTTAACTCCTTCGGGAATTACGACACCCACAATCGATCTGCTGGACTGGAATACACTTTCCCCGATGTTTGTGGTGCTGGGTGGGATAACGACGGAAACCAGACTGTTGCACTGGTAAAATGCGAATGCCTCGATAGAGACAACTCCCTTGGGAATCTCACATTCACCAACCAAACCTGCAGGGCATGCGATGAGCACGGTTCTTGTCTTGTTGAGTAACAAACCATCAAGGCTGCTATAGTTGGGATTGGCGGGATCAACAGTAAAATCAAGGAGCGCCCAACAACCCTTGAACGCTTCCCGTCCGATGCTTATGACACTGGAAGGAATAGCGACGCGCACTAGGCTTTTGCAGGATGAAAACGACCAACTCCCAATGCTTTCCAAGCCTTTTGGAAAATTCACATCATTCAATTTGTAGCACGCTGAAAAAGCATTCTTACCGATGCTCTTAATGCTCACTGGAAACGTTGCCTGCGTCAGTTGAATACAACCACTGAAAGCCCAATCCTCGATAGCAACAACACCTTCTGGAATAGTTACGCTTGTCATCTTATGGCAGCGAGAGAAGGCATTGTTTGCGATCCGTGTTACGGGTTTTCCTCCGATGACGGATGGGATAATGACGGCACCGGCCGCGTCTTCACTGCAGCGTGTGATCGTGATAGAAGGCCCTGCCTCGGAATAAATAAAATCTCCGAAACGGGCGTTTGGTGCGGAGGCCTCGCGACCGTCATGTAACGGAAGACGATTGCCAGACTGAGCTACAGTGATCCCTGATAAGAGAAGCAGCATGCCAAATGAAAGTCGGATGATGGGCTTCATTTTCTTGCAGAACAGTATTTAATC
>Ga0209190_1001010_pt1 | contig 20070 bp, 35 predicted proteins | sample M_140205_XF_Meta_FD_187315 | JGI IMG/M metagenome (GOLD analysis project Ga0209190, IMG submission 187315) | Freshwater microbial communities from Lake Montjoie, Canada to study carbon cycling - M_140205_XF_MetaG (SPAdes) (version 2) | ecosystem: Environmental > Aquatic > Freshwater > Lake... | reverse complement strand
ATCTTCAAAGTAGTATTAATTAATATATAAATAGTATGATAATTAAAATAGAAACTAAATATGAAACATATACAACTGAATTTACAAATGTAGATGTAAGTATGGAGCAAATTACAAAAGCATTAACTGGTATGTTATTGAGTTATGGATGGGATATAGATATTATAAAAGAATATTTAAAAACAGAAGAAGATGAGTGATATAGCAAAATGCAAAGATAGTTTATGTCCTTCAAAAGATTACTGCCATAGGTTTACTGCTCCAGCAAGTTTAGTTTATCAAAGTTATGGAGGATTTAGTAGAGATGACGATGCAGATAACTGCGATATGTTTTGGCCTAATGGAAAGGAATCTACCAAGTGTAAATTAAACGGAGTTAAAAGAGACGGAGAGATTTGTAATTTAGATTACTGTACGTATCCAAAGTGCGTAAATGATACGTACTGCACTAAATGCCATCAAACTGATGGTGTACATAAAATGGGATGTGAAACAATAAAAATACAAATCAATTTATGAGTGCATCAAACTACCAAAGAATTAAAAGAGTTATGAATTTTTACTATAAAAGAGGAGTAAATAAAGAAAGCGTAAATAGTGTGTATTTTAAAATAATAAATTTAAAAAAATGACAACAACAGAAAACAACAACAGGAATAATTTTATAATAACTATTGTATTTAGTTTTATAGTTTTATTATTTATGACTTCGTGTGGCTCTAGAAAGGTAGCAAAGTCTAAAACTCAAGAACAAGAGCAAAAAACTGAAAAATCTACTCTTGAAATTGAAACGAGGGTAACTGACAACACTAAAATAATTGACACTTCAACAAGTGATGAGATAGAGATATGTCCAGTATCTGACACAATACCTATGGTTGTAAATGGAATAACGTACATAAACGCTAAAATTAAGCGTTCAAAAAAGAAAAACAATATAAGTATAGTAAAAGATGTAAAAGTCCAACAGAACGTACAAAAAAGCGATTTAAAGACGGTTAAAACAAACAAAGTAGTTGAAACAAAACAAACAGAACGTAAACAGTCTTATTGGTGGCTACTTTGGTTTTTGTTATTAATACCAATATACATCCTTTGGAGAAAGTATAAAGGATTAATTTTTTGGTCCCTATAATAATCTAAATTTGGGACAAGATATAATGGAAAATATTATCTAAAAATAACTGTATACTGGAAAATGAAAGATAAAAAATGCAAAGTTTGTCAAAATAAATTCACTCCAGTGCAGTTTGCACAATCGGTATGTGGTTATAAGTGTGCAATAGAGCATTCAAAGAAACTTAAACAACTAAAAGACCAAAGAGAATGGAAGGCAGAGAAAGCCATTTTAAGAGACAAACTCAAAACTCTAGGTCAATATGAGGCAGAAGCTAAAAAGTCCTTTCAAAAGTGGGTTAGAATGCGAGATAATAAACAACCTTGCGTAAGTTGTGGAATAGAAAATACAGAACTCTGGGATGGCGGTCACTATAAGAAAGCAGAGATATACTCAGGGGTTATATTTGATGAGAGTAACTGCCATAAACAATGCAGAAAGTGTAATAGGTTTCTGGGAGGTAACGAATTAAATTACAGATTAGGACTTATTAAGAGATACGGAATAGAATATACGGATGAGATAGAAGCGAAAGCAAACGAAACTAGAAACTATAAGTATACAAAAGAGGAATTAATAGGTAAAAAATTAAAATATGATATTTTAATAAAAGAGTTTGGTAAACTTAATTAAATTACTATATTTGTAAAGATTTTGTTAATCATAATATTACTTTGTTTTTGTTTGAAAGTCCCAGTCTTTTATTAGGTTGGGATTTTTTTTTAATCTTTTTTTAAAAATAATTGCAAAAAAGTTTTTTTATTAACAAAATGTTTATATATTTGTCCAAGCAATAAAGCTAAAAACAAAAACAAACAATATGAAAAACGAATTATTTTTAGAATTACAAAAAGCAAATTTAGATTTAGACAGATTTTTTAACATCTCGATTAATCACTCAAACGTAAGAGCTATGGCAGATTACGACACACAACTAGAGCAAGATTTATTAAACGATAATTTTGTAAGATTTTATGGTTTATACGATAAAAAAAGATTAGATATGATTGAGTACAAAAAAGGTAATTTACAAATCGTTTTAAGCAAGTAATTATGAAAAATTTTTTAAAAGCAGAGAACCAATTTAAATTTATAATAGTTGTATTGTTTTATATACTTTTACAATTTTGCAGATGAGAAAATATTTAGTAACATACTGGTCAGAGCATAGAGATGAGTGTACGGACTTTGAAAGAGTAATAGAGGCACAAACATTTGAACAAGCATTTAACTTATTTTTAAAAGAGAATGTAGTTTTTAAGAGAATTGACTCAATTAAAGAAATAGCAAATGGATAGTAAAGACTGGGCCGAGATATACGCAGAGATGCGAAGTGTATTTGAAAGAGACAAAGAATTAACTCACATAGAATTAACATTTAACATTAAGCCTGTAGTATCGGAAAAAAAAGTAGCAAAAATTAACATTAAAACATATAAAGATGACAATAGAATTAATAGATAATATAGAGTTTGGAGGAATAGATTGGGAGGATAATAAAGATTATAGCGATATTTATATTGTAAGTGCAGACTACGATGGTAGACCGATGGACTCTGACCAATTAGAGGAGATAAATAAAGATATACTAATGATTGCAGAATTATATGAAAGAGATGGAGATTAAAGATACTAGATTTGTATTGTTAGAAGAGGGAAAGCCTTTCATACTTTTACTCACAGAAAGACAAGCAAAGCAAGAGCAAAGAAAATATAAAGAATTGCATCCAGATTTAGACTATACAATTTTTTATGATGAATATTACGAGTACAGTGAATATAATTAATTTAAAACTAAAACAAAATGAAAGCAAACGAAAACTGGAGTACAAAAGAATTGGTAAATTTTTTAAGCCAATCAAACGAAGCCTTAAGAATTGAAAACTTACGCTTAATGGACGAGGTCGAAAGACTGACAAATAACATCGAAGTTCACCAAGCAGAAATAGTAAGCAATTATTACGAGGATAAATTTTATACATTTACACAAACTAATACTAATTATTTTAAAACAACTTAAAATGAGCAAAACAGTTATTCAATTTAATGAGCCTATTCTTTTATGCATAGGAGAGAAACTTTGCAAAATACAGCAAGAGTTTAAAGCAAAAAAAAGTAGATTTAATTCCTTTGGGAAATATAGCTTTAGAAGTGCAGAGGATATTCTAGAGGGATTAAAGCCTATGAATGAGAAATACGGAGTTTACTTTACAATTAATGAGCAGTTAATAAACGCTAACCCTCCTGTAATGACATCGGTTGCTACTATTTGGGATTGTGAAAGCGGAAAGAGTATTGATTGTTCTGCTGTAGTAGGAGTAGATTTACAACAAAAAGGAATGCAAACACCACAAGCGTTTGGAAGTGCATCCAGCTACGCTAAAAAATACGCTTTAGGGAACTTACTTTTAATAGACGATACTGCGGATGCTGATGCAACAAATACTCACTCTAAAGAGCCTATAAAAGCAAAAGAGACAGTATCTTTGGAAATAGGTACAGAGGCATATAATAAAGCAGTTGACTATTTAGCTGGAGGAGGAGACATAGAACTAATAGAGAAAAAATACAAATTAACTAACGAAGTAAAACAAGCACTTTTAAACAACAAATAAGATGGAAATACAAGGAGAATTAATCGTTATAAACGAAACAGAAACAATCGGAGCAAAAGGATTCCAAAAGAGACTAGCAGTAGTAAAAACAGATGAGCAATATCCTCAGACTATTCCAGTTGAATTTACTCAAGAGAAAGTTTCCTTATTAGACAACTTTAAACTAGGAGACATAGTTAAAATAGGTATTAACTTAAGAGGCGCAGAATGGAAAGGTAGATACTTTGCAAACATCCAAGGCTGGAATATAAACAAAGGAGAAAGAGAGAAGTCAGCTGGTAGTTTTATGCCAGATAGACAAACACAAAATGCAAAGGTTGTACAATTACAAGAGGACGATTTACCATTCTAAATATAATAGGCTGGATGTAATAGTCCAGCCATTATTTAACAAACCAAAACAAATGCTAATAGATTACAACAAACAACTAGATATTCTTCGCCAGATTAGGTCTGGTAAACTCAAAGAGGGATTAAAACTAGACATCCCTCAATTAGACGAATACATACGTTTTAAGACATCCAATTTTAATATAGTACTTGGACACGCAAACGTAGGTAAAACAACTTCTATTCTTTATTTAATGCTTTGTTATTCTTTAAAGCACGATTTGAAATGGTTAGTATGCAGCACCGAGAATGATTCATACTCACTAATAAGAAAATTAGTTGAGTTTCTGGATGAGACACCTATTAATTTAGTTTCTGAAAGCAACTTTAAAACTCATACCGATTTTATTAATAGTCACTTTAAGTTTGTTGACAATGCAAAGATGTACGATTATCATTCTGCTATTGATATGTTTAAAAGTGTAAAAAAACAATTTAATTACAATGGCATATTACTTGACCCTTATAATGCTTTAATTAAAGATAACGATTTAATGAAAAATTTAGGAGGTCACGAATACGATTACCAAGCCTGTACCGAAATGAGAATGTTCTGCAAAGAATTTAAAATTAGTTTATGGTTAAATACTCACGCAAACACAAACGCTTTAAGAATGGTTTATAGAAACGACCACCAATTTGCTGGGCATCCACTTCCACCAATGGCAAGTGACGTAGAGGGAGGAGGAAAGTTTGTTAATAGGGCCGACGATTTTATAGTAGTGCATCGATTAACTTTACATCCACAATTATACACAACTACAATGTTACATATACGAAAGATAAAAGAGATAGAAACTGGAGGCAGACCAACTAGTATTGATAATCCAATAGAAATCGTAGCTTTACAAAATAATGTAGGCTTTAGTATAGAAGGAAAATCTATTTTAAGGACTATAAAAGAAAGTCAACTTAATTTTTTATAAAATGAATATACTCGATGTTCTCTATTTAAAGCATTCCACTTGGTTAAAATATGTAAAATCATTTGGCTGCCCAGATGACATCGCAGAGGACTATGTCCAAGAGATGTATATTAAGATTTATAATTATAGTCAAATAAAAAATAACGATTTGATGTATGATGGAGAAGAGGTAAACTTCTTTTTTGTATACGTTACTTTAAAAAATATGTACCTAGATGATTACAGAAAGAATAAAAAGAAAATACTAGTAAACATAGAGGATGTTATTTTAATAGAAGAGCCAAGCGAATATTCAGAGGACAAGTTTTACTTCCAGAAAGATTTGGTTAGTAATTGGGTAAAAGAATTAAACAACGAAATAGACTCAATAGATGAGCATACAGAGTACAAAGCAAGTCTTTGTTATATAAAGTTTATTTATCAAAAGATATTCGTTGAAAGCTACTCTATTACAGATTTAAGCGAAGAGACAAAATTAAGTTACTGGAGCATTAGAAACACAGTTAAACGAATTAAACAACAGATAAAAAATGAAATTTGATTTAAACGAGCAATTTACAAGCGATTTAAGAGCCGATAACCTATTGAGTAAATACTCACTACCATATTTAAAAGATGTTATAAATGGGCTTATTCAAAACGCTAAAAACAAAGGAGAGATAAAAGAGTTAAACTACTGGAACGAAGTAGCAATAGAAATTAAAAAAAGAATAGTATGAAATATTTATTATTATTATTTGCATATGAATTTATCAGGTCAAAATTAATTTGGTTATGGCATTATCTAATTAAAAAAGGAGAGTAATGAAAGAGTATAAAACAATAAACCAAAACAAAGTAGATATGGAGATAGGTTATAAAGAAAAAAAACAAATGGCAAAGTATAGAAAACAATTAGAAGACTATAAGCAAGAGTTAAGAGACCACCATACATTTATATATTTTAAACTAGGGGATTATTTAGAATACTTATTTAGAGTTACAGGAGTAAAGTGGTTAGTTAAAAAAATATATCCTAATTGTAATTGCGATAAAAGACAAAAAGCATTAAACTTTAAAATAAAAAGAAGATGACAAAACAAGACTGGTTATGGTGGCAAACATTTAGAGATAATTTAAGAGGCACAATAACAAACGATGAGTATTTGAAAGTAAGTCAATTACACGCTAACTACTTTAATCATAAAGTAAACTATCCTTGCAAGTGTAGTCCTAAAATAATTCAAAGTTATATAGATGATTTAAACGAATTTTGGAGTACTAATCCAAAGCCTAGAGCAAGATGAGTAATTCGCACCATAAATGGGAGCAAGGTATAATTAAGATACTAAATTTAGACGGTTGGGATTTAGAATGGACTGGAGAAGAGTTTGAGCATTACGATGCAAGAGGCAAAACTCCGAAAGGATTTGATTGTGTAATAGAGTTTAAACTACGACACACATACTACCCAACTAAAATACTAGAGAAGTTTAAATACGCAAAATTAATGCAAATGGATTGTTTAAAATTTTACTATGTTTTTGATTTGAAAGGTAACTATCTTTATTATTTAGATACTTTAGAACTTCCAGAGGCAAGTGTATTAAACTGCAAAGCCACAACTGACTTTGATAATAACGAATTGATAAACAAAAATGTTTACTTTTTATCAGAAACCCAAGCAGCAATAATTAATAAATACTAAAAATTTGTTAATAAACTAAAAAAGATTATCTTTGTAAAACAAACTAAAACAAAAAAATATGAATGAATTAACTAAAACAGAAGCTATCCTCAAACAAATAATAGCAGAGAGAGAAAGAGCCAAAAAAGAACTAGATGAGCAAATAGAGCAAATCAATAGACTGGTAACGATATGATAGTTTTAATAGACGCCGACAGTTTAATATGGAGTAGTTGTTATAAGCAAAAAGAAACTCCAGAGGATAGTGGTTATCATAACATAGAAGAGGCCAAAGACAAGTACAACGAGGTAGTAATGAAAATCATTAATACTATTGAAGTAGACCACGAAGTAGATAAGGTTATAACATTTGCTGGAGCAAGAGGCAACTTTCGCAAACAGATAAGCAAAACATACAAAGCAAATAGAATAGACAGAGAAGTCCCTCCTATACTAAATGAATTGCAGGACTATGTCAAAGAGCAATACCAATCAAAGCAAGGTTATGGAGTAGAGACAGACGATTTAGTAGCAACCTACTGGACCAACTTAACAGAGACATTTGGAAGAGACGAAGTTATAATTGTTTCAATAGACAAAGACTATAAGCAACTGCCTTGCATCATTTATGACTACCATTATAAGAAACAATGCTATCACAATATAACAGAGCAAGAGGCAAAGTATAACTTCTGGGAGCAAATGATAATGGGAGATACTGCCGACAATGTAAACTTCTGCAAAGGATATGGCAAAGCATATTGTAAAAACGCATTTAAAGACTGTTTAAGCGATTATAATTATATTAGAGTAGTATTTAGTCTATTTAAAAAAATATACAAGCAGAAAGCACGAGAGCGATTTATAGAATGTTACTTACTTTTAAAATTAAAAACAAAATAAATGGAATACAAATTAATAGCCAACGAGATAAAAGATACACTAAAAGTAAATGTATTTGAGAACTCACGAAAGAGACCAATAATAGATGCAAGAAGTTTATTCTGTTACATACTACGCAAAGATTTTAATCTTACGTTACATAGTATAGCAGAGATATACAAGAGCAAAGGAAAAAATTACAATCACGCCACAGTTATTCACTCTGTTAATAATTACGAGTTAGCTTGTAAAGATGATAAAAGACTTGAAGAGATAAGAGGCAAAGTCTTAAAAATATCTAATCCTCAAGCAGTACTTATAAATAGAATAAGAGACATATACGACACAGACAGATTACAAGGATTACACAACTTAATAGACTTTCAAGAGCAACAACTAAAATAACAAAATATGGGCAAACCAAAATACATAGAGACACCAGAGATACTATGGCAACACTTTCAAGAGTACAAAAAAGAGACAAAGAGCAAACCATTCCTAGTTAAGGATTGGGTAGGTAAAGATGCTCTAGATGTATATAGAGAGAAAGAAAGACCACTCACTATTGAAGGCTTCGAATGCTACCTAGCAGATAAGAATATAATAGATAATTTAAGCCAATATTTTGCAAATACTGAGCAAAGATACACAGACTATCAAACCATCTGTTCACGTGTAAAAAAAGCTGTAAGACAAGACCAGATTGAGGGAGGTATGGCTGGTATGTACAATCCAAGTATAACACAAAGATTAAACGGATTAGTAGAGAAGACACAGACCGAGGTAAGTGTAACCAAGTTTGATTTTGATGAGTAGCATAAAAGGATATAAGCCACATATAAACCAGAGGCAAATACACGATTCAATTAATAATGAGCCATACAAATACTATGTCTTAAATATCGGTAGGCAGTTTGGTAAAACGATGTTGGCTATAAACCAAATGTTATATTGGGCAATTAATAACAGAGGATGTAATATTGCTTGGGTAACTCCAGTATATAAGCAAGGTAAAAAAGTATTTAGCGAATTAGAGAAGGCCACTAGGACAAGTGGCTTTTTTGATTTTAACCAAAGTGAGTTAACAGTTAAAGGATTTGGAAGTACTATATCTTTTTTCTCTGGAGAAAGACCAGATAATATTAGGGGTAATACATTTGACTATTTAATAATTGACGAGGTTGCATTTACTAGAGAGGAGTTATGGAGTGAGGTGCTTTCTGCTACAGTACTAGTCAAAGGTAAAAAGGTTATATTCATATCTACACCCAAAGGCAAAAATCATTTTCACACTCTATCACTTCAGCCAAATTATGACAATCGATATAAGTACTTTCACTTTACATCTTATGATACTCCATTCATAAATGAGTTAGATTTAGAAGAGCGAAAAAGAAGTTTACCTAGCCACATATTTAGACAGGAATACCTAGCAGAATTTCTAGATAATTCAAGTGGACTATTTGCAAATGTAAGAGAATGTATTGGAGAGCCAACAAACTCAAATGTATACTATGGAGGATTAGATATTGGACGAGCAGATGACTACACTGTACTAACTATTATAAACGAACACAAGCAAATAGTATATTGCGAAAGATGGCGACACGATGAGTGGACTAGAATTATAGAGAAGGTAGCAGTAAAGATAAACGAGTACAATGCAAAAGTATATGTAGAGGTAAACAACCAAGGAGATGTATTTTATGAGATGCTAAAAAAGATATGCGGTAAAAGAGTATATCCATTTGTAACAACCACAAAGACCAAGCCTATAATGATTGAAGACTTGGCAGTATTGTTTGAGCAGAAAGACATACAGATATTAAATATCAGTTGGCTAATAGATGAGTTAGAAGCATTCACGTACATATACAACCAAACAACACGTAACGTACAATATTCTGCACCACAAGGAGTACACGACGATAGTGTAATTAGTTTAGCATTATCTTACCAAGCAATCAAAGAATTAAAAAACAGAGGCACATACGCAATAAAATAATAACTCACAAATAAATAAATCAAACGTTATATAGTTATGAAATTAATAGTACCAAGCACACTAGAGGAGATTAGTTTAAGCAAGTACCAAAGGTATTTGAAAGAGTTTGAATATAGCAAGAGCCAAAAAAATCAAGAGACATATCTAGGTTTAAAAATGCTTGAGATATTCTGCGAGATAACAGAGGACCAAGCCAAACAAATAGATGCTGACTCGGCAAACAAAGTAGTAAAGATATTAGTAGATTTATTATCAGGAGATACTTTGCATATTGAAAGTTTTAAACTAGGAGGTATTGAGTTTGGGTTTATTCCTAAATTAGATAACTTATCATTCGGAGAATTTCTAGACTTGAATAATAACATAGACAACCTAGAGGATATTGTTACTGCTATGGGAGTATTATATAGACCAGTAATAGGAAGAGGCAAAGACGGAAAATATCTAGTAGAGAAGTACGAGGGAGACAAGTACCACGAGATACTAAAAGATATGCCTATAAATATTGTATTGGGTGCTAGGGTTTTTTTTTGGAATTTAGGCTTGGATTTGGTGACATCTACCCTTTGCTCTTTGGAGCAGGAAATGAGCAAGATGAGTACTCGACAGAAAGCCAATTTTCTAAAGAATGGGGATGGTTTGCTAGCCTCGCTGAGCTCGCTAAAAACGACGTTACAAGAATTGAGAAAGTCACAAAATTAAATATGCACTTGTGTCTAAAGTTTCTATCTTATAAGTTAGATAAGGCAGAGTTGAGAGCAAAGCAATTAGAAAAAATAAACAAACGTTATGGACGATAAAAAAGGAGTAGAGGCATTGTACAATATTATTGATTCTTTAAACGAGGAATTAAGTAGCAATCCATTTGTAAACAAAGTAACAGTAGGAAGACTAACCGAAATCGATTTGGCTAAAAATACTATATTTCCTTTGAGCCATATAATGCTAAATTCAATAAGACATAACGAAAATACTTTGTCGTTTAATTTAACAGTAATTAACTTAGATATAGTTAACATATCAAAGGAAGCTGAAATAGGCGTTTATGGGAACGATAATACTATGTATATACTATCTAACCAACTCTATGTTATTAATCGTTTATTGAGCCGTTTAAAGCAGTCTACAATATACAAAGACGGATGGGAGTTAGAAGGTAATCCAGATAGCGATGTAATAGATAAGGAGATGGAGAATATGTTAACCGGATATCAAACAGATATAACGATAAATGTACCTAATGATATATCTAAATGCTAAATATAAAATTTGAACATTTAGTAGATGCTATGAATGCCTTTGGAGATAAGGTTGTAGCAGATGCAAAGCAGAACTTAAAAGACAAAAAGAAAGTCGATACTGGTACACTTGAAAAAAGTGTAGTTAATAACGGAGTAAAGTTTATGCCTAGGTCTTTAAGTTTGAATATAGGAATGTCAGACTATGGAGGATTTGTAGATAAGGGAGTCAGAGGAGTAGGAGGAGTAAGAAAGATGACAAGCACCTTTAAGAGAACAAACAACAAGGGTAAGATGTGGAAGCAAAATGGAGGAAATAGTCCGTACAGTTTTAAAGAGGGAACTAAGCCAAGTGTAAAGCATTTTGTAGAGTGGAGTAACAAAAGAGGATTAAGTCCGTATGCAGTAAGAGAGTCAGTTTACCATCAAGGTATAAAGCCAAGTTACTTTTTAAAAGATGCTATAGAAGAGAATATAAAATTAATGCCAAAAGAAATAGCAGAGGCATTTGCTCTGGATGTGAAATCAACTGTAGATTTAATAATAAAATCAAATATAAAATAATATGCCAGCATCAATAAAAGTAATACTAGCTAGAAGTCCATTTGAAATAATTATAAACGAGGCAACTCAAGTAAGAACTAAAGTAGAGTTAAAACTTTGGAATAAAGGAGACACAGTCCCTACAGTACCAACTTATATAATGAGTGAGGCAATTGCATCTGTAACACAAACAGAAACAAACTATAATATATCTCCATTTATTTTAGAGTACATAGATAAATATGCTTTGAAATATACGAGTAATAATGTTACTACTGCTGGAAACAAAGAATGGTGCATAGGAGAATACAAAACTTATTATAGTACAGATGGAACTACATATACTTTATTAAGCACAATTTCTTTTGTTGGTGTAAATGGATATTCAACTGTAGAGGAGGGAATGAATTACGATATTACAGACCCATTCCCATACTTATTATTAGCAAATCCAAATTTAAAAGTTTACTGGAGTGATACAATACCTTATTATAATTTTATATGTAAAAATATAAATGATGTTTATACTGCAAAATGGTATGACAAAGCTAATGACCTTTTAAAATCACAAACATTTTATAATGGCCAAAATGATTTTTTTAATTACGCAATTCCTTTAGTATATAATGCAAGTGTTTATGTAGCAATAGTAGACGAAAATAACGAGCAGATATATAAAGTTGAAACAGTAGAAGTGTGTGAGCCTACATATCCAGTACAGGCTATGTGGTTTGTAAATAAGTATGGAGGCTGGAATCAATTTACATTTTTTAAAGCCAGTTATAATTCTATTAATATAAAAAATAGTGATTACGCATTAATGCAAAAGAATGTAAACTACGATGCACGTAGAGGCCAAACAAAGCCATTTAATATAAATGGTAACGGAAGTATAAAAGTAAATACTGGGTTTATTGCAGAGGAATATTTTGAGTTGATACAAGATTTAATGTTAAGTGATACAATTTTGCTTACAAATAGTGAAATACCAGTTACAATTAAAACTACTAGTATGCAAAAGAAAACATACTTAAAAGATAAAAACATAAACTATACTTTGGAGTTTGACTTTGCGAATAAACTAATTAACAACATCGTATAATGAAATTAAGCGTAGAGGTCTATATTAAAAAAAATACTTTAGTAATAGGAGGCACAATTAATAGCGATAATACTTCGCCATTTTTTACAGTCACTCCTAGTATAACTATGACTACTAATCAGTACGCTGGTTATTATATTAAAATGACTTCTGGAATCAGTAACAATTTAACAAGTTGGATTCTTTCAAACACTACAACAGTTTTAACTTTACAATATGATTTACCGGTACAAGCAACTGACACGTTTGAAATATATAGAAGTGATTATCAAAGACTAGATTTATTCAAAGACGAAAAAATTAGTATTACTTCCCAAATTGGGAACGCAAACGACATAGGTAAATTATACACTGACTATACACAGAGTTTCTCAATACCAGCATCAAATAATAACAATCAAATATTATCTCACTGGTATGAAAGTTCAATAGACAATGGATTTGACCACAGAATGAGATACGATGCTTATATCGAGATTAACACGCATAGATTTAGAAACGGAACTATTCAATTAGAGAAGGCAGACAAAAAAGATGGATTTATTGAAAGCTATTCAGTTACTTTTTATGGCAAACTAACTCAACTAAAAGATATAATTAAAGACGAAAAATTACAAATTTTAGATTTTTCAAGTTTTAATCACGAGTATAATAGTACAAATGTAAAAACTAGAATAACAACTGATATTGCTGGAGTCAAATACCCATTAATAGGAAATCTAAAAAAATATTATTACCAAGACCCATTAAGACCGACAGAAGACATAACTACTTTAGCTGGTGCTATTATATGGGAAGAGTTATTTCCAGCAATAAAAGTTTCAGATATATTTGCAAAAATACAAGCTAAATATGAAATAACATTTACTGGGAGTTTTTTTAATTTAGACCAATGGACAAAACTATATTTATATTTAAAACCAGCAGAAACAATAACTTTTAAAAGTGAACCTATATTATTAAATTTTTATGCATTATTACCCTCGTCTCCAGCATTTCCAGAAATAAATTTCGTAACAGATACTCTTACAATTTCTAATTCAAGTTATGTAACTTTTAGTAATACCACAACTTATGAAATAATATATAAAACATTATCTATTGCTATTACTTTTACACCTTCAAATATAACAACACCATATACTTTTTATGTTTATAGAGATGGAATACTTTTTTCTGCTTTAGAGTTAATAGGAGTTTCTACTGATTTGATTACAATAGATTATTTAATATCAAATCCAATAGGAAGTGGTCCGTCACATTCGTATACATTTAAAATAAGTTCTAGTAGTTCGATGACAATTAATTCTACTTTACGTTTAGTAAAAACAGAATTTTTAAGAAACAGAACTACAAATAACACTAGTTTTAATCAAATAGTCTCTTCAGCTATTAGTAATAATACTACAAACACTTATATTCCAATAGGTAATTATATGCCGGATATTAAAATTGTGGATTTTATTACTGGTATAATAAAGGCATTTAACTTAATGATTATTCCAAGACCGAACAATATTTATGAATTTATACCTCTTGAAATGTATTACAACGCTGGTAAAACATTAGATATAACAGAGTACACTTATGAAAACGAAATGAGCATAAATAAGCCAAAGTTATTCAAAAGTATAAACTTTAAATACGAGGAAAGTAAGAATATATTAAACAATGCCTACAAAGGTTTATATCAACAAAATTATGGAGATTTAATTTACAATTCAGATAAGATTACAGAGTCATCAACTTATGATATTAAACTACCCTTTGAGAATGTTTTATTTGAAGTTCCAAAGCAAGGCAAATTATTTCAGACTGCTACATTAGTAGATAAAGATGTAAAACCATATAAGCCAAAACCAATGCTTATTTATTGTAATTCGTTAGTAACTCCGTTAACTGGTGCTGATAGAATTTATATGACTAATTCAAGTGGAGCAGCAACACAAATAAGTAACTATAATCGTTTCTCAAATGAGTATGATAGTATGCCGACAGATGCAACTCACTCACAATTAATGACTATGAATTTTGGTAACGAGCAATCCAGTTGGCTAAATTTACTAGCCCCTCAAGGACTATATTATAGACACTATAAAAACTTTGTAGATAATCTTTATGATATTAAAACTAGATTAATAAAAGTAAAAGCATTACTACCGGCAAGTCTACTAGGAAGTACAGTTACAAATGGAGGAGGCATTCCTTTAGGAATTGCTTTAAATGATAGGTTAGTTATTAGAAATAAAAGATATATAATTAATTCATTTACTACGGATTTAACAACCGGAGAAACTGACTTGGAACTATTGACAGATTACAGAGGATTAAATGCTGCAAGTACAGTAGGATATAGAATAGCAAGTATGAATAATATTCAAACAAACAACCAAGCATTGACATTTCAAGTAGTAATTTATTTAAATGATTACGATACTTTTGATGTAAAATCACCGGCTGGATTCTTAACTTATACTGACTCAAATAATAATAAAACAGATATAGTATTAAGTGTTACAGTACCAGCAAATGCAACTGGATTAGACAGAAGCGATGCAGTAATTTTAGATTATAGAATAGGAGGAGTATCACAAAAATTAGAATATATAATGGTAACACAGACTGCAATATGATAGAGCAAATATTAAACCTACTAAAAGCATCTAGTCACTACGGACAAAGTGAACTAATAGAAATAGCAAAAGGAAAAAACAAACATCCAGAAACTTGGATGGAGGCATTTAAACAACATAAAAGACTATTGAAATGGCACAAGAAATAGATATTAATTTAAACGTAAATGCTCAACAAGCAGACAAGTCTTTAGGTAGTTTAAAAAGCCAATTAAGAGAAGCACAAGCAGATGTACAAACTTTGGCTGATAAATTTGGTGCAACTTCAAGAGAAGCAGTTGAGGCAGCTAAAAGAGCAGCAGAACTAAAAGACCGTATAGGCGATGCAAAAAACTTAACCGATGCATTTAATCCAGATGCAAAGTTTAAAGCATTAAGTGCATCACTTACTGGTGTGGCGAGTGGCTTTGCTGCTTACCAAGGTGCTTTAGGTTTAGCTGGAGTTGAGAGTAAAAAATTACAAGAGCAACTTTTACAAGTTCAGAGTGCTATGGCTTTGGCACAAGGTCTGCAAGGATTAGGAGAGGCAAGAGATAGCTTTCAACAATTAGGTGCAGTTGCTAAAAGTGTTTTTGCTGGAATTAAAAATGCAATAGGTGCTACTGGAATAGGTTTATTAGTAATTGCTGCTGGTGCTTTATATGCTTATTGGGATGATATTAAAGAGGCGGTTAATGGAGTTTCAAATGAACAAAAAAAGTTAAACCAATTAGCAGAACAAAATGTACAGACAGCAAATGAAAATTTAAAGTCTGCAAAGTCGATGGACAATACCTTAAAATTACAAGGCAAAAGTGAGCAGCAAATTTTAGATATTAAAATAAAAGCAACTCAAGCGACTATTGATGCAAATATTAGCAGAGTAAAAGGATTACAATTAACTAATAAACTAGAAGCAGAGGCTGCTCAAAGAAATTACGAAAGGTTAAAATCTTTTATAGACTTTGTAAGTATTCCGCAAAGAATATTATTTGAAACTGCTGCAACTGCAATTAATAAAATAATTGATTTAGCTAATAAAATCCCCGGCATTGAAATCAAAGGAAAGATAGATGAGAATTTTGCCTCAAAAGCTACTGACTATATTACTAAATTAGCTTTTGACCCAGAAAAAACTAAAGCAGAAGGGGCAGCAACTTTAAAAGCTACTCAAGATTCTATTCGTGAATTAACAAATGAAAGAGACGGTTATAGAGTTAGTAAAAATAAGCAGGATGCTGAGGATGCAGAAAAAGGCAAACAACATAAAAAAGACGAAGTTTTATCAGAGCACGAAAAATTAGAAAACTTAAAAAAACTAACAGACGAATATAATAAAAAATTAAGAGAAGAGGAAGTAATACCAGATGCAATAGACACAACTGGACTTGAAAATAAAGCAGCTAACGATGTTAAATTTAAAGAGGAAGAGTTAGAAAGACAAAGAGCACAAGAATTAGCACTTGCTCAAATATACTACGATAGTGTATCAGAAAGAGAAAAAAGAGAGGAAGAGGAAAGACAACGAAAAATACAATCATTCCAAGCTACAACAGAAGCAGTAGGAAGTATAGCAAAGAGTGGAGAGGAATTATTATCTTCAATACAAGCGACTGGATTAGCAAAAGGCAAAGCTGGTCAAGCAGCTATGAAAGCACTAGCTTTAGTTCAAATAGGTGTAGATAGTGCAGTCGCATTTTCAAAAATGATGCAAGGAACAGAACAAAGTGCAGCTGGTGCAGCAACTGGAGCACCCGGACCAGCAGCACCAGCAGTATATTTAGCAACTAAAATAGCATTTTATGCTACTGGTACGGCTACAATTTTGGCTAATATTGCAAGAGCAAAAGCATTACTTTCAGGCGGTGGAGGTGGTGGTGGAGGAGCAGCCGGTGGAGGTGGAGGAGGAGGAGCAGTACCACCAGCACCAAGTTTTAACGTAGTAGGGCCAAGTGGAGCAAATCAAATAGCAGAAAGTATAGGATTAAATAAAGAAACACAACCTTTAAAAGCATTTGTAGTAGGTGGAGATGTAACAAGTCAACAATCATTAAACAGAGGGATAGTTCAAAATGCAACTTTAGGATAAATAAACGTTATATAAAAAAAGAAATTAATATGAGACTAATAGAATTAATTATTGACGAGGATATGGAGTTATCTGGAATTGATGCAATTTCGATTGTTGAAAGTCCAGCTATAGAAGAGGATTTTATTGCTTTAAAAACAGAGCAAAAAGAATACAAGTTTGCGGAAGTAGACAAAGAGAAAAAAATCATTATGGGTGCTATGTTAGTCCCAGATAAACCTATCTACAGAAACGACGATAAGGAGGGAGAGTATTACATTTATTTTAGTAAAGATACTATTCGTAGATGTATGGAGATGTTCTTTCAAAATGGCAACCAATCAAATGCTACATTCGAACATATGGAGTCTATTACTGGTTTAACTATGGTAGAGTCTTGGATAGTAGAAGACACAGATAAAGACAAATCAAAACTTTACGAATTAAATGTACCAGTAGGAACTTGGATGGGAACTATTAAAGTTGCAAACGATGTTATCTGGAATGACTTTATTAAAACGGGTAAGGTAAAAGGATTTAGTATTGAGGGATATTTTGCAGACAAAGCAAAGACTCCACTTTCAAAAGTTGACGATACAGAAGTGCAAATACTAGCTGGATTAGAATTATTAGAACTTCAAACACTTTTAAACTATGGCAGATAAAGATTTTAAAACACCAAGTAGGACAAGTCCTAAAAACGACAAGAGAGGTTGTTTATGTCCAGATAATAAATACTCTAGGAAGTGTTGTGATGGCTCTTTACAAGCACAAGGAATAGGAACTATATACAAAAAAGCATAACGAAAATGCAAAAAAAAATATCAGTTCGTTATATGTTAAGAATTAATAAATTATAAATATGAAAAACACAGAAATTTTATCACGCATCAATGCGTTACTTCGCAGAAATGTAAAGTTAGAGCAGCAGACTCTAGATAACGGAACTGTTATTGAAGCAGATAGCTTTGAAGTAGGGCAGCCTATTTTTGCTATTGACGGAGATAATAAAACACCGTTGGAAATTGGGACTTATCTTTTAGCTGATGGAACTACTTTGGAAGTTTACGAAATTGGAATGATTGGCGAGTTAGCTTTACCTATTGCAGAAGTAGGAGAGACTGAAATGTCAGCAGACCCAGAAGAGGAAGCGACAGAGGAAGCACCATTAGAAGAGGCTGCACCAGAAACAGAAGTAGAACTAGAAGCGGTACCAGCTACACTAGAGGAAATCCTTACTAAAGTAATGGAAGCACTACAACCTAAAATGGACGAGCTACAGGCTAAATTAGACGAAATGGCTATGGCTCATTCAAAGATGAAAGAAACTCTTTCAAGTGTATCTAAAAAAGCAACAGTACACAAACCAGCAGACGCTAAAGTAAATTTAGGGAAAGCAAACACTAAACAAAATATCTCTGCTACAGAAGCGAGAATAATGTCTTTATTATCAAATTAAAAATTAAACTTAAAAAATTAAACTTAAAAAATTAAAAAAAGATGCCTAGTCAACCAACAATTACATCAAACTACGCTGGCGAATTTGCTGGCAAATATATCGCAGCTGCGGTATTAAGTGCGAACACAATCGCAAACAATGGAGTAACAGTTATTCCAAACGTAAAATACAAATCAACAGTAAAAAAAGCAGTTATCTCTGGATTAGTAGCAGATGCAACTTGTGATTTTACAGATGCTGGAACAGTAACCTTATCAGATAAAGTACTGACAGTCAGTGAAAAACAAGTAAATTTGAGCTTGTGCAAGACTCCATTTGAGCAAGATTGGCAAGCCGCCGAAATGGGCTTTAGTTCTTTCGATGTTATGCCAGCAACCTTCTCTGACTTCTTTATTGCTAAAGTATTAAAAGATATTGCTATCGATACTGAAACTTTCTTATGGAATGCTACAAACGGATTAGGTAAATTACTTAAAACAGACGGAGCAACTGTAATCGGAACTCCTTTGACAATTACTTCTGCAAACGTAATTGCTGAAATGGGTAGAGTAGTAGACGGTATTCCTGCTGCACTTTATGGAACTGAAGACTTAAGAATATATGTATCTCAAAACGTAGCTAAAGCATACGTAAGAGCATTAGGAGGTTTCTCTGTAGCTGCTACATCAAACGCTGGTGTTAACGCTGCTGGTACAACTTGGTACAATGGTCAAGAATTAACTTTTGACGGAGTTTCTATATTCGTTGCAAATGGTTTACCAGCTAACACAATGGTAGCTGCACAAATCTCAAACCTATTCGTAGGATTTGGATTGGCTGACGATGCAAACGTTGTTAAGACTATTGATATGGCTGACATCGACGGAAGCAAAAACGTAAGATTTATTGCACGTTTCTCAAGAGGCTTACAAGTAGGTATCGGAGCAGATTCAGTTACTTACGGAATAGCATAATTAAATTAAATGCCTCTCTGAAATAGGGGAGGCTATTTATTAACTTTTAAATAAAAAAAATATGAGTACTTGCTTAATGGCATCGGGTAGAAAACTACCTTGCAAAGATGTAGTAGGAGGAATTAAGACATTATACCTAGCAGATTACGGTACACTAGGAACTTTAACTATAACTGCTGGTACATTAACTGCGGTTAGTGGAAGTGGTACAAACTGGTATAAATACGATGTAAAGGGTGGGAATAATTTAGAGCAAACAATTACGTCTAGTGACGAAAATGGAACTACTTTTTATGCTCAAACAATTACTGCGGTATTGACAAAAATGGATGTAGCTACGCAAGTAGAATTACAAAAAGCTATTTCTCAAAGACCACACGCTTTTGTAGAAGATAATAATGGTAATTATTTTGCAGTAGGTTTAACTAGAGGATGTAACATAAATGGTACAGTTTCAACTGGTACTGCATTAGGAGATATGAATGGATATACTT
>Ga0209190_1001008_pt1 | contig 20091 bp, 12 predicted proteins | sample M_140205_XF_Meta_FD_187315 | JGI IMG/M metagenome (GOLD analysis project Ga0209190, IMG submission 187315) | Freshwater microbial communities from Lake Montjoie, Canada to study carbon cycling - M_140205_XF_MetaG (SPAdes) (version 2) | ecosystem: Environmental > Aquatic > Freshwater > Lake... | reverse complement strand
ACTGCCTGAGCTTTGAACTCTGGGGTGTAGCGTTTGCGTGGCTTGGTATTCATCTGGGCTGATTATGGAGGTGGTGGTCCAAAAATCTAGCTCACCTCATAGAACATATCGTGAAGCGGGGCGACGATCGCTACCACCTGACGGGAATACCTGTGGCCGTGGTCGGAAGAGGGAGGTCACAGGTCCTGGAAATCTCCCGCGCATTGAAGGCCCACGGTATCGTTGCCATGTCCATGGACGGCTTCGAGGGGCCGCCGCAATTCAAGCTTCCTGCGGGAGGCGGCGAGATAGGGCTACACAACGGAGCCATCCGGCTGGCGATTGCACACGGTGCGCTGCTGGTTCCATTCACCGTGAGAGACAGCGGCCTGCTTCGCTACGAAATGGTGTGTGGCCGACCTGTCCCACAGTCAGTCCTTGAGGCGGCCGATATCGAGGCCGCCGCCCGGCATCTCGTCGATGAAATCGTGCCGCTCGTCGAGGGACGGCTTGGCGGCCTACACTGGACTGCTATGGAGGCGTTTTGCGATGGCGTACGATGCGACAGACGAATCTGGCCCTGACGAGCGGGATGCTCCCGGAAAGCGCTCGCGTTTCTCGTGGTTGTACTCGCCCTGGAGCAGCTGTTGTGAAAGAGCCCACGACGTAATGACTGCTCCACGGCACTGTTTCCTGAAAGCCTCAAGGAGAGTGGGCATCTTGCATACAAACAAAATTACAGGAGACAGAAATAATCAAAATATTCTTGGCCTGAGAATTTACTCGGCGAAATCAAGTCGTGGGCCAGCACGGCGTAAACAACCCTGTTGTCTAACATTCTAAAGATAAGCAAGCATGAGGGGGCGGAGCTGTTCGATAGCCCGCCTGTAGCAGGTCGGGCGCGTGAGGCCTACTCGTAGCCAGCGAATGAATTGCAGACTCACTTCGGTAGGCCGGTAAAGGGCTTGATAGAGTTTTTTGGGTAGGTGGCGGCCGGCGGCGCGGGCTTTTTCTGCGCGCTTGCAATATTGATTTTTATGCGGGCCATGATTTTGCCTAATTTTTACCTTGCCCCCACTTTCCCAATGTAGAAACTAGCGGTGTCTGCTCCTGCGGATGAGGACTTCGAAAACCTCGTACGAGGCGGTCGGCATCGACCGTAACGATGCCGCCAAACCGACCAAACGGCCGGGGAGGCGGTGGCGAATGTCCAGGCCGCCCTACGGGGCATGGCTAAAGGCCATCGCGGTCGTCCTTGTGCGACTTTCGAACTCCCCGTCCACCAGGAAGGACACCCCAGTCCTTTATGTTATCTGTGTCTTACCCTTACTGGTTTTTTATGCTGTTTACGCCAGGTCCAAAAAAATCCCTGTGAGCTTTGATAGGAACTTTAAATATTTCGACATCGATAATGCCTGTGCTTTTTCGCCATCAGCAATTGGTCCAGCAAAGATTTTCAGATATTTGGGACATGCCACTAAGGATCTCTTTGCAGCTCATATCACTCCTCCATCGACCTACCAATTTCCATTCCAGTATTAAGCCACACCTAACAGACTTTTAAAGACCATGAAAAAACCAAAGAACGACATTCTTTCCCTAATTTTCGCCCTCGCTCTACTTAGTCAGCAGGGCTATTCGCAAGAAACTTTTCCTATCCAATCTTGGAAGAATAAAGATGGGAAGATTATCGAGGCAAGTTTGGTCTCAATTCCTTCGGAAGGGGACAAGTTGATTATCAAATTAAAAACCTCTGGTCAAAAATATACTCTAAATAGATCCGATCTGAATCAGGAGTCGATCGAACAACTCCATAATATGGTCGAAGAAGTGAAAGGAGAATGGAAAGATGAAAAGATAATCCCAACCGCATCGCTTGCTTATAAGGCTGCTGCACTAGGTTTGACACAAAGGCAAAGAAAAAAAGTAGGTGAATTTCAGTATTTAAAAGTTCTCAGCTTCAACATCAAAAATAATGGTCAAGAAGCATTGGCGTTTCTTGAGGGTAATCTAGCAGTTGAATTCATTCCAACTGGCAATGTAAGATTTGTCCAGTTGAGTAACAACCTTGTCGTAAAAGCATCCAACAACAAAAATTCAGCAATCTTGGCGACAAAGGGTGCAGTATTTCCGATGGAGCTTTCTGGCCCTTTAAGATGGGGGACTTTCGGCACTGCTGACTGCCCAGTATTTACGAAGCTAATACGTGTATCTGACGGTGGGGATTACGTCAGTGTTGATGGAGAAAGATTACGTGAGTGAATTTTCTTTAGCGGGCTAGATATGAAAATACCAAAAATTACAAGAGACAGAAATAATCAAAATATTCTTGCTCTGGGAATTTGCTCGGCGGAATCAAGTCATGAGCGAGCACGGCGTACGCTAAAACTTGCCAAATCCGTCAGTTATACCTGACCCACACAACCCTGTCGTCTAACATTCTATATATAAGCCAGCATGAGGGGGCGGAGCTGTTCGATAGCCAGCCTGTAGCAGGTCGGGCGCGTGAGGCCTACTCGTAGCCAACGAATGAATTGCAGACTCACTTCGGTAGGCCGGTTGCGCGGGCTTTTTCTGCGCGCTTGGAGAGGTCCTTTTGCCACGCTTTGATGACTTTGGTGTCCTCGATACCCTCTTCGCTTTTGAGTTTGGCTTCGAAGAGGCTCAGCAGGTTGTAGGTGAAGGGCATCAAGCCGCTGATCTGCCCAGCCAGACCGATCTTCTCGAAGAAAACAATGAGACTGACAAAGCCACCGAAGGGGGTGATAGGCTTGGCGGTGGAGGTGAGCCGGACTTGCCGACTAGGGAAGACAGTGTTACGGGAATTTTTGAATCGTTTGGTGAAAGGGCGTGAGTTGTGGTTATTCGACACAACCCTACTGCCACATGACCTGTAGCCAAACGATGCTCTAATTAACTTCGGATTTCGGGTTAAAGTGGAATCTCGGAAGTACGGTTTGCCGAATTTCTGGCTGGCATTCCTTTGCTGAGAGAAGCACGCCAGCTTGCAGAAACCGTAATTGATCGAGATCCCAAGTTGAATGGAATCTATCGTGATCTCCTTGCGATGATTCAGGTTAATAACAACGGCCCTGTTGGAAGGTAAATCCGCAATTAACTTTCCACGATATTGTAGATCTTACCTGAATGATCGACGATATATAGCTCGCCTTTATTGTCCTCGGCAAAAGAAGCGATCAGGTTGATTCGCCCTCCTTCTGGCTGCAGGGCTTTGGTATGGTCCTTGAAATCCGAAGCCTTTCCATTCCTGATTACAAATGACCAAATGCGGGGATTCTGATAGTCACCAAAGATGTATCGCCCCTGTATTTCCTTGATGGATCCGCGATAGACGTAACCGCCGGTTACTGAGAACCCCTCGTTCTCTTTACCGCCATGATCGTAAGTGTAAACCGGATCGACCGCTCGTTTTGGCAACGGGCCACCGGTTCCTTTTTGTGGGGTTTCTTTGTCGCCCTCGCGAAAAATTACAAGAGACAGAAATAATCAGAATGTTCTTGCTCTGGGAACTGGCTTGGCGAAATCGAGTCGTGTGCCAGCACGGCGTACCCTAAAACTTGCCAAATCCGTCAGTTATATCTAACCCATAACCTGATGACACTCAAAGAGGATCACCATTGATCGAGAGACCAGCATCCGCGACGAAGCCGAGATCGAGCGCAAAACCCAGGCCCAAAACCCAAGCCCGCCTCTTCAAGAACTATGCCACCTCATGTGGTCAAATTTCGACAAGCTTATGCGATGCCGACAAGTGGTTTGGTGGGCGACACTGGTAGACAAGGCTGAAATTCGCGTCTTGAGATTACTTTTTCGTCAGCGGTGGTCGGTAGGTTACGCCGTTGTCAGGCGGAAGCGCGCGATGCCATTCGACGACCGCCGCGGTGAGCTGGGCGACCTCGGCGGGTTGGGTGGCGGCGAGATTATTTTTCTCAGCGGGGTCGGCGTCCAGATCGTAGAGTTGGGGAGAAGTACCTTCGTAAGTGCAGAGGAGTTTCCAACGGCCGTCGCGCACCGCGAGGTCGGGGAGATTGTCTTCACCGGAGAACGAGGCTCGGTCGGGTGGACGCCGGAAAAAGAGTGGTCGGTTGCGGGAGGCTTCGGAGTGGCCGAGCAGCGTGTCGCGCATGTTAACACCGTCGAAGGCGGTGATTGGCGCAGCGGAAACTCCCGTGAACGCCAGTAGCGTGGGGGCGACGTCGATCGTGGCGAAGTGCGAAGTACGGTTGGCGGTACCGGTTTTTTTGGGATCGGTGAAGTTGGGGCCCCAGACGACGAGCGGTGAGCGGATGCCACCCTCGTAGAGCATTCCCTTGCTACCGCGAAACGGCCCGGCCGACCCCGCGCCGACTTCGGGACCATTGTCGGAGCAGATGAGAATCAGCGTGTTGTCTCGGAGAGCTGGATCGGAATGGATGCGGTCGAACAATTTTCCTAACTGTCGATCCATCGACTCGAGCACGGCGTGATAGAGACCACGTTTACCGTCGCGCCATTGCTCGACAGGAGGCCAGAACGGGCTGTGCACATCGTCCGGCCAGAGGTTTATGTAAAACGGCTTTCCGTCGCGCGCGGATGCGTCGATGAATGCCAGCGCGGCATCGGTGAAACCGGTGGTGACCTGGGAGCGCTGCATCCATGTGATTGGTTGGCCGAGTCGTTCGGCATCGTCCCAAATCCGCTTGGGCTTGTCATCGCCGGGTTTGAGCGTGAGCGGGAGAAGCTTGGGACCCATGCCTTCGAAATTCGTCAACGAGGTGTCGAATCCGTAAGCCGCGATCGGCGGAGCATCGTCGACGTCGCGCTGACCGCCCATGTGCCACTTGCCGAAATGACCGGTGGCGTAGCCTGCGTCGTGCAAAAGGCGGGCGATCATTGGAGCCTGCGGGTCGAGCCACTGGGCCATGCCGCGTGCGGTGTTATCGGCGCGGTTGTTGAGGTAGGATGTGATGCGCCAGCGCTGGGGATACTGGCCCGTCGAGAGGCCGACACGCGATGGCGAGCAGATCGGCGAGGCGACGTAGAACTGCTCGAAGCGCAGGCCCTCGGCGGCGAGGCGGTCGATGTTAGGGGTCTTGGCGTCCTTGTTGCCGAAGCAGGAAAAGTCTCCCCAGCCCATGTCGTCGATGAGGAGCATGATGATGTTAGGTCGGCGAGTGGGAGCGGGCTCAGCGGTTAGAACGGCGGGACCAAGAAGAAGCGACACCGCCACAAGCGGGAGGAGAAATGGGAGAGGTGATTTCATAACGTAGAAGTTAGAGAAACAGGATCCGTCATGAGATAAAATGCAGGGGAATTTTTTTTCGGGCAAGAAGTTAAGAAATTTTGTGCAAGCTCGATTTTTCTGGTGGTTAGTTAGTGGTTGTCGGGCACTGCCTAAGCAAAGTGATTTTGTTCACTCGGCGATCAAGGCACAGCGACGACCCATTTGCGATTGATGTTTTAGACTCCGTTTCCAGCTAGCCTCACCGCTGCGAGCGATCGTGGGATGCTTGGCGCAATGCGATCATTTCATCGGCCGGTAAATGGTTCTTGACGCTTGCCGCTCGGATTCTAGTTCTCAGCCTTTGCTATATCCATTCATCTTATGCAACTACCACCGACGCCGAAAGAATCGGACTTCATTCACAGTGAGAATTTTCTTCGCGATTTGATGCACCGCCAGCTCAAGCTCTCGATTTCTTGTGCGGCTGCGTTCTTGATTTTGTTATTTGGAATGCCGTTGATGAACTACTTCATACCCGAGTTTATGGCTCAACGAGTTGGTGGTTTTACTTTGAGTTGGCTTGTTCTCGGGGTGTTATTTTTTCCATACGTTTGGATCATTGCTCGCATATTCATCACACGCTCGATGGCTTTGGAAGAGCAAGAAGTCCGTCATGCTGCGGAAGGTAACAAGCATAAATTCTAACGAAAATTTACGTCATGGACTTTGCTAAAATCGATCTTTGGATTCTAAGTTTCTCCGCCATCACGGTTGCCATTACCCTTTGGATGGGCTTTCGCTCCGCAAAAACGTCTAAGTCGGCGTCCGACTTTTTTGTGGCTGGACGCTCGGTATCAGTGGGGTGGAATGCGTCTGCGATTTCTGGTGAGTACCTCAGTGCTGCCAGCTTTATGGGTATCGCGGGGATGGTGATGTTATCGGGTTACGATGCACTTTGGTATCCGGTGTGTTACGCGTGCGGTTATTTGTTTCTGTTATTGTTCATCGCGGGGCCGCTGCGCCGCTTCGGAGCATACACGATTCCGGACTTCGCTGAGGGACGCTATGATTCGCCGGTTTTCCGCAAGATTGCCGTCTGCTTCGTTTTATTCATCGGCTTCTTTTACACCATGCCGCAGATGAAAGGCGCGGGCACGACTCTAGCATATATTTTCCCAGGTTTGCCTTACTGGGTCGGCGTGTTGGTGGTCGGTGTGGTGATCACGCTCAATGTGGCGTTAGGCGGAATGAAGGGAATCACCCTCGTGCAGGCGGTGCAGTATTGGATTAAAATGTTCGCCATCTCGGTGCCGGTGTTCGTGTTGTTATCGGTCTATGGTGGCTATGGGAAAAATCTATCGTTGAACCACGCCGCCGATGTTAGATCGCCCTCGGCGCTCGTGCAGACGGTGGAAACGATGAAACCCGAGCGGGTGGCATTACCCGAAAAAGCGCCTAAAGATGAGGCGTGGATTGCGCCGTTCGGTCCGCTCACCACCAAGGCGGCGAAAGCGGCTGGACTTTCGGCTCCAGAGGCGAGGCCGTATTCGTTGCTTTACACATTTTCACTGATTGTTGCGTTGGTTTGCGGCACGGCTGGGCTGCCACACATCTTGGTGCGGTTCTATACCAACCCGGATGGAGTCGCTGCGAAAAAAACGACGATGTGGGTGATGATCTTGATCGGCGTGTTTTACGTTTTCCCACCGATCTTCGGTGTGCTTGGACGGAATTTCCTGCCGGAACTCTACGCCGCGACAGGCTCTAAGGGGCCTGATAAAGTGGTGCTCGAACTTCCTATCTTGATCCGTGAAAAGTACGGTATGCTTGGATCGATCCTCAGCGGCATCACTTGTGCGGGTGCTTTCGCGGCGTTCATGAGTACCTTTTCAGGGTTGCTGGTTTCGATGACTGGGGCACTGGCTCACGATGTCTATGGCCGGATGCTTCGCCCGAATTCGACGCCCGAAGATCGCATGAAAATGTTTAAGTGGTGTGCCATCTTTGTGGGTGGGATTTCAGTTTTGTTAGGATCGATGGTAGAGCCGTTAGAAATTAATTTCATGGTTGGCCAAGCATTTGCCATCGCGGCGGCAAGTTATTTTCCACTACTTTTCATGAGTGTTTGGTGGCGCGGAATGACGATGAAGGGAGCGGCCACAGGTATGTTGACCGGCGGCCTTTGTGCGCTGATTTCTGCGGCCTTGGTCAACGCCAGCACGCTTGCGGTGGATAAGGGGCCCATGGGCAAGTTGTTCGCCTCATTTGCTGGTATCAATGATTTTTGGAAAGCTCATCCATTGCTTCGCATCCTTTGTGAACAACCGGCCATTTGGTCGGTACCATTGTCAATCGGACTGATGATCGTTGTTTCGAAAGCCACACGCAAAACAATTCCGCTAGATATTCGGATGAAGATGTTGGTCCTACACGCACCTGAGGCTCTCGGTTTGAAGCAGGAATACATCCAAGAGCAGCAAGGTCCCGCGCATTAATTCATGTGGCAGCGGATGAAACTGAGAAAACGTGCTTCGGCCGTAGTGCCTCAGGGTTTCGACACCTTTAGGCGGACAAAAATCTTGGAGGCAGCGCTACCCGAAACGGTGGCGGTCACCTCAACGAGGTCGTTGGCTGGGGCGCTGGTGTCGGTGATGATTGCCGTGGCGAGGGTGACGGTCGTGCCGTTGTGATTCGCTGCGGAGTTCTGCCACGTGACGAGGTCTTTGGACCATTCGTAGCTGGCCGTTAGATCGCTGGCCGGTGAGTTTGAACGACTGTGGCGGAAGACGAGAGTGGTGGCAGTGGCAGAAATCTGGGTAAGTCCCGTGGTGGGCACATTTGGTGCGGTACCGAAAATGTTTTCTAGTCCGTTAGGGTTTCCATCGCGGTCTGGATCGTCATTCAGGGCAGTGAGTCCACCGAGTGAGTAGCTGGTAAGCCAGCTGGAATAGGTGGGAGCGGTCACGGTAAGGATGCCGTCGGTGTAGTTCAAATCGTAGTTGCTCGCGCTGAAGGTGCCTCCGGTGGCGGCGCTGGGTATGATGGCATAAGTGCCTGCCGGATCGGCTGTCTCGGTTCCTCCACTCGCGGTTAGAGTCACGCTGCCGATGGTTTCACTGCCGACGAGTCCGCTGGAGGTGAAGGTGGTTTGCGCTGCCCCCAAGGTGAGGGTGGCGCCTGCTGGTTTGCTCAGGTTGTTGGCGGTGATGGTAAGCAGTTTAAGGCGGACGTCGCTGCTGACCGTCGGCAGTGTGACTGGGCTGGCCCCCGCGCTGCTGCATCTGACAGTTCCGGAGTAGGAACCGGCGGTGGTGGCGGCGGCGAGGCGGAGGAATACCTGGGTGCTGGCGATAGTGCCGGTGCCGGGAATAGTCACGGTGGACGCGTAACCGGAACCAGCGGTTAGGGAAACCTCGAAGCCGCCGGGCGGGGTGACGAGGATGCCTGCCGTCATGTTTGCGCCGGAAACATTGAAGCTGCTTGGGGTGGCAGAGGCGGTGCCGTAAGTGGTGCTGACAGCGGTGAGAGGACCGATGGCGGTAATCACGGGAGTGGCCGGTGTGCCGCCATAATACACCAGGATGTCGTCTAAGAACGCCCGCTTGGCGGTAGTTTCAAACTTGACGGTGGAATTGGCGGTACCACCGGTGAAGCTGAGAGTCTTGGTTACGTATGAGTCGGCAATATTGTTGGTATAAGTGGCTGTTTGTGGAGGTAAGCCGGTGGCTGTGACCTTGATACCTCCCTCGACCGTCGTCCAGCCTTTGACCTTGAAGCTCACGTAGAAGGTTCCTCCATTTGCGCTCAAATCGAGAATTTTGCTGGTCATTGAGCCTATCAGAGATGTTGTCCCCAATTTCGCCTTTCCGCCTGCCGGAAACAGTTTGACGGTGGTCGGAAAGTTAGGACTAAAGCTGGTAAGTTCGGTGGTGCCGGGTGAACCAGTCCCGGTTGTGGCGGTGTCGCCGTCAGTAGTGAGCGCGGCGAAATCTTCGCTCAATAGATTGGTCGTTCCACCGCCACCTGACGGATTGATCGTGATGGAGAGGGCTGCTGACCCCGTGCCCCCAGTATTGGTCGCTGAAATGGTTACACTTGTCGTTCCTGCCACAGTGGGTGTGCCGGTGATGGCGCCAGTAGCGGTGTTGAACAGAAGCCCGGTCGGTAGGCTGGTGGCGGCAAATGAAGTTGGGTTGTTAGACGCTGTGATTTGGTAAGTGAAGGGGGTGCCGACGGTGCCGGTGGCCATGGTGGCACTGGAGATGACCGGGGTGAACGCAGGACCTGCGCCGGAGTAGCGAGGATTCGGGGTGGCGGCGGCGAAGTCGGCGGAGTTGTTGCCCGTGTCGGTAGCGCCCGCACCTGCGCGGAAAATGGCGGTGGTGGTAGACGGGGCAGGAGCCACAGCGCCTTCATAAGCGTTGGCGGTCCCATAGCCGACGAAGTCCTGCAGTCCGACGGTGCCTACGGGCGATGAGCCCGACAGCGTCGTGGTGAAATTCACCAGCGCGACCTTGCCGGTGGTGGCGCTCATGGCGGTGGTGCCACTCACGTCTGGTGTTGGGATGGCGGCGCCGGACGTGCCGCTCGCCAGACCGATTAAGTAGTATTTGCCCGGAGCGATTGATCCCGTTAGAGAAGTGACAGCCCAGGTGGTACCGGTAGTTGAAGCGTACTGAACCGACCATCCTGCTAGGCTGACTGGCGACGTGCTACGATTATAGAGCTCCACGTAATCTTGCTTATAGGTGGCGCCGCTGTTGCCACCCGCTCCGTAGATTTGGCTGATCAATACGGGCGCCTGAACGACGGTGAAGGTGCCGCTACTTGTTCCTGTGCCGTAGTTGTTAGTAACGGTTAAAATTCCCGTGGTGGCTAGGGCTGGAACAGTGGCAGTGATTTGGCCGGCGGAATCAACCGTGAAGATGGCATCAAGTCCGTTAAACTTCACGGAAGAAACATTTACAAAATTCGAGCCAGTGAGAATGACCAGCGATCCACCGACACCACTGGTGGGCGTGAAGGAAGAAACAACAGGCGTCCCGTCACCCGATAAGACGGTGATCGAAGCGGCGGTGGAGCTGGCGACCGCACCTTCGTTATCAGTGGCTTTGGCGGTGATGCTGTAAGTGCCGGCTGACGATGGGGTCCAGACCCATGAATAGGGTGCGGTGGTATCAACGCCAAGTGAGGTGGTGCCGTTGAAAAACTCGACTTGGGTGACAGCGCCCGGCGCGCTGCCGATGGTGAGATCGGTGGCTGTTGCAGTGAGGGTGACTGGAGCGCCTGGCAGGTAGGAACTGCCACTTTGGGGTGAAGTGAGAGTGATGTTTGGCGGCGGATTGCTTTCGACCGAGCTTCCTCCTTTGATGATTAGAGAATAGGCTTGCGAGCTGGTAGTGATCGTTCCGTCGAGTGAGACAGTGACGGTGTAGGTTCCTGCTTGAGTTGGTGCAGCCACATAGACTTGCTCGACGTTGTCGACGTTGTTTTTTCCTGTGGTGGCAGCGGATGCCATGGAGGCCGTGGTCCAAGTGCCGACGAAGGGCATCACGTATGGCTGATAGATGGTTGAGCCATTAGGGGCGGTGATTTTGGCGTCGAGATTGTGTTTGAGATTTGGTGTTCGGCTGTCCGTTGCCGTTTGTGCAGTGCCAGCGGGTTCCGTCCAGCATAGGGTGGCACGTATGGGACTAACGCCATCCCAGGTGAACGAATGAGTGACGGTTTTATTTGTGTTAGTGATTTGGCCTTCGATCATTTTAGGCGCAGCCAAGCTGGACTTGTGCGCGAGAATGAGATCCGTGGCAGCTTTTACGTTGAGAAGACCCCAGCCATATTTGTAGTCAGGTCCTGCGGTACCGATGTCATCCGCGGTTTCAATCATGAGCGCCTTGAGCATGCTGGAACGCATTCTTTGGCCGGAAAACTCGCGGGCATAGAGCTGAACGAGTAGCGCCGCGGAGCCCATCGCATTCGGGGTGGCCATGCTGGTGCCGCTGTAGGTTCCATCATATGCTGTGGTGCCGGTGGCGACGGAAGAGTAGAGGTTGACCCCATTTGCTACGATGTCCGGCTTGATCCGTCCGTCATCGCAGGGACCGAGGCTGGAAAAATAAGCGATCGCCGGGAATGCGGCTGCCGGTGGAGGGGTGAACGAGCGGATGCCACCGGATACGGCATCGTCTGCTGCGCCGATGGTCATGATATTTTTACCCAATCCATTGAAGGTGATCGACTGGTAGCCGCCCTTTGCGGTTAGTGTGTCCTGTTCGTTTCCAGCGGCCCAAAAGATCAGATAGTAGGGGAGGCTGGCGGCGACGGCATCAACAGCGTTAGCCTCGGTTTCATAACGACCCATGTCTGCGGTAACGGCGTTGAGACCGTAGGAGTGATTCGACAGTGGAAGACTGGCAGCGTCACCAGCGGTGGCGGCACCGGCGGCGGTCATTTCCGCGTAGTCGCTCGTCCACTCGTAGGAGTCGATCTTGATTTTCGGCGACATACCCTTGGCGTTGATGTCAACGCCGGTCGCGCCGATGGTTCCAGCGACGTGGGTGGCATGATCGCCCGCAGCGATGCTTGCGGCGACGTCCTTTCGGGTGATGCGTCCAGTGAGTTCCTGGTGCGTGCCGAGGATAGGATCGCCGTCCCACACACCGACCTTGAGCCCCGTGCCATCGAGGCTATAAGGTGCTGGAGCCAAGAGATTTGCACCGGTGGAAATGGCGGCGTTTTTGTTAAGAGTCATTCGATAGACGGGTTGGTCACCGCGAAAATCATAGAGCATGGAAACCTTGTGGTCCGGGCCGTCGATGCGGAGAGGGATTCCCAATTGGCGGGCCTTGTCGGTCACCGCTTGCTGTTGGCTTTCATCTAGCAGCTTGAGTTCGGCCACCTTGCGGGCGCGGACGTCCGGGTCGCTCAGGTCAGCGTCGTTGAGGATTGCCGCAACGGTCTTGCCCTGAGCGGCTTTTGCGCGAGTGGAAACTTCGAGGGGGGCATCGCCACCATTGGCCAAGGGCATCGGATTTGAAGAATTGGAATGAACCGGTTGAGCTGCAGAGGAAATCGCATCATCGGCTCGCGAGTTGTCGGCCTGTGGTGGCGAATTGGAATTCGTGGGACTATTTTCGCTCTGAGCATTCGAAGAAGTCGCATCTGGCAGATTTTTTGAATTTGGAAATTTGTCGGCTTGTATCGAATTTGCCAGTTGTGTCGGCTCACGGAATTTTCGGACTTGGGCAAGCCAAAGTAGGCCCAAGGCGCAGAGAAATAAAGTGGCGGCTAGGTAGAAACGGGAGCGGGTGGACATTAATGCAACGATGGAGACCGTGCGCGTGAAGAGGAGTGTCGTTTTGGGTCGATTTCGTCACATTGGGAGTCAAAAGAGCGCGTATCGTGCCCAGAATCGGGTGAAATTTTAGACCGTAAAGGCGGATTGTATTTCCTAGGTATGCAGCCCGGCGGAAAGATCGAGACCACCGCAACGCGGTCTTTGATGCGCAACCGCTATCTTCAAAGTCCTAACACTTTGAGACGCACAAAAATCTTGGAGGCGGCGCTGCCCGAGACGGTGGCGGTCACCTCGATGAGGTCGTTGGCCGGGGCATTGGTGTCGGTAATGATTGCGGTGGTGATGATGACGGTTGTCCCGTTGTAATTCACCGCGGACTTCTGCCAAGTGACGAGGTCTTTGGACCATTCGTAGCTAGTCGTTAGATCGCTAGCTGGGGTATTTGAACGACTGTGACGGAAGACGAGAGTGCTGGCAGTGGTGGACACTTGGGTGAGCCCCGTGGTGGGGGCATTTGGCGCGGTGCCGAAAATATTTTCTAGTCCGTTAGGGTTTCCATCGTGGTCTGGATCGTCATTCAAGGCGGTAAGTCCGCCAAGCGAGTAGCTGGTCAGCCAGTTAGAATAGGTGTTTCCAACCACGCCGCTAAGGGTGAGGGTGTACGACTGGGACACGACTTCTCCGAGTGAATTGTATCGCTCGATGATGATAGGGTAATTTCCCGCAAGGTTGCTCTCCGCCAGAGTCCCGCTCAATGTTCCAGTGTTAATGTCGAGCGAGAGACCTGTGGGGATCGTGGCGCCTGCGCCGATGCGGAAAAGTGATGGGCTATTGAGATCGCCATTACGCAGCGCATTGACGAAGAACTGGTTGGTGACACTGTTTGCAGCGCTGGGAGTCACTCCCTCCAACGAGGGTGGCGCGCCAGTGTGCAAGACGACGTTATCCAGCGCCAGGCCGTCATGCGATCCAGTTCCTGATTCGGTCGCATAAAGCCAGCGGAGATAGACCGTTGATGATGAGTTATTGATGGCTGATGGAAGTGTTATATTAGAAAAAGAAGTCGATGTTCCCTCGGTAATCGCAGCCGATGTGTATGAGCCACCAACCACATCCGTAAATCCAGAGGTGGCGGAGGTGGTGCCGTATTGAAGTTTGAAGCTCATTGAGCGCCCTTGCTCCCGGATTTTGATGACGTCGAATGAAATGCTCACGCCGGACAGGCCCGTGGTATTTGCAAATGCAAGCACGAGAGATGATGGCTCGAATGCGCTTTTAGAACCAAGCAGGCCGATGCGTGAGCCATAATTATAGTTTGCCCCTGCCGATGATGTTTGCCCGCCCACGATCATTGTGGGGACCGGAGTGTTGCCGTTGTATGCAGTCCAACCGTCTGGATAGGTAGTGCCGCTTAACCCTGGAGTGATATTAAAGTTTTGCGAGTAGCTACCCCCGATGAATGTCGCGCCTGGAAGTAAAGAACGCAAACTACGAGCTGTTAGGCTAGTCGTTACCCGCCAGTTATCTGCTAGATCTGCCCCTTCATCCGTGTTTCCACCATAGTAGGCCGACTTGTTGTTGTCCACAGTGCCGACGTTTGGTGTGACACTGTTGTTGCCGTAGGCCACGGAAGCGATCGATACATCGTCCTGATCGTTGAGAAAGATGGCGTCGCCGTCGTTATTGAGCGGTAGCCATGGGTCGTAGGCGGCGTCGAAGTGGGTTGGGTCCGTACTGCTGAGGACCATTTTCCCATCTGATGGATCGGAGTCATCGGCAGGAAGGATAGGGTCTTTGGAGGCTCCGTTATAAACCACGATGAGTGTGCCTGCAGGAATATTATCCCAGATTGGACCATTGAGAAAGAGCAGGGTATGTCCAGCGTTATTACCTAGATCCCAATTTGCGAGGCTTCCAGTTTCAAGGGTGAGTATTTCAATCCACTCGGAGTTTGAACCGGTTGGACCTTGGCTGAATTCACTGATGATGGCACGTCGGGAAATGGTGGATACGCTATCGCGCAGGACAAGGCCACTGGTGTACGAGTAGTTCCCGCCGATAGCGGCGGCGGTGCTTGGGCGTGCGAGTAGATTGACCTCGCTGGTCGTGAATGCCGTGCTGTTAGAATTTCCATCCGATGCGGTGATCACGCAACGAAGAAGATTTCCTGATAGAGCGGGAGCGGTGGCAGTGGTGGAACTTGGCTCGTTGGTGAATGTAGTTTGATTGCTACTGGATTGCCATTGATAGGAATAGGTCAGGGCGGCGCCTTCTGGATCGGTTGCAGTGATCGATGATATCGTGAGCGGAACATCACTGTAGCTTTGGCCAGTAGCTGATAGAGAAGCCGCAGTGATGACTGGAGATTGATTCGCCACGGTGAAATCGACCGGAAGAGAGGTGCCGACGGCGGCTTCGCTGTCGGTGCCCTCAACGACCAACGTATGGCTTCCAAGGCCTGGCGTGTAAGTGAAGGTGTAAGGTGCGACGGTGTCCGTGCCGATGAAGACACCTTTATCAAAAAAATCCACCTTATTGATCACGCCAGTTCCTCCGCTGAGCGTTAGGTCGCTGGCAGAGGCTTGCACGGTGATCGATGTGTTAGGACTGAAAAATTGTCCGTTCCCAGGCTGAGTGATTCGAACCGTCGGGGCCGGGTTAACTGGAATGCCTGGGGTGCCGTAAATTCTCAACTCGGCTGCGGTGAGTGTGCCGCCGGTGGAATTTCCGGTTGAGCTAAGGTCTGCGACTTTGAGAGTCCAGACCCCGGTGGAAAGCTCACCCCAGCAATGGACTGAGCTAAATATCCAATTCGAGTAATTGTTGCCGGTGTCGGAGTGGACAGCGGCCAACTTGCTGACCATACCACTGGGCGAGGTGAGGGTAATTTCCAGATCGCCACGAGCGTCATGGGTGGCACTGAGCTTGAGGGTAATCTGTTCGACGCGGATGTTAGAATTATCGAGATTGAAGGTACGGGTGATACCAGTAGCGTTGTTGTTAGGAATGCCAGCGTTGAGATCCGTTTGGGTGGAAGTGGCATTGATTTGATCGGGCAAATTGATCCAACTGGCAGCGAGATTGACAGCCGCGGTGGCGTCGATAAGGCCGGCGCCGAAGTCATGGTTGAAGGGAATGCCGGCCCCGTTTGTCGCCCAGCCTGGGTCGGTGGGTTTGATTTTGAATGCGGATTTGATTAGAATTTCCTGCACATCCCGCCAACCGAGAGTTGGATTCTTCTCTAACATGAGAGCGATAATCCCAGCCGCAGTCGGAGCCGCCGACGAAGTGCCGCCAAAGTCGCTGGCATAGTCGCCACCGCTTGCGGTGGTGGTGCGGTTGTAGCCATCAACGCCTGTGCGGTCGGTGGTGGTAATGTAGAGGCTGCCGCTGGAAGGAGTGCAGGTGATGATGTTGCATCCAGGCTCGCTGTAATTTGCGCGGGAACCAGTCGAGTCGGTGGCTCCGATGGCGATGGTGTAAATCGAGTTCGCATAGCCATCGTAGTTAGAGTTATCGCCATTTTCACCGCCATTTCCACCGGCCCAGACGAAGATGGTGCCCCTGCCACCGCGACCATTGGTAGCGGCGCTTTGTAATGCTAGCTCAGTCAGTGGACCAGGGCCCAGAAGGGTGTAACCTGAGTCACTGGGACCCCAGCTGTTAGATTTAATATGAATGAGATCAGAAAGATAGATCATGGCATCCGCCTCTTGGCTATCATCGACGGCGGAGGCGGTAAGTCGCATGCCGACGAGCGTGGCATTTGGCGCGGTGCCAGAAACACCGAGGTTGTTGTTGCCCCTGGCGGCGGCACTTCCAGCACAAGCGGTTCCGTGATTATTGCCCCAACTGGGGTTGGGGTTGAGGTCGCCACCGTTCCAATCTTTGCCGATGGCTGTATCGACGTTGGCTGCTAAATCGGGATGGGCAGTTTCCAGACCGTCATCGACGATGCCGATGCGGATGCCCGCGCCACGGCTACCGGTGGCTGCGGGATAATTCCAAATGCTCTCGATGTTTACATCCGTGCCGACACTGGAACTGCTGGTTTTTTTTAAATGCCATTGATTGGCGACCAGTGGGTCGTTCGGTAAAGCGCGCAAAGAATGTTGGACCGCGAGCAAAACATCGGCTGAGGCCACTTTCTGCACACCGCGTAGCTTGACCATCGCCTCGAGGGCGGCGAAGGGATCCCGCGCGCTCATCACCACCCAGCCAGGGGCGTAAGATGGGCGGTCTTTGATGACCAATTGGTTTTGTGAAGCGATTTTTTCGGGGTTTTCGTCGTCGAGTTGAATTCGGAGATCCGCGGTGATGATGCGCCGGCTCGAGATGGATCGCTCTTCTCCAACGAGATAGGCGACAGGAAAGACCCCGCTGGGAGCGCTGAGCGCAGCGATGCGGGCGGGCAATGATGCCAGAGTGGCGGGTGGTGTGAGCCGAGCGATGGTTTCGTTACCATCCGCGTCCTTCAAGCAGGCCTCATCGAGAGCGATGGCGATCACAAGTGGTTGACCGCCAATGTCTAATTCCCAGTCTTCCTCGGAATCGATCTGCGTGGCGGCGTGGTTAATCCTTCGTTGAGTCCGGCTTGAGTCGGAGATTGTAGGTGTTTCCAGAGAGGCTGCCGGGGTAGATTTCGCTTGGAGTGTTCTGGAAAATTCTCGAATTTGTGCGAACCAAAGCAGGCCGATGGCACAAAGAGATGCGGCGGCGGCGAGGTAGACGCGTAAGCGGTTGGACATGACGAGAAGTGCAGTGCGCAAAAATTAGGGGTGAATTTGTAACATCCGCGTTCAAATTAAAGCCCAAATCTCGTTCGAAACCAAGGAGATGTTTTCGATAGGCACTGCCAGTTGACAGATTTGCCTGTCCAGCGTTTGCTCACGCCGATGTCGCCCGACTCACAACAGGACTTCGCACTAGCGTTTCTGAGCATCCTTTTCGAGGGATTACCGTTTATTTTGCTCGGAACACTGATCAGTGGGTTCATCGATGTTTACCTGCCAGCGGGAACCATGGACCGGTTTTTACCAAAAAACAAATTCTTCGCCATCTTAGTGGCCGGGTTGATGGGGGCGGTTTTTCCCGTTTGTGAGTGCGCGGTCGTGCCGGTGATCCGACGACTGGTGAAAAAGGGTCTGCCGGTGTCGTGCGCGCTCACCTACATGCTTGCGGCGCCTATCGTGAATCCGATCACCGCGCTGAGCACTTGGAAGGCATTCCAGGGTCAGGGCGCGGAAATGATGACCAGTTCGCGCTTGTTGCTCGGTTTTCTCATCGCCGCAGCGGTGGGTCTTATTGTTTCGAAGCTGCCGCTTTCCGCGGTGCTGAAGTCGCAACTCGTAGAGAGTTTAAAAAATGAATCAGAAGCCGAGGCGAGCCACCAACACGGCAAATCTTGCTGTGATCATTCCCACGAACATGATCACCACTCGCACGAAGAGCCGGTGCCAGATCACCGATTGACCGCTGCGTTACGCTCTGCGTTGAGAGACTTTATCGACGTGGCGGTCTACTTTTCGATCGGCGTATCGATCACCGCGTTGTTTAACACGGGCATCGCGCCGGGCGCGGAGTGGCTGGACTCCCTCGCGAAAAATCCCACGGCTGCGCCGGCCGCGTTGATGGGGCTGGCCTTCGTTCTAAGCCTTTGTAGTACCTCGGACGCATTCATTGCCGCGACGCTTGCGAAATTTTCATGGGGTGCAAAACTTGCTTTTCTAACCTTCGGGCCGATGATGGATGTAAAGCTGCTCTTTCTCTATCAGACGGTCTTGCGTAAGCGTTTCATCTTCTTACTTGCCATCGGATTGTTTTTTGCAATCGGTGGCATCTCGATCTTTTGGCAACATCTCGTCTTCCAAGCAAAATGAAATTGAAGACTCGCCTCATCTTGTTCTCTCTAGCAGTTCTTGGATGGAGTGGCGTCTTGTTGTATTTCTACAGCAGTGGAAGAATCAATCACTACCTCGCGCCAGACTTCCGACTCATCGCCTTCGCGGGTGGCCTAGGCCTTGCTGTGCTTGGGCTTTTCAATTTGCTAACAGCCGGACAAAAAAACGACTGCTGTCATGACCATGCGAATGAAGATGATACGCATGATCACGATGGTGGCGACATGCACCCGGTGACCGCCGTGTTGTTGATGATAGTACCGGTCGCGCTTTCCGTCGCGTGGACTCGAGACGAGTACTCCGCAGTCGCACTTGGTCGGAAGGGGCTTTACACCGCGCCGCCCTCGACGTTGTCGCCATTTCTCGCCGCAAGTATCCCTGCTTTGACCATGGCGGACATTGAAAAAAGTCACCGCATGACTTCCGACGGTTTTTTTGAGTTCAGTCTGATGGAATTGTTTTTCTCCTCTGCGGATCGGGAAATGCAGACATTGCTCAAAGGTCTCAAAGTCGAAACCGAAGGCCGTTGGATCGATGAAAAAGTCCGCAATGCAGACGGTTCGCGCAAAAGACTCTACCGGCTTTTTATCACTTGCTGTGCGGCGGACAGCCAAGTGATTCCAATCGTGCTTGAATTCGGTAAGATGCCGCCCGAGTTTCCAGAAAATGCTTGGGTTAAAGTATCAGGCACGATGCATTTTCTATTAGAAGAAGGAGCGACCCAACCAGTGTTAGTGGTCAATCGTGCCGTGGCAGCCGAGCCACCATTTGAGGAAAGCTTGATGAGGAAAAAAATATTTTGAATAAAAAAATACAACAACTTCCGGTCGGTCACGTGTTGGTGCCTGCATCAGCGATTGGGGCTTTATCAATTCTATTAGTTGTTGGACTCAGCGCTTTAGGTATTCTTGTTCAAGTGAATTGGGTTATTGCAAATATTGTTTCTAACGGAAAGTTTTCGAGCTACCCCAAGACCTTAGCCGAGTGGGTGATTTGGCTTGCCGCCTTCACATTTGCCTTTTGGCTTTCATTCACCCTGCTAAGCGTTGCGGGCACTTGGCGCCGCGTTGTTTTGTGGGTCACCGCGGTGACTTTGGTTGCGGCGTGGGCACCAGTCCTTAGTCTCGCGGCTCACGCTCCAAATATCGGGGCGCCGTTGATCGCTACTTTTTGGGCTGGGATTTGCGCTTTGGTCTACGCAAGTAGACATCAAATGGCATGCGATCATTACCAATCATAAAATGATTAGATATTATGCGCCTCGTTGATTTTCCAGAACCCGTCAAGCTACTTGTTGGTGAACTTAAGCGCTTGCCTGGCATAGGACCCCGTAGTGCCGAACGCATCGCGGTTTGGCTTTTACAAAGCCCCAAAGCGACCCCTTTGCTTCTCGCGGATTCATTGTCAGTCGCAAAAAACATGGTTAGGCCTTGCCCGACGTGCGGATTTTTTGCCACCGAATCTGGCTGCGATGTTTGTGACGACCCCAGCCGTGACGATCGTATCCTCTGCGTGGTCGAACAAGCCACCGACGTGCTGCCCTTGGAGCGCTCCGGCGCATTTCGTGGTCGTTACCATTGTCTCGGTGGTAAGCTCTCGCCACTTGACCGAGTGTCGCCTGAGGATCTCCGGATCCAACCGCTGATACGCCGGATCGAGTCGGCCACCGAGGAAATTGAAGTGATCCTTGC
>Ga0209190_1001005_pt1 | contig 20113 bp, 21 predicted proteins | sample M_140205_XF_Meta_FD_187315 | JGI IMG/M metagenome (GOLD analysis project Ga0209190, IMG submission 187315) | Freshwater microbial communities from Lake Montjoie, Canada to study carbon cycling - M_140205_XF_MetaG (SPAdes) (version 2) | ecosystem: Environmental > Aquatic > Freshwater > Lake... | reverse complement strand
AAAAAATACATCATCACCAAGAAGTTCCCCTTCGTCATCACCAAGAAAAAAAAGTCCTGTTGAATATGAAATAGATCCTTCAACTAAAAAAAAAAGAAAATCATGTAAGAAAAATCAAATGAGAAATCCCAAAACAGGAAGATGTGTTATTAATAGAAATTATAAAAGTCAGTCATCATCACCTTTAAAAAATGGAATGATATCATGTAAAAAATGTGGGTCATCAATGTTGAAAATTAAACTAAAAAAACATCAAGAATCAAATAAATGTAAAAAATCACCTAGAAATAGTATTGATACAAATACTCCAATAAAAAGAAGAAAAAAAAGAAAAAATGTAATAGATGAAGATTCTGAAGACGAACGAGTTTCACCAAAAAGCACATCTTCGCGAAAAAGCACAAAAAGTGTGTTGACACCAAAAAGTGCGTCTTCTCGAAAAAGCTCAAACAGTGCTTCGTCGCCAAAAAGCTCATCAACACCAAAAAGCACGTCAACGCCTATAAAAAGAGGAAAAAGAAGAAATGTAATTGACGAAGATAGTGAATCCGAAACAGAAGAAGAATCGTCTGAAAATAATAAAGAACAAATTAATAACTGGGACGAATTGAAAAATAAGTTATATGAAAATAATTTAATTTCGAATGAAAATGTTGATAATGAAAGTTTTAGAAATTATGATCTAATTAAACGAATGATTTTTGACAGATACTGTAATCATTACGGAAATATTTTAACAGATAATTCAAATGATATTTATGGGTTTGATGAATATGGTTTCGTGAATTGTTTAAAAAAATACAACTGTGGAAGTGATATTAAAAATCCTTTAAGTTTTAATATAAATGACGAATTTATTTTAACTTCAATCGAGGATAAATTTTTGGTATTTATAAGCATCGAAGAAAATTCTTTCAAATATTATTTTGATATTCAAAAACAACGTTTGGAATTTATCGAAGAAGACACGTTCGATTTGTCAATTGAAAATATTGACATGGATGAAATAGATAATCTTGTGAATAAACCTAATAAAACTATATTGGAAAACTTTTCGTTGATTATTTCAAAAAATTATAATGTGTTTTCTAAACCTTCAATCGCAAGTTTGAATTCACTAAATAATTATTTTAATTCTATGGTATTATCTTTTTCAAAAATTCATTTGATTCATTTTGCTTTAAATGATAAAATATTCATCGAAGATTCTTTAAATTTAAGTACATCTGATAAATTAATTTTTGATTTTTCAAAAATTGAGAAGAATCGGACATTTTTATCTTATATAAATGGTGAAGAAGAAAAAGAAGAAGAAAAAGAAGAAGAAGAAGAAAAAGAAAAAGAGGAAAAAGATGAGGAAAAAGAAGAGGAAAAAGATGAAGACGAAGAAGACAAAGATGAAGATGAAGAGGAAAAAGATGAAGAAGAAGAGGAAAAGGATGAAGAAGAAGAGGAAAAAGATGAAGAAGATGAGGAAAAAGATGAGGAAAAAGATGAAGAAGAAGAGGAAAAAGATGAAGAAGATGAAGATTTATATGTATCGGAAAAAAGTATGTTAGAAGAAGGTGATGAAGTTACTGAAGTCGAAGAAATAGATGATACAAAAGATATAGATTCTAAATTGAACGAAATAAATAATATAGTGTTGAAAAATGATAAACTTGTGAAAAACTCAATTTTAAGACATTTAGGTTTGTTGTAATAGTTTTTTTTAAATTTAGAAAAAATTTAAAAATTTCAGTCCTCATCCTCTTTATCACTGCCGTCTTCATCTTCTTCTTCGTCTTCGTCGTCTTCAACTATGATTTCTTTTTCAAGTTCTTGTAATTCTTTTTCAAGTTCTTTATCAAGGTCTTCGTTTTCAATAATTTCTTCAATTTTATGAGAAGATGATGATATTTTTTCTGTTGGTTTAATTTCCATTACAAAAATATTTTCAGTTTGTGGAATATTTGGAAAAAATATTGGTTTATTCAATTGTTGTTGCGGATTAATAAATAATTGAGGAGTTTGTATGGGCGGAGTTATTAATTTAGGTTGAAGTTTTTTATCCTTATCTTTTTTATTTACTTTAATAGAAGAAGGAGGATTGTTTAATTTTTTATCTTCTAAAGATTTTCTCATTTCAAAAATATTATTATTCATTGAATCAACATTATTCATAATTCTTAGTAGAAGCTGTTCGTGATTTTGAATAACTTGATCCTGTTGCTCAATTTTATTTTCCAATTTTTCAATCGTACTATGAAGATTTCTAACTTTTAATTGAAAATAAATGCTTATTCCAGTAATAATAACTACCTCGGATACAATGTGTATTATTTGTTGTTTACCAATTGACATTTTTATTAAATTATTTTTTGTTTTAAACCTCTTTCTTTTAAAATCGAAAATTGATTTCTAAATTTAAAGATTTATATTTTTATATAAAATGACTTCAAAGACCGCTAATTTAAAATTCAAAAGATTGAAAGAATATGATACTATATGGCACCCTGAATCAACAATGGTTTTTAAATCTGCCACAGAAAAATTTGTAGTTGGAAGATATGTTAATGGAGAGATGATAAAACTAGACAGCAAAGCATTAGAAATTATCAAAGAATGGAAATTTAAATATGATGAAACACTCTTAAAAAATGACAAAGAGGAAGAAGGTGAGGAAGAAGGTGAGGAAGAAGGTGAGGAAGAGGAAGGTGATGAGGAAGCTGCTGGGGATGAAGGTGGTGGGGAAGATGAAGCTGGTGGAGATGAAGGTGAGGAAGAAGTTGATGAAGGTGAGGATGAAGCTGAGGATGAAGCTGTCGAGGATGAAGCTGTCGAGGATGAAGCTGTCGAGGATGAAGCTGTCGAGGATGAAGCTGTCGAGGATGAAGCTGTTGAGGATGAAGCTGTTGAGGATGAAGTTGTAATTGAGGATAAGAAAGAAAAAAATATCGATGATTTTTCTATAAAATTTGTTTTTTTGAATAAGTGCTTGAATGAATTGTCAAGTTCTGTTGATTCACATAAGAAAAATTCCGAAAAAGAGATACATGAATTGAAAGATGATATTTCGAAAAGAAATAAAGAATATGATATTTTGAAAAATAATTATAACAATTTAGAAGATCAGTATTTAAAATTAAAGGCTAAATTTGAAGGTATTAAGAACTTCTTTTCTTAAAAAATAAAACATTAGACACTTTTTACTTTTTTCCTATCTAGACATAGATAGGAAAAATTCTACTTTATTATAATAATTCTCTGCATAAAGGACATGATGAACTCTCAAAATTTCTCTTTATTATACTTATAATACATTTTCTGCAAACATTATGATTGCATTTGGTATTTATTATATTGTATTCAAAACACACACAGCAATTCTCCAATGCTTTATTTTCTATCAACTTTAATCTGGCCATTCTTCTTCGTTCACCATCTTTTTTTAAATCATTCGAAACTATTTCATCTATAATTTTTGAATAACAAAATTTTTTTCTGAAATCATATAAAAGAAATTTTAAAATCGAAATTATTATATCTTCTACATCAGAACCATAAAATTCTTTTGTAAATAAAGTTACATTTCTTTGCAATAAAACACCATTTATCAATGATTGAATATCATAAACATAACAGTTTATAAAAAAGTTATAATTTTCATCTAAATCTTTTTCATTATCAAAATATATTACTATATCTATCGGTATTCCATCAAAATTATATCCTGATAAATCGTAATGATCAAAATCACTATTAAATGAATCTAAAATATTATTTTTGTATATTTCAAGACATTCGTCATCTGAAATAATATCTAATGATTCTTCCATCTTTTTTATTGTTTTGAAGTTATGTTGTTTTTAAGTTCTATTAAACATAATTTGTTATGAAAAATGACCACAAAGCTGCAAATAAAAATGCAGTTAATCCTAGACTTATGAGTCTGCAAGAAAATGAATTCATGTCGCTCATGAAACTCAATGAATCATATTGACCATAAAAATCATCATCACAGTAATAGAATGATGCTATCAAAAATAAGAAAATTATAATAAAAATTGTTTGTTCATCCATTTATTTTATATAAAAAAAATCAAAAAAATATTATAAATTTTTAAATAATTTTTATTTAAAAATAAGGTTTGGATAATAAATGTCTACTACCTTTCAAAAAAAATTAAAAGGAAATTATGGATTGGGTGCTTATTTTTGTAGTTGGAGTTCAAATTGGAGTGCTACAGCATCTTCTTCCGATTTATGTAATATCGATCCAAATATAAACATTGTCTATTTAAGTTTTGTCACACCAGCATGTTCTTATGAAAAAAATTCAAAAAAATGGATTGGGACTGGACTAGATTTTTCATCAGAATTTCAGATTATCAAGGAAGCTATTGAAAAATTAAAAGAACGTGGTGTTATCGTTATGCTCTCTGTTGGTGGTGCAACATTCACTTTCGATGTTTTCAATCCAGTAAATATTTCTAATTTAGTAATAGATTTAGGATGCGATGGTGTCGATTTAGATTGGGAAGACGTTCAAGGTTTTACTGCTTCATCAAAACTTGGAAAAATAATTCAAGATATGAAAGAACATTTACCAAATGAGTCATTGTTATCACTAGCTGCATTTTCAACAGGGGCTTACGGTTTCGAAGAATTTGAAAATGCCTTGCCAAAAAGCCAAAACACCGGAATGTGTATTGAAGGAATTCAAAAAAGTGGTCATTTATTGGATTGGGTGAATATAATGAGTTATGATGCCGGAAATAACTATGATCCATTGATCGCTTTCAGAGCATATAGAAAATATTTTAAAGGTCCTTTAATGTTAGGCACTGAAGTTCCTCCAGAAGCATGGGGTGGTCATATGATTACTTTAGATGTAATCGAAAAATATGTGAATTGTATTCTCGATGATGAACAAAACAATAATGGTATATTTGTTTGGAGTTGTAAAAAAACTGGATCGCCTTCATGTTCAAATATAATAAACGAATGTCTAAATGTTTTTAAATCAAATCCTTTAAAAGTTGTAACAGGATGGGAATCCGGAATAACATATGAAACTGGGACAACAGTATTTTATAAAGGTGAAAAGTATATATGTAATATAACCCATCCATCAAATTCATTTACAGAACCAGGTGTAAATTTATGGGTTACTAAAAAGAATATCGAAGAAAATAAATGAAAGAAAAACCACTTTGGGTGTTAATATAAAAATTTCAACCAAAATCTTGCATATCTTATTATATCTTCTTTCTTTACTTTCAACGATTTAAAATAATCTATCGGAGAAACACCGTTTGACTGTTTTTTTAATAGAAATTCAAATTTATTCGTATCTATATTTTTACCTTGTAAAATTAAGAACCCTGCTACTAATGCCGCAGGATTTAAGTTTTTTATTTGATCTTCACTGAATTTATCTTCAATTTTTTCATTTATAAGGTTATGGTCGTTTTTTATATTATATCTTCTTAACATTGGAATATCTTTATCAAAATACTCATCGAATAATGTAGTGCAAACAATTGAAACGCTATTTGTCATTTGTTCCAACGGTGTTCTATTTCGTCTTTCTCTTTTTTTCAAATTTTGTTCAGTGTTTCTAATCATTGTTCTTTTTTTAGAATGTATTTCTTGATGCATTTTATTTTTACCGATTTTATTTTAAATTTTAAATTAAAAAAAAATACATTTACTTCTTATGAAAAAAACGAATATATAGGCGGAACTGGTTTACTAAATCCTTTTCTTCTTAAATTTTCTATAGCTTTTGCCGCTGCTTTTTGTTCAGAATCCGCTTTCAATGACGCCATTCCTTCTCCTAAAATTTCTTTTTTTCTTCCAAATTCTTGAGTTATTGTTGAACATGTAATTTTTTCTTCAATATTTTTCACAGAATCATATTTCAATATTCCTAAAACATCCGCCCCGTAGAAATCAAACAATTCTTTTAATCGTGTTTTAGCATCATATAAATCTTCATATTTCAATGATATATGAATTTTATCAAATAGACTTTCCAAGATATTATAAACAACTGAATACCCAACACATTCTCGGATTTTGGTATCTATTAAATATTCAGTTGCTCCGATAAAGGCTTCAAATGTATCTTCTAAAAGAGGCTTTTTGCATCGACTTCTTTCTTCTTCCGACGCGGTTATAAAGTTCCAGAACCCTAAATTTTCTGCGATAGATGAAAAAGATTGCTTCGCGCCGTAGTTGATTCTTAATCTTGCGACAACTTTAACACCTTGTGAACACATTAGTTTTGGAAAACGTCTATGCATATACCATACTAAAAATTTATTAGCTGAAATATCACCCAATTGTTCGAAAACTTCATAGTTATTTTCTATATCTGCAGTGTCGGAAGTGAAAGCTTTGCTGTAGAAAGCCATGCTATCATCATCAAGTAATATATTGATATAATGCATTTTTAATTTAGCTTCTTTCAGCAAATTAAAAATTAGCTCCTTAAAATCAGATCCCCTAGACCCATTGTAGATTATAACTTCATCTGAACCAGTTGATCTTATTGACATTTTATTTAAACTTGTGCTTTTTATTGAGGAAAAAAATTTTTTTTTTCAATTTTTTTTAGAATTGAAAAAAACACATTTATTTAAATCGAAGTTTAAACTCAGTTTAAAGACTTGGTTTCTCTAATATAAAAACAATGAACGAAATAGAAAACACTGGCGGTGTTGCAAGCACCAATCTTAAATCACAAGTCTTTAAATCTGATTTAATTCAAGAATTCAAAGAATTCAAACTTAAATTATCTGATGGTAAAGATTTTCTAATTCCGGTTAGAAAAGATGGTTACATTAATGTAACTTTATTATGTAAAGCATCTGGAAAAAGAATTGATAACTGGATGCGTCTTGATAGTACAAAAAAATTATTTCACGAATTTTCTAACTCACTCGGATCTGAGGGAGTTAGAAATGTAGACTGTTTAGAGGGTAAATATGGTGGAACATAAAAAGACCGACTGATGTTCCTGTAGGAAGTAAATGGTGTCCGAAATGCGAAATTACATATCTAGTGGAATATTTTTATAAAGCTTCAAAACGACCAGATGGGTATCAAAATGATTGTAAGAAATGTAATAATGATTCCAGAAACAAAGCAAAACTTCTCTCTAAAATAATTAAAAATGATAGTGTTGTTTGAAATATATTATTATAAAAAATATAATATATTTTATAATAAATAAAAATAATGCCTACAAATAATCCAGGTGCATGTTCTAATTGTAATATTCAAAATTCAAACCCAAGTATAACTGATAATACAAGTACTAACACTTCTGTTGATTCAAATAAAGCTGCTTCACAAAAAAGATATAATCCAGGCGCTTTGTTAAATGCAAATGTGAATACTAATACTAACAGTGCGATTGCTGCTGTTCAAACTATCGGCGCCCAAAGTAGATTTGATCAAGGTCCATCTTCTCAGCAAAAGAAAAGTGTGCAAACGGCTAATCAAACAACTTTAAATATTCTTAAAAATGTAATAGATGTTCAATCTGATATTGTTGCTGTTGATAAAAGTTCTCAAAAAATGAGAAAAAACGCGAGACAATCTTCGTCGAAAAGTTTAAATACATCTCCAACAACAAATACATCTCAAACAGTTTTGACTACATTAAAAGCGACTGGTAGAACTGAAAAAGTTATAACGAAAGACCAAACACAGAAAAAAAAACAAAACAACAATCAAAAAAATAGAACTCGAAACAAAAAAGCAAAGTCGGTTGGCACAGATCTGGCTTCGTCTGTGTCATTTAAAGCGAAATTCGCGGTTCTTCTACAACAAAATATTGCAACTGAAAACCCAACTATTGATTATGAAATACCATCAACATTTGATGGTAGAAAAGTTTGGGCTGATTATATTTCGGATGCAAGAAGTCAAGGCGTGTGCGGTTCGTGCTGGGCATTTTCGAGCATTTTTGCATTAGCCACGAGATTATCCATTTATTCTAAAGGGAAATATAACTATATTTTTTCACCGGCAAAAATGGTATTCTGCGGGTTATCTTCTTTCGAACAAAATAATGACGACTTTCTAAAAAGCGTCAAATCAAATTTGGAAAAAGGGTTATTTTACGATTTTAAGACTTCTGAAAAAAAAAATAATATCGTTTATGGATGCTCTGGTGAAAATTTAATAAATGCCTGGCAATTTTTATTCAGACATGGTGTTCCAGAAAATGATTGTTTTCAATATGGAGATGAGTCTAATAATGACGGTAAATATTTCGACTTAACAAACGATGAAGATTTGCCATTTTCTTGCGGAGATTTATCATCACTTACATTTGATATTTGTCCGACAACAAAAAAAAGAATGGTTTCTCATAGAGCTGGAGGATTTTACTTAGTTCCTGGAACTAAATCTGATGATAAAACAAAACCTCAAGGAAGTGAATATAATATACGAAAAGAAATATTTAAATGGGGACCTTGTACTTCAGGTGTAATGGTTTATCAAGATTTCATAGATTGGAATGGAAAAGGAATTTATCAATACGACGGAATTTCCCCTAAGATTGGAGGTCATGCCATAGTTTTAATGGGGTGGGGTGAAGAAAATGGGAAAAAATATTGGATCGTTAGAAATTCATGGGGAGTTGAATGGGGTGATAACGGGTATTTTAAAATTTTGAGGGGAACAAATCATTGTGAAATTGAAGAAAATGTAATTGTTGGATTTCCAAATATTCCATCTATTAGATTATTTCTAGATTATCCTCTTTTATACCAAAAAGAAGATTTTATAATTCAAAACTTATGGCAAATTCGTGATACTGGAATCAAAGAGACAACATTAGAGCAATTGGCATTAGGCAAAATAGATGATATTGATATATTAAAAAGCAACTCTTATTCGGTTTCATATTTTCCGAATTTTTACAAATTTATTGCAGGTAAAATTTCAAAAGAAAATTACAAAAACAATAAACATTGGGGAAAAAAATTGCAAAATAATAAAACTTTTAAATTTTTTTTACTTGTATTTTTATTTATTATTTTATATTTTTTATAAATAAAAAAGTGTAATGAGAAGTAAAAAACGTAGTCAAAAACAAAAACGAAGTAAACGCAAAATGAAAAATAATATGGATGGAGGAGGAAAATCAAATAATTTTATGGTTGTGTCTTTAAAGGGGTGTCCTTTCTGTGAATCAGCAAAAGAACTAATTACTAAAGATCCTAACTCAACAATGATAAATTTAGATTTGAATATGAATGACAAAGTTCAAAAAGATTTTTGGAATAAATTTGTTCAAACTCAATTTAACAAAAAGCATAACACGTTTCCAAAAATTTTCAGAAAAGGTAAATTTATAGGCGGATATTCTGAATTAAAACATGAATTATAACAAATAATTTAAGTATTTAAAGATTTAATGGAAAGAAAAAAAAATGTCAAACGTTACAATATACAAATTGAATAATATAAAACAATTAATTGATTTGAATAAGGATAAGAAAAATTTCGAATTAGATTTTCAGGTTGAATCATCGGATGGTAAGCATTTCGATGCATTAGTTGTAACCCAAGAAATGTTGGATTCCGAAACACCATTGGAATATCAAAAAGCTGAAGGTTTTATATCTGGTAAAATAGTTGCCGACAAAGACATATATCAAAATTATTTTTTATTGTTAAAATCAAATGAACCAGTTGAGTGTAAAGTAATGGTCAATGTAAAAGATATACTTCCAAATTTACAACAACAACAACAAGAGAATAGATTATCTCCTCAGCAAAAAAATGAGAATTTTCAGCAACAAAAATTCAGAGAAAGAGAAAGAGATGATTTATCTTTAAAAAAACCTAAAAAAAACCTAGGAAAGAAGTGGTTCACATTAAAAAATTTAATATTTGTAGGATTGATTTTATTAGGAGCAGCATTACTATGGTACTTTTATTTTTATAAAAAGACAGATGTGAAAAACGATACTCCTTTAGCTTCTTCCCCACAAACTTTAAATACAACTGATATTACTGACGAAATTAATGCTAAATTTGATAAAATGTCAGACGCGATATCAGATGGCTTGAATTCAAAACTTTCTAAGAATTTATTGACTATAAATGATAATATTAGTAATAAAATGTCTGAAATAGGTGATGGAATCTCAGCAAGAGTTTCGGATGGTTTGAATAGTCGAGTGGATAATTTAAACAATCGAGTAGTTGATAATTTAAATAATCTTGTTCCGAAATTAACAGATGGTTTAAATAGTAAATTTGATAATATCAGTAATAAAGTTGATGGCATTGGTCCAAGAATTTCGGATGGTATAAATACTAAATTCGATAATATTAGTAGTAAAGTTGATGGTATTGGTCCAAGAATTTCAGATGGTATAAATACTAAATTTGATAATATCAGTAGTAAAGTTGATGGTATTGGTCCAAGAATTTCGGATGGTATAAATACTAAATTTGATTCTTTGGCTCCAAAAATTACAGATGGTATAAATAATAAAATATCTGAACTGAAGAATGGGTTAACTGATGGTATATCAAATAAAATGTCCGAATTAAAGGATGGTATATCATCGAAATTTTCAGATAATATCGGGGAAATAAAAACACAGATTGAAAAAATAAAAATTCAATCTAAAAATGATATAGGTGGTAGTAGAAACGATGCTGTTTTAAAAAAGATCAAAGATTTTAAAATACCTGAATAAAAAAAATTATGGGCAATTTTTAAATACATTGTATTTAAAAAAACTGATATTTTTCACACAATAAACTTAAAGAAAAAAACTGTATAATTAAAATGAACAATGGTAATAAAAAAAGAAATCCTATACCCTGTTTTCTTAGAATGTTTAAAATTTATTAGTGATGCTTTTTGGGAAAATATTTTTGAAGATTTAGCTTATGGAAAAACTCCTTATGGAACATATATAAATAAGGAGTTTTTATGCTGTAATTATAAGGATAAAGAATTTAGTTATAAAATTGAAAAAAAAGACCCCGAAACATTATACAATGATATTTATTCTCTTTTGGGGAAAAAACTGGGAATATTATCTATTCGTGACAAGACAAATCGCCAAATTGATTTTCAGAATATTGAAAATGAATTGAAAGAATGCAGGAAAACTTGGTCAAACATTCGAAAAAAGAATATAAAAGATCTCTTAATAGAAAGGTATGTTTTAAACATGAAAACTAGATATTCGCTTTCTTATAAACAAGCTCAAACTCTATTATCAACCATATTCATAGGATTGGTTTTTAAGGTAATTTCTGTTAAAGATATTAAATATAGTGATGGGAATATAACAGAAATTGAAGGTATAAGTTTTACAAATAAAGAATTTAAATTTGAAAAAAATATATATGGGAATGATATTGAATTTAGAAAATGTATTTTACTAGATAAAAATTCAATGAGCGACAATTGGGAAAAATTTTTAACAAATCTCAAAAAACTTACTTAATTTAATTTTTCTAACTGAATTGATTTAGAAAAATATTTGATAAAAATTGAATTTATTCTGTAAAAAAATTTAAATTTTTAAATGGAAGAAGTTTTATTGATAGACAATTTCTTCCATTTTAAATGCCCAAATTGCACAGAACAAATTATCGTTTTTAAAAAACAGATCCGATGTAAAATATTTCGTCATGGGATATATAAATCATCTTTCAAACAAGTTAATCCTCATATGTCAAAAGAAAAATGTGAAAAATTAATTAAGGAAAATAAAGTATATGGGTGTTGCAAACCTTTTGAGATTATTTTTTCAAATGAAAACAAAATACAAGCGATTGTTTGCGATTATAAATAAAAAATTTTAAGGTTTATATATAAGAAAATCGCTTTCTAAAACTTCTTCCATTTCATAATGGATTGCTTTTTCCATTATTATCTGACAGCACTTAAAAGGTAATTTTAAGTCTGGTAAAGACTCATCTATTTTAGTCAAAACTATTTTCAAAGATGATGTGTAACTAGGATCTATAATAACAATTGAATTAGTGAACATATATCCACTTTCACTCAAGGAATTCGATGGGACTATTTTTGTATAATAACCAAAACATGGTTGGACTTTTATAAATGTGTCATAAATTGCAGTTTTACAACTGACATCTTTATTTTTTTTTATTATGGTTAAATCATAACCAACATCAGATGCTCTATTTTTATTCGGAGTAACAGCATCCGGAGTTTCTTTTACAAATTTGCAAAAAGGAATAATTTTTTTATTTTCAAATGTCATAATTTCAATATATTTTTCATACATCCTTCTATTTCTGTATCTTGCATCCGATTTGGAATAAATTTCGCAAAGAAAATATTTTGCATTCACATCTAGATATGATATAACACCTAATTTTAAATCGAAACGAGACGGTTTTATATCATATGACTCGTATATATCACTTATAATATTTATATTTGAAGATTTAATCTCGCATTCGATTTGCGGATTTAAAATATTTCCAAATTTAATACTACCAGAATGTTCAAAAAAACCCTGTACAAAACAATTTAATAAATGTTTATTCTTCTTGTATTCATCTGGTATAAAATTAAGTTTATTTGAGTCTAAATAAGCAGATTTCATTGATAATTCCATATTAAAATCAGATTTTATAAAAATCTTTCAAAAATCAATTTTAAAAAAAAAATACTTAAGATAAAATGAGTAATTTAAGATATCTAGAACTTGACAGTACTTATCGCGACAGAAGTCGTTTTCCTCATCCAGGAAGTTTTGAAATCCCTATTTCACAGACTGGAAGAAAATCCTCTAAAGACGCGATTGATCCTGTCAGTTTAGGAGCCCCAATAATTTCTTGGACTTCTAATAATTTAAGTGTTAGTACTACAGGTATTTTTAAATTAGTTTGCAATGTTGAACCAAAGACGACACCATTATCAGGTTGTATTAACACTCAAACTTTTATTATAAATTCAATTAACAGATTACAACAAATGGATGATTATTATGAAGGATTAATCGTAGAAGATGCCGCTTTTTACAATAGAAGACGAATTTCATCTTATTTTTTTCTTGGGTCATTCGGTGGTTACGATAGAGCTGAATTAACTATAGATTCTCCTTTTCCCGAAACTTTTGTTCCAGGAAATCAAATTAATATTTATGACCCAACAGATTTAACAAATTCTTATTATCCATTATTTTGGGTTCCATCTGGGAGAAATCTCGAGGATCAATATATAAACCATTTCATATTCAATGAAACTATAAATGATTGGAGAAAAATTATTCACTATAGTAATATAACTCATATTATACTTGTTGAAACAACTGCTTCAAATCCTCTTCCAATAACATGGTCATCGAATGACAATTATTCCATTCGTAAGGAAATCCCATACTATCCTTTAAACTCTGAAGCAAACCCAGTTGCGACTTCATCAACATTATCGTCTGTTACATTAGCATCGAATTTATCTGGTATTGATAATACTAAATTCGTCAGAATTGTTCCTCCAATTTATAATTATAAATTGACTGGGGCATTCAATGAATGCAGAAGAATCACATCGTATGATAGTTTAACAAATACAATAAACGTATTTCCTAATTTTTCAGTGGCGCCAGATGTTAATAACAAGATTGAAATTTTAAATTTTTCTTATGATAATTTGAATCCGTTTGTTTACACTGGAAGTTTGACATCTCAACAAGAATTAGTATGTTATGAAATTGAATTATTAAGTTTACTTTTACCTACTGAAACATTGTCAGTTGCAAATGGAGGGGCTATTAGTTATTATCCATATGTCTACGTTGAATTATCAAACACATGTTCAACTAACAGAAATATTATTTACTCAAATAATCCTAATAGCACTAAACAACTATTCAGAGTGCCAATTTTTGATATTCAAGATAATCCAGTTTTTACAAAAATTGGTGGAGGTATGTCACAAACTATCAAATTTAAACCAAACGACACTCTATTTTTTTCAGTCACATTACCAAATGGTGAAGTATTTCAAAATATAGTACCTGAAAGATTTTCACCATTATCACCTGAACCAAGAATTCAAATTAGCGCAATGTTTTCTTTAAAAAGATTAGTTTAAAAAATGTTTTTTGTATTTTTATTATTTTTTACATAATAAAAATGAAAGAAGATGATGTCTTATTAGATATAACAGATTTTGTTGACATTAGTATAACACCAGAAGAATATAATGCAGTAATAGCTATGTATAATAGTATTTGTGATAAAAATATTGATTCAACTAATATAATAAGTCATGTTATTTTACTTATGAAAATCGTTTCATCTTTTCAAATAATTGAAAAAATTGACAAGAAAAAATTAGTCATTTTTGTAGTTCAAAAATTTTTAAAGCTCACTGTCAAAGATGATGAAGAGCTTTTATTTTTAAATTCTTTTGTGGAGAATATTTTACCAAATGTAATAGATACTTTATGTTCGGTTGATGGTAAAAAAATTATTATTAATGCTGAACAATATGTTGAAACTTGCTGTTTTCCATGTTTTGGAAAAAATAAATAACTGTCGGATAAGTTTAAAATGAAAATTGATTTTTACATTGATAATACATGTCAAAATTATAATACATCGAAATTACAATATGAAAGAAAAGGAAACTGTTAATATTTTTTTTAAAACAGATGATGTCAAGAATGATGTTCTAAAAGGAACATCTGCTCATGAAAAATATATCATTATTCAAAATCAAACTTTACAACAAGAACATAGAGACCTATCTTTGCAAATTAAAGAATTAGAGTTGAAAATAAAAGAACTTGAAGATGAGAATGAAACATATGATGAAAGTAAGCGATATGTTCGCGGTTTACTAAAAAATTTAGTGGAATTGGAAAGATTCAGAGAGAAAATTTCTGATATAAATCAAAAAAAAGTTGAAAATATCAAAGACACGTTTCAAGAATATATGAAAACTCAACTTAGATTATTTAGATTTTTACAAATTGTATTTACTGTGATTTTTTCTATCGTATTTAATTTCGAGATATTTGATATTTTTCAATTCTCTATTTTTTTAATATGTGTCATAATTAGTTTAGTTTTCACTGAATTATTATTTTATAATTTTGTTATTCCTAAATATGAAACTGAAACAAAAGATATTGAAGAGTTGGAAGTGAAAATTAAACAGATACATCAAACTGAAGACTTTTTACACAAATACATTGAGTGTTTATAAAATTTTCAATATGGAGTTTTCCTTAACTTAAATAAAGTTAAGAAAAATAAAAAAATGATATTTTTACTTAATGGTTTGGGATATGAAACAGAGAATAATGTTTGAAGAAACAGTAATAATAATTGAAGAAAATAATGATGAAAGAAGACGTTGTGATTGTATATGTTATACAATTCAATCTTTTATAATATTCGTATTGATATCTATTATTGTATATTTTTTTTGCTTATTATTTAGAATGATAGAAACTATGACTTTCATAATAAAATACGAATAAAAAAATTTATATAGTGCTTTTGTCATCATTTCTATCCAATTCGATTTCATAGAAAAAACTTACATCATCATTATTACCATCTGATTTAAGAATATTTTCATACCTAAAATAATTTAAACTAGTTATTATATTGACACAAGAATTGCTCCAAGAACCAATTCCTCGATTACAAGTATCGCACCATAATAATTCTTTTTCTTTTAATGCACATCTGTTTTTAACACTTTTGTCAGTTTTTCTATAAGGTGATACAATATTAAGATAGTTATTCCAATTTTTACTGGCGACTTTTAAATATTCTTTTCCATGTCGTCTAACAATCATTTTATATTATGGAAAAAATAAGAAAAAAAATCAAATACATCGAGACCATTTTTGATTTAAAGTTAAATTTCAAGTAAAATATATAATGGATCCTGAAAATGAAATCGGAAATATTGAGTATAAATTAAAACTTTTAAATACGGAAGATTCTCGAATCGTTGAACTTACAACTCAATTAAGATATCGATTATCTGAAGGTGACGGAGAATGTTTTTATATAATAGGTGTTAAAGATAATGGTGCTTTGGATGGAATTATGGAAAACGATTTCATAGAAAGTTTTGATAATTTAAAAAAAGTTGCAAAAAAAAACAACTGTTCGGTTAATATGATTTCCAAAACAAATGTTAAAGATGATAAATTTGTATATGAAATTCATGTAAGAGAAATAAATGAAAAAAAATATATTGATATTAAAGTTGCGGTGGCAGCACATATCGACGTAGGAAAAAGTAGCCTTATTGGAAGTTTAATTTCAGGTGAAAAAGATAATGGAAGAGGTCTTTCGAGAAGTCATGTTTTTAACTATCCTCATGAATTTAAAACTGGAAGAACATCTTCAATTTCTCACCAAATTCTTGGGTTTGATCACAATGGAAAAATTACAAATTATGCATGTTTTGGAAAACCATCTTGGTCAGATATTGTTCAAAAAAGTTCAAAAATAATATCTTTTTTTGATTTACCAGGGCATGAAAAGTATTTACATACAACGATTCTAGGTTTAGCTTCATCTTTTCCCGATTTTTGTATAATCGTAATCGATGCAAATAATGGAATTAAACCAATGACTAAAGAACACATACTTATTTGTGTTACACTAAAAATACCTTTTATAATTGTTATAACAAAAATCGACCTTTGCAAAGACAGAAAACCAATTTTCGATGAAAATATGAAAGGTGTAAATAAATTTCTAAATTATCCAGGTATAAGAAGAGTTCCTATAAATATAAAAAATAATGATGATATTCTAACCGCTTGTAAACATTTGTATTCTGGAAACATAAGTCCAATTTTTCATGTTTCAAATGTTACAGGAGAAGGCATCGATTCTCTCAAAACATTTTTAAATTTGATAGGTAAAAATAAAGAAAATTATAAAAAATCGAATGAAAATATTGTTGAATTTCATATCGATCATATTTTCAATGTATATGGATTCGGTACAGTCATTGGAGGACATTTAATTAGCGGAACCGTAGAAGTTGGTGATAAACTTCTCATTGGACCAAATAATGGCGAATATGAACCTGTTCAAATAAGATCAATATATTGTAAAAAAATTCCAATGCAAAAAGTAGAATATGGTTCGTATATTTGCATTGGAGTAAAAAAAATCGAAAAAAATGTAATAAAAAGAGGAAATGTTGTAATTTCTTCTAATAACACACCTTTAATTGTTAGAGAATTCAAAGCTTCTATTAGTGTTCTCAGAACACATGCAACAACTGTAAAAGTTGGTTACGAACCAATTTTAAATGCATACGCTATAAGACAAGTTGTGAAGATTACTGAAATTTTAGACAAAAAAAATGCTAGAAACATTGATATTGAAGACGATTTATGTTTAAGAAACGGAGATTCTGGTGTTGTGAAATTTAAATTCAAATATAGACCTCAATTTTTAAAAGTCGGAACAAGATTTATTTTATGTGAAGGCAAAACAAAAATAATTGGTGAAGTTATGGAAATATAATCTTAAAATTTTTAAACTTACTATAAGTTTAAAAAAAACAATTTATGAAGATGTTAAATTTACTAGTTGTTCTCTGAATGAAACATTATTATATTTCAAGTTCATTATTTCTGCAGCTGGATTAGAAATAATATTATATTTACTATGATCTTGTGTTCCATCTTCATTTATCCAAAATTCTTGAGATTTTACATTAGTAATATTTGATATATCTGACATTATAAAAGCATCTGTAAGTTTTTGAGTATTCACATCTTTAATAATTTTTCCTAAAGAATCTTTATATTTGAAAATCTTTCTAGATGAATCACCGCAAACATACACAAGATTGCCATATTCATCACGTAAAATATTTTTAAAAGCGAAATTAGCTAGACCTTTTTGTCCATCTAAAATATCATTCGGAGTAAATTCTTTTTCTAAAATATCTTTGATTCTTTTGGTATCATCGAGATTTAAATTTCCAATAATATTAGTGGTTGTAGTTTTTGGTTGCAAAGCAAGTTTTTTAATAGTCTTGTGATCATCTTTATATATTTCATCTTTTATTTCCAATTCTTTTCGTAATCCATAATTTTCATTTTGAATTTCCAGAATTTTCCTTTCATATTCTTTTCGAATTTCTATAATTTTCTTTTCATTTTCATTTTTAATTTCTAGAATTTTCTTTTCATTTTCATTTTTAATTTCTAGAATTTTCTTTTCATTTTCATTTTTAATTTCTAGAATTTTCTTTTCATTTTCATTTTGAATATCTTCAAATTTCTTTTCATTTTCTTTTTGAATATCGAAATGCTTCTTTTTTTTACATGATAATAAATGACTTTTTAAATTTTGCACTGAACAAGATTTATTACAAAACATACAGTTGATTAGCTTATTTTCTATTACATTGTTTATTTTTCGTTGCTCTTCCAAACATTTCTTATTTGTTTGTTGATGAGTAAGTAAACTGTATTTATTTTTAAGCGTATTTTTACAGAATTGACAATCCATTTTATTTATATTATATACAAGGTCTTTAAATAATTTTTATTAAAAATTTATAATTTTTATTAAAAATTTATAATTTTTATAAATTTTTAATAAAAACATTTTTTTTAAGAGAGCCTGTAAATATTCTCAACGTAAAAATTTTTATAAAAAATTTATAAAAATCAGATAAAAAAAAAAGTAAAAAAAAGAAAAAAAAAGGAAAAAAAAGTTGAAACGTCATTAAAATAAACTGTTTTACAATTTATTTTGTTTTATTTTTCCGTGGGTGAATTTAGGGTGTATAGTGTGTGTATTGGTGTGTGTGACAAAAAATGTGTGTGTGTAGACGATTTTTTTAGAATTTTATTTTTATCCTAAATCTCCAAAAATTTTAAAAAAAAGAAAAAAAGATGATAAAAATGAGTTTTATCATCCTTTAATATAGGCTATAAAATGATTTTAAAATATGTATATAAATATGCAAAAAAAACGATGATAAAAATCGAAAAAACATAAGAAAATCGATCCCAAAACGATACGAAATGTATCAAAAACGAACAATTTTTTACCTGAACACCATCAACGATGATTTTTTCTGATAAAACGATTTAGAACCACGAATTTAAACTTCATAATCCGAAAAATAATCACCCTTGAAATTCGTTTAAAAAACGATGATAAAAACCGTAAAAACATAAGAAAATTTATTCGAAAACGATACGAAATGTGTCAAAAACGAACAATATTTTATCTGAACACCATCAACGACGATTTTTTCCAACAAATCGATTTTGAAAGAGTATTTCCAAGTTCTTTTTCACATTAGACAGTTTTATAGCTTTATTTTATATTATTTCGCATTTTTTACAAAGTGAGTTTAAAAATAAGAACTTGTTTTATAAAATGATGATTAAACATTATATAATTTTAATAGATGCTTCTCATAGTATGAATGACAAAATTGAAAATATTATATTTTCCCTAAATAATTACATTTCAATAAACAAAAATAAAAATGATGTTTACTTTAGTATAGCATATTTCAATAATCAAATGCATTTTGTAAAAAAAGTAGAACATGTAAAAAGTATAAATCATCCTATTTCGATTCATGATTTAAAAAATTTTGGTGGATTTACCGCATTATATGATGCTGTTTGTGAAGTTATTTGCGAATTCTCGTCTATAATTGAAACAAATGTTCATCATAATTTTTTCATTATAACCGATGGAGAAGATAATTCATCAAGAAAATACGACAAAACCCAAACCGAAAGTATTTGTGATGGAGCTATCAAAAGCGGATTATGGACTATTATACATTTTCATACTCATGATATAGAAAGTCTATTTAACATTTCATCTGAAATAGAAATAAATAATGAAAATTTAGAAAATATTTTTGCCAATTTGAAAATATAAAAATCTTCTTATAAAATAAAATGAAAAAAAAATCTATTTATGAAATGGCTTATAATGAATGTGTGAAAAAAGGTGTTATTCAAAAAAATTGCGATCAATTTTTAAAGCTGGATTTTGAACTGAAATTGAAAAAATGTAAAACTAGTAAATGCAAAAAATTTTATAAAAGTAAAATCAAAAGTCTGAAAAG
>Ga0209190_1001002_pt1 | contig 20165 bp, 17 predicted proteins | sample M_140205_XF_Meta_FD_187315 | JGI IMG/M metagenome (GOLD analysis project Ga0209190, IMG submission 187315) | Freshwater microbial communities from Lake Montjoie, Canada to study carbon cycling - M_140205_XF_MetaG (SPAdes) (version 2) | ecosystem: Environmental > Aquatic > Freshwater > Lake... | reverse complement strand
CTGTGCAATCCTGCTGTGAAATCCATGTCTTGTGAAATTTTATATTTCCATTGAAGAAATGGTTGGATTAATGCGGCTGTTCCTTTATAATCCCAACGTTTAACAAATATGCTATCCGTCACCAATGTTTTTGCAGTATCGATTTGATTCATTTGGAAAACATCGATATTAATACCTGCTTTAATAAAATGTTTGCTATTTATTTTATGATTTACAGCAACATAGCCAGAGGTCTTGATAGTTTGGAACTTGAAGCCCATTATGCTTCCTAAGTGGTCATAAACAATTGAATCTTTTGTTGCATTCAATGCTCTGCCATAAATGTACTCATGATGAGAATTTTGTTGCTCATATGAAAATGAAACTGTGGAAGTAATAAATGTTTTCTCAGAAAGTGTTTTCTTATAATTGAAACCACTAACACCCATTTGAGTCCCAAAATGTTGATCCCTATCTCCTTCACCGTAGAGATCTTCAGTAACTGTAGTTTTATCTGAAACCATTATATCAATGTTACTTGCTCCCCCCATACCGTAAAAAGACAGAGAACCTCCTTTTTTCAATAACCAATTGAATTTAAATGCAGCATCACCGTATACAGGAACAGCATCTGTACCAATGTTTATTCCCAATTTGTTAAATAAGCTAAGCGTTGAATAGCGGCCCATTATTAGATAACTCGAACGATTATTTTTACTCATAGGCCCTTCTGCCATGAATTCAGTTCCAAGGAAGCCAAACTGTCCTGAGAACTCGTGCTTATTCATATTTCCACTTCTTAATTTCAGGTCAAAAACACCAGATGTACTATTGCCGTATTCAGCCGGAAAAGCACTCATGAAAAAGTCGGAATTACCTAGGATTTTATTGTTTAATATTGACACAGGTCCACCAGTACTTCCTGAAACAGCAAAGTGAGACGGGTTAGGAATATCCACTCCTTCTATTTTATACACTACACCCAAAGGTGAATTTCCACGAATAATAATATCATTACGCGAATCGTCAGCACCTTGAACACCTGCAAAATTTGATGCCATACGAGCGGGATCACCTCTTGAACCAGCATATCGATTAGTTTCAGAAACACTGAATTGCAGAGCTGAAACTGTGGCTAGTTCATTCATAACCTCCCCTTTTTTTCGAGCAGTAACTTTCACTTCCTCTGTTGTAATAACGCGTTCACTCATTGGTATGTTGACAATTGTTTCTTTGCCAGAGTTTACTTCAATAGTTACCGTTTTAGTATCATAAGAAACGTATTGAACTTCCATTTGATATTTTCCAACAGGAACATTTTCTATCGTAAATTTCCCGTCAAGGTCTGAAATAGCGCGATACCTATTAATCGTATCTACGAAAATTTCAATTTTTGCACCGGAAAATTGAAAATTTGTTTCAGAATCAAATACATTTCCTCGAACTGTTTGGTTCCCTTGAGAAAACAAATTCAAAGACAGTGTTAAGATGATAAAAAGAATAAGTGTTTTCATAATAGTAGTTTTTTATTTCAGTGTGAAGTTCTTATTTTATTTCTAAAAGAGAGTATTAAATTTCGCTGCAATCAAAATGTCTGTTGTGAATTTCGCAACAAGAGAATTATAAAATTTATGCGATTTAATTATTAACTTTTTGATACTCCTCTTCAGTCCATTCTTTCTTGTATACTTCTTTAAACATAAACATATTCAATGCGTTGAAATGTAGATTTCTCACGTTAGTGTAAACAATTTGTATATCACCATTATACCATAAGGGTATTATTGGAGGATTTTGCATTAGTGCTTTCTCAGCTTGAGAATATAATGCTAGAGCATCAGTTTTTTTAACACTATTTTTTGCTTGTTCAAAGAGGTTGTCAAAAATAGAATTCACATATCTTGATTGATTAATTCGTGATAATTGTGTTTTATCAACAGGGACACTTTTACCATAAAAGTTACTTAAAAACGTTTCGGGATTTGCATAATCACCTGTCCATGCACTCCTGAATATATCACCATTTGCTTGCGATGCATCTTGATCTTTTTGTTCAAAAGTAGAACCATCAATATTTACGTTAATGTTTAAGACTTGGAAAATTTGTTGTGCAAATTCATCGGCAACTGCAGAGTGAATATCATCAATGTTAAAACGTAAATTCACAGAGCCAAATCCTTTTCCATTTGGATATCCCGCTTCAGCAAGTAATTTCCGAGCTTTTTCTGGGTCAAAAGAATATGAAACATCCTTTATACTCTTAAAATTATAACCTTTGAAATTTTTAGAAATTGGCGGTACAATCCCATAATAACCTAGCTCATAGTACTGATTTCTTAAAACATCTCGGCCTAGTTTTTCTTTGTCGATTGCATAATTAAATGCTTGTCGTACTTTAATATTACTGAAACGTTGATCAGTCATATTGAAAAAATAGTAATTCGTTAATAGCAGTGGATTGTTATACATTACCAATAATGGCGGTTTTGAATTTACAGAATTGAAATCATTAATTCTACCTTCGAGCATTTTTGTAATTCTACTTGTTGGTAATCCTATAATTAAATCTGTTTGTTGATTCTCAAACATTTCTAATTGGTCTAATTTTCTGTTTTGAAAAATAAAAATTACACTATCTAAATAGGGCAATGAATTTCCATCATCATCAGTTAAATAGTAGTCTTCATTTTTAAGTAAGACCATCGAAGGAGGATTGCCTTTTTTACTTTCAGAAAAAAGAAATGGTCCCGTACCAATAAGGTCATTTTCAGCATCTCCTTTATAAATGACTTCTGAAGTTATAGCTGCACAAATGTTGCTTAACTTATTTAGAAAATTGTCGTCTTTTTGGATCAATTTCAATGTGATTTTAGAAGCTGAAATTTTAACGCCTTTAATAGATTTACTGCGACCTTCATTAAAATCATTTGCGCCAACTAAATTATCCTTATAAAGAAATATGTATGCATGAGGTGATTCACCTTTGCTATTATTACTGCAAGCTAATTGAATTGAAAGCTCTACATCTCTTGGTTTTAATTCTCTTGATGATTCTGAAGTAAAAAGCTTGTGTTGATGAAATAGAATTCCCTTTCTTATTTCAAATTCATAGGTTAATCCATCATCACTAATTTTCCACGATGAAGCTATTTGAGGTTTAATTTTCAAATCTTTTGGATCTAATGAAACCAGCCCTTCCATTATCTGATTTATAACTGAAGCTGAGTAATAATCATTAATTTCTCTTGATATAAAGGTTGTTGGTTGATTATCTACTGCCATGGTAATTGAACCCCCAGCAAATTCAAATTTTTTTGAATCTGAAGAACAAGAAATCAAAAGCGTCAATAAAAAGAGGGTTAAGCAAATTTTTTTCATAATGGATAGCAATACTCTATTCTACAAGGATAATAAAAATTCTCTGAACTTTTGTTGAATTTCAAAGGTTTACTCTTTTTTTCACTATTAGACAATAGAACTGACAGTTAAACGCGTTAAATAGTTGAAGCTTCTTCAAGGTTATTTTCTTTTATAATTTCATTTTATCTTTTGAAAATCCTGATTTTGTTTGTTTTATTGAAAAAATGACCTTAATATTGTAGAGTCAATTTAAAAGAAACCACTGTTTATACTGCAGTTCATGAGAATATATTTAAGTGTATTAGTTTTCAGCTTATTAGGTTCGTTTGTGTTTGGAGCAACATTATCCATAGAAGGAACATACCAAGGGAAAAATCTTTATGTTCAGAATCCAATGGATGATGAAGGATTTGGATATTGTGCGACGAAAGTTACAGTTAATGGTGATATCATGCCAGGGGGTACTAATATGGGAGCATTTGAAATTGACTTTGCAAATTTTAATATTGCAATTGGAGAACCTATTTTCATTGTTATAGAGCATAATGAAGGTTGTAAACCAAAAATTTTGAATCCTGAAGTATTACTGCCAAGAAGTACATTTGTAGTTAAATCAATCACTGTTTCTCCAACTGGAAAATTAAATTGGATGACGACAGGAGAACAAGGGAAATTGCCTTACATAATAGAGCAATATCGTTGGAATACATGGATTACTGTTGGTGAAGTGCAAGGTAAAGGAGTTGCAGGAGATAATGCTTACGAATTTGCTGTAAATCCACATTCAGGAGAAAATACTGTGAGAGTTATACAGGTTGATCATTCTGGAATGAAAAGAACTTCTAAAGAAGTAAAATTCACGTCCAATGTACCTGCGGTGATGAAAAGCCCAGTTAAAGTGAAAGATATTATCAATTTTACATCAAATGGAGTAGCTGTTGAAACGCGTTATGAAATACATGATGCCTACGGCAACATTGTTAAGAAAGGAGTTGGCACCTCAGTTAACTGTTCTAATTTATTAAGCGGTGCTTACTACATTAACTTTGATAATGTAAACGAAAAATTTATTAAAAATTAATAGCATTATTAACGTATAAATTATTAACCTGAAGTGCGCTTCAGGTTTTTTTTTGCCATGATAAAGAAAATAGAACATTTAGGAATTGCAGTTGCGAACATTGAGGAGTCGCTAAAAGTGTTTGAAACACTTTTAGGCACAAAATGTTATAAGATTGAAGAAGTAGATTCAGAAGGAGTTAAAACAGCTTTTCTTCAAGTTGGAGAATCAAAGATTGAATTGTTAGAAGCTACTAATCCTTATTCACCTATTGCAAAGTATTTGGAGAAGCAAGGACAAGGGATTCATCATATTGCTTTTGAAGTGGATAATATTCAGACTGAAATTGAAAGGTTATTAAATGAGGGGTTTGTTTTAATACATGAATTTCCGAAAAATGGAGCTGATAATAAATTAATAGCATTCCTTCACCCGAAATCAACTGAAGGCATCTTGATTGAATTGTGTCAAGAAAAAAACTGAATTAACTCTGTAGATTTTTTTAAATGATATGTTTGCAATCCAAATGCAGCTGCTCCTTCAATATGTTGTATAGAGTCATCAATAAATAACGTTGTTTTAGGATCCAAGTTTTCTCGTTCACAAACTGTTTCAAAAATATCCGCATGTGGTTTTCTTAAATGCAATTCATGAGAGAAATATATCTTATTGAAATATGATTCCATTGGTTTATCGGTAACTTTTGCCCACTCTTTTCTAACTTCAGGAACATGCAAATCATTTGTGTTACTCAATAGATAGATAGGGTATTTGCTTTTTAATTTTTCCAATAATTCTATCTTTTCTTTGGGGACGGATAAAATCATGGCATTCCAAGCCTCAACAACCTTGTTTGGGCTTGTCCCGGGTTTTAAAAATGGAATGAGTTGATTGATAAAGTATTGTGTTGAAATTTGCCCCGTTTCATAATCACTGAATAATTTTTGCTGTGATGCTTGGCTGTATATAGAATTAAAATCAACCATCCCTAATTGAACAAAAGCATCGATTGTTTTTTGATAATCTATATCAATTATCACTCCACCTAAATCAAATATTATTGCGTCATATTTCATAGTGCAAATAAATAAAAAAAGGGTGAGAAATCTCCCACCCTTATAATCAAAGTTGATTTTAAATTATTTTCCTTTCAATACAAGATTCAAATCAAAAGAAAAAATTGGTGAGATGAATTCTTTTTCGCCATCAATTGGCTGCGTACCTGGGATTTTAGCAGCTGAAAAATCAACATCAAATTTCCCTTTTAATGTAATTATTCCTTTTGATGAAACTATTTCAACTGGAATGTCTTTCTTCACCTCAACTCCCAATAGGGTAATAGTCGTCGATAACTTTCCATCTTTATATGCCCCGATATTAACTATTGAAGTAGCAAATTTTGCAATATTAAAGAAGTCTTCTGTTTTTAAATGTTTCGCTAATCCTTCTTGCTTTTCAGCTGGTAAGTTAGCGTCAACAACAGCTATAGAAGCAAGATCTACCGTGAAGTTTCCTGAAGAAATTACACCTTTTTCTAACAATACAGAACCTTCACTGAACTTCACCGTTCCAGTGTGATAATAAGCATCAGATTTACCACCTTTCCATCCTAAAATAGAAGCTGATTTGTCAAGTTTATAAGTGTTTTTTGGTTTGATTGTTTGATCTGTTTTTACCAATTGAAATGATGCTAATGCTGCTGTAGCTGCTGTAATTGCAATAAAATTTATTATTTTCATTTGTTTATTTTTTAAAGTTGGTACAAATATAGGATAAATATATTAACCATGGTAAATAATACCATGAAAAATAGAATAATTTTGTAAATGTGTCTCTTTTGATATTTTCACTTTAAATTTGATACATGAAGTTTTATTTAAATAATAGCCAATTCATTGATACAAATCTTCCGTTAGATATTTCAATTCCACTATCAAATACTGCAGAAAATCCTAGAGCATGGTATGTTGACTTGCCCGTTTTTGAACCCGTCATGCAAAATGGTTTCAATGGTTCAGTCGCCAACGGAGGGAGTGTAAATTTTAGAAATATATATTTCAATCCACATGGACATGGAACACATACAGAATGTCTTGGGCACATTACACCTGAAGTCTTTTCAGTAAATAATTCAATGAAAACCTATTTTTTTATTGCTGAAGTTATTACTATAGAACCAACAATTCAAATTAACCCTAATGATCAAAAGGAAGACCGAATTATCTTAAAAGTGGATTTAATCAACGCACTAAAAGGGAAAACTTGTGAAGCATTAGTTTTGAGAACTTCTCCTAATAATATTCAAAAAAAGCATATTAATTATACGGAATCGAATCCCGTTTATTTGCATGTTGATTGCGTCGATGTTCTAAATCAAGCTGGGGTAAAACATTTTTTATTAGATCTCCCATCGGTCGATAGAGAAGAAGATGGAGGGGACTTATTGTTTCATCATGCTTTTTGGCAAGTTCCTGGAAATCTACAATTTGATAAAACAATAACAGAAATGATTTTTGTTGATAACGCAATTTTGGATGGAAATTATATCTTAGAAATGCAAATTGCCCCTTTTGAAAATGACGCTTCGCCATCAAGGCCAGTTCTTTACAAAATATTTGGATAAAAAAAAAGGTTGATGGAAGTCAACCTTTTAACTTTAGTAGTAAGTTAATTTTTTAGTAGCAAAACAACCTTTCAAAGTAGTAAATTGAAAAGAATTTTAAAATTTTAAATCAAATTCCGGGTACTTCTTAGAAGTAATAAATTACAAAACGCAAAATAAAGAAAGATTAAGAACTGTTATACTCTTTTATCAAACTAGAAAATGAAAACTGCCTCTCCAAGCAGCGTATCTTTCTTTATTTCAAATTTTCTAAGAAGAACCCTGAATTATCTCCTTATTTCTAAAGTAAACTTACTTGGTTTTTTTTGGATTTAATTCGATAAATGAATATTTATAACATATTAATGAACAAATGCTAGCTATGAATTAATTTTCTGTTATAGATTTTCTATAATTTTGAAAAACACTTCTCGTTTTGCAGGAGACAAAGGAACTTCCGATCCATCTTTCATAACAACTGAACCACCATTTCCTTTGTCATATCTGTCGACATAATCTAAGTTCACTAAATGGGATTGTTGAACCCTTAAAAAATTATGAGTCGATAATAAGGTTTCGTACTCTTTAAGTGTTTTTGAAACAAGTATTTTCTTGCCACTGCTTAGAAAAAAAGAAGTGTAATTGCGGTCTGCTTCACAACGAATTATTTCGTGTAGTTCAACGACATAAACACTTTCCTGTGTTTTTAATACGAGTCTTTTTTTCTGGTTTGGTTGGATATTGTTTTGTAAAGCCTCAAATTGACTTTCCTCTTTTTTATCATCTACAGCTTTGATTGCTTTTTCAACAGCTGCTTTTAATTCTTCTGGATCAATTGGTTTTAAAAGGTAATCAAGCGCACTAAATTTTATTGCTTTTATCGCAAATTCTTCATGTGCCGTAATGAAAATCACTTCGAAGTTTTTGTTTTTGACAGATTTTAGGACATCAAAACCTGTTCCGTCCGGCATTTGAATATCTAGAAATACTATGTCCGGTTTTAATTCCTCAATTGCTTGAATTCCAGACTGTACGTTTTCTCCTGCAGGAATAGCAAGAATATCAAGTCCAAAAGAATTAATCATTTTGGCAATTAAATCACGTGTTCTGTTTTCATCATCTATGATTACGGCTTTTTTCATGAGTCAATTGGTTTAGTTTTTTCTTCTTTGTATGGTAACGAAATTAATACTTTTGTTCCAGTATGCAATTCTTTGTTGAAATCTTCAATTAAAAGGAAACCAGCAGTTTTATATTTTTTATTTAAATTATCTATCCGCTCCTTCGTAATATTCATCGCCATACTTTTATGATCCTTACTTTTTTTATTGGCCTCAGCGCCTGTTCGACCAACACCATTATCCTCAATTAATATTTGAAGTAAATTATTTACCTTTTGAAATGAGATATAAATAAATCCTCCTTCAATCGTGTGAAGTTGCCCGTGTTCAATAGCGTTCTCAATAAAAGGTTGAGTAATCATTGGCGGTATAACTGTATGCTCCATTATAATTTCAGACGATACTTCAATTTTGAATTCAAAACGATCCTCAAAGCGCAATTTTTGTGTTTCTAAATACTTTTGTAAAATCTCAACTTCAGTTTCAATTGGAATATATTCCTTTGGCGAATTTTCTAAAATCAAACGCATTAAACGGGAGAAATTAACAAGAAACTTGGTCGAATTTATCGTGTCATTTTCATAAATATAACTTTGGATTACTGACATCGCATTAAACACAAAGTGGGGATTCATTTGTGCCCTCAACAGCGTTTGAGACATTTCTGCTTCTTTTTGTTGTTGTTTAATTTTAGTTTGATTCCAGCGGTAAAATCCAATGATTCCAGCTAAAACAATGATGATTAAAAATCCAAAAATGATATACGTCTGAAAATTGTTCCGGAGTTGACTATTCTCGAATTTTGTTGACGTAATAGTTCGTTCTTGCTTTTGTCTTTCAAGTGAATCCGCTTGTAATACAATTAGTCTCTCTCGCTGCTCAGAACGATACAACTCACTCAATTCAGCTATTTTAGTCGCTGCCTGAAGTGTGGTATTGCTATCTAGATAATCCAAATACAATTGTAAATACGTTAAAGATTCTTTGGTTTTACCAATGTCTTTATATACGCCCGACATAACGCGATAGGTATTGTAAATTTGATTTTTTGAACCAAATTGTTGCCGAATCTCAATGGAGCGCTCCAAATAATTTAAAGCATTTTTATATTTTTTCTGTTTCTGGAAAACTGTTCCTACATTGTGATAAACACCTGCAATTTTTTCCTTATTACTCGTCGATTCATAGAAAACCAAAGCTTGATTAAAATTACTCGCTGCCTGGGTATAATCTTTTTGCTCTCGGTAAATCATACCTAAATTGTCATGTGCTTCGCCCAATCCATTAAAATCATTTAAAGCTGTTAATATGACAATTGCTTTTCTTGTGTTATCGATGGCTTTTTTAAATTCTTTGCGCTTGTAATAAATCGTCCCAAGATTCGAAAGTGCAAGGCCCATTTGTCGACGGTCAACAATCTGTTGCGAATATTCATATGATTTCTTGAAGTAATATTCAGCATCCTCCAAATTCAGAATTGATCGCTGAGAAATACCTAACTCACGGTTATATTTGGCTAAGAGAAAAATATCATTTGCTTCAGTTGCTAAATTCAATGCAACAATATTCTTGGCAACACTTAATTCAAGTTGCCCGAAATAATCATAAATTCTGGCCTGATTATTAAAACACTCTGATAGAATTGATTTGTCGGAGGAGCGGCGCGCATATTGAATTGCTTCATCTGCATAATACAAAGCAGAATCCTTCTTGTTTTGAAACATGAAATTCAATGCCAAATAATTGTCTGCTTCTGCAACTTTTGAGTTGTTTCGTTTTTTTATTGAAGTTTTTTTAATGTATTTTAAATAAAAATCAGCAGCATCAAATTCCAAAGAATAACTATGGTAATAACCAAGATGCCTGTATATTTTAAATTTTGCTTCGTCAGAATTCAACTTATTTAAAAAAGATTGACACCCTAAAACATCTTTAAAATATTCCTCTTGATTTCCTTCAATTTCATTGATTTCAGCACTATACATCAAAGCAGTGAACCGCAAAGAATCATTAAAAACACGACTTTTTTGCAATAAGACATGCGACATAGAATCGGCACGATAAATATTATTGTGTTTGTAAAATTCTCCTAACGAAAGCATACGTAGAAATTTCTTCGTGTCATTTTTTTCCCTTTTGATGGATTCAATGAGTTGCTTTTCACGAGAAGTTTGTGCATTTATAAAACTTGGACAAAGAAAGATCAATGTCAGAAGAAGAACTTGGAAAAATTTAATAACTCGACTCATTTATGGTCTAAAAATACGATTTTGAATGCAAAACAAATCAATAGAATAAACTTTTATTCTCTCTTCAAATCTGTATCTTTGGCTTTTGTAAAAAAGCAAATCAATAATGGAATACAATTTTCAGGAAATAGAACCCAAATGGAGAAAAATTTGGGCGGATGAAAAAACGTTCAAAGCAGAAGAAAATAGTGCTAAACCGAAGTACTATGTTTTAGACATGTTTCCTTATCCTTCCGGTGCTGGATTGCACGTTGGACACCCACTTGGTTATATTGCCTCTGATATTTATGCCCGCTACAAACGCTTGCAAGGATTCAACGTTTTGCATCCAATGGGATACGATTCATTTGGATTGCCCGCTGAACAATATGCCATTCAAACCGGTCAACATCCTGCCATAACAACTGCTGAAAACGTTGAGCGCTACCGCGATCAATTGGACAAAATTGGTTTTTCATTCGATTGGGACAGAGAAGTTAGAACATCATCGCCAGAATATTACAAATGGACACAATGGATTTTCAAGCAATTATTCGATTGCTATTATGATAATACAACCAGCAAAGCTGAACGCATTTCGAAATTAGTTACCGAATTTGAAGAAAACGGAAACGCTAAAGTTAATGCGTGTTCTGATTGCGAAACACTTTTTACAGCTGCAGAATGGAATGCATTCAATGAGAAGGAACAAGATACAATTCTTCAAGCATATCGATTGACGTTTTTAGCTGATTCTTGGGTGAATTGGTGTCCAGCACTTGGAACTGTTTTGGCAAATGACGAAATAGTTAATGGTGTTTCTGAACGTGGAGGACATCCAGTCGAACAAAAATTAATGCGCCAATGGTCGATGCGAATCAAAGCATACGCAGAAAGATTATTGTCTGGTTTGGACGGTTTAGATTGGACGGAATCTATAAAAGATATTCAACGCAACTGGATAGGAAAATCTGTCGGTTCAATGGTCCGCTTCCCCCTTTGGAGGGGGATTGAGGGGGAGGACAATTCGACTGATCAATTTATTGAGGTTTTCACCACCCGTCCCGATACCATTTTCGGAGTTTCATTCATGGTCCTAGCACCAGAACACTACTTGGTAGATCAAATTACAACACCAGAATTTGCAGCTCAAATAGCTGAATACAAGAAAAGTGCTTCATTGAAGTCAGCTCGTGACCGTGAGGCAGATGTGAAAAATATTACGGGTCAAAATACCGGTGCCTTTGCAATTCATCCTTTTACGGGTGAAAAAATCCAAATTTGGATTGGTGATTATGTCTTGGTTTCCTATGGAACTGGAGCAGTGATGTCAGTCCCTTGTGGAGATCAACGTGATTACGATTTCGCAAAACATTTTGGAATTGAAATCAAAAACATCTTTGAAAACGTTGATATTTCTGAAGCTGCTCATACTGAAAAAGCTGGAACCATTGCCAATTCAGATTTCTTGAACAGTTTAGAAGTGAAGGCTGCAATGAAAAATGCGATTGAAGCAATTGAAGCAAAAGGAATTGGAACTGGAAAAACAAATTACCGTTTGCGTGATGCTGTTTTCTCCAGACAACGCTATTGGGGCGAACCTTTTCCAGTGTTCTACAAAGACGGACTTCCACATTTAGTGGAGGATAAATTCTTACCAATTACACTTCCTGAAGTAGATAAATATTTACCGACTGAAGATGGTGAGCCACCGTTGGCTCGTGCTGAAAAGTCGGCTTGGAATCATTTTGAAGGAGACCACATGGAATTCAATACGATGCCAGGTTGGGCGGGAAGTTCTTGGTATTTCTTGCGTTACATGGATCCAAAAAATGAAAGCGAATTCGTGAACCGCAAAAAAGCAGATTACTGGAAGCAAGTAGATTTATATATTGGTGGTTCCGAACACGCTACAGGACATTTATTGTATGCCCGTTTTTGGACGAAATTCTTGTACGATCAAGGATTTATTGGCTTTGATGAACCGTTCCAAAAAATGATCAACCAAGGGATGATTTTGGGCAGAAGTAGTTTCGTGTTTCGTGTGAATAACGAAAACAAATTTGTTTCTAATTCTTTGAAAAGTCAATATAATGTAACTCCTTTGCATACGGACATCTCACTTGTTGACAACGATAAATTAGACATTGAAGCATTCAAAAACTCAAGAGAAGAATTTAAAAATGCCGAGTTTATTTGTGAAGAAAACGGTGATTACATCTGTGGTTCTGAAATCGAAAAAATGTCGAAATCCAAATACAATGTTCAAACGCCAGACGAACTCGTAGAAAAATTTGGAGCAGATACCTTGAGAATGTATGAAATGTTTTTGGGGCCGTTGGAGCAATTCAAACCTTGGGACACAAAAGGGATCAATGGCGTACATAATTTATTACGAAAATTGTGGCGTTTGTTCCACGATGCAGACGGGAATGTTTCGCTTTCAAAGGATGAACCTACAAAAGAAGCATTGAAAACGTTACACCGAACTATCAAGAAATTAACAGATGATTTGGACCGTTTTTCATTCAATACAGGCGTTTCAAATTTCATGATTTGTGTCAACGAATTGACAGAACAAAAATGCAACAACAAAGTAATTTTAACTGATTTAGTGATCTTACTTTCGCCTTATGCCCCACATATTTCGGAAGAGTTGTGGGAGAAAATGGGTCACAAAAAAGGAACAATTAGCTATGCGCATTTCCCACAATTTGATGAAAGTTTATTGGTAGAAGCAAATCATGCGTATCCAATTTCGTTTAATGGAAAAATGCGTTTGAAAATAGAATTGCCAATGACTTTGAGCCCTAAAGAAGTGGAAGAAGCCGTTCTCGCAAATGCAGATGCACAAAAATGGTTGGAAGGCAACACTCCTAAGAAAGTGATTGTTGTTCCAGGAAAGATTGTGAATATTGTAATGTAATCTACATCTTTATAGCATGTTAAATCCGTTTCATTTGAGGCGGATTTTTTTGTGCATTATAATTCCACTGAAATATTAATAAATACACAAACTATAAACGGATGCCTTACGTTACTATCTATGTCCTATTTTTTGGCACATCCTTTGCCAAGAGGCTTTTAACTTAAATTAAATGTTATGAAAAAGTTAGTATATTTTGTTGGTTTGGTTGGTGTATTTTTCACTATGACAAGTACTACGGAAGTTACATATCCTGCGGTGACAAATAAAGCATTTCAAGTAGGAGAAAAACTGAGATACCGTGTAACGTATGGTTTTATTGATGCTGGAGAAGCCGTAATGGAAGTTAAGGCGACAGCCAAAAAAGGATCAAACAGAGAATTATTGAATGCTGTTGGAACAGGGAAAACGCTTGGTGGATTCAATGCTTTTTTCAAAGTGAATGATAAATATGAAACGTACATGGATAAAAAAGGGCTTTTCCCATGGTTCTTTGTTCGACGAGTAGATGAAGGAGGGTATAAAGTCAACCAAGATTATACCTTTAAACAAGACAAATATCAAGTAAACAATGGGAAGAAAGACTTTAAAGCTCCTTTAGGAATTCAAGACATGGTTTCATCATTCTATTATGCTCGAACCTTGAATTTTAAAGACATGAAAAAAGGAAAAACATTTGAATTCAAATGCTTCATGGACGATGAAATTTACAATTTGAAAATTAAGTATGTGGGAGATGAAGTCATCACGATCCGAAAAGGGAAGTTTAATTGCCATAAGTTTGTGCCTGTCGTTCAAACAGGACGCTATTTCAAAAGTGAAGAAGACGTGAATTTTTGGGTAACCAATGATGACAACAAAATTCCAATCATGGTAAAAGCAAAAATTCCAGTTGGAGTAGTTAAAATGCACTTAGTTGAATGGAGCGGCTTGAAAAATGATTTAAAAAGCAAGGTGAAATAAAACAAAAACAACAATATGAAGGGCATCTAATTAGATGCCTTTTTTGCTTTAAATGAATTCATTAATTGTAATTTGTCTATCTTAAATTGAGAAATAGATTAGTTATGAATAATCGACTTTTGATAAAAAAAAGAATCATATTTTTGTAAAAATTAGTTTAGTTTGTGTTTTAATTTAATTTTGCTCAAAAATTGATTGATTGATGGAGAGTGAGTTTGTCCTTGTTGACAAGGAAGATATTGCTGGTTGTAATTTTCCATTAGAGGAAGTGTTAAAATCAGAAAAAGAAAAAAAAGCATTGAAAACGGAACTAGACCGTGCAATTTCTTTAGGTAATTTAGAACACCATAAAGTAAAAATTTACTTTGAGGATTCAAAAAAGAAGAAAGTAGTTAATACAACAATATGGGCAGTAACGGATAATTCAATCGTTTTGAAACAAAATGTTGTAATACCGAAAAGAAGAATATATAAATTAGAAATTTAACAAATTAATCATGTCTACTAAGAGAAGAGCCATAATTAGTTATTCAAAATTAACTATAGAACAAAAGAAGCAAATCTTACGGGATTTTCCAGACGGTTACATCAACCATTTAACGACTATTAAAATCCCAACGGGCGAAGTCCTAGATGCTTTGATTTGGGAAACAGATGAGGTTATTTATTTGGTTAAAATCAATAAAATTAGTCCGAAAGTTGTTGCCGCTTCAGACGATGAAGAAGACGACGACTTCGAAGACGATTTGGACAAAGTTGATGACATGAAAGATGATGACATGGAAGCTGACACCGATACAGACGAAGAAGAAGATTACGACAAGCCTGATGCTGATGATGGCGAAGACGATGATAGTGAATAAAAAAATCCCCGATTAAATTTTAATCGGGGATTTTTTTTGGGATATTATTTCGTTTAGTCATTCAACTTCAATACTGCCATGAATGCTTCTTGAGGAATTTCTACTCTTCCGATTTGACGCATTCTCTTTTTACCTTCTTTTTGCTTTTCAAGTAATTTACGTTTACGGGAAATATCGCCACCATAACATTTTGCGGTAACATCTTTTCTCAATGCTTTGATTGTTTCGCGCGCAATAACTTTCGCACCAATTGCCGCTTGAATTGGAATTTCGAATTGTTGTCTTGGAATCAATTCTTTTAATTTCAAACAAATTCTTTTCCCTAAATCATATGCATTGCTTCTGTGCACTAAAGCGGATAATGCATCTACACATTCACTGTTCAACAACAAATCCATTCGAATTAAATCGGATTGTTTATAACCAATTGGATGATAATCAAACGAAGCATAACCTCTAGAAACAGATTTCAAACGGTCGTAAAAATCAAATACAATTTCTGCCAAAGGCATTTCAAAAGTTATTTCAACACGATCTTGCGTTAAATAAACTTGATTTTGAAGTTCCCCTCTTTTTTCAATACACAAGGTCATTATTTGACCAACATATTCCGATTTCGTAATAACTTGTGCTTTAATATAAGGTTCTTCGATTCTTTCCATTCCTGAAGGATCAGGCAAATCCGAAGGATTATTAACAATAATTGCAACCGTTGGGTCTTTTCGCATGTACGCATTGTAAGAAACGTTCGGAACAGTTGTAATTACAGTCATGTTGAATTCCCGTTCCAATCGCTCTTGAATAATTTCCATGTGCAACATTCCTAAGAATCCACATCTAAATCCAAAGCCTAAAGCTGCAGAAGATTCAGGTTCGAAAACCAAAGAAGAATCATTTAATTGCAATTTCTCCATTGAATAGCGCAATTCTTCATAATCTTCAGTGTCGACAGGATAGATTCCTGCAAAAACCATTGGTTTCACATTTTCAAATCCTTTAATTGCTGTTTCGCAAGGGTTGGCAAAAGAGGTAATCGTATCACCAACTTTTACTTCATTGGCTTGCTTAATTCCAGAAATTATATATCCTACATCTCCAGCTCTAACTTCATTTTTGGGACTTAAAGTCATTTTTAAAATCCCAATTTCATCCGCATTATAAGAACGTCCTGTATTGAAGAATTTAATTTTCTCACCCTTTTTAATGACGCCATTTCTAATTCTGAAATAAGCAATAATTCCCCTGAAAGGATTGAAAACAGAATCAAAAATCATCGCTTGCAAAGGGGCATTTTCATCACCTGTTGGAGCTGGAACGCGATTGATAACCGCACTTAAGATTGCATCAACACCAAGTCCAGTTTTTCCTGAAGCCTGAATAATATCCTCTAAATCACAACCAATAAGTTCCATTATTTGATCTGAGACTTCCTCTGGCATTGCACCTGGAAGATCCATTTTATTCAATATTGGAATGATTTCTAAATTGTGCTCTAATGCTAAATATAAGTTTGAAATTGTTTGAGCTTCGATTCCCTGAGATGCATCTACAATTAATAAAGCGCCTTCACATGCCGCAATTGACCGTGAAACTTCGTATGAAAAATCAACGTGACCAGGAGTGTCAATTAAATTTAAAACATAATCTTGTTCTTCGAATTTATAATTCATCTGGATAGCATGACTTTTAATTGTGATTCCTCGTTCACGCTCCAAATCCATATCATCTAGTGCCTGACTTTGCATATCACGGTCAGAAATAGTTCCAGTTGCCTGTAATAATCTATCAGCTAAAGTGCTTTTCCCATGGTCAATATGAGCGATGATGCAAAAATTGCGTATATTCTTCATAAATGTATTTGACTTTGATATAATCCAATTTTTGGTATTATGGAGAGCAAAAGTACATCAAAAAATCCATAAAAAATTGGAATTTAACTAAGATAATGTACTTATTGAGATTCGGTTGGGCTATAAAACATGAAAGGAGGAAATTGGCATTTCCCCCTCTCAAAACCTAAACTACTACTACTTATGAAAACTAACTTTTACTTCGATTTAAGCAATTTCAAATTGTGTGCCAACTTTTCGATTTTTAAATCTTAGCAATTGCTATATCTCTTTAACGGTAAACGTTTCAAAAAATTACAGTTTATTTTTATTTTAACTTTTTTTGGTAAAAAATACAAATTGTCAGATCTATCTTGATAGTTTTTAAATGCTGCTTTTTCAGTTATTAACAATTGTCTTTTTCTAAATTCTAGACTACTCTTTTTCTATCGTAAGAATTATTTCTAACTTCGTAACCGATGAGTTCAAATTCAGATAAATACAGTAAACGTGGCGTTCGTGCTAGTTATGTTTCTACAGTTGTAGGGATTTCCTTGGTTTTGTTTATGATTGGGCTTGTTTTAGGAGGTGTTTTCGGGTTAGACAATGTCCAAAAACAAGCAAAAGAAAGTTTACAGGGTGATTTATTCTTTAAACCAGAATTAAATGATGCCGACATCAAGCAAATTGAACAAGAACTAAAAACATGGAATCAATTCAGTGAAGTTTATTTTGTTTCTCCTGAAAGAGCAATCGAAGAATTCAGTGGGACAGATCAAAATGCGGATCAAATTCTTTCCATTTTTGAAGGAGAAAATCCTTTGCCTTCAACAATTGGATTCAAACCAAAAGCTGAATTTGCAACGAAATCTGGAATGGAAAAAATTAAACAGGATTTATTAAAAGCATATCCAGATCAAATAGATGAGGTAAATTACGATAAAGCAAGTGTTGAATCCGTAAATTTAGGGTTCAAACAATTTGTTTTTCTGTTTTTGTCTGTTGCTTTATTATTAATCGTGATTGCTGTGGCCATGATCAATAACACGATTAGAATGGCATTATATTCCAAGCGCTTTACCATTAAAACAATGCAACTGGTCGGAGCGACATCCTCTCATATTCGTAAACCTTTTTTAGTTCAATCGATTTTTCAAGGAACCGTTTCGGCTGTTATAGGTCTTGCATTATTAATGACCTTATTTTATGCAATGAATAATATTTTAGATTCTATCGAAATAAGCTATTCATTAATCACCTTTAGTTTATTAGCAGGTTCACTAATCCTAATAGGAATTGTTATCACATTTGTTTCAACTTGGTTTGCTCTTAACAAATATTTGCGCACCAAATTGGATGATTTATATTAAATTTGACTCATGGAGGACAAAAAGTCACAATTCGGGTTTCAACCGGAAAATTATAAGTTGTTATTAATTGGTTTAGCAATTAATATATTGGGATTTTTATTAATGATTGGTGGGGCAGCTACTGAAGCTAATGAATTCAATGAGTCTGAATTGTTTAGTATGAGACGCATTACGATTGCGCCAATGTTAATTGTTGCGGGATACATCGTTATCCTTTATGCAATCATGAAAAAAAACAAAGTCAAAAAAGACTAATTACTTTTTCTTATGGATTTAATTCAAGCTCTCATTCTTTCGATTATTGAAGGCCTTACAGAGTTTTTGCCAATTTCATCAACGGCTCACATGATTTTCGCAAGTTCAATTTATGGAACCCAAGATGATGAGTTTGTCAAAATGTTTCAAGTATCCATTCAATTTGGAGCAATATTATCTGTCGTTGCATTGTATTGGAAAAAGTTCTTCAATTTTAAATCGTTTAATTTTTATATCAAATTAGCGCTAGCTGTTATTCCAGCATTGATTCTAGGTAAATTATTTGATGATAAGATTGAAGCCGTTTTAGAAAGTCCAATTCCAATTGCAATAGTTTTAATCGTAGGGGGTGTTATTTTATTGTTTGTTGACAGACTTTTCAAAAATCCTACAATTAAAAAAGAAGAGAATATCAGTATTGGGAAAGCAATAACCATTGGATTTTGGCAATGTTTGGCAATGATGCCAGGTACAAGTAGATCAGCTGCATCAATTATAGGTGGAATGCAACAAGGATTAAGTCGCAAATTGGCAGCGGAATTTAGTTTTTTCTTAGCCGTTCCAACTATGTTGGCCGTTACAATGTATTCCGTTTTTTTAAAAGATTGGAAATATAAGGGAATCGAACAAAAAGGATATGAAATGATTCTTTCCTCAAGTCAAAACATAAGTAATTTCATTATTGGAAATGTCATTGCTTTTGTTGTTGCTGCATTAGCCATTAAACTCTTTATCGGAATTCTTGAAAAATACGGCTTCAAAATTTGGGGTTGGTACAGAATTGTGGTTGGAATTATTTTAATCACGTATTTTTCTCTTCAATAAATGAATTTTATCGAAGGAGAAACAATACTAGTTGACAAACCACTTGGTTGGACATCATTTGATGTGGTTAATAAAATCCGCTGGAATCTGAAACAAGCTTTGAATGTTAAGAACATTAAAGTTGGTCATGCGGGAACCTTAGATCCATTGGCGACAGGTTTATTGATTCTATGTACAGGAAAACACACGAAGAAAATTGACCAAATAATGGGTGGGATGAAAACCTATACAGGTACTATTCTTCTGGGAAAAACGACTGTTTCATATGATTTGGAAAATGAATACAATGAGGAATTTCCAACGGATCATATTACACCAGAATTACTTGAAACTGCTCGAAAATCTTTTATTGGCGTTATTCAACAAGTACCACCAATTTTTTCCGCAAAACAAGTTGATGGAAAAAGAGCGTATGATTTAGCGAGAGCAGGAAAAGAATTTGAATTAAAATCTAATACGATTGAAATTCTTGATTTTCAAATTTCTGCTGATCGATTTCCAGAAATAGATTTTGAAATCTCCTGTTCTAAAGGAACTTATATACGTTCAATAGCGCATGATTTTGGGAAAATAGTTGAATCTGGCGGAACATTAATTGCTTTACGGAGAATCCAATCTGGTGATTCTTCGATCGAAAATGCGATGACGGTTGATGATTGGATTTTAAAAATCCGGGGACCTCAAACAGAAACCACTTGACATCGGCTTTAAAATGTTGTATCTTTGCGCTCCTTTTCATTAAAGGAAATTAAAAATTGCCCTATGAGTAAAATGAAACTTTCAG